>JACCDG010882236.1_pt1 | contig 173180 bp, 290 predicted proteins | sample 7442471 | NCBI WGS metagenome assembly JACCDG01 (sample SAMN15323444, study PRJNA562643) | freshwater metagenome | isolation source: river surface water | place: USA:Blue River Watershed | collected 2017-08-17 | reverse complement strand
GTAACCCCTACTCCTACTGTGACCCCAACATTGTCTGTGACACCTACTGTGACCCCAACATTGTCTGTGACACCTACTGTGACCCCAACATTGTCTGTGACACCTACTGTGACCCCAACTCAGTCTGAATCGGTTCAGTAATCCACTTAGTACGAAGGACACAAATAAAAAAGCCCGCAAATGCGGGCTTTTTTATTTTAAAGCTTTTTCAATTTTATCCCAACCAATATGATTCGGATTATATGATCTGTCATCGATTAATGCAGTGAAGAGAGGCTTCCCATATTGTATAAAATCAAATGGGACATCATATTTTTTCAAGTAGTTAATAACGCTCAAACCGTCCTCTCTATCGCAAACTTCAGTATTAAATCTACAACTGTAGATTCCGATTGTATATTTGGTAAATAAATTCTTTATAGCTGTTACTGCTTCTGAAGTTGGTGGCATGGAAAAGCCGTGTATCGGACTTATAGTCCCATCGAAATCTATCATGATTACTTGTTTGCTTTTCATATAAATTAATCCTGTAAAAACAATAGTTTACGGTCAAAAATCTGAATTGTCAAGTAATTTTTTTGAAATTTTAAAATAAAAAAATGCTTATAAATCAAGCACTTATAAGAATGTATATTTTTTTAATTGTCACCTACATAAATATTACGAAATAATACCATTTCCGCAAATATCATTTAGGAGAATATAAATGGAAGAACTACTAAAGAAATTATTGGCAAGTGAGCTTTTAACTGAAGAAACTAGAGTTGAGTTAAAAGAATCATTTACAAAATTGATTCAGGAAACAGTTGAGGCTGCTAAAAAGGAAACTGAAGATAAGGTTCGTATTGAATTGACTGAACAGTTTATTGCTGACAAAGAAAATTTAATCGAAGCCTTAGATACTAAAGCTGAAGAATATTTCAGAAAAGAAATGGCTGAACTGAGAGAAGATATTGAAAATTTCAAGGATTTGGAAGTTCAGTATGCTGACAAATTAAACACTGAAAAGAAGAAGTTACAGGAACAGCTAAAGACTGAAATGAAAGAATTGCTAGAAAATCTAGATGGATTCTTGGATGCAGTATTGGCGGAAGAATTTGAAGAATTACGAGAAAGTATTGAAGAGGTTAGAAAAAATCAGTTGGGTATGAAGATTTTTGAAGCTTTCCAAGATACTTTCAGAAAGGTTCATATTGATGAAAGTAAACTACAATCAACATTATCAGCCAAAGAAGCAGAATTGAAAGATGCTACTTCAGAATTGAAGAAGCTCAAAGAAGAACATGCGGCACTATCACATGCTAAGAAATTAGCAGAAGTGTTAGAGCCATTAACTGGCCGTTCAAGAGAATTGATGGAAGCCCTATTAAAGAATAAGCCAATTGAAAAATTGGAAGAAGGTTATAAGACTTACATAACAAGAATCTTGACTGAGACGGTTGCTACAAAACCTGTAGACACTACGGAGAAGGAAGAAACTAAGGTACTTGCCGAAGGTGATAAAGGTTCAACAACTGAACAAAGTAACACAGTTGTAAAAACTGGTGATTTACCATCACAAGTTAATGAAGGTACAACTCAGCAAACAACTAAAGTTGATTATGTGAAGTACGCTGAATTACAGAAATTGGCTGGTATAGTAAATTAACCAATTATCATTCTATAACATACTAATAAGGAGAACATGAAATGAATGAAAATCAGATATTAGGTGAAGGTTGGCAGGAAGCTAAGGGTGCACTTCTTGAAGGTCTGCCACAATCAAAGAAAGAAATAACAGAAAAAGTTTTAGATAACACTCGTTTGTATTTAACTGGTGGGTTGAATGAAACTGCTGCTGCTGGTGCGATTTCTGCACACGACATCGCAGGTTTCCGTAAGACCTTATTACCATTGATCCGTCGAATTATCCCCGGCACTATTGCTACTGAGATAGTTGGTGTTCAGCCAATGTCAGGCCCAGTCGCACAGGTGTTCTCAATGAAATACACTTACAGTGAAGATATGACTCACGATCCATCACGCTCTCAGTTTGGTGGTTTTAATATCTCCGCTGGTGATGAGGCATTCAGCAATTCTAGTCCAATTCGTCAGTTCTATGCTGGTAATGTTGGTGCTGCTCAAGATGCTGGTGCTTCTGGTATAGGTTATACTGGTGCACAGCCAACCGATATCGACGCAGCTACCGCTGACGGTGCAGGTTGGGGTTCATCTCTAGACTCAACAACTTATACATCTGGTACTACATTGTACGGTGAGGCAGTTGGTGGTGGGTTATACGGTGGTTCAAGCTCTTTCATAGAAGGCTCTGCTGGTCGTAAGATGGGTCTACAATTAAAGTCTCAGGCTGTTGAAGCTAAGAGCCGTAAATTGCAGGCTGGTTGGACTATCGAAGCTATGCAAGATGCAAAGAATATGCACGGTCTAAACATCGAAAATGAAATGACTAAGGCGCTGTCTGCTGAAATCGTTCAAGAAATTGATGCCGAAATCATCAACGATCTATTAGCATTAGCTGGTACTTTGAGAGTTTTCGATTTCTCTCAAACTGCTGGTACTACTTATGCTCCAGCATTCGTTGGTGATCGTTTCTCACACGTTGGTGTAAGAATCGGTGAAGTTGCTAACGTGATCGCACGTAAGACTCGTAGAGGTCCGGGTAACTTCGTTGTAGTGTCGCCAATGATTGTGTCTGTATTACAGACCGCTGCTAAGGCAGTATTTGCTCCAGCAGTTGAAGGGTCATTCAAGGGGCCAAACAACAATATGTTAGTTGGTACTTTAAATGGTTCCATTAAGGTGTATTCATACTTATGGAATCAGGCTGATCCGGGCTCTTCAGATCCAGCAGGTTCCGATAAGATCCTAGTTGGTTTGAAATCAGGTAATGGCGAAACCGATGCAGGTTATTTCTACTGCCCATATGTTCCTGTTATGTCTTCAGGTGTTGTTGTTAACCCTGTAACCATGCAGCCAGTGGTTGGTTTGATGACTCGTTATGGTAAGGCAACATTCACTGATCCTAACGTTTCACTTGGAAATAGTGCTGATTATTATTCAAGAATAAATGTTGTTAACTTAGAGTTCGTTTAATATCTAAAATTAATGATATGATGAACAAGAGAAGGAGTCCTTTCGGACTCCTTCTTTTTTATTATTGTGGAAATAATACGGATTATTTTGAGAGTCGTAGTATATGGTTCCAATACTGTTTTGTTATTTCCATAAGATTCCTCCACACATATGGCATCTATAGAAAATTTAAGAATCATTCCAGCTAAACAAAATTTACAAAAAAGGTTATAACCTGCCGGATACATTACCAGATTGTATTATAAAATATTTAGAAAAAAGTTCGAGTAAGACGTGTAATGATGATGGTAATCAAGTGGACAATGTTGTTTAGATTATAAATAGTATAAAAAGAAAATAATATGAAAAAATTCTTACAATATTTACAAGAAACCCCATTACCAGATGATTGGGATGCTGCAATATATTCGGAAAGAGTACCATTCTCTCAACGTATAAAATACGCTAAGGCGAGAGCAAAACAATTAGGAAGTGGATCGTCAAGGGTGGCGTTTGAGATTCCATATCAAGGTAGAAAGACTGTTTTAAAAATTGCAAAAAACCAAAAAGGCATGGCACAAAATGGGGAAGAGGCTTCATCCTTATCTGACTGGTATTTAAAAAAACTAGGGATAACAATACCGTTGATTGATTATGATGAATCATCCGACAACCCAACATGGATACATACGGAATTTGCTGAAAAGGCAAAAGAATCTGATTTCAAAAAAGCCACTGGAGTTCCATTATACGACTTTGTCATATATTGTGTCGAGCAGAGTGGTAGAAAAAGAGGTACATATAATAACGCTGAAGATGTCGGAATAAATCCGGATAGTGAATTGGTCCAAAGCTTTACCGATTATATAGGTAATTACAGCCACCACCCATGGATGGATTATACGGTTTTAAGAAATTGGGGAATATATCAAGGTAGGCCGGTAATAATAGATATTGGTTTGACCAATGATATTTGGAATGCTCATTATCTTCGTAGATAAATATGATATGAAATTAATAATTATTGGTGATTGGGTATCGCATCTTCACCATGATGGTTGTTAATTAAAAGGAATTTTTATGAGTTATATCGTATTAGAGCGATTCGCGTACACCCCATTCGGCACATTTGGTAGATTGATATACAATGATTTCAGAGCATTTTCCGTTGAGCGACCATGGGCAGATAATAAAGTCAGAGAATCTTGTATTCCAGAAGGAAAGTATCAGGTGAAGTGGTATAATTCTCCAACATTCGGTAATACATTAGCAGTTGTCGGTGGAACTGTCAGTTTATTCCCAGATAGCGCATATGCCAGATCTGCAATTCTATTTCATAAAGCAAATACTATGGACGATCTACTTGGATGTATAGGTCTTGGTAAATCTTTGGGGTATATAAACGCTAAGTGGGCGGTAACTAATAGTACATTGGCGATGCAAGAATTTTTGAGTCTTGGTATTCAAGATAATACTACTTTATTTGTTAAACAATTTATAATATCATAAATAATTATAATTATTATGGAATCTAAAATGCGTTTATCATTCTCTGAATATATAGAATCAAAAAACATTTTAAAATTGGCAGTCGAAGATGCACCAAAGCATAAACAGATTTTTAATGTTACAAAGTATTGTAAAATACCAGTGCATGAAGATTTTAAATCAAATACAAAAGAATATATTGGGTTAAAGCCTAAGGATTCTGTTGAAGTAATTTGGGAGACTCATGAAAGTCAGATGATTGTTAGATACATAATCATTAATGAGCAATATAATTATTTTCCAACATGGACTAATAAAAAGTTTTGTAATTGGTTGACGATGAATTGTAAGATTAACTAATAATATAAAAAAAGTATCCATTAAATAAATATGTAAAAGGTGAATTATAATGGATAATATCTTAAATTTTATAGTGTCTTATGGTTGGGGCGCTTTTGTAATTGTCTGCGTATTTTTTTTGTTATATATACTAATCTTTAAAGATAAAGTATTTCAAGATGTGTTCACAAATGAGCACAAAGAATATGATATAAAATTCCATTCGTTTTTTAGACACACTCAGTATCGCATGATGGTGGAACTACCATCATTGCCCATATGCCCTGATAAGCCTGTTAAACAGCAAATTTTTATTGATCTATTACAAATAGCGACAAAGGCTACGTATAATACTTGTCTAAATCTTGTTAATACTGATATGACCAGTTGGGATTCAAACAGGTGGGCCAGTGAAGTATCTACGGCCATGGCGAATAATTTTAAATCGTGGCATGAAGAGTCAGAAAAAATGGGCATACCACCAGTAGTTATATCTAAATTTATGATTTGGTGTACGTCAACTATAAGTATGGTCGGTGAATATATTACTGCTCTAGCGGATTCTAATATTTACAATAATAATTTGACAAGAACAAACACTTTATTGTTAATAATGAATCTTTTACTTATAAGCATCATAGCTGACGCGGAAAGAACTCTAAAAGATTTAAATGGAGATCTTGTTGGTTTAGTTTATAAAGGTGAACCGATAGAACACTAAATCGATAAATATTCTTACATAAAATAAGGTCGATATAGATGGGTGTATATGATGGGTTTGCTGATTCACCAAATCAGATAATTAAAGAAGGGCGCGAAATTACAATTAATTTCGAAAGGGGTGCAAATAATACTGGCATCATTACTTGGAATATTCCAGCACCAGCCGCTGGTTGTGGAAGTGACTCGCCGGGCTCTTACGATGGTATAGTGATTACTGTAAACAGTGGACCAGCAAATTATTTAAGCACTTCTCCAAAAGATACTTATTACTATTCATACGATCCGACCGTCGATCCTAATCTACATAGTGCCGATAAGTTGGATACGGCAATGGTAATTGGAGCGTTTTATCATGACAAAACTACCACTAGATTGGTCATAAATGACGTACAGCAAAGAACCCCTTATTATATTTCTGGATATGCAGTAGATAAGGTCGGTAGATACCATAGGGAAGGTGTACATGCATATTCATTACCAACGGGTGAGCAAGAAGTTGGAACACCAGACATAAAGGCTTATCATGATATCGCTATCGATGTCGTAGGCGGGATTAGACCATCATTGAAGACTGGGCTACCGCATAAAAATTTTAATGAAAAAATAAGCATCAATGATATCGAATATACCATATCTGTTAATGGCGCTGAAGCCATTACATATGCTGAATTAGTTAAAGTTATCAATAAGAAAATTGCGCTATTAGAGAATCCAATTTTGAGCGCCCCTTATCCTTTTGTCGGCGATTTATACTTGGATAGAGCTAATAGAAAACTACATAAATGGACTGGCATGGCACATGAAGAAGTCCCATTAATTATTTCCACAACTGATCCATCACTCCCAGCGTTAGGCGCGTATTGGTTAGATACGGATGACGATACATTATACATTTATGAGACTGCCGGATGGGTTGAGTTATCTGTTATAAATTTTTCAACAGCACCAAATAATTTAACTTGTGGACAGGTATGGTTTGATGGAACAGACGCTTGGCAATGGGACGGGAATCATTGGTGTAAACTATGCGTTTATAACCAAACACGAAACCCATTGTTGCCACCGCTATTCTCTTGTAACACATACTGGTTTGATTCTGAAGAACAGTTATTTTATAGATGGAATGTTAATTTAAAGAAGTGGGATGAGAAATTAATAATATTGTCAGATAAAGATCCAAATTTGCTAAACACTGGTGATTTTTGGTTTAATGAGACTGATAATAAGGTGTATGAATATGTTGGCGCTGCGTGGGGGTTATTAACTTCTATAAAATATTCAGAACGAAATGCGGATGGTGATTTAGACGCACCGGGTAATAATGTATTTTGGTACATACCGTCTGAGAGTCTGCTTTATAGAAGAGATAATGAAGATTTGGAGTGGGTCGAACAACCTTTCACTTCATATCCAACAGACCCATTAGACAGAAAATCATGTGATATGTGGTGGAACACTACAAGCGTAAATGACATTTACGCATGGGATGAAGTAAACTCGCTATGGGTTATAGTGGAAGAATTCTTTAATCAAGCTACTGATCCTATGTCATCACCAACATTGCCAGCATGCGCAGTGTGGTACAATCCAGATAACGGTACTCTAAAGATAGTTAGAAACTCAACGTGTGATGATATAGAGTTCATATCATATACACAAGACCCGGATAACTTATCAATTGGTACAGTTTGGTTTGATGGTACTTCGTATTTTGTATATGATGGAAGCGAGTGGGTGGCGATAGCGCCGATTGAAAGTGCTGAAGATCCATTTCAAATAGACATAAATGAATATTGGTATAATCCTACAACAAAATTGTTATATAATTGGAGTGGTTCTGCATGGACTCTGGTCACCCCAAAGTATACACCTATAACACCATTAGTGAATACTCTTTGGTTCAATTTGGTTGATGAAAAATTGTATACTTGGACTGGTACAAAATGGTCGGAAAAATTATCGTTGGGATATGTTGAATTAATTGCACCAACCAAAAAAGATGGGCGCTCTGTATTGAAATTTTTGACTAGAGACGCTGGCTGTCAATATGGTATATTTGTTATCCAAGAATCTAATGATTTACTTTCTAGTTTAACCCAAAGCGTAATTTATTATGAGCCTGTAGATGGTGGCTCTGGTCTTGTCGCTGGACCAACCTATTTGCAATTAGGCATAGGCGATGATGGTTCGCCTGATGAAAGAAGAGAATTGCATGATAGTATTAGGAGCTTTCTGGGCGCCGGATCTGTAAAGGTTGAACTCAAAAAAGACGATATAGACCAATGCATTAATAACGCTTTAAGAGAAATTAGAAAATATTCTGGAGCAGCTTATAGACGTGGATTTTTCTTTTTAGACCTAAAGAGAAATCAGCAGACGTATGTGCTGACTAATAAATGCGTCGGATTTAATAAAGTGGTGGATATATTGAATACACATAGGATGCGCGCTGGTTGGCTTCGTACATCTAATATGGGACAAGATGTATTTGCTTACGCAGCATTGCAGCAATTATATTCATTGGGAACATTTGATATATTGACGTTCCATTTGGTTTCAGCATATATTGAAGAACTTGAGACACTATTTGCATCTAAAATATTGTTTAATTGGAACGAACGTACTAGAGAATTGAAATTATTACAAATGATCGCACAGAATGAAAGAATTCTAGTAGACGCAACATTTGAGCGTACGGAGCAGGAATTACTAGTGGACAGACAGACTGGATTATGGATTCAGCGTTGGGCCATCGCGGAAGCTAAACAAATTTTGTCACAGATAAGAGGAAAGTTTCAAACTTTACCCGGACCAAGTGGTAGTACTACATTGAACAGCCAAGAACTAATAACTCAGGCTGAATCTGAAAAACAAGAGTTGAGAGCTATGCTGCTAGATAACTCAATGCAGAACATTGATGATTATGGCGCAGCGGTACATTTGGTGATAGGATAAATTATGAGCAATTGTACTACATGTAATATATCACCATCTACAACACCTTTACCAAAATCTGGAGTTGCTTGTGGTATTGTCGATGAAAATCCATTGACACAGCCGGGGAGTTGTTCTCTTGATGAGAACGGAGCCCCTATTACGACTACACCACCAACGTCTTCTGGTAATTCCAGTTGCATAATAACGCCTATCGGGGTGGTCTGCCCACCAAATAACTTATGTACGATATTCGATATATCACAGGGACCAGAAACGTGCCTTATTTCTTCTGTTGTAGAAGAAAGTTTAAATATTGGTGGTGCTGATATTAATGTATATAAGTTATTGGGTGTCCACGAGCAAGGGTCGTTAATAGATCAGGTTGGAACTGGTGCCGCTATAGCAAGTAGTTACCTTGGTGGGTATGAGCCTATTAATGCTTTTGATAAGTATATAACCGAATGGCGATCAGCGGAGTTTGGTAGTGATGTTGTGGCTAAATCGTATGTTGGATATGATTTTGGTCCCATACGCATGGAAAATGGTAGATTGAAATATGGTGTCGATACATATGTGAAAAAGGACGTATCCAGAATAAAAATAAAACAGCAATGTTCGACTAACAGGGTTACTAAGGCAAGACTTGAGCGCTCTAATGATGGAATAGAGTGGTTCGGCGCAGCAGTAGTGTCGCTGCCAGATTGTGATGGTTTGGTTACAATTTCAGTTAGACGTACAGTCCCTTCAAGATGGTGGAGATTGCGTCCAATAACGTTTAATGGTGGTGAAAATGACTATTGGGCGGTACAGGCATTACAATTAATAGATTATGAAGAAACACATATCTATAATATTCAAGATAGGATACTATTAGAAAATAGGGATATTGAATATGCTCTTTCTCCGATAAAGATGAAGGCACAATACACTCCCCCAGAGATACGTACAACAATGTCTAAATGGGGTGCTTTATTTGATGAAAATGAATATGTAATAGAGGTATCATTTAATCAGACGGTTTCTAGATTAGGTAGACCTTTCGTAATTGGAGATATATTAGAATTACCCAGTGAAACACAATATACATCAGAGATGCGACCAGTATTGAAATATGTAGAAGTTGAAAGTGTTGGTTGGAGTACTAATAGTTATACTCCGAATTGGAAACCTACGATGCAAACGCTCGTCTGCAAACCTGCGTTAGCGACTCAAGAGACTCAAGATATTTTTGGGAAATTGACGCAAACCATAGACACAACAGGATTGTCAGACATTTATGATGGGAATAATACAAAATATCAGGATATTGCTAATATTTCACAGACCATTAAGGCAGATGCTAATACAATGGTTCCAGAAGAAGGTATAGATTATTCTGGTGTGCCAGTGTTATCTCAAGAACTATTAGACTATAGTAAAAGTCATCCATTTATGAATTTGGAGAAACTGAATAGAAATAGGCATCCATTAGGTGTTGACGCGATGCCGCCAAATGGTTTACCCTACACGGAAGGTGATGAGTTCCCTGTTAATCCAGCAAATTGTGATTATCATAGATTAACGTACACACATTTGGGTAATAATATACCAGCGAGATTACACAGATGGTCTTCAACAAAAAAACAATGGATTTTCTTGGAAAGAGATAATAGATCAGAGATAAGAAATGCCAAGACAGTGGTTGAAGAGTTAAAATCGCCGTCAGTATTTAAGGCTGAAGTGGTGTCTGCATCTAACGTTGATGAGAACTTAAAACCTTAACTTTAAGGAATTAAATGAATATAAAAGAAGAGAAAATGATCATCCAATATCTATTGGGGTCAAACGATGTTTTTTCAAGATGCATTTCGATAATTGAACCAGCATATTTCCATCACACTTTAACTCCTATAGTGGCATTTATAAAAAGTTATTATGAGAAATATAATTCTATAGTGCCCACTGGTGTTTTACATGCCAAGTTTGATGAGACCTTTGTCATTAAAGAAACCACTCGCAGTGAATATAAATTTGCCTGTGACACTATAGAATTGTTTTGTAAACAACAGGCCGTAAGTAATGCTGTAATAGAGTCTATGCCAGAAGTCGAAAAGGGTAATATAGCAGTATTATATGATAGGGTTATGAAGGCGGCCACAGTAGGATTATCGGTAGATCTGGGGTATGACGTATTCAAAGATTCTGAAAAGATATTTGATAAATTAATCAATAGCGCTAAACCATATACGACAGGGATAAAGGCTTTAGATGATAGAATTGCTGGTGGTGGATACCGTAAGCAATTAACATTATTCTCGGCAAATTCTGGTGGTGGTAAATCAGTAGTATTAACAAATCTTGGTGTCAATTACGCTCTACAAGGGCTCTCAGTGCTTTATTTGTCATTAGAGTTACCAGAGGATCAGATATTCTTAAGAGCGGCGTCTATGCTATCTGGAATAGCTATTAAGACGTGGCGAGATAGTATACCACAATATGTATCATCTTTAATACGAAATAGGAATGAAGGTGCGGGAGACTTCATGATAAAGCGTATAAAGGGCGATGCTTGTACAAACGATATTAGATCATATATTAAGCAATATGAATTAGAATTCAATAAGGTTCCAGACGTTTTAATTGTTGACTATGTGGATAAGATGTCACCGAATGGCGGCAAGAAACAAATGTCTATATCAGAGCAAGATAAAGAGAAGACGGAACAGTTGGCAGAACTATTGTTTGACTTGGACATGATTGGTTTTTCAGCGTCTCAGCAAAATAGAGAAGCTATCGGCAACGGTGCCCCAACTCAGGGGGTGATTGCTGGGGGCATAACAAAAGTCAATACAGTAGACAATTATATATCAATCTTTATGCCAGAAGACATGAAACTGAAAGGTGAAATGCTGTTCTTTTTCTTGAAGACTAGATATTCTGATGGTGTTGGCGAACAGGCGTTATTGAAGTATAATTCATCGACATTAAAGATAACTGATTTATCAGGGCCAATGACATTAAAGTCCAGCCTTAAGGATCGAAAGCGCCAAATAGAAGAACTAATATCTGATGGACTAGTTGATAATGATAGTGTAGAATATGCAGAAAATAATCCAATCGTCAAAGAGATTCTGTTTTCAGAACAACCAAAACACATAGAAATCGATGAGACAATTCCAATATTCAAATCTATATTGGATGAGGCATTTGGATTGGAAGATCAGGTACAAATATAGGAATATAATAATTATGTTAGAAACTGAAAAAACAAAAGTATTGATTATAAATGGTAAATCGGTATCAATAGACGATTTTCCAAAAAATATTAGGCAAGAAGTTGATCTATTTGATGATATAAAAGCAGAATTGCGGGAAGTAGAAAAGAATGCAAAAATTTTGGTTCTTGCGCTTACTGCTCAAAATTCAAAAGTTGCTCAATTAATAGAACAATATTCCAAGCCTGCTGAAGAACAAAATGGTTAATAGAGATGATTGTCTTGATCAGTATAGATCATACTGCCAATTTTATACTAAACAGCGCCAGTATTTAGCGTCCATGGCTGAAATTAGTCCCGATGATTTAAGATTTATTAAATCATTACATGATAGATTATTAACATTTCGTGAATGGTTTGAATCATATTATAATTATGAGAGTTACCCCAAAGAATGGGACGACATAGCTTATATGAAGTTTGGCCCAATAAATATCTAAAATAATTGGGAAGACAATGAATAAAAAACTTGTTACTGTGCAAACAGATCATCCTTTAGAAGATTTTTTAGGAATAGAAAAAAATTCTACTTTAGTTTCTCACACAGAAAGAGAGGATCAGGAAATTGTGGTCTCCGAGATGTATGATGAAAAGGACTATGAGATAGAAGAGCAAATAACTGAGATTCAAAAAGAAGCGTTGGACGCTCACGATGCAATACGAGACAAGATGGATAGGGATACTGATCCAAGATATTTGGCCAGATTAGGCGAAGTCGACAATCAATATCTAGGGACTGCTTTGAGTGCTATAGCAATGAAGGCAAAGATAAAAGCCGAAAAGGACAAGCTTGCTAATAAAAAGAATAACCCAAGCGGTCCAAACAAAATAATAAACAATACGGTAATAATGGATAGAAATGAGATGCTGCGACACGCATTAAGTGGTAACACAATAATAGACGGGGATCAATAATAATGAGTAGAAATAACGTACTTTCACAGAGAGAATTCATAAAACAATATATGACAGCGGCTAAGATAGGATTTACCAAAGAACAATTAACTAATTATCTTGGTATTCAAATCGATAGTCTGCGACGTAGAAAGTTATCAGTAAAGAAAGAGACTGGGGTAGAATTACCGGAGTTGAAAAGTGGAGGCTCTGATATACCACAGGATAAATTGGAAAAATTCTTATCTATATTGGAGGTTACTGAACACAAGCCACCCGTAACTGGTTATAAAAGATATGTTATAACTTCCGCACAAAATGCAACTCCAGTTCATCAAAAATTTTTAAACACTATACTCAACTATTGTAATGTTAATAATGCTAGACTTTTGGTTGTTCCTTATAGATATAAAAATCCAACATCCGTTTGGACACAAAATAGTAAGGGTGATGAATGGTGGGCACCGCAAATAAAAGAATACATTTGTGATGATGATATTAGATTGACTGATTCGCTTATAGTTGTTGGCAAGGTTAAGATGCAGCCTACCGCAACGGAGCCATTACTTGGCATGGACAGCTATACCCATTTATGTTCCGCAATATTTGGTCATCCTAAAGTACAGTTGAAAACTGTTTCAACACCAAATAAGAAACTACCTAAGATATTAACTACTACAGGTAGTATAACTGATAAGAATTATACGGATTCTAAAGCTGGGTGGAAAGGTAACTTTCATCATTCATTTGCTGCGACTATAGTTGAACTAGAAGATGATGGCACATTCCATTTAAGACAGATTAACGCTGACGACGTAGACGGATCATTTTATGATCTTGATAAATTTTACAATGGTAATTCAGTCTCGGATTCTTTTATTTCAGCGTTGGTTACTGGAGATGAGCATGCCATATTTGCTGATGATAAAGTCAAGTATGCCACTTACTTGTCAGAAGCCAGCATAGTAAAAACATTAAAACCTAAATTTATAGTTCGTCACGATTCTACAGATTTTTATTCTAGATCACATCATCATAATAATAATTCATTATTACAATATGCAAAGCATTTGTATGCTAAAGACACGCATGTCAAGAACACGGTTGCTAGAAATAATGTGGAAGCAGAATTACAGATAACAGCAGATTATATAGATGAAACCACCCCACCATTTGCGCAGAATGTAATAGTTAAATCTAATCATGATGAAGCGTTTGATAGATGGCTGAACGAGTGTAACCCAAAAGATGATCCAGAAAATGCTGTGTTCTATTTCTATATGCGCTACAATCAATATAAGAATATAGTACCGACCGATACGGGATATGCTTCTATTGATCCATTCGAATTTTGGTGTTCAAACCCAGAATCACAGACTGGCTTAAAATGCGTTGATCAAACAATCTTCTTGAATCGCGACCAAGATTATACCATAGAAGGAATCGAAGTCGGCTTCCATGGTGATGTTGGCCCTAATGGCGCAAGAGGAAATATAAAACAATTTAGTAAGATAGGCCCAAAAACAATTATTGCGCATTCACATAGTTGTGGGATTTATGAAGGATGCTATCAAGTTGGCGTCAGTGCTAAATTAAATTTGGAGTATAGGAAAGGGCCATCCTCTTGGCTGCATACGCATTGTATAATTTATCCGAATGGTTCTAGATCGCTAATCAACATAATAAATGGGAAATGGAAGATATGAATAATCAGAGCATACGAAATGTAAAATTGCATGTTAATGGAATTGTTATTGATTGTGATGAATTAATTTGTGATATTAGGGAATTATCTATTAAAACTCGTAAAGACAATATCAAACACATAATGTTGGGCAGTCAATTTAATTTAAAATATGTAAAAGATGACTTACAGACGATGTGTGAAGATGCAGTAATAAATAAATTTCAAGTAGATACAGAAAACAGTGAATACGTGTTTGTTAGATTTGAATTTAAGTCATCAGTAGTTACTAAATCAAAATACAAAGTACTCATGGACACGGTTGAATATTTACTTGATAATGTCGATACTAATATGATATCTATTAATCTTAATAGGCAGGCTGGGCATACAACAACATTATTAAAATTGATGAATAAACATCCTGATGCTGTTTTAGTCTTAATAAGTTTTGAAGCTAAAAATAATATTAAAAATAAGATTAATCAATTACAATTGTATGATATCCATGATAAGAATATCGTAGTAATAAATGAAGGTGCAAATATACCAGCATTATTTCAAGATAAGAAATATAATAAAGTGCTTATAGACGATTTCTCATCCTTTACAAAGAATTGTGTTGAAAAAATATTTTTCCATACGAAACGTAATGATGATGGAGCTATTCGTTATGTCTGTCTAGGCTAACGACACACATTTTTCTACATTTATAAATTGGTGTAAATAGCAACAGGCACGCTATTAAAATCCCATCATATATATAATTTATATGATGGGATTTCTTATGAAAGATATCGACGAAAAAGAAGAAAAACGAAAAAAAGAGTATGCCGCGAAAATAGCAGCGCAGAAAAAATGGCTTGAATCATTGATATATGATAAACATGTATTCAATCCTATAAGCCAACAAGAAGATTATTTCAAACATTATTACGAACAATACAACGGTAAAATAATACCATGAGTAGGCGCGTATATGGTATTAAAAAGGCTAATGAGCCTGTTTCTTATGACATTGATAGAACTAGAGAGTTGATCAGATGTGCAAAAGACCCAGTGTATTTTATTAAAAATTATGTAAAAACTCAACACCCAATCTACGGGTTCTTACCATTTGAGTTATACGATTATCAAGAACAAATGATCAGAGACTTTACGAGCAACATCAAGGTTGTAGTAAAAAGTGCACGTCAGTCAGGTAAAACGGCTACAGTGTGCGCGTATCTATTATGGTTCGCCATGTTCAATGAGAATAAAACTGTATTGTGTGTATCCAAGGATGCTAATGCTGCAAAAGAAATAGTTAATAGAATTCAAAAAATGTATCTGGAAGTTCCAGACTATTTGAAATGCGGGGTGGCAGATGATGATTGGAATAAGCATAATGCCAAATTTGATAACGGCTCAATCATTGTTTCTTTAGCGACATCAGAAAATTCTGGACGTGGCTTATCGGTAAGTTTACTTTTTTGTATTGCACCAGATTCTACAGTCTCGATAAGGAACAAAAAAACAGGTGAGATAAAAATAGTTAGTATACAAGAATTACATAAAATAAATTCTAAAAACATAAATACGTTAGAATAAATTGGATTTGTCTAATGAATAAAAAAATAAAAGAATTTATACGAAGAAATAGAAAAAGAAATAGCCATCTATATAATGATGATTTAATATGTGGGAAGGATTATGTCGTTTGTCCAGAATCCGGGGAACGATTATCAATGATCAAAAGAAATTATGTAGAAAATGTATTAAAAATGGAATGGGAGCATTATATAGAAAAACATAAAAATATTAAATTAATCTGTGATGTGAGAATTATCAATATCAAACAAGGTTTAACACGGATAGATGTAGAAACTGGATATTCTAAGCATAAATTATCTTCCGAAAAATCAAAAATAACTAGATTAAAAGTTGATGATAATGGATTAACGCCAAATGATATAATAGGTATAAAAACAAAACAGGCACATATGGCTAAGATAGATGCAAATGGGCATAATGGATATAAAAGAATAGCAAATAATAGAAATTCTACTATTTGTGATAATGGACTGTCAGTACAACAGAATGGTTTAATAAAAAGAGCTAAAACTCGTATTAGCAGCGGAAACACAAATAATTATGGTGCTAGTAAATTGAGTAAGAAAATATTAAGACCGCTATTACAATTTTTGGATAACAATAATATACGATATTTTTTTGATCATAATGAGTTTGGTTTAATGTATAAAAATTCATATTTCTTATACGATTTAGTCATACCAGATTTTAAATTAGCAGTTGAATTTCAAGGAGCGAAATTTCATCCCGGTCCAGAGCTATCAAAGGAAGAATTAAAAGATTGGGTACAGATGTTTTCTAGAAAAACAGCGGTTGAAATAATAGATAGAGATCAATTAAAGGCAGATGCGTTGTACGAAAAAAGAGGGTTTGTAACATTTTACGTATATGAAAAATGTCATAATATAGATTTACAACGAATAATTAAATATATAGAAAATTACGTAGATGGTAATAATATCGCTTACAATGATGAATGGGAAATATTAACGGATACTGGTTGGCAAGATTTTAAAGGTACTGTAGAGAAGGGTATAGCAGAGTTAATTAAACTAACATTTTCCAATGGAATTTCCACAGAAATTACAGAAGATCATATATTTTTTCAGTCCGGTAAAAAAATATCAACCAAACATTTAGTAATTGGAGATACTATAGATGGTTATAATTGTTCGCTGACTATTTCAAATATAGAAAAAGTTGGTGAATCTGTCGTCTTTGATATGTATGAAGTATCAAATGGGCATAAATTTATCATGAATAATGGTATCATTACAAAAAATTGTGATGAAATCGCATTCGTTAGACCAGCAATTCAAAACGAATTCTGGACATCAATTCAACCAACTTTAGCGACTGGTGGTTCGTGTATTATTACATCCACTCCTAATGGTGATACTGATTTATTTTCTTCTTTGTGTCGTGGGGCAGAATTACGTACTAATGATTTCAAGTACATATTCGTTCCATGGAATGCTCCACCGGGTAGAGATGAAGAATTTAAACGTAGAGAAATTGCAAATATCGGTGAACGTAAGTGGCGTCAGGAGTATGAGTGCGAATTCATTACATCTGAAGGTACATTGGTAGATGATTTAATCATTAAAAATCTTAAGAAAATTGTAGAAGATAGAATGCCAGTAATGGAGATTGCTGGCGAAAAGCTTTGGGTGAATATAAATCCTAGAAGATCATATATTATTTCTTGTGATCCCGGCACTGGTACTGGTTTGGATAACTCTGCTATTCAAGTGGTAGAATTTCCAACAATGATACAAGTATTAGAAAGTGCTACTAATACATTAGATTCTGCGCAAGTTTATTCAAAAATAAAAAACATAGCAAGATATATCACATCATTCGGAGCAGACGTATTTTTTTGCTTTGAACAGAATGGAGTGGGAGAGGGTATAGCTGCATTATATACCACAGATGAAGAACCTATTGAAGCGGTATTATTAACATCACAAACAGGTAGAGAAGGAAGAAAACGTTTAGGTTACGTTACTGATATAAGAAACAAAGTCAAATTTTGTTTAAGACTGAAAAAGGTAATTGAGTCTGAAATATTAAAAATAAATTCTATAGATTTTTTGATAGAACTCCAAAGATTTGTAAGAGATGGTCATACATATTCTGCGCAACCCGGAGCAACCGACGATAGAATTATGGCGATGATATTGATATTAAGAGCCGTGGAACAAATGGCAGAATATGATGAAAATGCATATACAATTTGTTATTCATTTCATAATGAACAACAGGACGATTGGAATACTTTTCATAATAAAGATGAAGAAGACGATCTCTTACCATTACCAATGTTTGGATGAAAACTAATAAATATACTTATGAATGAATTATTACAAGAAACTACGATACATCAGCTTAAATCCACTGTTAATGTTTTTTTTGATACTCCGCGATCTGAAAGTTCGCGTCAGGTTATTGTGACCGATATCAAATATATACAAATAGTTAATAAGGCTGAGTTAGAAGTTAAGGCAAAAACAAGATCAAAAACAAACACTTATGATACGTCTATAGTTTTTACTGATGTCAAATTTTTGGAAAAAGATGATAAGAGGTTTAAAACACAAATATTTGGTGTCGATGGTGCATATCATTATATGGTTCCCATAAAAAAGAATTTATCAGAAGTTAGAGTATCGTGTTCTTGTTTGGATTTTTATTATATGTTCTCCGTATGGAACCATAAGCAAGGCTCATTGGACGGCGATGCGCCAAAACCATATATAAAGACTACTAATAGGCCGTTGAGAAATCCACAGAAAGTTGATGGGATGTGTAAACATCTGATAAGACTGTCTGATGAATGTATTCGTGTTGGAATACTCAAGTAAAAATTTGATAAATAGATGTATGAATGTATTAAAATACATTCTATATTGAAATTGACACAGTTAAAATTTCAAGTTAATATCGAACTGTAGTAGATTGAATAGATTGATGTGATAAACGTTTTTATAGACTGATAAAGGAGATTGATATGTCAAGAAAAACATTAGCTGAATTAAGAGCATTCTTAAAACAAGAGACGGAAAAGAAGACTGGTAACGATTTTTCTCAAAATAGAGAAATATATCCATTCTGGAACATGCCTGTAGGTTCTGTGGCAAGAATAAGAATACTTCCAGATGGAAACGAAGACAACCCTCGTATATTCTATGAGTACAAATATAGTCATAGTTTGATCGTCAAGGGTAAGAAAAGAAACGTTCAGTGTCTTTCACAATATGGTGAAAAATGTCCTATTTGTGAGTTAAGTAGAGCCTTTTATAAAGAAGAAGGCAAAGAATCAAAAAACGGTAAATTCTTCTATAGGAAGAAAAGCGCACTAATAAACATATTGGTGTTGGATGATCCTCTCCCTCCTGATCCAGAGACTGGAGAAACGTACAAGGGTAAAGTCACAAAGACAATTTTAGGCAACCAGCTTTTGACTAAAATGCTCTCTTCAATAACCGATGAATTGGAGCCAATGGAGAATGATCCATGGGACTTTGATAAAGGTTATGACTTCTTTATAAAGAAGGGGCAAAATGGTCAGCACGCCACTTACGATGTTGAATCTAAGTTTGCAACACGTAGCTCTGCGATACCAGCAGAATACAGAGAAAGTATCGAGTTGGTTAATCTATCCTCATGCATTCTGCCAAACCCCGGATATCAAAAGATCGAAGCATTGTTGAATAACCATTTGCATGGATCTGATATAGAAGATGAGACCGGCTTAGACAAGGATGAAGATACTGGCTTAGACAAGGATGAAGAAGTTGCTAAAATTAGTAGTAAGCATACTACTCCTGCGGTAACTGAAGTTTCAAAAACTGTACAGAAAGTTCAGCAACCTGAACCAGATCCATCGGTAGAATCCGCATTAACAGAGGCACAGTTGATCGCGAATATCAAGAATCGTTTCAAGAAAACAAGTTGATCGATTTATTGATAGTTTGACCCAAGCGCAATAGTTAATTGTTTAGCTATTGCGCTTTTTCATTAAAGGACTTTAATATGGGATTATTTTCAAATTTTAAAAAAGAAGTAGGCAAGATGTCTGGTGTTAGTATGGGTGATGGCATTCCAAAGTTTTGGATTAGTACTGGAAGCTATGTGTTGAATAAAATTATATCTGGTAAATATGACAGAGGAATTCCGCAAGGAAGATTAACTGCATTGGTCGGCCCATCAGGATGTGGTAAATCCTTCGTTTTGGGTAATATGATAAAATCTGCTCAAAAGTCTGGCTGTGGTGTATTGTTGATTGACACTGAAAATGCTATCGATTTTGATTTTTTAAGAGCTATTGGGGTAGATGTAACCAGTGAAGATTTTATTAGATTGACCGCTAATGAAGTGAATACATGCCTCAAGACCATAAATGTTATACTTTCTGAATACAGGGAGGCGGCAAAGGCCGGGATCGAAATGAAGCGGCTATTGATATGTATTGACTCTTTAGATTTTCTATTCTTGGGGCATGCATTAGAAGCGTATGAAAAAACTGGTGAATTAAATAATGATCAAGGATTACATGCAAAGAAGTTGAAACAATTATTGACAACTTTGATGCAGGATATCCAAGATATGCCAGTGTCTATAGTAGCGACCAAGCAGGTCTATGTGGATCAAACACCTAACGCATTTCCACCGGTCAAGATGACGGAATCGTTGAAATTTCCATTCTCTCAGATAATCTTGTTTACAAGGTATTTTGAGCGAGACAAGACGACTAAGAATATTGATGGCATAAGATTAAAAGCATTTGGATGGAAAGTCAGATTTACCAAACCGTTTCAACAAGTTGAATTAAACGTGCCATACGATACTGGATTGGACGAGTATGATGGTATTCTAGCAGCAGCAGCATCTTTAGGCATTGTTGGTAAGAGTGGTGCTTGGTATGAATATAATGGCAAGAAATTTTACTCAAGAGATTTTAACACTGTTCAAGAAGAAGTCTTTCAAGCGCTCGTAGCGAGAGAGAAAGAATCTTTGTGTGTTGAACTGGAAGGTGTGGAAGACTTGCCAGCGGCTTCTCCAGATGAAATAAAACGACAGAAGTTAGAAGAATTAGCATTTAAGGACTAATTGTAATCTAAATATGAAATGTGGAGGATTTAAAACCCTCCACATTTCAGGAGAATAATATATGGGTGATATATTGACATCATCTCTGTTATATAAAAGAGATTTTGATTATGATGAATTTACGCAAAATATCATCAAATTAATTGGTGATAATATACAGGCTGCAACTAAATTATTCATCAAGAAAAATAGATCTGTATCAATACGCCAAATAAATCTAAAACCTGAATTTTTACCGGGATATGCATTTTTACAACTTGCGATAAAACCTAATTTGGGCGATATAGTATTGGTTAACAATGTAGAACTATTAGTCGATCATGATAATATTGATAGTATTGTTCAGATGGTTAATGTTGTAATATCATTAAAAGCTTTAGACAGTAATTCCTCATTAATTATGTATAAAAATTTATGTGATGTTAGATTTATTTTAGAATCATCAAAAGAGGATGTTGTTCCAAAATTGATGAAACTTGATTCAATTGAATTAAAAGAAACACCAGAATTAATCAATAAAGTGCATGTAGAAATTTTGGAAAATCCAGAGTTTATTGACCTGTTAGATATTTTGACCAGCCCACCAGAATTAGATATAATGGGTTTTGATAAATCAAAACTAACACAGTTTCAATCTACATTATTAAATATACAAAAAATAATGCCACAGAGTGATAGGGTACATTAATAAATTATGAGTATTTTAGAAGTATTGAATGATGATCTATCTAATATAGATAAAGTGCTGAGTGCTTACGGCGATCTTTTTGCCGAGGCGAAGCAAGATATTTCCATCAACAATAAGACATTACAGCAAGCAAATATGGAACAGGCATCTAACTATGCTAGATTCGATCAAATACGGGTTGAACTTGAGATTATAACTGAAGCCGCTGAATTAAAGGTTAATCAAGTAAGGATGCAAGCGATTCGTCAAATTTTAAGAGATGTACAAAAAACTTATGGCGAAAGGATGTTAGATAAAATGGTGGATGATAATCCATCATATATAAAATACTATAAGATTTATTTAAAGTGTAAAGAGATGTTTGCGAAATCAAAATCAATAGTCGACGCGATGTCCCAACGCGGTTATGCTCTGAATAATATAACAAAAACAAAGGTGGCAGCGTTGGAGGAAACAATTTTGTATGATTAAAACGGTCACAATAACATGTTTAGATGAAGTTAGATGCTTGTTCAATGGTATCTCCCCAGACCATATGAAACAATTGTGGCAGAAATATGGGGTGTTTGCTCCAAAGTATTTTTTTAACCCGGCATATAAATTAAAGAGATGGGACGGAAAGAAACGGTTTTTCAGTGAGACTGGTATAACCTTTATATCTTTAATACCAGAAATAGTTGAATTTTTACAACAGCATGGCTATAATAATTTTACCATGAGGGACAAACGAAAAAAATTTGAAATAGACTTACAGAGTATAACTGCTGATTATTTCTCGCATAAAAACATAACTTTAGCAACTCATCAAGTTGAAGCCATAAATGCTTTGATAGATAATGGTGGTGGTGTGCTTCGTGCCGGGACGGGCGCAGGTAAAACAATAATAACAGCAGCATTATGTGATAAATTTAACTCCAGTAATCTTTCTTGTGTAGTAATAGTGCCAAACTATGATCTTGTGCTTCAAACAATGACAACATTCCAAAGATGTGGAGTTAATGTTGGTGAATTTTCTGGAAAGAATAAAGACGTTGAACATAAAAATGTAATAAGTACATGGCAGGCATTACAAAATAATCCGGATGTTTTAAAATTGTTTAATGTATTAATTTTGGATGAAGCACAGGGGATCAGTGGAAACATTATCCAAAAACTTATTACAGAAGACGCAAATCATATGCCGATACGCATTGGCATGACTGGAACAATTCCGGAAGATGATTGTAATAGATTGATATTGAAATGTAATATAGGTGAAATAGTTTACGAGGTCACTGCCGGTGAGCTTATAGAGAAAGGGTGGTTGTCAGACGTACATGTAAATTGCATTACACTTAAAGAAGATTTTACATACGAATATAAAAAATTCAAAAAATTAAATCCAGATGTTGACATAAGTTATGGCGATTTTTTTGATGGTTATTTTCCAGATTTCTCATCTGAAATGGGATATTGTGTTAAAAGCCAGAACAGAAATTTAAAGATTGTAGAATTAGTCAATAAGTGTGTCGATAGCACTGGTAATGTATTAATAATACTTAACTCAGTTAAACATGGCAAGTATTTGGAATCTTTGATTCCGGGTTCTGTTTTCGTATATGGGAGCACTAAGACTAATGATCGCACTAAGACTTATGCTTCTTATAAGAATAACGACAATGTTATAATGATCAGCACATACAAGCTGGTGCAAGCCGGTTTAGACGTGCCGAGAATATATAATTTGTTTCTTATCGATGCTGGTAAAAGCTTTGTGAGAACAATCCAGTCTGTTGGTAGAGGATTAAGAAAAGCTGATGACAAAGAACATATAGAAGTATTTGATGTACATTCAAATTTTAAATATTCTACTCTGCATTTAAAAGAAAGAATTAGACATTATAAATCAGAAAAATTTCCATATAGTAAGATATCTTTAAACTTACCACCGGCTATAGATCCAATCATAGATAACACTATTGACTTTGATTAATTTTTTTGATATATTCATATTAAATACGGGCATTAATAAATGATAATATCAGATGATAATTCTAAACCAATTTTAATAGATGATTTGGAAAGTCCAATAAAGAGTAATTATTTTTGGACGCTGAATTTAACAGACTTGGACTTCAAACTTTCTAAAATAAAAATGCTGGAATGCATCAATACCCCAGCGCTAGTATTAGACGTTTTGGGGTATGTTATAAAAGTGCCAGCAAGTTGGCACTTTTTGATTTCATCCGAAGATACGCATGCGTTGGACACGGCTGTAGTATCAGATCTAACAAAAGGTATGTTTACTGGTCTTGTTGTCAATCACAAGACGATGAATGTAAACTATATACCTATAAGATGTATAGATTATTTACCGTCAGTTAATATCTATACTGTGGCATTACATAGGAATCAAATGCTATGTCACGCTCTTGGGGCTAATTATTGGGTATGTCTATCTGGTATAGACGTATATAACAAATATTTAAAAAAATTAACAGTATGGGATATAATATGACAGTTTCAGAATTTAAGATTTGGTTAGAAGGTGTAATGGCCTTTCAAGAAGCAAATTGGAAGCCAACCGCAAAGCAGTGGGATTTGATATTCCAAAAAATAAAAGATCTCCAAGATGGTGTAGGCAATCAAATTTTACATCAGCAACATAATCAACAGCGTCAGCCACCACCATTGCTACAAGAACAAATCAACCAACAGCAACATGATCAGTCTGTTGTTAGAATTCCAGCACCACCTAAGCCAAAATTAGATTATGATCCTAGCCTTGTTCCAAAATTGAGTGAGGGTCGATATGTTTCAGACTTTGAAGGATAATGTATACCGAACTTAAAAACAGGCTTTTATGGTACGATGGTAAATCGTCTATGGATATAGACGATATTGCTAAAATGATATTAAATGGTGAATCGATAGCCCACGTGTATTGTTTAGAGCATACACAAGAGGTAGAGAATTTTAATAAACTGCCGTCTTGTGATTTACAGGTCAAATATCACAATATCGATTTTAAACATGATTGGAACATACCAGAAGAATATAAAAATATAAATTTAAGAGAATTTTTAGCAAATAAAATCTATATTAATAACTTGAATAAAACTGAAGAATATATCAGTAAGAGTAAATCAAGAATAGATTATGAATTAAGCTTGGTTGAAGATATGAATTTAACCGGATTATTTCAGTGTATTTTATATCTAATAGATGTTTTTACAGAACACAATATAGTATGGGGTGTTGGAAGAGGAAGTTCATGTGCTAGCTATATATTGTATTTGATGGATTTGCATTGCGTTGATTCAATCCAATATGACATTCCAGCGAATGAGTTCTATAAAGAACTCATAAATAAGATACATAATCAAGGTGAATAAGATAATATGAGTAAAAAAATTATAAAGTCGATGCGCGGTGAAGATGTGGATTTTGATATGTTACGCATCAAAGCGGAAATGAGCGCAATACCAGAAACCGCAGACGTTAAATTTAGAGAGAATATAATTCAATCTAGACGTAGAAGAAAGAACTCATCTAAAAGAAAAGTAAAAGATATGTTAGCACAACAGCAAATTAATCAAAAATCTGTTATGCAAGGCTTAGAAAAACAACGTAAACAAAGACAGGAAGAAGCCACCAAGGAGCAGCCTGTAACTATTGTTACTGAGACGGTAGACGCTCCGATAGAATTATTTGGAGTTGAATCAGAAACTAAAGCAGAAAACTACGGTAGAAAAATAAAGAAAGGGCAGTCTAATGGAACTATCAGCGATTAAGAATCATATTTTATTTGAGTTTAGTGATCAGGTTGTAAATAAAGCTTTTGCCAATAAAACGACATGGGGCTTTACAGTATTGGATCGGAATGAAGATGTTAAAATGTCTAGATGGGGTAAAGTATTGGCCAAGGGTCCGGATACTAATCCAGAAATTAATGTTGATGATTATATATTAATAGAACCATTGGCATGGACCACTAAAGTTACTATTAATAAGAAGAATTATTGGATGACTAATGATTCTAAGGTAATGTTAGTTTCGGATGAATTACCAAATGTATTATAAACAAAAAACCCCCGAACAGGGGGTTTTTCTATTGACAAGTAGATTTTTTATATAGTATAGTCTCTCCATAGTACAGAGAGAGAAAAATGCGTAAGAAAATATGGTCATTGGCTTATAGACCGCAGAAAATGGAAGATTATGTGTTCTCGTCCAAGCACACAAAGGACATAATTGAAGGATTTATCAAGAATAAAAGCATCCCACATTTATTATTTTTTGGACCACCGGGAACTGGTAAGACTACGTTAGCGTTCTTATTGAAAAAATATATGGAGGTTGAGGATTCAGATTTTTTATTTTTAAACGCCTCAAAAAATAACTCAGTAGAAGATGTCAGGACGACCGTTACAGACTTTATTACGACTTGTTGTATATCTGATTCCGGTTTTAAGATCGTCTTTTTAGACGAGGGCGATGCCTTATCCAAAGCGGCACAAGATACGCTCAGATCAATGATGGAAACATATGCAGATAATGCCAGATTCATTTTATGTTGTAATTATCCGCACAAGATAATAGAACCTCTTAAATCTAGGTTTCAGAGCATAGAATTTAATTCTATGGATAAAGAACAAATGTTTGTCAAAACAATTGAGATTTTACAAGATGTTGGGGTCACGATTGACGAGCCGACATTAGACATAGTGGAAAAACAATTGTTGGTAGACTATCCGGATTTTAGAAAACTTTTAAACAGCTTGCAGAAAAATACCATAGATAATGTACTCAGAGATGTAGAGCAAATCGAAGATTCATCCATCATGGACAAAATAACACTATTCGATACTATAACCTCACAATCCAGTGTCAATTGGCAGAACGTTAGAGATATAGTAGTTGGTAATATTTCAGATTCTGATTTTCTGGAATATTATAGATTTTTTTATGATCACCTGCATGAGTCTGATAAATTTAGAGACATCAACAAATGGAAGGCCGGTATAGTGATAATTGCTGATCATCTATATAAACATTCGCTGGTGGCTGATCAAGAAATTAATTTTACAGCCATGTTAATAAGGATTAATGGAGTCTGATATGTCAAATTTAGAAAACACTGATAAGAAAGATATAGATCCAGCTAAAATAAAAATAATACGCTCACATATGGAAAAATCAGATGTTCTTTCATGGCGCAGGAAGAAAGAGAAAATGGAGAAAATGGTGGAAGAAGATATCCAGCCATTAGAAGATGAAATATTAGCTTTAATCTTAAAAAAACAACCGCTGATGGACGAGTTATTATTGCTCAGATCGACTATGGTGGAAACTTGTATTCATCCAGAAGAACTTTTGACAGAGTATGAGGATGGAACTTTGTTCTGTAACTTCTGTAATAAGAGACTTAAAATTCATGTCTAAAAAGATCGATATTTTCGAAATTTTGCGAAAGATTGATGAATGTGATATTACATATTTTGAAAAACTTTCCGATGAAGAAATAAAATCAATCCACCCATTAGTTATTATGCGTTGGATGTCCGGTACTAAGGATAACTCACAGATTCAAAGATTAAATACCATTTGCAATAGTTTTGTATTCTCTTTACAAAAAGAAAGGATGTTGTTGATAAAGCTGCTGATGGCTTCATCAACGTCTAAAAAGACGTATAAATGGTATGGTAAAAAAACGACTGGGAGTATATCAAAAACAAATGTAGAATTGATAATGGAATATTATCAATGTTCAAAAAAAGAAGCTATAGGCGCGGCGCCACTATTATCAAAAGATGATATTATGAATTTAGCTGCGGAAATGGGTTATCAAAAAGATGATATGACTGGTATAAAATGAAAGAGAAATGTGATTTCTGTGGTTATGTTTATAAGACAGACGACGATGCATTAAGCCATTCTTGTAAGTATTCGGAACGATTTCAAAAAGTTAAAACTCTTACTGGGTTAGTTGCTTTTGAATTGTATAAATCGTGGAGGCAGAAGAAAGGGTTTTTCACTGGAGATGAATCGACGTTTATCACTTCAAAATACTTTACAGTGTTCTTTAATCTTAGTGAATTCATGAACAAAAAATCAATACCACTTAGACAACATTATTTGGACTTTTGTATTAAAACTACACTATTGCCCAATAACTGGTATTCAGAAACAGTTTATATGGAATATTTGATGACATTTGACGATACCGTATCACCAGAACTACAATATAAAATTAGTAAAAAAACAATAAACACGCTGGCTGATATGATTGAATGTCCCCCTAATAAGGTTTTAACATATTTGAATTTCGATGAAATTGCTAAATTGTTATACACGAAAAATCTATCACCGTGGTTATTATTATTCAGCAATACGTTTAATTACATTTATAAAAATAAACTAACCAATGAAGAACGCATTTTGTGTGATCGTCTTATAGATAGAGATGTGTGGATAGACAAGCTACGTGCTAACCGAGACATATCACAGGCTATTATAAAATTGATTAAAGATGATTCGCTTTAATAGTATCTGGACATAAATACTTCTGATAAATAAATAAAATTCAGGGATTTTTAATGGCTAGTTGCAACGACAATACATATGTGGTTAGGTTTACGGACCCAATAAGAGGAACTATATCAGTCGGTAAGAATGCTTTGATTACTGATGAAGCTGATGTGGCTTTTCCGGGAAAATCCAGACTAGAATATGGTGAAATTTTCAATGAAAATGTTCTACATATGCTTGAAAATTTTGCATGCCCGGAAGATGAGAATATTCCGGGAACTCCAGATTTGGACGTTGCTTATGGTGCATTATTACAATTACCTGTTTATGGGCAGTTTTGGTTAAACACTACTAAGGGTAGGTTATATTTTTGGGACGATAGTAATTGGATACCATTTGGTTTATCTGATGATATCTATGGTAATTCTGGCGTTATATTTAATGGTGGTTATATTCCAATACCAGAAAGTCCTATTTCTGGACTACCATTTGATGAATCTGAGTGTATGTTTGTTGTATCCCCTTTTTATATACCGGATGAACCCGATTATGTAGAATGTACTGTAGATCGTGCAACTGGTCAAGTAACTTCTCGCTATAGAGTGTCTGGAAGCCCTTCATTGACTGACGCATGTGCCAATTATTTGGTTTTAGCTATTAGAGGAAATGTAAATCTTGGTGAAGACGCCTGTAACGTATTACCATTACCGACATCGACGCCAACACCAACGCCAACGCCGACCTCTACTGTGACTCCTACTGTGACTGCTACTGTAACTCCAACAGTAACTCCTACTGTGACTGCTACTGTAACTCCAACGGCTACTGTAACTCCAACCGTTACGACATCTCCGGGTTCTTCACCAACACCAACGCCAAGTATTACACCAACTATTACTCCGACCATGTCAGTTACGCCAACGGTGACAGTAACTCCAACAGTAACTCCAACAATAGGTTTAACAGCTACACCAACACCTACGGCTACAGTTACGCCTACAATAAGTATAACCCCAACAATCTCGGCACCAGCACCAACTCCACCACCGTTACCAGCATTTGGTGCGTCAGTGGTCGGTGGTACTATATCGCCTACTTGTGGTGTGTATTATCCACAGACTTCTACACCGGTTGGGACTGGTAGTTTGATTTATAATACTATGACCAATACGCTGACAGGAAGAGGGTCGGGGGCGATTGCAGGCGGACCAACATGCCCTACTACTTCACGATATAATGGTAATATTATTTTCACCGGAACTGGTGGCACGTATGGGCCGGGTGGTATTGGGCCATTCTATTCTTGGACGTTGGCAGGCACCGCCAGCGGGTCTGCGACAATATCAGTGACTAAGCTGGTGTATGGTGTTAATACTAATAGATGTTCTCTCTCGATATCTTCATCTGGTCCAGATGGATCGGTAGGATCTTGGCAAGGAACATTAACATTAGAAGCTAGATCGGCATTGAATTTACCACCAACTCATACGTTGGTAATAGATATTGATATAGTGATAACACATACCGGTACGACACAGTTAATCGTGTCACCAACAATAACGAATACAGCATCTTCATGTGGCCCTGCTGGGCTTGGTTGGAGACATAGCTTTAGTGGAAATTTGGGTGGAACAATAACTGGCGGTATATATCGTTCAATTATATCGCAAACATTAACTACAACACCGGGATATACTATAAATCCGGGATGGGAAGGACAGATATCGCCAAGTGGCACTTCCATTATTAGTGCAGGGTTTAGCGGATATGGTCCGACGAATAATACAGGAGTATGTGGAGATACTGGCAATATAACTATATACGTTACATATACAGTTACTGCTTCCGATGGTTTGGGTAATCAAGTAACTAATTCTAGACAAGTACCAATTCTGTTAAGCAACTCACCATAAATGAATAAAGAGAATTAAATGGCATATAACGTAAAATATACAAATAATAACAAACCAGATATAGTTGTTCCGAGTGAATCCGAGTTATCGGATATATTGACGGTCAATTTATTTGGAAGAGCATTTCTAGAGTATGGAGAACAACTCAACGAAAGTCTATTAAAATTATTAGAAAATTGTGCATGTCCTGAAATATCTGATAGTCCGGGCATCCCAGATTATAGTAAGGGTCCACGCTTGTCTAATCCGGTAGAAGGGCAATTGTGGTATAATTCAACACAACAATTGTTTTTTTATTGGAATGCTTTCGAATGGATTCCACTGTCCACCAGATCAGATGTTGCAGCAAATTGGGGAGAAATAGCACATGGTGAAGCACTGCCACGACCAGTAAATCTATTAAATAATTATGAATATCCATATTCACAATGCATATGGATGGTTTCACCACAGACAATTCCTAGTAGATTTAATTATCATGTTTGTACGACAGATAATGATGGTGTAGTAACTATGCTGTATCGTACTGTGGGTGATTTAATCCCAACTCCGGGTATCGCTAATTATCTAATTATAGGCATCAAGAATAATAATAATGCCGGTTCTATTGATTGCGTATATGATGTAATAGAGCCATTAACACCAACACCAACACCAACAGTTACCCCAACATTAACCCCACAACCAACACCGGGTGAAGGATTCTTCATCATGTTGGAAACAGGCGTGGATATTATATTGCTAGAAACTGATGGCGGATTATTGAAAGAGTAATTTATGTATATAATGGTTAGATCATCTGATAAAATGATAATAGGAAGTGCGGTTAATCCTATAAATAAAAAGACAGCTATGGAAAGGGGTTATTTAGTATATGAACTGGATAATTCTGAATATTCTGAAGAATTGATAGGCAATATATTAGAAGACTTTGAAGAAAAACAATGACAGATTATAATGTAAAATTCACCAATACAGATAAAACGAGTATATTGCTTGAACCAAAAGCCATCAATAAAGATTATGGTATAACATTATTTGGTAGAACTAGATTGCAATATGGTAGGGATATGAATGAAAATATCCTCCATTTGTTGGAGCATTTTGCATGTAGAGAGGATGCAGACAATCCCGGAAATCCAAATTTAGATTTAGAGTTAGATGATAATACAACTGTTGATGATTTTTTGGGAAACCCTGTTGAGGGTCAAATTTGGCTCAATTCTACAACTGACAGCCCATATTTTTGGGACGGTTCAAGATGGGTTCCATTTGGTATGCTAGACGATTACGCTGCTAATTCTGGTCGTATATCGCATGGAGAACAAATCCCACTCCCGGTTAGCAGCACGGGCTATGGCTTTTCACCACAGGAATGTGTGTGGATCGTAAGTCCTTCCAATTTACCAGCTATTGTGGACTATTTTGTCTGTAAAACAGATTCAGAAGCTATTGTGAATATGCAATATAGTTTGTCTACTAGTACTGAACTTATTGATGGATGCGCCAACTATTTAATTTTAGGACTAAAATATAATACTAATAATGGTGAGTTGCCTCCTGACATAACACCTACACCTACACCTACTCTAACTCCAGTGCCTTCTGTTACACCTACACAAACTCCCGGCGCAAATTTTATCATATCCGAAGATGAAGATTATTTCTTTGTAGTGCAGGAATACACTGCGTATGATAGTCAGAATGAATATATAGTACAAGAATAAATAGACATTAAAGGAATACGAAATGGCAAATTTAAGAATTAGTGAATTTAGTTTAAATACGGAATTAAATGGTAGTGAGATATTATTAGGCGTACAGAGTGGAAACACCGTTAAGATCAGTATGGCAGACGTACAGACATTTTGTAAAACTGTCATAGGATCTTCAGTAGATACCGATACCGTGCTAACCGATGTTGGCACTGCATATGTAGACTTGGGAGACTTAGCGTCAGATTCAAATTACGTGATTGATTTTCTATTAATGTTTAATAATGGTAATACTGATGGCATCAGAATTAATCCATCTGGTGGAGAGGATATATTAATACAGAATATAGCATATATTACAAGTGATTCAACGACTGGAATATTTTCTACTGACATGGATATTTTAAACGGTGAGTTAGATATTGCCGATGCTACTGGAATTTTGTTCGTCAAAGGTACTGGTCTTATTAAGACATCAGTTGGTGTGGGTGATAATAGCTTTTCGTTAACCACAAGATTAATTAATGATATAATAGGGACAACTGAGTTGCTAGCTGGGAGTTATTTAACAGCAACCAAGATATAATGTTATGAAGATAACAAATTTAGTAATAAAAACGACCCCATTTAATGAAGACAAAAAATGGGTTGATGCGTTATCACTAAAAATACGTTTGTTGCAGAACTCTGATTGGGTATTATTGCCAGACTCATTGATGGCTAATATTGATGAGTGGATTATCTGGCGTCAAAAAGTAAAATCTATTAATAGAAAAACGTTTTCGACACCTGAGCAAGCAAAAGTGGCATTAAACAAATTAATGGGCGCTATGCCACCAGTAATTAAATTAAACTTTTCATCTGTGGAACAGTTTAAACTCTTTTTAATTGAAAAAATGAGATTATATTACTTTAATAAAAATCATTATGATTGTATTACTAATGGATATGATACTGTATTAGTAAATGAAAAATATGATGAAGCTGTAGCTTTTAAACCAAAGTCAAATTTAAAAGATTTTCCTTTAATACAGCATGAAATAATGACAACTGGTGTTAGTTCTAAAGATGTGATATCATCATTTAAGAAAGATAAACTTCTAATGAAATCGATTATAATCAACAATTATAAATCGATGAATGAAAATATTACAATGATAAGATCTGTAAATGATTTAGAAACTCTTCAATCGATTTATGATAAATTACGCCTATGGACATTGACATTGACATTAAACCAGACAATAATTTAAATGAAAAATTACTTGGCACAAGAGCGTCATTAATAGAACATGGTGAATTAAAACAACATTTAGTTGGATGGTATTTTCAAACAATCCCGATAGATCATAAAACTGGATTATCGGCTATACCGTATGACAAAGCCGAAGAACTTAATTTTAAAAAAATAGATATTTTAAATCTAAACCTACTAAAAGTGTTCCAGTCTAGAGATGAATTAAAAGCTATATTAAATATTCCACCTAACTGGGATATGCTGGAAGATCAAGAAATAGTATCCAAACTTTTTCATATAAAAAATCATTACGATATTGTCATAAGATGCAAGCCTAAGTCAATAGAGGATTTAGCTGACATATTAGCATTAATTCGCCCCAGTAAAAAAGATCTTTTAGATAAATATTTAAAAGATAAGTTCTCTATACGACCTTTATTGTATGTTAAGAATTTGGATAGTGATTTGCGTAAATCACATGCAATTGCTTATGCGATGAACATTGTTGTGCAGATGAATCTTATACAATTAGGAATAGAGATATGAGATTTTTAAATTGGTTACTAGTAGAAATGCAAAAAGATGATAACGCATTATCATTATACCAATCATTAGCATTATTAATAATACATTCCAGTCCAACACCGGAATTGGCAACAGAATTGATCAACAAGAATTTGAAATTAATAAATGCTATTAATTTTTTGAAAGGTACTAGGTTGATATCTTATAATCCGTCTGGATATAAATGTACGTCATACGGCGTACATATGTTAATATATAATGGCTTTTTAAACCAAAATGGTTCTCTTACGGATAAAGGTCGTAAATTAATTAATACTCGAAGTGAATACTTATAATATTTCTTGAGATCCTTCGCGAGACCTTCCAGTATATACCACCTCAATGTAATCTGGTATATCTTTCTTTCTTTTTCTTTTAATCTTTATTGGATTTCCCATGTTAAATACAAATAACGGGCCTAATACTCTTGAAACAAAGTCGACTGGAAAGCATTTTATAATAGAACTATATTGTGTTACGTTATTTCTAGATAGGTATACGGAAAATGGTATTAAATGAGAATATTCTTCAAACCATACTTTACCGTACGAAACGATTTCAGTTTCATCTAGATTTGCAGGTTGGCATTCATCAAGTACATAAGCGTGGATTATATCATTAATAATATTATCTACAATGGCGATTTGTGGCTTGTCCATATATTTTATTAATGATATGAAACGATAGCCATTGTAATTTTCTGGGTATTCCTCTGGCACTAGTTTAGAATATTTTTTCATAGTAATATCAAGACCTTAATTTGTTCAATAGTTGTTACTGTTATTTCTATTGTATTTAGATCAACTATTTTAATTTTATCTGGTATGACTGGAGAATTTGAAGAATCGAACACGTAGCACAAAACGGCAGTTGTATTGTTATTGTGTTGAATGGTGTAAACAGTATTTCCGGACAATGTAATAACACCAGAAGATCCGTCATTGTCATTGTCAAAAATGACATAATCGCCAGTATTCATGTCTAAGTATTGTTGATAGTATCTTTTTGTCATTATCATATTTATGATATTGGTTTCTATAAATATACAAAACAGGTGATTTAATAAATGGGCATTATAAAAGAATACAAGCTATATAAGATGCATGAACTTGAGAGTAATGATTTGGGTTCAAGTGATGTTGATGAAGAGAACCCCGACTTTGATCTGTCTGATTTAGACGACACTGAGTTTTCAGATGAAATGGGTGACGAAACTCCCGATTTTGATCTGTCTGATTTAGACGACACTGAGTTTTCAGATGATGATAATGATGATATTGACATGCTAGGTGATGAAGGCGCTGATGATTTAGAAAGAGTCGACGATTTAAATGGCGATGTTGATGACGATACTACCAGCGATGACTTCTCAGATGACTTCTCAGATGACTTCACAGATGAAATGAGTGACGAAGAGCCTGACTTTGATCTGTCTGATTTAGATGACCAAGATGGCGATGGTGAAGTAGAAGGTGATGGGGACGAAGATGCTGATTTTCAAGGTGATATAAGAAACGTTTCTGGCGCTTGCTTGATATACAAAAGAGTTGCTGAAGATTCGACATATGAAGAATTGTGGGTCTATAATGTAGGTAAAGATATAAACACCGAAGTGAAAATTAGAAGAGCAATTCTAGCGGGTACTGATATTAAACCACAGCTTGGTCGTTCAGAAGATGGGCAGCAAACTGTTAAAATATGGTCGATGGGTAATGTTCAATATCTGAATATATTTGGGCTACCTAATTGACAGTTTAATTTTCATAATGTACCATATCATAAACATGAGTGAGAAACATTATGCAAGAATTAAAATACAACGCAGAAACTGAACAAGTGGAAGAAATATCTCCACGCACAGCAATTACGGGTTTATTAGAAGAACTCCAATATCTGAAGGCTACGCAAAAGGACGTTAATGTTTCAAAACTGAAGAAGGATTTGGCGAATAAAAAATATAAAAAATATCAAAAATTGATGAAGAGATTGTCATTTGGAAAAATCCCAGATAAGACTAAGCAATACAGAACTCCGCTAAATCCAGAGATTCAAGCTATTCTAAATAAGATAGAGGCGGAACAAGACAATGACTGATATAATAACAATCTCTGCCGCCCAAGGTCAAGGTAAAAGCACATTCATTAGAGACATAGTTGCAAATTCTAAACATTCATCTGATATTGAGGTATATCAGTCAAAAACTGCGAGAGTTGTTATAGCAGATATGGGTGTATCTCTTGACGAAATATATCATAGTTCAAAACTATTAATGCAATTTCAGGATAAGGTGTTAGAAAAACACTATGACATTTTTGATTTTCAAGCACAGTGTAAGAAACCATTTATGCTTGTGGAGAGATCATTTATTGATATTGCAGTCTTTTCAATAATAAATCTTGGAAGACTTAATGAATACTCTACGTGGTTAGATAATTTCGTTGGAACATGTTTAAAAACACAACAGACAAAAATAAAACATGCTATTTACATTCCGATGAGTATTGTGTCTATAAAAAACGATTCCATTAGACCATGTAACATGAATTATAATTTTGCGTATGATTCAGTATTAGCTAATTATATGGAGTTCGCTGGTGTATCCATAGGTTGTATTTCTAAAAAAGATAGATTAGAAAGAGTGACACAATTTGATAATTTAATGGACAAGATACATGAATGATATGTATGTTATTTCTGTAGACACAAATGGTCTACCAATTAATGGTGATTTTTCTAAAGTTGACTTAGTTAGCTTTTCAATAGTACAGGTCAACTTCCACGATATGTCTCATGTAAGAGAACCACTATCTTTGTTGATTAAAGTGGATGAATTAAATGGTACAGAAAAATATCATGGATGGACTAAAGGTCTCATAGATGAGATAGGCGTAAGTTTAGATGAGGCTATTACTGAATTATTAAATTATTTCTTGGTAGGCTATGGTAATAGTGCAGAATCTAAAATGAATAACATCCAGCTTATAGGTGTTAATATCTACAATTATGTCATGCCAATTTTGAAGAAATATTTTGATATGTATGAAATTAATTTACCATTTTGTAAAAATCACATAGATATATCAAGTGCATGCAAAATATTATTAAATACAGATTACTTTGACGATACATTGGATGTGCTTGGCTTACAGATGAACAAAATTAGAAATTCTGGTGTAAAGATGGATGGAATGATAGATGTCATTAATACCTTAAGAAAACTTATAATGGAACCTTTATTAGATGGAAAATAAATTTATAGAATGGTTTAGAAAAGCAAAACCGTGGTTTGATTCAATAAAAGAACAAATGGAAACAAATAACAAATTATTGAAAGAAATAAAACAGACATTAAAAGAACAAGAAAAGATCATTGATAATATCATTAAAAATGAAAAAAAATCTGATAATGATAATTCAAAAAAAATAAATAAATTGCGTCATGAATTGGATTCAATAAGAAATGACGTTGATAATATTTCTTCGTCAATAAATAACATTAATAAGCAAAGAGTCTATCGCAATGCAAGATAACATACAAGATGTTGGACCACAAGGTGGTTTCTTTATACCAGTGCCGCCACCAGTAACTGGAATGCAACTGTTTTTTAAAGTCCTGTTCAATATAAAAACAATCGGTCTTATAACTATAGCATCATTGGCATTTACGGTATATGTACAACAAAATAAGATAGATTCGTATAAATTACAACTCGATAATCAAATCGCTAAGACTGAATTAGTTGATAGAGATTTAACATATTGCAGGAGCAATTTTGAACAATTGCAGGAAACGGTGGAGAGCGCTGCTGTAGAAAGTAAAAAGCTAAATGAAGAGTTTTTTGGTTTAAGAACAGAGATTGAAAAATTCAATAAAATCAACAGAAATAATTCTAAACAGATCGACGACATTCGTAATAGTGCATTAGCCAGTACATGTGACGATGCGATAAAAGAATTAGTAGCAGCAATTGAAGGTGATAAATGAAAAGAATTGTATTAATCTTGGCAATTATTTTAATCACTGCGTGTCAGACAAGTCCTCCAAAAGAAACTGTTATATATGTTGATAAACCAATCCCATTTTATATAGTTCCTTATCCTAGTGACATAGAACCGCCAGATTTTGAAATTGATAAAGTTGATAAAAATAATTATACGCCGGGGCAAATTGCCAAGGCATATAGGATTACTATACAGCAATATAAACAATATACAAGTTTATTAGTTGAAGTTATTAATAAATATAGAGAATTAGCAGAGAAGAGTAAAGATAAGCTAAAAGATTTTCAAGAAAATGTAGACGGGAGACAATCCGCTGCGAATCCTATGGTACAAGACGATAAGACATTTGTTGATAGTAATTTACAACATATATTAGATATCTATTCTACTGAAGAAGAATTTAAAAAATTAGAAATAAAATCACAAAAGAATAAGGTTGAAAAGGAATGAGGCATTTAAGAGATATTTTGAATGAAGGTAGACCACCTAAAGAAAAGGGTATATTCGTATCAGATGATACGAATGAGCCTTATCCGAAAGATACTATGGTATATATTCAGAAGGATATCAACAAACGATCTAAAGATAAGCAAAAAGATTGGAAAAGCGCTATAGAATTAGTGGATTCATCTTTGGATGAGCTTAATGTTCCTAAGCCTATGGCATATATGAGGGAAAGATGGAAGCAATATGAAGAAATGATAGCATACGCTGTTAGAAATTTGGCTGATTCTAGGGGACTAAATGGGAAATGGAACAGTTGAATCATAAATATATTAAAAGGGCTTTATAATGAATAATATACAAGAATTGCAGAAGTTGGCTGGCATTGATATAACAGAATCACTGCGTAAAACCTCAGAAAAGATTAAGGGATTGGATGGCCCTTATGATACTAACAAGCGTAAGGGGTTGTATTTTGATCCTAAAGAAAATCGTTTTTATGATAGGTCAAGCGACCATTATGTCGATTTAGTTGATGGCGAAGACGACCCCCGTAGTCAACAAGTTAAACAAATAACTAAAGCGTCAAATATTGACGAAGCTGTTGGCGCACCCAAATTCGACCATGAAGGGTACCAGCAGCGCTTGAAGAATAAATCCGTTGATGAGCTTCATGCCATCATTAAAGATGCTCAGGCAGCGATTAAAGCCAATCCAGATGCAGAGAAAGTTAAGTCAGGGTACTACGAAGACGAAATAAATTATTGCTCTAATGAATTGCATAAGCGCAAAAAGTCTACTAATGAATCGGTAAGTGGTAATCAAAAAGTCGAATTATTATTTGATCCTAATGCTTTCATCAAGCAGATGGAAAAAACTTTTAAAGATAGTATTGATGCGATATCTTATACGTATAGCTATTCGGATGCAGATGCTGATCGTGCAGATAGGTATAAACTTCCAAAAGAAGTTAAGAAAGCCTGTACTGACCGCATTGCAGAACTTAAAGCCGCTATTGACATTGAGGATAGCAAAGGCTACAATGATAAGAGCATAAAAGAACAAGCCATTGAATGTATAGAACAGATTCTGCAAAATCTGTCGTCCAATGACGCAGAAGGATTCAAGCAATCTGTTATATTCTTAGATTCTTTAATGTCAATATTGATAGATTTGATGCCATCACAGTTGTTAAAGTACCTAAGAGTGGGTAAAAATTATGGAAATGATCCATCGACTATACCAGTGTGATAAATTATGATAGTTTGTGTTTGTGAGCATTTGTCGTGTGAGCAAATAACGGAAATGATTAAAACCTCATCTACCATAGATGAGGTTTTTCGTTCTGGGGCAGGATCGTGGTGTGGTTGCTGTAGCGATACTATTCATGCTATGATAGAAGTCCATAATAAGGATTTATTAAAATTATGATGGAATACCCGTCAATAAAAAATACTGGAAAGTATAAAACAATACCAGTAATGGTGTTTGAAAAAATAGATGGTTCAAATTTTCGTGCAAAATGGACGCGCAAGAGCGGGTTCAGTTTATTCGGAACGAGAACACAATTAGTAGATCACAATACCCCATATTGGGGTAATGTAGTTTCATTGTTTAATGAAACCTTATCGGATAAGTTGCATGCTAGTTTTTCCAAACTAAAAGTAGATAAATTAGTTGTGTTTGGAGAATATTATGGTCCGAATTCATTTGCAGGGCGTCACGTCGACGATGATATACATCGCATACTACCATTTGATGTATATGATGAAAAGATTAAATCATTTATGCCACCTGAAAAATTTTACAATGAGATTGGTGCTTTAGTTCCAATTCCTAAGGTGTTAGAGACGAATATAGAAATTAATTCACAGCTTATAGAAACGATTAGAGAAGGGTATTATGATGTGGCAGAAGGCGTTATCTGTAAAGGTTTAAATCGTGATGGATCATTTTGTGGTGGAGTTCCTATGTATAAGATAAAGACTTCAGCATATTTACAAAAATTAAAAGATACTTTTAACCATGAGTGGGAGCGATATGCCGAATGAAAGTTTTTTCAAAATATTTAATTATCCTTATATTCTCGGCAATTTGGATGGCTGGAATTGTTTTAGCAAAAGGATTTTGGTCAACTTTGTTTGCAATTTTTTTCTTTCCTTGGGGATTCTATCTTGTTATAGAGCGATTGTTGGTGATGACTGGCGTGGTCACTTGACGGTGTAATGGTTTCATGTCATGATGCACATGAAACAAACTAGTCAATTAACTTTGAAGGAAGTGTATCATGACTGATGCAGAACAGATGGAAGTTGTTTTAAAAGAAATGTCCAAAGGCTGGAAAAAGTTTCTGGAACATTTCTACGCGTTCAAAAATAAAGAAATTTCAGAAAAAACATTTTTGTTGTTTGCATCATGTTTATTAATGAATAAAACATATCTCGCTACGGACACTAGTGATGAACCAGTTAGTGATTTAGCAGATCATTTACCACCCGCTTTTTTAATAGAGATTGACAACTTGCTAGACGATGGAGCATTCTAATGGCTAATCTCCCAGAAATTATTAAAAATATAGACAATTTGTATGAAGGTGATTTGAAACATTATTTTCAAGTTGTTATGTCTTCAGCAAAAAATCTTAAAAATCCTTATCACAACTTCCGTCATATGTTTCATGTGACTTGGTTATGCTATGACGCCTGTGTATTCTACAGAGAAGTTATTTCACCTAAAGAGATGCGTAGACTATTGATCGCCGCAATGTTCCACGATTTCGATCATCCGGGTAGAAGTGGAAACGATGATCTGAATATAGAGATCTCTATACGAGGTCTGCGTAAACATATCCACCAAGATGATATAAATGAATTAAGTTACATTGAACAATTGATCAGAACTACTCAATTTCCGCATGTAGTTAAGGCAGAACAACTGAGTTTGTTGGGTGCTATCCTCCGCGATGCTGATCTTAGTCAGGGGTTAAGTCCTGTGTGGGTTCAGGAAATAATTTTCGGTCTCTCGTCCGAAATGTGTGTTGAGCCGATTGACGTATTCAAGATGCAGGCGGGGTTCTTTTCTAATCTAAAGTTTTTGACTGAATGGGGCCGACTGAGATTCCCAGAATCACTTATCAATGAAAAGATTAAAGAGTCTGCTGACTATTTGAGTCTATTATCATGATTAATTATGTGTTAAAGTTCTTCAAAAAGAAGCGCACGTTCGTTATAGTAGAACAAGGAATTATATATGTCTAACATTAAGCGACCGTCTTTTAAATATAAAATAGAAAGCGTAACAAAAAGTAACATTCACTCGGATGCTATTGTTCATAAAACTTTCATAGTTTACGTGAAAAACAATTCTTTTATTTTAAATTCGTGGCGTTTTATCGACTATGAGAATAATGCTAGTGATGATTTTTCCATGATTGATTGTTATACTGCTCGTTGTAGTTCTTTGGAAGAAGCAAAAAACAGACTTGATACCTTTATTGATAACGAGAGAAAGAAATTTGAAACCATCACGAAGAATTCCGTATCAATTGTTGATTCAGGTATCATAAATATATGAACTGGTTGATACAGACTGCATTCGTGCCGTTTAATAATGTCCAGAAAATTTGGAACAGTGTGGTGTTGAGTGGTGGTAAGCCGTACGAAGCTATTGTGTTTAAGGACTCTGACCAGATTGAATTTCCAAATTTATTAAAAGGGTGTGAAGATATTGTTGTGTATGGATCTACCAGATTAGCCAAATTTGCAAAACAAAGTAGGTGGAAAGGCAGCTTCTTAAATGAAAATTTCAATGTAAATATTTGGCAACGTAATCGTCATGATATGTTAAATAATTTTAGTATGGAACACCAACTTAAAAATATAGGATCTGTATTAAAAACTTTGGAACTACGCTCAACATTCATGCGCCCCGTGACTGGTTCTAAAGCATTTAATGGTGGAGTATTTGACGAAATTTCTATCACTGAATTGTTAAAAACCGTAAATGGTGATGTTATGGTATCCATATCACCATTAGTCACAATTTACGAAGAGTATCGTTTTTTTATTGTCGATGGAGCGGTTATTTCTGGCTCTTTATATCGGAAAAATAATACACCTATAAGACAGTTGGTTACGTCTACCGCTATGATGGATACCGCCCAACGTTTTGCAGACAAATGGTTACCACATGAATGTTGTGTAATGGATCTTGCTTTAACATCAACGTATGCACAAACTCAAAAACATTTCAAAATAATTGAATTTAATTGTTTAAATTCATCAGGATTTTATGATTGTGATACTTTAAAAATTGTTAATGCTGTTAATAAATATATGAATAAACATACGTAACTATTGGTGTATTAACAATGCTTCTTAAACAAATTAATGAAACTAATCAAAATACCATGCAATTCTGGCATGGTGGTAACTTGGATGTTGAGACGTCAGTGCGTTCTGGAAAATGGGAATATGGACCGGGCTTGTATCTGACTACTCATTATTTAACGGCAAAAAAGTATGCAAAGGGTGGTAGGAAGTTCTATAGGATTACGGTGGAACGTGGTAATGATGGTGAAACCACTTCTATAGATTTTGCACAAGTTCAAAATTTTGTGAATAAGTATTGTAATGTAGCCAAACGAAAAGAAATTCTGCAAGCATTGACGAAGTATAATGTAGATGGTAGAATCATTGCTGAGTACGTAATAACAATTTTAATAAATTATGATGGATTGAAATCTTCAAGAGCGAACGATCTGAGGCATTTTCTAGTGAGTAATGGAGTGGATTATTCCATAATTAGCAACCCCTTCGGTTGGCATGAAAAAATGATGGTGTTATTCAACATGAAGAAAATTGTTAACACAGAAGTGATAAAATCAACAGATAAAATAGAAAAATTTGATTTACAGTAATAAATACATTTAACTGACACATAGGAGTTATGGTCATGGCAAACAAATATAGTTACACAGTTTATATCGGACGTTTTCAACCCCTTCACTTAGGCCACCTTAATACAATTAAATTTGCTCTGCAACAGAGTGATAAGGTAATTATCGTACTAGGTTCTGCAAATTCACCAAGAACGATCAAATCCCCATTTATTATTAAAGAACGAATTGAGATGATTCAATCATGTTTCGATGGTAGTGAATGTTCCAGAATCCATTTTCTGCCAGTTGAAGATCAACTATACAATAATGCTAATTGGGCGGCAACTGTACTTGACGGTGTTGCTGACATTACCAATGGTAATAACAAAATTGCTATGGTTGGGGCAAAGAAGGATTTGAAGACAGAATCATATATCAATTGGTTTAAACAATGGGATTATATTGAGACCCCGATCTTAGAATCAGTTGGTGGTAAGAATATAGACGCAACAAAGATCAGAGAATTGTATTTCTCTGGACATATGCAGTTTATCAAAGCTGCTGTACCAGAACAGGTATATGAATTCTTGGAGCATTTTCAGCATAAGGCAGAATTTCATCCACTGTGTAATGAATATGAAGACGCTATTGCGTATGATAGAAAATTTTTAAGCTTCCCAAAAGAATATTCGTTAAACTTTATTACAGTGGATGCGGTTGTGGTTCAGTCTGGGCATGTGTTATTGATTAAACGTAAGAAAAATCCCGGAAAAGATTTGTGGGCGATTTCTGGAGGACACGTGCACCCAGATGAAACACTAGAAGACGCGATGATTAGAGAATTGCGGGAAGAGACCGGAATTAAAGTCCCCGAAAAGGTTTTGAGAGGATCTATAGTAGACCATAAGATATTTGATCATCCAGACCGTTCAATGCGCGGTCGAATACTCATTAAAAATGGTCGTACAATTACAAGTGCATATTGTATCAAATTAGATGATAGTAATGACCTCCCTCGCGTGAGCGGATTGGATGATGCCAGTGACGCACATTGGTTTACATTAGCAGAGGTCAAAAATATGCGAAATAAGCTATTTGAAGATCATTATGACATCTGTTTATACTTTTTGAACAGGTTGTAAAAATAATTGACGCATAGGAGTTATGGTCATGAAAACATTAGAACAAATTAAAAAAATCGTTGAGCAAATCAAATTTTCAAATTGGGAATTTGTAATTAAAGAAAAAAATGATGTGCCATATCTACAGATTCAATTCATGGGTGCTTGTAATGACTCTGGAAAAGTTGAGAGACAGTATTGTAGAAAGTGGCAACTATCTTACCATATGGTAACGTCAGAAATTGTTAGAACGGCTTATAAAGCGGTATTGGCTGCTGTCGAACATGAAGCTAGTGAGAATTTTTATTACAAAAATGCTAGAATATTCAATCCACATGTAGACGTAGAAGCACTTGTGCAAGTCGCAAATTCTGGCATGATTGATATTAGAGACTAAGATAAATGAATAAGTTGCTTACAAGAGAGCAATTTACCACTATTTGCTTTAATAGGGATGGTGGTAAATGTGTTTTTTGTAAAAAACCTGCCACTGAAGTTCATCACATATTAGATAGAAAATTATTTGATGATGGTGGATATTACGAAAACAATGGTGCAAGTGTATGTGAAAAATGTCATTTGCTTTGTGAGAATTTATCGTATACAATAATTCAAGTTAGAGACGCTTGCAACATAAAAGAACCTGTAGTACCATCTGTCTTCGATGTTGACAAAGTTATGGATAAGTGGGGCAACACTTACTCTGACGATAAATTGATCCTTAGTGAACTGTTTATAACTAATAAAAATCTTTCTAAATTAATTAATGGGTATAGTGTCATGAACGCTTCAAAATATAAGAAATATCCCCGCACATTCCATCTACCTTGGAGTGAAGGTGCAACTAATGATGATAAAATATTAAAAAACGCTGCGCATTTCGAACAGAAGCGAATTATAGTATCTGTCAAGTATGACGGTGAAAATTTTTCTGGATATTATGATTACATGCATGCGCGTAGTATAGATTCTAAGCATCACCCTAGTAGGGATTGGATCAAAAAGTTTTGGTCAGAGAGGCAAAAAGATCTTCCTATTGGATTTCGACTGTGTGGTGAAAATTTATTCGCAAAGCATTCAATTGAATACAATGATTTGGAATCTTATTTCTATGGTTTTTCTATGTGGGATGAAAATAACATTTGTCTTTCTTGGGATGAAACTATAGAATGGTTCCAGTTGCTTGGTGTTCTTCCAGTGAAAGTGCTGTATGATGGTATCTATGACGAAAAACTAATCAAGCAGTTATTCGTAAATGATGGAACGATGGAAGGTTATGTCGTACGTCTTGCAGAGGCTTTTCATTATGAAGACTTCGCACGGTCTGTCGCCAAATTTGTTCGTAAGAACCACGTGACAACGGACTCACATTGGATGCATCAAGAAATGGTCGCCAACAAGCTGAAGATCGCGCTTGTTGGTGCATCATAAAAATTTAAACGCGATCATAAACATTATAGTCACATAGGAGTTATGGACATGAATTTAAAAAATAATCCAATTTTAAACGCAGATAGTTATAAAATTTCACATTTCGGTTTCATGGAGAATGAAACAACGGAAATTTTCTCATATATTGAGAATCGTAAAGGTGGGGAGTACCCGGTCACTTTATTCTTCGGGCTTCAATATTTCTTGAAGGAATATATGCAGACCCCAATCACCATGGAAATGGTGGATCAGGCAGAAATATTTCTTAAGGCGCATGGTGAACCATTCAATCGTCCCGGTTGGGAGTATATTGTAAATAATCTTGATGGAAAAATCCCATTAGAAGTGCGAGCAGTTGAAGAGGGCACACTTGTTCCAGAAGGTAATGTAATGGTTACTTTCGTAAATACTGATCCAAATTGTGCATGGGTCACATCATATTTTGAAACCGCTTTCCTTCGCGCAGTATGGTATCCATCAACTGTCGCCACACGATCATTCTTTATGAAACAAATGATCCTGAAATATCTCAACGAAACCGGCGATCCTAATTTGATTCCGTTTAAATTAATTGACTTTTCTGCCCGTGGAGTCTCAAGTTTTGAATCTGCTATGCTAGGAGGGGCCGCGCACCTAGTTAATTTCTCTGGCACCGATAATATTTCAGGTATTATTTGTTCTATGGAGTATTATAATAGTAAAGAAGTTACAGGGTTTTCCATTCCAGCTAGTGAGCATAGCGTTACTACAGCATGGGGTAAGGATAACGAAGAACAGTTCTTTTCTCACGCAATTGATGTCTATGGTGGTCCCGGTAAGCTAATTTCATTGGTAGCGGATTCTTATGATCTTGAAAATGCCATTAAAATCATTGGTACTAAACTAAAGCAGAAGATTCTTGATAATGGCTGTACTATCGTGGTTCGTCCAGATAGTGGAAAACCATCTGAAATTGTTTTGTATACAGTACAAGAGTTGGAAAAGTATTTTGGAACAACCTATAACAACAAGGGTTACAAAGTTCTCCATGACTCTGTCAGAGTTATTCAGGGTGACGGTATTACTTTACAATCGATCAAGCAGATTCTTTCTACTCTTAAAGAATTTGGATATAGCGCCGATAACGTAACATTTGGCAGTGGTGGCTATTTACTACAACAATTAAATCGTGATACACAACGTTTTGCTATGAAGGCGTCTTCCGTTGTAGTGAATCATGAACGTAGAGATATTTGCAAAACTCCAAAAACTGATATGACTAAGAAGTCTAAGTCTGGACGTTTGATGTATGTTGCAAATATTTCAATTGTCAATGGCGAACCTATGTTTTCAAATAGATCTGTAAATACTATTACAGCGGACCAATTTGATAGACACCTGCACGTTGATTTGATGAAAACCGTTTACAAGAACGGTGAAGTTGTGAAAGAATATGATTTCGATCAAGTGAGGATTAATGTTGCCAAAAGTTTATAACATATCTGACGAAAATAGACCGGATGATTGCGTATATATTGGAAGGGGTTCCCCATATGGGAACCCCTTTCGTCGTGGGGAAGATGGAACGAGACAACAGGTTATACAAAAATATATTGATTATGTTGAAAGTGAACCAGAAATAAAACAAAAAATTATACAAGACTTAAAGGGAAAAAATTTATTATGTTTTTGCAAACCAGCGGCTTGTCACGGTGATTATCTAATACGCATATGTAATGATATTGAAGGTGTGGAGTTTTGAGCCATGCCAATTACTTTTATTATAAATAGATAATAAATGGGGATTTCCGTGGGCTTTTCATTATTAAATTCTTTAGACACATCTAAAATCAAAAAAAAAGAACAATACGTCGAATATGTGCTGCATATTGGAGATGATAAATACGCATTACTGATTCTTGAATCGGATGCTAACAATTTTGAAGAAAAATTTTCAAAATTACAAATTGATTCTTATGATGATTTTATTAATGAATTTGGTCATATGGTTCAATAACAATAATATAATTTAGGAAAATAAAAATGACAATTGCTACTGATTTTGAAATTCAATCTGATAAAGATATTAGATATATAGGCGCTGCTCATGGAGCGTCAGGGGCAGGATACTATACGGTAATCGAATTGCACAGATGGTTAAGTGATCTAGCAGATGATGTTAGTTCTTTAGGTGATGATTACTTAGATATTACTAAAGATACTCCATCAGATCGATCAACTGATAATATTATAACTCTATTAAATGATTATAATATCGATGATACCGCTGCCGAACATTTATACGGTGGATCTATAATTCAAGATGGCGGTGATACAATTTATGAAGGTATCAAAGTATTTGCTAATGTCGATATGAACATGCAAATTCATCAAAATGGTGCAATTATTGCTAATGATTTTTGGAATTCAATACCATTTGGCACTGGTCTAATAGGTCTTAATCCTGATGCAGCAAATGGTATTTCTCATCGATTTTGTATTAAAGTTCGTGATGGTGGTACGGATATAGATGGTCGTCGTATCATATGCCAAACACGCGTATGGGGAAAAACATTTGCTGAGTTTAAAATTAATGGTACGTCACGAGGCGAAAACGTTGCGGCATTAACTTACGCTGATGACTTAAACAATTCAACATCAATCGGAACAATCGCGGCACTAACTAATATTACTAATACTGAAGGTTATCGTGGTATAGATGTTAATGCCGACTCAGTCAATGAGTATTACTATTCCGAATGGGATCTTGATGGTGAGTCCATTAATGATTTCTATCAACGTATTAAATGGTTACAACGTCAAGGTTCTGCGTCTACGTTGTATGGACTTAATGGTGAAGTATTTCGTGGTATAACTCATGAAATTAATGTTGATACGCCTTCAGGCACGTTTGATGCCGTTGAAGCAATATCATGGACTGGTGGTACTGGGCAGATGTTGGCGATCAATTCACCAACAGCAGCCACTAAGATGTGGATTCAGTTGTTAACTGGCGTTGCACCAACAAATAACCAGCTTATTACTGGTGGTAATAGTGGTGCTACTGTATTAGTGGACACTACTGTTACTGAACGTACTTTAAGTTTTCCAGCAGCCGGTGTTTCAACTGGATCTGCGTTAATTGGTGGTTATGGTTTTGGTATTCAATCAACAGATCTATCAGCATCTGATAAAGTATTTGATTTGACTAACACACAAAGAGTAGCACCCAACTTTGTTACATTCACAGTATCTAATCTAGTTGCTGGTGATCGAGTACTAGTAGCACCAGAAAGTGGTGGCACTATTAATGCTGATCAGCTTGCATTAGATGGTGCATTGACAGGTGCAGCAGTCACATCAGTTGTTGTAGATGTGGCAATACCTTCGGATACACCAGCAACAGGCACAATTCGTATTTTACGATCCAATGGTTTTTATACAAGACATGAGTATACTGCATGGTCAGGATCTACCTTTACAATCGCATCAACTGATTTTAGCTCTAATAATGCTCCAGACACAACTGATGTTTATATAAGTTATATTGATGGTACTTCTGCTGGAGCAACTATGTCATTTACGGGTATTTACTCAACAGATCGTAGCTTATTTATTAGAGTGCGTAATGGTGGCGGCTCTCCTAAGATTAAAACGTATGAGACTACTGCCACATTAGGATCAGCAGGAGGCTCTGCATCAACGTCGCGCATTAGTGATGAGTAATTACTATGGCGTTGTTTACATATAAAATACTCGATGGAATTTTTGTTACAACTGATATTGAGCCAGACGAGTGGATTGAAAAATATTCAGTTAGTGAGGAACAAGAATTACTGATCCGTGCAGGAGCTAATTTAGAGGTCATTGAAGATGGTAGTTTAATTATTCATCCAATTATTGGCGATGATATTAAATTAGAATCAGAGCCAGAACCAGAGCCAGAACCAGAACCAGAGATTTAATATTAATGGCAACATATACAATAACAACTCCAGTAAATATAGACTCGTTAGCCTCAAAAGTAGGATCTGATACCTATAACATAAATGGTGGTTACTTAACAGTAGATCAGCATACCCGTTATGGAACTAACCAGAATACTTCAGCAAGCATGGGTAATATTACGATATCTGCCACTTTAGGTGGTACAATTGAATTTAATAGTACTAAAGTAAGAACTATTGCGTATGATACGGGTACCGGAAATGTCCCAGCATTAGGCACTACGATTTCAATCAGTGGTGCGTCTGGCATTTTATTAGGAGTATATTCAGCATTAAATGTTGCACCCACTACAGCCGGTTCGGCAATGCCAGCTTCAGGATATATATTAATCAGACAGTGGAATGATGTAGCATACACAACTGGAGCATTAACTGGTATAGGTGCTAATGCTACTGCTGCTGACCGTGCTGGATGGTTAGAAATTGTTGGAGTTAATGCATTATTATGTACTGTTAATCGACTAGGATCATTTGTAGTTAATGGTGATTGGTATGATTTTCAAGGTGTCACTACCAGTGGCACTAGATCTACTACTTACCAAATTCCTAGTAATGGTTCTAATGTCTATTTGCCGGGTGTGTGGGTAGAAACTGATACTGGTTCTGGAGAATATGAGTTCTATGCTAATGCTGGATCTCAACTAGCTCATGTCGATTCAATAGCTACTGATGCAATTCGTGGTAAAGTTTGTTGGATGACGACTGCTGGTCTTCTTCGATTTGGAGATGATGGTACTAATGATACTGGAGGTTATTGTCCTCCATCAGGACGAAAAATTCGTATTCCAAATATCTTTTTCATGTGTTGTACCGCAGGTGCTCCAACAGTAAATGTTCTTCCTGATGTTTCTCCAGCAACTCGTATGGAGTTCTCAACCACTGGTGGCGGTGTAGTTGATATTGACAAAGCTTCAATGAATTGGTATTCATCTTTTGCACAAGCTTATGCATTATCAATTCAAAATACATCTATTATGAGTATTTTGACAATTTCTGAGTGTGCTACTTCAGTTACATTAAATAATGTAGGTGTTGGACAAGAAGCATTAGTTAGTCAAACTGCACTTAATATTTCAGCATGTTTTGCTGGAGGTACGGTATCAAATTGTAAATTTTATCGATCTGGTGTTTCAATGGGTACTGGTAATTATGCTACTACTTTATCAGATCTTGACAATTTTACATTTACTAATAATGTATTTTTAACTTTAGGTCGTCGAGGTCATGCTACAACTGGTGTAGGTTCTCTTACTAGAATAAAAGATTCAGTATTTACTGGAACTACAATTGGTGGAGGTCGATGGTTATTAACTACTTGCACTAATGTATCCCTTGATAATTCATCATATTATGACAATCCTGCATGGGTTTCAAATTATACTTCTGGACCTACTTTAGCATCAATAGCGTGGACGCGAGTAACTACGACTGCAACTATTACAAGTTCGAATCACGGATTTAAAGTCGGTGAAACTTTAAACGTTTCAGTTACAAGTGACTCTGGTGCTATTGTAACTGGATCAAAAACAATTGTAGCAGTTCCTGATGTAAATACATTTACTTTTGCTTGTTTAAATGGCGGCGCTGCTTCTGGTACTATAAGCTATAATCGTACCTACTCTCAATTTGCTCAAAGTACTTTTTCTCTAAGTACCGCATGTACTAATATAACGATGGATGGTCTAGACTTTGCTGGATTATCTCTTGTACAGCCAGTAACTGGTATTCTGGACGTTGGTACTGCTGGTTGTTCTGATATAAAACTCAGAAATCTTGGTACTGCAACTTCACCACTAGATGCTGGAGGGCCATTTGTAGAAGATGCTTCATGGTCCAGATCCAGCACTGTAATGACGATTACTTCAGTAGGTCATGGTTTACAGATAGGTGTACCTATTGCATTGCATATTATGTCAGATACTTCAGTCAATGCAGTAACTACTACAACTGCCACGCTTGAAACTGTTACATCTGTACCAACTGCGGATACATTCACTATTACAGTATCTAATGCAGGAGCTACTTCAGGCACGTGTTCATATTATCCATCAATATGTGGATCGATTGCAGTATTTGCTTCTTCAGCTATTGCAAAAAATGTCAAAATTCAAAGATGCTATATGCCGCATCTTCGTGTAGGTTTAGGTACGGCAGATAATTCATCAAAGAATATTACTTTTGAATCAGTTTGGGGGTCTGAGTGGGGTGTATTTCTAACTCCGCATTTAAATCTAATAGCTCGTGGTTTGCAATCAACTCCTGCATTAACTGCTCAAACTTCTTGTTATGGTACTCATTTTATAGACTATTATACAACAGGAACTCCAATTAATATTTCAGGAGTTTCTTGGACTCGATCTACTACGACAGCTACTATTACTAGTACTTCTCATGGACTAAGAACTGGCGATTTAATTGTTGTAACAGTTACTAGTGATGCAGCTACTATTGTGTTAGGTCAGAAAACTATTACAGCTTTAACTACATCAACGTTTAGTTTTACATGCTTAAATGCTGGATCAGCTTCAGGAACGCTAACATTTACAGTACTTAATAGTCGAATAGCAGTACTAATGAATGAGGCTACCGCAGAAACAACTTCTCAGACTGTACTTGATAATGGAGCAGCATTTACATCAGCAGGTGGTTTATATATGCCTGTTATTGGACAACAAGCTACTTTTATATTCCCTACTAACGTAGTAGGTCATGGCTCTTTTCCAATAGCTGAAGCAGTAATGGCTGGCGGTACTATTAGTAATTATGATATTAAGTATTCACTAGATGATGGAGTTAATTATCATAATTTATATTATTCACGATCACTTGGCTCACAACCTTCAGGAGAACAAACTTATGTAGTCTTGAGTAGTGCAGTTGGTGTTGAGGTTGGTGACTATATATTTGGAACAAATATCCCAACTGGGGCGATTGTTACTAATATCCATTTACCTAGTAACGTAGTAACTTTTGATTTATCATCAACTGCCACAGTATCTGGACTGATTAGATTTAATCGTCTGCCTGATGAGTCTGTAGCCGATCCATTAATAGGATTTCCATTAAGAATTAGGATTACAACTAGTACAACTAATGCTACAGCAATAACTTCACTTTATTTATTTACTAATAGTACTGCTGCGGATCGTGAAGCAGTCTATCCATTAGATACCGTTCCAGTTTCAATTACTGTAAAATCCGCTACTGACTCCTCAGAAATTGAGGATGCAAGAGTTTATTTAGTAGCTGATTCTGGTGGTCCTGAAACGGCTGGAACAGTTATAGTTAATGATCTCACTGACGTAGATGGAGTGGCTATTAATCCTACATATGAATTCTTAGGTAATCAACCAGTTATAGGTAAAGTAAGAAAAGGTACTGGATCATCATTATTTAAAACTGCGCCGTTAGCTGGAACTATTACTGACTCTGGATTAGAATTAACGGTATTTATGGTGGCAGATCAATGACAATAAGTATAGATTGGCCTACTGGAGTGATTTTTGTACCTCAATCAGACTTGACATTCATTAGTGCAGGTTTGTATGAATTAGATATGAATGTATTTAGATTAGCACTATTAGATCTTGAAGATAGTGAAGAAGGTATGGCATGGCCTCGTATCTATAATCATAACACTGAAGTTTTATTGTCGGGAGTAACTTATGCCAGAACAATAGAAATTATCAATGGTTATACTGTTACGTTTGAAGATGGAAACTATACGGTTCGAGTGACTGGAGCAAACCATAACATCGCAGACGTTAAAAATGTTAACCAAGTTTCTTTGATTATTGGTAACTCTGCCGGCTTAATCGTTACAAGTAGTTCTGGCGGACCTAGTGGTCCGACTGCTGCACAAATAGCCACTGAAGTGTGGCAGAGTTTATTATCATCTTATGTTGATACGACACGGATGGGTGGGATGATGAATGTTCTTAATACAAGAACACAAAGTATCAATAATTATTGTATAGGTTTGGACTTTAAACTGGATTTGAATCTTGCAAAAACAGATGATGTATTACTAGACACACAATCATTAATTAATAGTTTACAGACGGCAATAGATATTGTTAATGAAATATTAAAGTATAGCGCTAACAGGACTAAAATTGATAAGATCACAAAGACGATGACCATATATGATGATGATGGTATCACACCATTACGTGTTTTCGATTTGAAAGATTTTAATGCAATTGCGTCAATAACGGAAATTGCTGAAAGAGATCCACACATATAATTAACACTAATGTTCGCCGTAACACCATAAATATGGAAACGCATTATAAGGGATGATCAATCAATGGATTCTTTAGGGGGGATCATAACAGGTGGACTTCTTGGTAATCCAATTATAGGCCATTTTAATTTACATCTATTTAAAGTTATTGAAGTAACTGTTGAACATATCGGCGGTCACTCTAAAGGTTATACTGATTATGTGGAAGAACATTCTCATGGAAGATTGACCATTAAAATAAATATATTTAAAAGAGAACATATTAAAACATTCACAATTTCTAATAATAAAATAAATATAGTAATGAAGTTGATGAAGACGGTGAAGAAGCTGAAAGAACGTATTTTGAATATAAAAATGAGCAAGTCAGTAAAAATTGATAACATAAAGGTTAAAATCAATGCAGAAAATTAATATAGACCAAGAATCTTCCTTTGAACTTGAGATGGAAATTCACGGTGATGTACCTTCAGGTACGAAGAGTAATTTATATTTTACGATAATTTCAGAAAAAATGCGTTTGTCTTTTGAAGGTGAACGAGTTGGTAGTGGTGTTTATAAGATAAATATACCAGTTTTGAAAAATATATTAGAAGCTGGTAAATACGATTTCGAAGTTAATGTGTTGATAGACGGTAAATACTTCTCACCGATAACTGAATCTCTTGAATTGATAGAAGAGATAAAGCCTGTAGTGAAAATGAAAGAAGCTGAAAAACCTAATGGTGGGATCTCTGTAAAAATTAATGAATCTATCAAACCATCGGTTCAACAGTCCAAAGAACCAATACAGGTTTCAAAAAAAGTTGTATTAGAACGCATAGGAATAGTTGAAAGGTAATAAACAGTGCTTGACACATGCAAAAACTTTTGCTATAAATATTGATGCTGAACGATCAGCGCAATAATGGATGCCGAATGGGTCCAAAATATAAACATAACTTGCATATAAGGAGAATATTATGTTTAAAAATAGCACAAAAACTAGTACAAAAGATGTAGTAAATAGCGGTGTCGATTTATTTGATTCATTTTTTTATGATTTATTCTCAAATACTGATGTGCGTGGATCATCCGCACCGTATGACGTTAGTGTAAAGGACAATGTATATCGCATCGACGTTGCTTTGGCAGGCTTCACAAAAGAGCAAATAACTGTGAAGGTATTACAGGATAAGATTTTACAGATCCTTGCGACAGCAAAGGAAACTGACGAAAGATCTGGTTCAGGATTTATCCATAAGAAACTCTCTTTCACTACCAAGGAATTACAATTCAATATCCAAAAGAATAGCGAAATTCATGATGTGAAGTTCGAAAACGGCTTACTAACCGTAAAAGTTACACCGCCTAACAAATCGTTAGAAAATAAACCTAACGAAAAGTTAATAGCTATTAACTAATTTAATAGTAGTTGACCAAGAGCCAGCGGCTATGTTATAGTAGCCGCTGGTTTTTTATTAGGAGAACAAAAAATGTATACACGAACAGAAGCAGGGTATGAAACTGATAAGTATGTATTCTTTTATGGTGGACCTTTTTCAAACTGGTACGCATGTAACTATGAATCCGGTGGTGAGAGATATAACTGTTCAGAACAGCAATTTATAGCAGCAAAGGCCAGATTATTCAACGATTCGGATGCGCTGAAAGTTATAATGGGGACAGATGATCCGTCAGTGCAAAAGCGTGCTGGTAGATTAGTACAAAATTATAACAATGAAGAATGGGAGAAGGTTAGATATCAAGTCATGCTTGAAGCTGTCAAATCTAAGTTTTTTCAAAACAAAAAACTTGGGAAGATTCTTCTAAGTACAAAAAATAAAACAATAGTAGAATATGGCCCAGACAAAATATGGGGGTGTGGTCTATACCCACAAGATTTAGATATATTATCTCAGGATAAATGGCCGGGAACAAACCTTCTTGGGAAAGTATTGATGGAAGTTCGTAATAAATTACAAACTGATATAATTTCAGGATTAGAAAATTAAAATTTTATATAATTATGCGCAAAATAAAAGACTTGACAATATCTGATCTACGACATCAATTAAATTTTCATCATATTTAATTCTAATAATATTAATATTATTGAGTTTGCAATAGCTATTTTTTATTTCATCACGCCTTTGCACCTTTTCGGCTGAATGCGTCTTCCAATAATCAATATTTTTAAAATGATGTATTCCGTCATATTCTATTATTAGTTTGAAATCTTCTATAAAAAAATCAAATTTTAACTTTCGTTTAGTTGTATCATTAACGCAATCATCGAACGTTTTGTTATGTGTAAATTTTAGTCCAGATTCTATTAATTTCCTTTTAATGTATATTTCAGCATTCGAATATTTTACACATAAGGAACAGCCTTTCCTTTGAAACAAGTGATTATTCATATTTTGGTAAAATGGTCCATGTTCTTTGCAGATAATTTCCATTTTTTGTTTTGTATTTTTATATTCATCCATATTTGTATAAGTATACCTATCACCATGCACCTTTTTACATCTTAGTAATACTTCTTCTTTGGATAACCTTATTTGGTTGTCATTATTAATTTTATCAGAACATTTTTTACATTTTGAACCATGTGTGTGATTGTCAGGAGTTACCAAAAATTCTCCATGTGTTTTGCATATTACTATTATCTTTGTTTTTGCAGATATATAAACACTTTTACTATAGTCATACTCATCACCATGTATTGATTTAGCTTTATTTAAAAAATCTTGTAAATTATTACTTTTGGCCAATGATAATTGTTTGTTTGAACATAACTGACATCCATAAGTGTTTAAATGATTTCTTGCTAATTGTGAAAAATACCCATGGATTGGGCACTTTATTTTTACTTTTTGATTATCACCAGTATAATTAGTCTCAGAATAATCAAATTTATTTCCATGAATTTTTTTACATCTAGATATAAACTCATCATTAGTCAATTTTCTCATGTTATGTAGCCCCTTTTGATTATTTATGGGGAATGTTGTATTTTTTATTTTTTTGTGTATACTATTGGCGTGTATGATATAGGTTAAAACTTAATGTTTGACGATAAGTGGAATAAACGTTTTTTAAGAACAGCATTAGAAGTTGAGACATGGTCCAAAGACACATCTACAAAAGTGGCTGCGATTGTGGTAGACTCTGATAGAATTATTAGAGCCACGGGCTATAATGGAATTCCTAGACATTTGTGTGATGATGTCGTAGTTCGCCATGAACGTCCAGAAAAGTACAAATGGTTCAGCCATGCAGAAGAGAATTTGTTTTGTAATTGTGCTAGACTGGGTGTATCTACAAATAATTGTACTATATTTGTAACTGCATGTCCCTGTAATACATGCACTAGAATGATTATTCAATCAGGCATTTCAAATGTTGTGTTTTTAAAAAATGAACAATTTGAAACAAGATGGGCAGATTGTGTTAACACTTCCAAAGAAATGTTGCAAGAAGCTATGATACCGTTCACTATATATAATAGAGAAGAAATTATATGAAAATTAATGATTTGCAGAATAAACAGCAGCCTATCATATATGTATTGGTAGGTGCTCCAGCTTCAGGGAAGTCAACTTGGACCAAGCAAACCTTGGCTAAGGATTCCTCCTTTGTGGTGATATCTACTGACGACTTGTTAGATGAGTATGCGCAAGCCGAAGGGTTATCTTATAGCGAATCATGGAATAACTACTTTAGTAGAGCTAATGCGGCTGCGAAGCAAAAATTTGCGTCTGCTATAGCTAATAAATCAAATATTATTTATGATCAGACAAATATGGGTGGTAAGAAGCGCAGAACCATCTTGTCAAACGTCCCAGAGTATTATAAGATTGCAGTCGTGTTCGATGTTGATACAAAAGAATTATTTCGTAGAAACAAAGAGCGACAACAAAAAACTGGAAAGCATATACCGGAACAAGTTATTACAAATATGCTTAAATCGTATGATACAGTGACCAAGCAAGAAGGTTTCGATAGAATTATAAGGGTGTAGAGTGTTATGACACATAGATCAGAAACAAATCATATTAAGACATTGCCAAAAATTCTTGCATTGAACAAGAACGGCGAAGCCTTGAAGTGGATAGATTATCAAGATTGTTGCACACATTATGCAAAGGGTAATGTCCTATGGGCATTGGGTGAGCATAAGGTTAGTTTGCGCGGTGGTACAAACGCCAAGACAGGACTACAATCCATTCTGGTAATGGATACTATCGTTGCGTTAAATAACGGGGTGTCACCTTCGAAATACCGCAAGTCGTCGCCAACATTGACCAACAAGACACTGTTCGAGCGTGATCAGAATATATGTGCATATTGTGGTGCTAAGTTTAAGAAGGATGATTTGACTAGAGACCACGTAATCCCATCTTCAAGGGGTGGTAAAGACACTTGGGAAAATTGTGTAACAGCATGTTATCACTGCAACCAGTGGAAAGCGGACAGAACACCAGCGGAAGCTGATATGGCATTGATATATGTTCCTTATACACCATCATTTAATGAGCATTTGATACTGTCTAATAGAAACATTTTAGCAGACCAAATGGACTTTTTAATGGCTGGAGTTTCAAAACACTCAAGAATACGAGAGGCTCTATTAAATTAGATGGGTAATAAAAACCCACCAGACTAACCATCTGGTGGGTTTTGCACAAATTGTTTGTCTGGCACTATATACCTAAAAAGGAAATATTTTATGTCAGACAAAATAGTTTATAGATTAGTAGCTGGTAATAGAGTCATCAAAGAATCTCTTAATGAGGATGAAGTGTTTCAAGCCCAACAGCGATTACCAGAATCGGAAAGGTCAATATCCCGCATCATTCCAATAACCGAAAATGGTTCACAATTCTTACTAGGATAATATAATAATGAGTCATGATGATATGTTACAAAATTTGGCACAAAAGTTCACAGAAATTAAACAGATGTTAATTGATGAATATGATATCGATATAAGGGACTATGATCCACAAGATTTTGAAGATGACGATGATGTGATTGATGTACTCGAATCATTATTTTTCACCAATCAAATATTAGAGCGTTACGAATGAAATACTCAGCATTAGTTTTAACTCAAAAAAGCAGAAACCATTTAAAATCAATATTTCCTCCAAAGTATCCTGATTTTATTGGCCATCATGTTACTTTAAAATTTGGATTAGACAGTAACGAATTAGTTGCACCGTTACCTGATAGGGTATCAGTAGTTGGATATGTGGATGATGGAGAAGGGTTGGAAACCCTATTAGTTGCGTTAAATGGTGATATTGACAGACCTGATGGCAGTAGATATCATATTACTTGGTCATTGGATAGATCACTAGGTAGACAACCAGTTCATTCTAACAACATTATAAACAATGCCAAAAAAACAATGGATATAAAGATTGACGTAACCTCTGAAATTTTAGGATAAATAATTATGATCGATTTAGGAAAAAGTATCAAAAACACAGAACGTAAATTCGGATCAGTTGATGTATATTTCTTCTCACCAGTGAGATTACCGACTGGTGAGGTTGTGTATGCTCTCTTCACTGAACGAGAAGTCGCTACCGCAGTCAAGCGCGCTGAAGGTAATTTAGAAGATATTGCAATTATTTTAGCCGAAGAAGAAAAGCAAACCGTATTTGGCAGATTCATTCATTGGATAACAAGTTTCTTTGGATCAACCAGACAGTAACTTTGAGGTTCTTCTGGCCCGGTTTGGAACCTGTTTAGCCCATGTGCTGTTAAGAGCTTCTTTGGACGCTTCTTCATATTTACCCTGATTTAATAACAGAATGGTTTTAGTAAATTTACTAAAACCATATTCGCCTAGATTGAAGATCATATCCAATATTCCTAAGCGGGTTTTTTCTGGAAAACTATTATAATTAGGGAATATTCTGAAGCACGCTCTGGTCGCATTATCTAAATCATTTTCTAGGAGGGCGTACGCCTGTTCCTTAGTAATAAATTGTAATGTGGCCTCATGTGGCAATAATTTGTGGCCAATGCCTATGGTTGCATGATTTTCCGTATCAATATAACGAGATAAAACCATACCTTCTTCTGCTATAAAATGGTCAATAATGTGCTTGGGATATTTCATTTGGAGAAATCCGGGTATATAAAAATTGGTTTTCTGCTGGATGTTTCATCGGGTAGAACTTCGTCATCTGCTGTTAATTCTTCGCTGTCAAGATCTAAGTCATCCTCACCATCTAAGTCATCCTCACCATCTAAGTCATCCTCACCATCAAGGGTATCCGGGGTTATGTCGTCAAATGAATCAGGCTCTGCATCTATGGTTTCTTCATCTGAAAATTGATCAAAACCGTCTTCGTCGTCCATTCCTTCTAGATCACTTATAGAATTGATGTCATCCTCTGGAGCTACATCTTCTTCGTCATAATAGTCATTTAAATCATCGTCGATATCGGTGTCAATATTAAAATTGAAAGAATATTCTTTGTCCATAATTTTTCCTTTTGTATATTTATGTTGACTTGATCAGGAAATGTGGTATTATGCTTGTTAATGTGATAGGAGTGTAATATGCGTATAGTGGCCACCAGTGACACCCACTTTCCGGTGAAACCCGGAATGATCCCCTTCGGTGACGTTTTTTTGCATTGTGGTGATCTTATGCAGAATGGATATCCGTCAGAATGGCCAGATTGTTTAGACTGGTTGAACGAATTACCTCATAAAACAAAAATAATCACATTTGGTAATCATGATTTTCATCCATTCCTATATCCCGGACCATCATTACAAGATTTGAGAAAAATCGGAGTCACTGTTTTAGGATTTCCGGGAAATGCCAATTATTATAAAGCTAAATTACCAAATGGTATGATTGTGGGTGGTTGTCCATATGTAACTGGTCTACCAAGATGGGCATTTAATGCATCCGAACAAGAAGTCGAATGTTTTTTAGATTATCTAGGGCATGTGGACATATTTGTTGCCCACTCTCCAGTACATATGATTATGGATGAGGTAATGTTCACTAAAGAGCATGTTGGTATAAAAGCTTATGAATATTATCTTTATACAACCCGTGTGAAATATATGATCCACGGGCATGTTCATGAACAGTATGGGTCGCAGAGACACGAATCTGGATGCATGATATACAACGTTGCCATGTGTGACAGGAAGTATACACATCAAAATCCTCCAGTCGTTATAGATGTTTAATAGGAGTTAGTTATGACAAGATATTCAGCAATTGTAGCATTAACCGAACGAAACGGAATGGGCATGAATGGAAAGATACCATGGAGAGTGCCAGAAGATTTCAAATACTTCAAAGGTTTTACCATGGGTAAGACTTGCGTGATGGGTCGTAAGACATATGAAGATCTTTTAACATATGCAAAAAATGTGTATGATCCTCTACCGGGAAGAAAATTAGTAGTTTTAACCAGTGGTAAACTTATTGGCAGCGAGAATGTAAAGATAATAACCGATATGCGGCAAGTGTCCGATGAGACTGGTGACGTATGTTTTATTGGCGGTGCTGGCATATATGCACAATCCGCTTTGATGTTCAATGATATTTTACTATCCGTAACTAGACTTCGATTCGAGCATGAAGTAGAATGTGACACATTCTTTAATCCGCAACATCATGGTTTTAAATTATTCGATTATTTTAGATTGAGTGATAATTTACCACATACGGTTGAACTTTATACAAATGGGCCAGAATTATGAACGCAAAATATAGTGTTGCCTTTTATGAATATGAAAGGGGTTGGGGATCACGTTTTGATAGTGAAGAGTTTTATGAGACATATGAAGAAGCAGCGAGACGGGTGATTGAATTTAATTCAAAGAATAATCAAGATTCAGCACCAGATTGGTACATGGTCGCCAAAGAGCCAAAATTGGTTGATTTGGACAGGAGAATAAAATGAGAACTTTAGAAGAAATAAAAGCTGGTCCATTACGATTATACAGTTTCGTAAATTATTATTTGTCAGATTTGCAGCGAGGGTTGCAAACCGCCCATTTGGTAGCAGAACTGTTTGCAAATTATTTTGATAAAGAGAACTGTTTATACCCTCATTCTGAGGATAGGTACGATGAATTATTTTTATGGGCAAACGCGCATAAAACAATTATAATTCTAAATGGTGGGAATTCACAAAACCTTGAATCTATAAGCGATATTTTAGACCAAAAATGTTTTAATTATCCGTATATGTCCTTTTACGAGGATAAGGAGTCTTTGAATTGTGCGATTACATGTGTTGGCTTAATATTTCCAGAATTTACAAAACAAGACGTAGAATATTATGCGGATGTTGCAGATGGTGTAGATAATTTTATCGATTTGATGCGTCTAATTAGATCATATCCATTGGCATAAAGGGATATAAATGAGAATTATTCAAGAACCACAATACGATTTTAATGATGTCTTATTGTTACCAAAACGCTCTACGTTGAAATCTAGAAAGGATGTAGATGTAGAGCGCACTTTTCAATTCAAACACACTGGAAAGACTTGGAAAGGGGTTCCAGTGATTGCTGCTAATATGTTAACTGGTAGCTTTGCTATGGCTAAAGCGTTATCTAAACATAATATGTTGACTGCATTACATAAGCATCATAGTGTATCAGATTTACTCAATTTTTGGAACGACAATTTCGATATTGCACAGAAAAATGTATTTTACACATTGGGGATCTCTGATAGAGATTTGCAAAAATATAATACATTTTGTTCGGAGGGATTTCGACCAGAAATGGTTTGTATAGATGCTGCGTCTGCACATTTAGAAATTTTCGTAAATTTCCTAAAAAAGTTTAGGAAATGTAATCCAAATAGTATAATTATGGCAGGCAATGTCGCTACTGGCGACATGGCCGAAGAATTAATATTATCTGGAGCAGATATAGTAAAATGCGGGATTTCTGGAGGCGCAAATTGCCTAACTCGTAGACAGACCGGAATAGGAAGGCCCATGTTATCTACAATTATTGAAACTGCCGATTCCGCACATGGGCTGAAAGGACTAGTGACTGCTGACGGTGGTTGCGTATATCCCGGTGATTTATTTAAAGCATTTTGTGCTAATTCAGATTTTATTATGGTAGGTACGATGATGGCGGGTACGGATGAGTGTGATGGTGATGTTATAGAAAAAGACGGTAAAAAATATAAAGAATTTTTTGGAATGTCATCAGATACTGCTATGCAAAAGTTCTATGGCGGTAGAGATAATTATAAGGCAAGTGAAGGTAGAACTACTTTAATTCCGTGTAAGGGGTCTGTAGATATTGTGGTTGAAGAGATATTGGGAGGATTGCGAAGCGGGTTAAGCTACATCGGCGCAGAAAAATTAAAAGAAGCATCTAAAAGAGCTACTTTTATCGTATCACATAGCCAATTAAATAGATCCGTGGATCAATATACTTCAGGAAAATAAACATTTTTAATCCAATTCCATAGATAATATTATCATTATAGGAATTGGATAAAAATGAAATCGATAAATAAAATATTTAAAGATGACCTACGAATTGTGGAATTTAATAAAGATGGAAAATTTTTATATGCTCTATTTGATAATGGGACAAGAACAAGAGTTGGAAAATTAGGACAAATAATAATTTATTGCTGCTCATGTCAATTCAGTAAAAATACTACTTATAGAAGTAACTATAAAAATAGACAGTTTAAGTGTCATAAATGTTTATCCTCCGGGGAAAATAATCCATTCTTTGGTAAGAAACATACAGAAGGATATAAAAAAATAAAATCAGATATGATGCGCGGTAGATATGACGGAGAAAATAATCCATTCTTTGGTAAGAAACATACAAGTCAAACTAAAGAAAAGTTTAAACGTAGACCAAAATTATGTGGTACTGCTAACCCATTCTTTGGTAAGCAACATACGGAAGATACTAAACTTAAATTAAGTAAAATATCTTCTCAGAAAGAATTAGAACGTTCGGATGAATTTAAAAAGAAAAGGAGTGAAAATTTTATATTATTGCAACAACGTTTAATGAATTCTGATTATGAAAAATATATACAATCCAAAAAGAATGGCGGATTAGCAGCAGCAAAATCACAGAATAACTATAAACCTAATAGATTAGAAAAAAAATTTATAGATTTATTGAACAAAAATAATATAAGTGACTTTGTATTTGCCGTTATTTTAGGATATAAGCAGTATGATTTTGGCAACAAACGTTTGAGAATGTTAATAGAAGTCCATGGTGACTATTGGCATGGTAATCCGTTAATGTATGGTGATGGAGAAGGATTAAAAAAATTAAATAACATACAATTAGACAAAATGAAAAAAGATGAGGAAAAGCGCGCGTTCGCTGAAAAAAATAACTTCAATTTATTACACTTCTGGGAAAATGATATAAATGAAAGACCAGAATTTGTAATTTCCGTTCTAAAACAAAAGATAGATGAAGTTGAAAGAGGCTACAAAACGTGCTACCCTGTATAGGGTTAACAATAGACTTAATACAACACACGAAAAATATACAATAGGGAATTGATATGAAATATGATGATTTTTCTACAAGGATGAAAACTTACGAAGCAGTTAGTCAAATTCACTTAACACCTAGGACGCCTGTTATCATGCGTCTTGATGGGATTCATTGGCATTCATATACTAAAGGTCTGATTAGGCCATATGATGAATCATTGAGCAACGCTATGGGTAAAACTGTGCAGTATCTGTGCAAGCAAATCCAAGGTGCCATTTTTGGCTACACCCAATCTGATGAAATCTCAATTCTTATCCAAGATTGGAAAAATTTGAATACTGGTAATTGGTTCGGTAATAACGTGCAGAAGATGGTAAGCGCGTCTGCTAGTGCTGCCACAGCATATTTCAATAGTATCTTTACACACCCTTCAAGAAAAGATCTTGCTTTATTTGATTCTAGAGTTTTCAACATTCCAAAAGAAGAAGTGGCAAATTATTTCATTTGGCGGCAGAAGGATTGTACTAGAAATAGTATCAATTCATTGGCACAGTCAAAATTTTCTGCAAAAGAATTGCACGGAAAGAATGTCTCACAAGTTCAGGATATGTTGATGGCTGTGCATAATATTAATTGGAATGAAGTCCCTACGAGATTCAAGCGTGGTACCTGTGTTGTCAATGGTATTATAGATTTGGAATGTCCTATCTTTACTCAAGATAGAAACTATATTGAAAATACTTATAATTTTTCTGAAACACTCGCATAACAATTTGATATTTGCTTAAAATAGAGAACGAACAGTATGAACTATGAACGAATAGAAAAGTATATTGAATGTAAACAATATTTACATGAACTCACTATGATTTTGGAAATATTAAATATATTTAATAATAATATTTCAGAAATTAATTATGTGACTGATTATAGTGGAATAGCCCATCTGACGCATCCGTCACTGCGCTATAGATTTTCTTTTTATAAAGACGATGCAAGTGACGGCGCAGGTCTAATAAACAATTTTATTATGCGCAATAATTTTAATTCTTTATATGTCACAAAAAGTCAATGTTCTAAAAATCTCACTAGTCCATCTGAAATCGACTTCTGCGATATTCGATCTGAAATAGTTGAGAAATGTAACAAATTAATAGGAATTATAAAATAAACATATAAAAAGGAGCATAAAATATGGATTTATATGAATTTCAAAAATTAGCAATTCGTACCGAAAGCGTGATAGACGACGTAATCATTAAGAAAGATCAGTTTTTATATTTAATCGAGGCATTCGCCGTGTTAGGTGATATGTTAGATTGTTATAAAAAGAAAATCTTTTACAAGAAAGATACAAAATATGATGAAACATTCTTGTTATCATTGCGAAAACTTCAGAACTTAACATTTAATATTAGTTATGCTCATGACCAAGAGCCTGAATTAGTGGAGCATATATCTAATAAACAGAGTAGAGTGCTACACGGTATGTTGGGTGTTTGTACAGAGAGTGCAGAATTAGCGCAAATTCTACACAAATTTGTTGAAGATGGTAGTTTGGATATTGTAAATCTCATGGAAGAAATGGCAGATGGTGCTGGTGGTACTAATTCATGGTACACTGCTGTCTTATGTGATGCATTGGGGATTGATCCGTATGAGCCCATGGATAAGGTGATTAGAAAATTGAAGGCAAGGTTTCCGAACAATTACTGTGATGATAGGGCAGAAAATAGAAATATTGAAGCTGAAAGAGCAGAATTAGAATCGTGAAAAAGATAGCTTGTCTAGATTTAGATGATTCAATTTGCAATCTTCGTGATAGCCTGATGCATGCATTGAATGGCTACACTGGGAAGGACATTCATTGGAATGATTGGGATTGTTATGATCTGGGTAAAATTTATGATATAGACAAGCCAGAAGTCGCTGCCTGTATTCAGGATAATAAACTGTTACAAAACGTAGAACTAATGGATGGGTCCATGGAGTTCTTGCATCTGTTGAAAAGTAAGAATTATATCATACATATTGTCACGGCTAGAGCATGGCATGAAAAAGGTTATGAAGTCACAAAAGAATGGTTACAAAGTAGAAATGTACCATACGATGCCTTGAATGTTACTAGTCATGCCATGGCAAAAGTCGATGCAGTTAAATATTATTACAATCATATAGACTTAGCGATTGATGATTGTTTTGATCATATTATTGATTATAAAAATAGTGGGATTGTAAAGCATCCGCTATTATTCCACCATCCTTGGAATAAAAATCATACTTATGATAAAATAATAACTCACATATCAGAAGCTGAATTGTATATTTAACAAAATTATAAATAGCTTGCATATGCGAACCAGTGATGATAGTATTGCCACTGGTTCGTTCTAATTTGGAGAAATGCCGTGAAAAAAGTCAGCAAGCAAAAAGCATTAGATTTAATTTCTAAAGGTGCATTATTGGTGGATTTACGTAATCCAGTAGCGTTTAGAGATGGTACTATTAAGGGTGCTGTTAACTTACCTTTTAAAAATTTTCTCAATAAACTATTGTCAATTAAACCAACCGAGAAAGTTATTATATTTTCAGATAAGTATAGTGATCCCGATATTAGGGATGTATTGACATATGCGGATCAATTAAGAAAGATAGATAATATTTTTGTTACTACTTATTCTGATCTTTTATGATATAGAAAATAGGGGGCGCATATGCGCCCCCTATTTTCATGCTACTTTAAGTGATGGGATATTATTAGCGTCATCATCCTCTACCGCGCAAATCCACTTTTTAACGAACCCACTTCTAACTATATCGTCTCTTGTGAATATAATTTCGTCAAACACGCTTGAGCGTCTAGCAACGTTCAAGAACTTTGGCATACCAGTCAGGTCATTCTTTTTATTGAAAAGATCATTCTGCGCAACGTCCCCACAAGCAATAATTCTGGAATTCTCACCAGTTCTAGTTATTGCTGAGTTTATTTCATGAAAGTTCATATTTTGTATTTCATCCATAAAAATAATGGAATTATCCCAAGTTAATCCTCTTACGAATGAGGTTGGTATAAATTCTATACATCCAAGAGACTTCATCGTATCATATGCGTCATATTTTCCTAGTAAATGGTTTACTATGTCTTTATATGTAGTCTCATATGGTTCTAATTTTTCATCGACACCACCGGGGAGGAATCCAATGTCTCTTGAACTGACAATACTTCGTATGATTATTATTTTTGATATGCCATTTTGCTTGTTCAACATCTCATTCAATGCTAAATGTAATCCTATGAATGTATTATGTGTGATGATGTAATCATCAGTTATATATAAATGTTTTTCATCATCTATCATAATACATTGAGCTTCTTCATGGCCGACGAAAGTTATTGATTTAACCTGTCTACGTAATTGATTTGGATCATATTGATCAGAACATTTTCCTCGTTTTCTAGTTAATCTGAAAAGTGATTTAGGATTTTTATATGATATGTGCAAAACATAATTCGTTAATCCAAACTTTTTATTACCATGTTTATCATAATAAAATGGATTCTTTTTAGTTATTGAACATTTTGCGCCAATTGACCATAGGATATTTTGAACATCTGACGCCAACATGTTACTCGATGTTGAAAAAGATATACTGCCATTTTTATCTACTGTTCCGTCAGTATCTAAAAGACCTTGAATAAGTGATATGCGTTGAGCGAGTGATCCGGTCTTATATATTTCTGGTATATGTTTATCCTTTGATAATTTACCTTGTAACCCTAGTTTATCTAGCAATATTTTATAATAATTAGGAGAACCATCTTTTTTAGGAGATTTTTGACATATATTATACGACATTTTATTTCTAGTCAATTTATAATCATCTACTAATAACTGTGAAATAGTTTGAATTATTTCATCATCAAGTGATGTAAAACTAGGGGTTGTTGTTCTTAAACAACCATCTCCAATTAGAACTCCTAATAAGTATGGATCTAATTCAAAATTTTTATTTTCATATTCTACACCTGAGACTAAATCAATAGATACATTAGTGTGTTTACTTTTGGTTTGTAATATTTCTATTATTTGCTCAGTGGAAATTATTTTCTTTTCCGAATATCGTCTATATTTAAGATCTTTGGGTACATTACACTCCCATAAATGATCTAAACATGCTCTAGTTTTAGAACCATCACTAAATGTAATTTCATATATATCCTTTTTCCCTTGTGGAAACACACCAACGATCTTTGCAGTTTTACCTTGTGGTGTTATGATTTCATCATTTATTTGTAAATCGCCCATTAATTTCCAACCGTTTGGTGTCATAACTTTTGCATATAGTGGTTGCGCTTTACCAGTGCCAGCACTACCATGAGCAATGATATTATTACCTTGAAAAAACGATTCGAACATTGATTCTTGTACATGGTTTAGTGGTTTTATTGATTTTATATCGTGGGGTGAAAAATGTTTTTTTCTTGGGCCTTCTAATGTTGCTTTTACATTCGAACTGATCATTGTTGATAGTTCTTCAATTTGTTTGTCTTTCTTTGTGCGGCTTTTTTGCGCCATAGTTTGAAGCTCCTTAGATGTGTTAGAAATGATAAGTTGCTCACATGAACGTAATTCCTCCCATAAATAATGTCATGCTTAAAATTATTTATGGGAATTAGAATGAAAACATATGTTTATAAAGAAAAAGAATGGATTCCAACAGGTAGGCAAGCTATTAGAAGTAATAAGAGAGATAAAAATAAAGACGATTCATTAATGGAGTTGAGACCAGTTGAGGTTGACAAAGGTGATAATTCGTTTAACATATGGGTACGATTTGAAGATTTGTATCATGTTAAAAATGTTGGAAATCTAGGAGATATTAATGAAGACGAGAACTAAAAATATTTTAAATATTTTTAAAAATCTTTCAAAAAATTTAGGCGATGATTTGGTTTATTCTATAGCATATGACACTGGAAAATTGTTGATAGCTATATCAACGCATAAATCAAAACGTTTGACATATGGCACTCCATCACAGATAAGAACTGTTGAAATAAATGGTACGGCATTAGACCGACCAATTAATGAAGTGTTAAAAGAAGTCGTAGAATATTTTAAACAACATTTAAAGGAAGTTGAAAATGAAACTCAATGAAATTACACAATCTACAAATCCACCTAAAGGTACTTATGTCGGTGTTAAGTTGGATGCTGCCTCTAAACAAAAAATTATTAATCTTATGTCTAAATTGAATTTACAGGAACCTATACCAGAAGATAAGCTGCATTCGACCTTGGTTTATTCTGATAAAAAGACGTTAGACGGATTCACGTCTAATACTAGTTTTGGTGAAGATAATTACCCCACAGTAAAGCCAGTTAATTTTAATGTTTTTGCTAATTCGCAGAATCCCGGAACAGGATGTCTTGTCGTTGAATTAGATTCTGATTATTTACATAATAGGCACGATGAAATTGTTTCAAAATATAATGTTGAAGAAAAGTTTCCAACTTATCGCCCACATATCACACTATCATATAATTATTCTGGAGAACCACCAGATGAAAAATACTTAAAAGATTTAGGCGAGTTAAATATTCAAACAGAGTATGATGAGCCAATAAACGATAATTTTGCAAAATCTTTATGAAATCAATTTTTATGTCAGACTTACACCTTGGCAATCCACATTGTCAAGCTGATAAACTATATAATTTTTTAAAATCATTGGAACTCCCTGATGGAAATTATTGTATAGAAAATTTATTTTTAGTTGGTGATATCATAGACATAACAGGTTTCAATAATAAAATATTTTGGTCAACGCATAGAAAGGTAATTAAGAAATTTCTTAGAATGGCAGACCGTGGTGTAAAAATATATTACATTATTGGAAATCATGATTATCATCTTGAAAATGAAATTTTAAATAATTATGATGATATACAAACATTCAACAATATAATATTCTGTAGGGAATATGTATATAAAAATGTATTATTGATACATGGTGATCAATTCGATGGTGTAGTTAAGGCATACCCAATTTTATATACAATTGGTGATTTTGGTTATCATTTGTTGATTCATATCAATCATATACAAAACAAGATAAGAAGATTTTTTGGTATGAAAGAATGGAGTTTTTCGTTATGGGTAAAAACTACCGTGAAGAAAGCAATTCAATTCGTGAATCATTTTGAAGATGCCGTGTGTAGATATACAAAGGAAAAAAATGTAGATACGGTCATATCCGGTCATATCCATAAAGCCGAGGATACTAATATAAATGGTACTCGTTACATTAATTGCGGAACCTTTTGTGAATTTTGCTCTTATGTAGTAGAATATCAAGATGGAACTTTGGAATTAAAATTTTATGAAGAAAATACTAATAATTTGTGAAGCAAGACCTCCACAAGTAAATGGGGTTGTGACAACTTTTAGAAATGTTGGAGAAGAGTTAGTAAAAATGGGATATGTAGTTCATATCATTGGGCCAGATAGCCCAGTGTTTAAGACGATTTCACTACCATTTTATAAAGAAATTGATATTGTAGTGAACCCTTGGAAGGTTAAACAATTTATAGATGGTAATTATGATTATATCCATATTGCGACCGAAGGTCCATTAGGATTATATGCCGCCAGATATTGTGAAAAAAATAAAATAAAGTTTACAACCTCATACCACACAAAAATGCCAGAATATATTAATGCAAAGTTTCCATTTATATCAACAAATTTTGTATACAGATATATGAGAAGTTTGCACAGAAAGTCTAGTAACGTATTAGTCACTAGTAAATCGATGCGCGATGAGTTAAAGAACAACAATTTTAACAATTGCTTTACAGTATGGTCTAGAGGCGTAGATGCTACTATTTTTAATTCTTCTCAAAAGAAAATATTGGCCAAACCATATTTGTTGTATGTCGGTAGGGTTTCTGTTGAAAAAAATATCGATGCTTTCTTCGCATTAGATTTCCCTGATCATATCAAGGTTGTTGTTGGAGATGGTCCAGATTTAGAAAGATTAAAGCAGGAAAATGATCATCGCAGTGATATAGTATTTACTGGTGTAAAATTCGGTAAAGACTTGGCAGCATGGTATGCCGGTGCGGAGTGTTTTGTATTCCCATCAAAAACTGATACTTACGGTATTGTGATGATTGAAGCATTATGCTGCGGAACGCCAGTAGCCGGTTATGACGTTACTGGACCAATAGACGTAGTTGATAGATCAGCATTTGGGTATACTTCCATATGTTTACAAGATGCTGTTGAAACCGTTTTGTATAATACAACTACACAGTACGCAACAACAAGAAAAGATCGTGAAAAAATAAGTCAAGAACGATTCACTTGGAAGAATTGTGCAACTATTTTTGCTAATTCATTGGTGGCTAGATCATGATTATTTTACCAGTTATTCATTATTCTACACTATCAGTAGCATTAGAAAACGCGGAAATAGCCTTTATTAATGGTTGCGATTTATACATTTGACCCAATTAAAGTAAAAGATTTTGTACAGGCTGCCAGAGCTTGAGTTTTAGTGAAAACTCTGATATGCTATAAAAAACATAGGATATACGATGGACAGAGTAAGTGAATTAGTTGAGAAATTAAAACGCTTTGATGAAGCATACTTCAATGCGTCATTAACTGATGAAGTAATTGATGACAATGAATACGAAAATCTGAGAAACAAATTAAAATTGTTAGACCCGTCAAACCAGTATTTTACTGGTGTTGGCTCCGACGTTCGTGGTGGTAAAGTGCCACTACCATATGCGATGGGTTCATTAGATCAAGTTTATAATGATCACGATATCACAACATGGGTGAAAAAATATGACGTTGACCGAGAAGGTGTAGTTATAACCGATAAACTAGACGGTTGCTCTTGTCTACTGATATACCGCGACGGAAAATTTGCACAAGCATTTTCTAGAGGTAATGGCACTGAGGGCGCTGACATAACAAGAAATATTGAACTTATTCCAAACTTACCAAAAACAATTAGCGTATCGACTGATCTTGTTGTCAGATCAGAAGTAATTATTAAAAACGTTACATTTGATGTTAAATATTCTAAGGAATTCAAAAATAGTCGCAATATGGTGGCTGGGATTCTGAATAGAAAGGTTCCAACTGAAGATGTATTAAATGATTTTGAAATAATCGCATATGAAATTGTAGATGGGGTAAAAGATTTAAAAAAGACACAGGAATTAGAATTACTTAAGCAGTATGGGTTTTGTGTAGTTCACTATCAGTATAGTGACATTAATGTTTTAAATGATATCCATTTAGGACATATGGTTTCTGATAGAAAGGCAAAGTCGGAATATTTATTGGACGGATTAGTAATAACTACTGAAGTTTATAAAAATATTTCAGCGCAATCTAATTCATCATCGCTCAATCCTGAACATTCTGTAAAATATAAGAATCTTTCCAAAGATGCATATCGAGAAGTATCAGTCGTAGATGTATTATGGGAATTGTCAATGAATGGCTTGTGGAAGCCCCGTGTCCAGATAGTTCCAACAGAGTTGGATGGTGTCACTATAACCTACGCAACAGGTTTCCACGGCGCTTTTATACGTGATAATGGGATTGGTCCGGGTGCCATCGTTGAATTGGTACGCTCAGGTTCTGTCATCCCTTATCTTACTAAGACCATTAAGAAAGTCGAACCAAAAATGCCAGATGGTGTTTATATTTGGAACCCATCTGGAATAGAGGTTATGATTCCTGATCATAATAATAATTCAAAGGTAAAATTCAAACAGGTCTTGTCATTTTTCGACACATTAAACATCGATTTGTTAAAAGAAGCTACATTAAAAACCATATTTGATTCATATCAGCTATCACAACGTTCCTATGATGATATAATTGTATTTTTGGTAGAATTGTTGGAAGTTGAATGGGTAAAAGTAGTAGGTGCTAATGGGAGAAAGATCTTCAATAGTTTACATAATAAATTACAAAAGTTACCACCAGAAGAATTTCTAGGATCGTTAAGATATTTTGGCGCTGGATTTGGCGTTAGAAAATCCAAAATGTTATTGAATCAGTGTTCTGGTATACATTCCATCAAGAGTCTGTCAGAAACAGATATTGTTAATATGATAGGGTTTGATACTACAACTGCTAAAATGATTATGTCTGGTATCGATCAGGCACTTGCACTTTTGGACAAGTTGAAGGAATATGTTAATTTAGTTGAAAAGAAGGCTGTATCTTCTGATCTTTCACATTTAAATGTTGTATTGACTGGTTTTAGAGATTCAACTTTGCAAAATTTTATTGAAATGAATGGTGGTAAAGTTGGCTCTGGTGTTAGTAAAAAAACTACTCACCTAATTTGTTCATCTGTTGATTCCGGTTCTTCAAAATATAAGAAAGCCAAAGAGCTTGGTGTTACTGTTATAACTTTAGAGGATTTCAAAAATCAATATATGTGATTGTGTAAAATAGTTTTAGATGATGGTAAAAATTTATTTATAAAGGAGATAATATGAATTTTTCAGAAGCATTAGTAGAAATAAAGAATGGTAAGAAAGTTTCGAGAGAGGGTTGGAACGGTAAGAGATATCCAAAAATTCCAGAATTCTTATCTATTGATATTTCTAAACGATGTGAAATACATGAAGATCTGGTTTATTTTAGATTACCGACAGGAGAAATTGCTGTTTGTGATTATATTGACTGGGTTGATAAATTGGATAAAAGAGAGGAATGGTGTTTAATAGGTGATTCCGTATCATATTCCGTTTATACGTCAACACAGCAGAATATTTCAATGCAAACGTTGATTTTAGGAAACTCTAGCAATGCTAGGCAGATAGATCATATAAATCGAAACAGATTGGATAATCGTAGAATAAATTTGAGATTTACAACTCCTTCTCAAAATGTTACAAACAGTGGACCTAAAAATGGAAAGAAATATAAAGGTACAACTTTTGATAGTGAAAGAAATAAATGGGTAGCCGCGATTCAGATAGATGGTAAAACTAGACATTTAGGGAGATATGAAAATGAAGAACAAGCCGCTAGAGCATATGATAATATGGCATTTAAGGTGTGGGGAGAGTTCGCATATTTAAATTTCCCAAATGAAATATTAAATGATAGTATGTTTGTATTCTTGGTTCCGGGATCGGTATTTAAAGTTAATAGAGCACCATTACTAGGAATTTATCCAGAAGGTACAGAAATAAAATATCATGCTCACGTAGATATGAAAACTGCTGATGGTCAGGTCGTTCCATGGTTATGTTCACAGACCGATCTACTGGCGGATGATTGGGGTGTTGTAGCATAATGGATATTACGCCAGAAATTCTTGAACAATTCAAAGATGATAAAGCTGGACTGATCAAACTGATTAGAAAAATGACACCAAAGAAAATAACAGAAGAAATATGTAGTGTTCAGCCTATGGATGGTGTTGATTTGATTTCTGTAGCAGAAGTTTTAGAAAATTATCAGTGGACTAGACCTAATTGTAGATTTGGTGCACCATATGCGGAAGAAGATGATAAATAGTAATGTTGTAAATGGTTGTATGATGTGACTCGAAATGCTTTGCGGACGCGATCTTCGACTGGTCGCCTACTCCACCAAAAGTTATTTGACTACACCTAGCGGTGTCTGACCGTTTTAGATTGGATCATCATTCGAATCTAACTATGCGAAAACAAGTCAGCGTGTTCAAGAGTAAGAGGATGTGAGGACACGACAGATAACTTTACTATGGGGTAGAAAGGAATCGACGGAAAGAATAGTACAGAAGCGGACAACCGGATAGATGACTGACCTAATCAGCATAAAAACTATAAATGCAAATGATGCATTCTATAATGTTGAGTATGCGCAAGCTGCTTAATCATTACGGGGTCTAATCCACCTTGTTACCCAATAAGATTGCAAAACGCCAGCGAAAGCTGGCGTTTTTGTTAACTGTATAATGAAATAACTTCAACGGCATTCTTTGCGACTCTTTGTATCTTATTTTTAAATTTGTAATAATAGCTATTATTATCTTCTAATAATACTTTTCTAATGATTAGTTTCCTTTTAATCGCCTTATCATATTCTGATTGACTATAGTCACTATAATATTTTGTCGATGGCTTGAATATGGTAAATATTAACTTTAAATACTTATCTTTTTTTAGGTTTCTTTGCAATATTATTCATTATATTATATGTCCTTTTTTATGTATGATACACCTTTTATCGGCAAATATCAAACACTTACCCATAAATACCTTCTGACATCGGAGAGTTAAAAATGCAGAGAAACAGAAATACGCATAATGCAGAGATGCCGGGAAATGATCTTCTATTATTGCAATCACAAGATTCAAATACAATAAAATGTTTTAAGCAAGTAATACCTTTAACCATATACCATTATTATATTTCAGATCTCATAGAAGAGCATGCACCATTTTACGAATTGTTAAATACATTAAAGACCGCAGAGGCACATGATAGAATTATAATTTATTTAAATTGTCCGGGTGGTGCGTTATATGTGGCAATTCAAATAGTCAATGCAATTCAAACTTCTCAGGCTACTGTTATTACTTGTTTGGATGGTCAGGTCTGTTCAGCAGCAACTTTAATATTCTTAGTCGGTCATGAATATATTGTCAACAAGCATGGTAGTTTCATGATTCACAATTATTCAGAGGGTGTATTTGGTAAGGGTAACGAGATAATCTCAAGAGTTAAACATGCTACTGATTGGTTTGAAAAGCTGACATATGACATATATGGTAACTTTTTAACATCCGAAGAAATTGAAGGTGTCCTACAGGGTAAAGATTTGTGGTTAGATAGTGATGCTGTGCTAGAGCGATTACAAAAAAAAGAGCAAAATGAGGAAACCGAAGAAGAGGTCGAAGAAGAAATTATAGAGGTAGAAGCAGTCCCACTATTAAAGACTAAAAAACCAAGAACATCAACAAAGAAAATAGATAAAAAGAAATAATTGTCTTTGTCATTAGTATCGGATACCATATATCTGATATGAAAGAAAATTTAGAAGATATTCTCTATAATAGTATAAACTTTAATTCTGCGCCAAGTAATTCTTGGCGCAGAATTTATTGCGAGGTCTGTGGTGACGGAAAGAGAACTAAGGGGCCGCGCGGCGGTTGGTTAATCGATGGGGATACGGCATCATACCATTGTTTCAATTGTGGCATTAAGGGTAGTTTAGCACCACCATATACGATGTCCAATGATGTAATAAAAATTCTTGAAGCATTTCGCGTACCAATCAACAAAATAAAAATGCTTGGTATTAATAAAATTGCTACACCTGTCGCTAAAGTCGCTAAGACTTATGAGGCCATACCAATACCAGATTATTTTGTTGAATTAACAAAAGCTAAATCGCATCCAATGTATAATATTGCTTGTAATTTTTTAATTAATGATAAAATGGTCGATATTTTTAAATATAAGTTTTATTTGTCCACTGGAAAGAGTTCTTCACCTATTGAAACTGCAAGGGCTAAATTTCTACATAATAGGTTAATAATTCCAGCATATAAATCTGAAGATATGATTTACTATCAATCTAGAGCATTACTTAATAGTAATAAGAAATACATGAGTGTGGATAAGCCAAGAGGCGCTTCAATGTATTTTATGGATAGGCTATATGATAAAAATATAAATCGTATATTTGTAGTGGAAGGATTCTTTGACGCATATCACGTTAATGGTGTCGCTGTTATGGAAAATTATTTAACAAAAGAACAAATAGAGTTGTTAAATAAGTGTAATAAACCAAAAATTGTAGTGCCTGATAGGAATGGTGATTCAAGTAAATTGGTTAATATGGCACTGCAAAACGACTGGTCAGTAAGCATTCCCAATTTTGATCATGATATTAAAGATGTTACGGATTGTGTGTTGAAATATGGAAGATTATATACGGCACAATTAATATCTAATTCCATATACAGTGGTGATACAGCAAAAGTCATGCTAAAACTTAGAAAATTATAAATACACTTATTAATGATGGGATTATCTCGATGACACAAGAACAAGATATGAATTACCAACAATTAAATGAATATTTAATTACAATGGCTTCTACCATATCAAATATGCGTGAAAAAAATATAAAACCAAATAAGGTATTCTTCGACACTTTATTCAAAGATCTTAAAAAGTTGATTCCAGTTGACAAACGTAAAAGAAAACGATAACCTGTTCTTCCAGATAGGAAGAAACAAATGAACAAGTCTATAGACAATAAGAATTTAAAATTGGTTTACGAGCAAAATTCTGAGAATATTGAAAAATTCTTATCGTTGTTTAATCCACAATTAATAATGGACCCAGATATTAGAGTCGCTTGTGTTGCAACAAAACAAAGTATCTCACTTCTAAGAGAAAAGCTACAATCAATTCCAGACAATATATTTAACATAACTGCATGATAAATACCTAAGATAAAACAGCTTAGGACGATAATGACTTGTGAATTACTACCCGGTTTAGTTAAACCAATAGATGCTTTAATTAAATATTTTTTGGAAGTCAAACCGTATCATACAAAACTTTTGGAGGTTATCGAACGATATCGCTTCAATGAATATATTACAGTAGGTTTCGAAGAGAATCATTCATTTAATTTAATAAAGCATAATATGGCCCTTTGCGGGCCTGTTGGGTTCGGTTTGATATGGGATGAAGAGTGCGGATTTGATGCAACCCAATGTTGTGATTTGTTTCAGTGTATTGGTGGGTACGGTCTAATCTATGATAATTCCGATTTATTAGTAGATCTCTCAATATCCAGTATTGACGAGAGTAGTGATACATTCGTTTTAGATGGTGATCAAACAATGGATAAAAAAATCCAAATTTGGTCTATCACCAATAATAATACAATAAAGCTGGAAGGTGATTATACATCTTATTTTAATATACATAAATTATTTTTGATAGTGCCATTTAATATATTTGATATTGTGGCAGTCACAACAAATAGTTTTTATATTGCCGGCAACAAAGAATCAGAACTAGCCGCTAGAAAAGAGTTCAGAGTAACAAACAGTAGATATAATAATGGCGTATTTGCAATCAGCGTGGTTAGATATCTACCAGATGTTAATAAGACTGAGATTATAGTTAATAATACATTAGACTTGACAGAAGTGTCTGGTTCTATAGAAGTAAGATCACCAAATAAAAATAATGGTGTTTATCAAATACAATCAAGTGTGTTTGATGGTATATTTACCGTATTGACTATTAATTCCTCCAATACCCTAAATTATAACAATGAAACATCTAATGGATGCATACAATTAAGAACAGGGTTCATGGCTCCAAGAAGAGTATGGCATTATAACCCAGATGATTTGCAAGTTAAAGAATATAGAATAGTTAATTCTAGTTATGACAGTGTGACTGACCAGACATCTGTAGTAACTGCTGAAAAAATATACACTCCTGTGGCAGGTAATGGTGACTTAAGAATTTATGGTTATCGTTTCGGTGCTGGATTTGATGGGTCTGAAGAATGTTCAACCCCAAAACCCTATAACATACACGCGGTTATTGGTGAAGTATTGAAAATAACAGTTAATACTATACAACCAACTCCGACTGTTACACCAACGATTACACCAACTGCAACGGTAACTCCGACAGTTACTCCAACTGTTACACCAACGACGACCATTGCGATAACTCCGACAACCACTGAAACCGTAACTCCGACAGTTACTCCAACGGTGTCACCGACAGTTACACCAACAATTACTCCAACGGTGACAATTACTGTAACGCCTACAGTGACCCCGACTATAACACCTACACCATCGGCCATTTCATGCCTATATATTCCACCAGATGGGGATGAAGTTGGTGGAGATTTAGCTTCTGGATACACACCACCAGATGGGGATGAAGTTGGTGGAGATTTATGTGTATAAATAATAAGAATATGCAAAAGGATTTATATGACAACTAATACATTTACCGGACCTTTTTCACATGCTAGCAATGCAGATTTTAGAGCTTGGGGACTAGCACTATCAAATTGTTTAACTGCTGCTGGATTGGCGACAGCTGGTGACACCGGCCAGATAAACTGGGCATCTGTTAACCGACCAGCAAATTTAACAGCTGCTGGTTATGAAATACGATATTTGAATGATTCTCTACATGCAACAAAACCATGTTATATAAAGATTGAATTTGGTACTGATAATTCTACTGATTGGCCAGCTTTTTGGATAACGGTCGCATCTGCTACAAATGGGGCTGGTACTGTAGCTGGTACTACATATTTTGCTAGAAGATTAATTACTAGGGGATTTGCTCCTAGTACTGGGAACTATTCGACATTTTGCTGTGTATTGGAAGGGTATATAGCACTAGTTTCATGGTTAGGTGCGAAAGAAGATGCCCCAAAATTTGTGTTATGTCGAACCACTGATAGTATGGGAAATATTACTACTGATGGATTTTATCTATATTATGCGAATACGTCATTACTTGATAGAAACACATATATAACTACAGAAACCACTGATGTCAACAAGACCTGTTTATTCCCTGGAAATCTGCCAACCGTATACATTGGTACGGATACTCAACTTTTCCGTCATTTTGGGTTCGTGGCAAATTATGAAACACAATGCATCCCATTCGTATTGACATTTTTAAACAATGATTTAGGAGCGTTAACTATTTTTTCAACAACGCCAGTGGGCAGTACGTCAAGGACTTATTTAGCTTTTTCTGGTACGGCAACTGGTATCGTGTCCTCTGTAGTGGCAGGGACAGCTTTGTCGTCCGCGCGTTTAGCAATACAGTGGGAATAAATAGCATTATACTAAAAGGATTAATATGACAACTAATACATACACTGGATCATCCCAACACAATACTGATGCAGAGTTTAGGGCCATGGGGCTTGCACTATCAAATTGTTTAACTGCTGCTGGATTGGCGACAGCTGGTGACACCGGCCAGATAAACTGGGCATCTGTAACTAGACCAGTGGGAAATAATACGGCTGCTGGTTACGAGATAAGATATTTGAATGATTCGCTACATGCAACAAAACCGTGTTATATAAAAATAGAATATGGGGCAGGGCAACCATTAAGTGCTATGTCACTTTGGATAACGGTCGCATCTGCTACAAATGGGGCTGGTACTGTAGCTGGTACTACATATTTTGCTAGATTACAAATAACTTCTTGGGCTTCCCCAAGTGCTGGAACGTATCCAACCTTCTGTTGTGTGTTACCTGGGTACATGGCACTTGCACCATGGCGAAGAGGTTATCCTACATTTCCAGCGTTTGTTAGTATTTGTAGGACGGTTGATGCCGCAGGCACTCCAACATCAGATGGGTTCTATTTATATTATCTCACGCAGGCAAGTACAACTATGACTAGAAAAACATATATAACCACAGAATTAACAGACTCTGATAGGTTTGCATTGGTTCCTGGTAATATAACATCAACTTTATCTGGTGGGGATGTAAAAGTTTTCCGCCACTTTGGATTCGTAGGTGATAATAGTACAAGATGCGTTCCGTTTTTCCTATCGTATCTTTCAGCTGATATTGGTGATGAAGCAACATTCTCTGTTACTCCCATAGGTGTGACCGCTCGCACATATTTGACATTGGGTGGTGCTATAGCCCCAGTTTCGGTTGCTGCTGGTGGACCTACTGTAGCACGTTTGTGTATGCAGTGGGAGTAATGTAATGGCAGTAGTTCTCGCATCATTAGATAATCTAACAGTGTTAACACCATATATAACCGTTAACGTGTACCCAGTGTTTGTTGATAATTTAGCACCCGTTATTCCTACTGGTGTATTAAGAATTGGTGGTGACTTTCCTACAGGTGTTGTCACTCTAAGCGGTGTTCCGGTAGCTAGGACTGTTGATATATTTGATAGAAACCAAAAGATATTAGTTAGTACAACAACATCATCAGCAGTCGATGGTAGTTTTCAATTTTTAAATTTACCTAATAGGGCGTATGATATAATAATAAGAGGTGAGGTTGGAGAGAAAGATATTATAATTTCAAATGTACTTCCGGTTGCGTAATTGTTTGATAGTATATAAATAAGTTAAAATGGAATTAGAATGAAATTGCATGAATTGATGGAAACTCATAAAGATGAGAATCGGGATATAAGTAAAGCTCCACCACCGGACTCAGATTGGATTACCACCGCGCAAGCGGCTAGAGTATTGGGCGTGACGATGTCTAGAATTAGACAAATGATAATGGATGGACAAATTTCTTCAAAGTCGCCAGTTAAAGGTAGGAGAGATAATCTAATATCCAGAAAGGCAATAACAGCATTATCTAAGAAAGATAGAAAACCTACTGGTCGCCCGGAAGGTTCTTAAATGATTAAAATACGTAGTGATTTTGGAAATTTAAATATTGACGAAGATACAATATCCTATTATAGTGTGTATGCTGATATATCGATGAAGAAATATACAGTAACTTTTTATTTTAAAGACACTGGTAGTTCTATCAATACAACATTGAACGGTATTGATGAGTTAGTAAAGATAATTAAAGCAATAGATTTTCAATCAACAATTAAAAGGAAAATGACATGAATGTTGAAGTTTACTCAAAAGATGGATGCTCTTATTGTGTTAGAGCAAAACAGCTATTAACAAAAAAGAATATCTCTTACAAAGAGTATAAGCTGGGTGAAGATGGAATAGATAGAGCTTTTATACAAAAGAAAGCAGGGAAAACTGTAAGTACGGTTCCTCAAATCTTTATTGATGGGACACATATCGGCGGATATTCAGAATTAGAAACCTATCTACGATAATTTTTTGATAAAACCCCCGTAAATGATAAATAATTATACTTTACGGGGGTTTTTCTATGTTTGATATGACAATATTGATATTGATAATATTTGCTCTTCTGTCTTTTGTGGTATACCACTCGATTAAGACTAGGCTTACGTATAAGCCATCTGAAGTGATCATAGGTAAGCAAGTCTATATCCACCCTGAAACTCGGCTGTGCGTTGATGTGATCGATTTTGACGGTACTTCAGTATTCTTCAGATTGAGTATGGAATCAGAAGCTGCGGAATTGACTGTTTTACCTAAAAAAGAATTTCTAGCACATTATAATAAATTACTTAAACCTTCCAATATAAATTCTGATTTAGAGTATTAACTATTCAAAATTGGTTAGTATAAAACGTTTTGATCTGACATCGATATACTTATAAAAAGGTTCGGTTAAAAACCAATACCATCTTTGTGGTATTTTTGGAGTTACGTTACTACCATATCCGTCAGTTACTATGAATACTGCGCCGGGATATTTTTTGAACTCTTTTAATACACTTGTTTCTATTATGGAAAAATTAGTACCATATCCCATAGGTAATTTTCCTATTGAAAGATCAATTTGTTCAACATATGTAGAAAACGCAAAGAATTTTACATTGAACCTATCTAATGGTACTGACTTCGCTGCATTGAAAAAACGTTGAGTATAGTTTCTGCATGATGGTGAAGTATCAATATAAAATGCAACATCTATTTTTTCTGGTTTTATTTTTATAAACTCATCATCAGTTGGAAGGATGAGAGACCTATCAAGAGTGGTGAATCTCCTGTTTAGTTTGACCCATTGCTGATTTACATATTCTGTTTCTTTTATCTTGTTTTTAACCCATTTGTGAATGATTGTTTCCCATCTTTTCTTTTTTCTAATTTTTTTTAATTTTAATTGCTCAAATAATTTATTGGAACAATCGGCTGCACACTTATCCCCATTGACATTCCTTTCGATATTATTTAATAATTCTAACTCTGAGATCGACATCGTGTCAAATACTGCGTCCATTAGTCTATCTAATGCTTCAGAATTTTGCCATTTACTATGATCATCCGCTAAAGAGCACGATGATGCGCTTTGCGATGTTGATCCTGATCGTGGTATATCTATAGAATTATGTCTAATCTGTTGCAATAGTTCAAAATAATATTCATAATTGTGTGAAGATTGTAAATTTTGATTTGGAAAAACGGTGTCTAACCAACATAATTTATTTTCTGGATCAACTTCACTCTTTATAAAATTATAATATTTTATAAGAGACTCATTTATGGTTACATCCATGGCGATATTGGCAATGTCCATGATAGTTTTATCCATTCCATTTTCTATCATGTGAATATGTCGTATAATATGATTCAGCATTATATGTAAACATTCATGAGCAATATAAAATGTCTTTTGATTCATGTCTAAAGTGTTCCAAAAATTTTCATTTATTAATAATGAAAATCCATTATCGATTGATTCAAAACTAATTGCACATCTTTCTATTTCATCAGTAAAGTAGGAATTACTAAGATTGAAGAACGTATGATACATGTTACCATAAATTTGCAAATTATTTAATATCTCTTGTTTTTCGTCTCTATCCATTTAATGTGCCTTGATCTTATACTATGTATTGATGTATCATATATAATGATCATTGGAATAATTTATTGAATGAATAAAAATATAATGAATCAGTTGGAGTTCGCTGTTAAACACAATTATAACGTACTTTTAATTGGTGAGGCTGGAGTTGGCAAAACAGCAGTAATAAAACATGTATTTGAATCTATGAAATTCAATTATATGTATTTTTCCGCAGCAACTATGGACCCTTGGGTAGATTTTGTTGGAGTGCCAAAAGAGATTGAGGATGAAAATGGTAACAAATACCTCGACTTAATACGTCCTAAACAATTCGCCTTCGATACTGTGGATGCAATTTTCTTAGATGAATATAATAGAGCACCGGCTAAAGTGCGTAATGCATCAATGGAATTAATACAATTCAAGAGCATTAATGGTAAAAAATATAACAGATTAAAGATGGTGTGGGCTGCGATTAATCCATATAATGATGAAGATAACAAATATAATGTAGAAGAGTTAGATCCAGCACAGTTAGATCGATTTGATTTTCATATAGAAATACCATATAAGATAAACGTTGAATACTTTTCTTTAAAATATCCTACAGTTGCTAAACCGAGTATAGAATGGTGGAATGCATTACCATCAGAACAAAAGAAGATAGTTTCCCCAAGAAGATTGGACAAGGCGTTACAAACTTTTACAGAAGGTGGTGATTTGTCTTGGGCGATGCCAAAAGGTGTTAACATATCGCAGTTAGCTACAAATTTGAAATATGGTTCATATGAAGATAGGTTGAAATATGTTTTTGAAAATAGAAACGTGAATGATATAAAAAAATTAGTTAATGATAAAAATACGCTTAGTGATTTTGTAAAATATATACTGAAAAATAAAGAATATTGCAATTTTTTCTTACCATTTGTGTCAGACGAAAGATTAACTGCATTACTTGAGCATGAACAGGTTATAGATTATCTAATGCAACCATCTGTAGTAATTCAAAGAGAGCAATTGATTCGTAGTATTGTGAATACTAAATCGGTTAAGACCAATATATTAGAGAAATTTTCTAAATTAATTAATTAATTTGGCTGGAGTACCAACATAAGTTCCAGAACTTGTAATGTTTTTGACAACACCTGAATTTAAACCTATTGTCACATCGCTACAGATAGTTATTTTTTCTCTAACACATGAATTAGTTCCAAAATATACTCTATCCCCTATGTTACAATTCCCGGATATTTTTGCCCCCGGTGCGGTTGTAAAAAAATTGCCTATCCTACAATCATGGCCAATTGTTGATTGTAGATTTAGATGACAGTGATTTCCTATTTCTATATTAGTTGTTAATATGCAACCTGCGCATATCACAGATCCCTCTCCAATTAAGATATTTGGATCTAATATGATGGCAGAAGAATGAATAAATGAAAAGAACTTCACTCCACTTGGTAAAGTGTTTAAAATTTTTTCTCTATGAATTGGATTCCCTACAGCTATCAATACTTCGTACTCTTTAATATTCAAAGTACTCAATGGAAAAGATGTTTCATCTGCATACTCATCATTAACAAAAAAATGTATGTCACAATTAATATCATTTAAAATATGGTGATATACTTCTCTACCAAATCCGCCTGATCCTATAATAGCTTTTTTCATAATATTTCCTTATAGTGGTGCATATTGACTGTAACTTCTTACGAATGCGTCTGAATATGGGCAGACCGCCGAACCCATATCAATCTGTGTGATATTTGGATATTCATAATAAAAATCATCTATTAGTTTTTTTGCAACATACGAGCATGCATAAATTAATACTGTGTTCTCATTTCTATTTAGTTTGTCTAATATATTTTTTATTTCGTCTTGAACTTTATTACTTTCCAGCCATACATCATTGTTATTGAGAGTTTCTACATGTGAAAAAGAAAAATATTTCCGCATATTCTTACAATATTCTGGTCCAATTACAATAACATTTCTCTTTTTAAACTCATCAAAATACCTTTGCATTTCTCCCGTTATACTAAGTCGTACAAATAAAAAACCATCACATAGTTTCAAATTATTCAAATATGGGTAAATTTTTTGACTCATGTATGGTTTTTTAAATACTTGTGAAGATATGCCTATAAAATATGGTGGTATTTTTTTGATTATTGGTAGTAAATAATCATCGACATATTTTTGCCCAGATTCCTTCCAGACCCAATCGTTGAAGTTATATTCGGTAGCGCCGCGTGATACGGCGGAATTCCCCGTATAATCTATCCGCAACATCGGAATCCATTCACCATCATTATATCTTGCGATTGAGAATGGTTTGTTAGTTTGTAATCGATCTAGAAAAAAAGAATTAATATTTGGTTCTATTATATTAACATTATGATTTTCTGTTAACGGAAAATTCCATTTTTTAAAACTAAAAATCATATCTTGACAATAAAATTTTGGTGCTAATGTATAAAGTCTTTGTAAACCCTGTTGCATTTTAGCAGCGGAAGCTTTTGTATTTTCTATAGTAATTGATTTGTATATTTCATCTATCATAATGGTGTATATTTATGCCAAGGTCTTATATTGATGCCGCAATACGCACAAAGTGCAGCACCAATGTCAATATTTGTTGCGTGTTCGTATTTATGATGAACTAAATCTATCATAGTTTTAGCAACGTATGAGCAGCAATATAGAATAACGGGATTCTCGGTGATTTGAATTATTTTTTGCAATTCTTCATAAATCTTGTCATGTTGATCCCAGACATTATCATCTGTAATAATATGCGTGAAGTTAAAATATTTTATCATTTTATTTAAATATTTAGGACCAACTATTATCATATTTCTATTTTTAAATTGCTCAAAATATTTAATTAATTTACCGTTAACACTTAATTTTGCCCATAATCCACCATCAACTATTTGTAAATCTTTAAGATATGGTGAAATAAAACTCATCATATATGGCTTTTGTAAGACTTGTGATGATATGCCAATGTAGTATTCTGGTTTATTTTTTATAACCGATAATAAATCATTTTCTGCATATAATTGCCCAGATTCATTTAATTTCCAATCTGTATAATTATATGGTGGATGATTATTTGGAATATTATTTAAAATACCAGTATATGGTATTCTCAACATTGGAGACCACTCACCATCATTATATCTGGAAAGTGAGAATGGTAGATTATTTTTTAATTTATTTATGAAAAATTCATTAACATCGTCTTCCAATATTGTTATATTTGATACGCTTATTAATGGAAATTTTGCAGAGCAATCATTTATCGTGTAGATAGTATCTTCTGTGAAAAATTCTGGGCATACTAAACGATATGTGCGCATCCCTTCAGTAATTTGATTTTTTATTTTAGGAGATTGATCATATTTTTTTGATTCTATATATTCAAATATTTTATGCTGTTGTACATTATAATTAAACTTTAACAATGAATGTTGTTGGATATTGATAGACATCTCATTTAGTAATTTACGATCATCGTATAGGTGTTTAATGATATTACACGTTTGACTTATTTCATTTTTATCAATAATATATAACATTGAATTTGTATATTTGAATTCACTATTACTGTTATGTATATCAGTTGTTAATAACACTACACCCTGTAATGCGGCTTCAATTCCTAATGGCCATCCATTGAATGCGGAACCGTTTTCAGAATTTATTAAAATATCCACCTGTTTATTATAAAATTCATCAAGTTCAAATTGTGGTTTAGGTTTATAATTAATAATATTGTTATTCTCTATACAATTACCTATCGAAATGAATTGTACATCTAATGATGGATATGTTTTTTTAAATGAATCTACAATTCTACTATAATTATCACCACCTTTACTAGTATTATGACCCATATTAGAAAAACAGACAACTAATGTAGATTCATTTAATATTTTTTGATTTGGTTTTTCATTTTTTTCTAAGCATGTACTCCCATAACATGAGATGAAATTAGTAAATCCGACTTCATTTAACCATTTATCGGTTTTCTTTTGTGTCGATATTAAATTGACTTCGCTGTTTATTTTCAACAAATCCTCTTTTGATGATAATCCACCACCGGGATACAAATGTATAAATTGTTTTTTATGTGGAATTTTCGAATATTCTTTATTAAATTTAATATAGTTTGATAAGAAAATATGATATATTGTTTCATATGAATTCACATCAAAATTATTATTGTGTGTGAACAAATAACTAAATGAGCTATGACCATTAAATTTAGTACCATCTATATTTGAATTATACTTATTTAACCAATTATATTGTGAATCGAATATTAAAATGTTATATTGTTTTAAATTGAAATGTTCCATCATTTCATCATAATCTATATTATATGATATGTTCGCATATGATTGTATTTTATTAACTAATATATCACAACCCCCACGATCTATAAATGATTTAATCTCTGCAATTCTCCATTTGGCATATTTTGATGGAAAAAGGATATCAGTTAATAAAATCATGATTTAAATCTATTAATAGCTGAACATATATAATTTATTTCAAATTCTGATATGTTAGCATGTAATGGAAAATTGATTATTCTGTCATATAGATAACAGGAATTTATATGATTATCTGCTATTGGTTTATAATATTTGTTTGCTTCTATTCCTATATCTCTAAACACACTTGGTGATATTGGATTTTTAAATATAACTGGTAAGTTTCCATAAAAATATCTTTCATTATAATTTAATATTTTTATATCATCTATCTTACTTAAACACTTAAAATATTGATTTTGTACTTTTAAATGATTATCAATATCATAATTATTTATATGTTGTAAAATATATGCAGATGAAATTTCTGATATTTTAAAATTTGATGATTTTGGGTGATGTATTCTGCTATAATGAAAACCAAATCCACATATAGCTTGTAGTGCTTCATATTCATCCGAATTTACAACTAAAAAACCACCTTCACCAAATCCGAAGGTTTTTGTATGATGCAGGGAGCTAAACGCTGCATCCCCTAATAGGCATATATTGGTATCATTCTCATCACATGATAAAAACGAAGATGCATTATCATAAATGATAATTTTATCCTTAAATTGATTTATATCAAAATTCACTATAGTTCCAAACAAATTTGTTATAATTATACCATCAGCGTCACCCACATCTTCTGGTTTAAGCGTATAAGTGTTTAAATCTATATCTACTAATTTAGTGTTAGTTTCATTTACTACACAACTTGGAAAAGTAAATGATGGGCTAACCCATTTTAGTTTTCTTTTATGTTTTATCTCATAATGAAATATTAATGCATGTAGTGCTGTGGTTCCATTAGATACACATAACACACGCTTATGTGACGGGCATCTAATCATTTTTTCTATCTGTTTCTCTAATAGATCCTTAATTGGGCCATTATTTGTAAATTGATTATGTTCATTACATATATTTAAATATCTTTGAACTAAGTTGACATCAATATTTTTATGTTGTATATAGTTAATTTTCATTTTCATAAATGTTATTATTAATTAGGTGGGATGTCCATACTGTCTGCATCGAATAGAGTCTTATATGGTGGATCTTCTCTAGTGACATCAGTAACTTTTTCCCAAATATCATCTTGTGTTCTAATAGTATCTAATCTTAGTTTTATTGATTTTATAAAATTCTCTTTTATATTTGCAGGAGGACTTAAATAAAAATTGACTCTAAAATTTAAAGAAGTGACTATAATTCTTTTATCAGCTAATTTAGGATAATTTTTATTAAAATCTATGTTGACTAATTCAACACTAGTAATTTTAGTCATGTCATGAAAGTCATCAGAAGTTTGTATTTGTAACACTGGATCAAAAATCATTAATATCTGTTCTAATATTTGTAGATGCTGGTCTTCATTACTACAGTACATCGATACTTCAAACAAACCGTCATATGGAACTGGTTGTGCACGATGAATGACTTTGATATCATCTGGTAAAGCACCGCCAAGTGGCAACACGCTTGCACGGGTAGTAGTCCCAACACCCTTTCTTCTTGCTGGAACTTGATCCACCCCAGCAAAGTCGGCAGAAAATAATGGTAGTCTTAATGGTTTATTTTGGGTATTTTCTGAAAGAATTGCATCAACAATTCTACTGGAATTTCCATATCTTATGGGTACATACATTAAGCTTTTAGTAGAGTTTGAATTATTTTTCCCGACAGATACTTGAAGCCCAGAAAATATAGCCATAAATTGTATTATATAGCTTTTTATTTGTTCATCATAAAAATAAGTGTCTAGGTCTTTTTTAAAATCATTTTCCATTATATTGATTGCCTTTTTTGACCAAAGGTCGTTAAAGTTATTTATGTCGGTTCAGATACTTAAGCTGTAGGAGTTACTGTAGGAGTCACCGTAGGAGTAACAGATAACGTTGGAGTCACTGTAGGAGTTACTGTAGGAGTGATGCTGATTGTTGGTGTTGGTGTTGGGGTTCTTGTGGTCGTTGGAGTAGGAGCAATAGTTGGGGTAATAGTTATAGTTGGAGACACCGTAGGTGTTGGTGTCATTGTAGTTGTAGGAGTCACTGAAGGGGTTGTAGTCGGAGTGATTGATGGTGTAATTGTCGGTGTGGGGGTAGGATCTATCGCGCCATCACTTAAAGGTTTTATAAACAGTATGTTACAGAAACCAGAGATATGTTGTGAAAAATATAAATTGATAGACGTATTAGTAGTTTCTATATAATCAGGATATATTAGATTATTATTGATGTCGAATGGTTGTATTAATAAACTTGTGGTATTAAACGTATGGGTAATATTCCACACAGTTGTAGCGTCAACTTGCGCATTAGATATTACAGTTGTGTTGTTGGATACATCTGCTGTTTCCAATTTACCTGTCTTAGCGTTGATGAATATCTTTTTATAACTAGAATTCATAATTTCGTGCTCACTGTAGATTCTAGTGTGTAGTATAATTTCATTTTAATATTCTTTAATGTATTTAATATTTATGAAAACTAATGATGAAATTATATTGGTGTGGCAGTCGGCGTCTCTGAAATTGTTGGCGTAATTGTTGGAGTAATGCTGATTGTTGGCGTAATTGTTGGAGTAATGCTGATTGTTGGCGTAATTGTTGGAGTTGGTGTAACTGAAGCTGGTATACAAGTTACTAATGGAGAACCACTTTCCATCTCCATATCAGAATCGTCTTCCATTGAAATTGCACTGCAATCTTCCATCAGAATAGCTTTAACAACATCGGTAGGGGTTACACTAATGGTTGGTGTAATTGTTGGTGTCACTGTTGCTGTTGGCGACAAACTTATTGTTGGCGTAATTGTTGGAGTTAAACTAATAGTTGGTGTAATTGTTGGAGTTACGGTCACTGTCGGCGTAATTGTTGGAGTAGTGGTTGGAGTAGGTGTAGGTGTTCTGGTAGTGGTTGGAGTAGGTGTAATTGTCTTGGTCGGAGTAATAGTCGGAGTAACAGTAGGCGTTGCAGTCACTGTAGGAGTCACTGTAGGTGTAATAGTAGGTGTAATAGTCGGAGTTATAGTAGGAGTTATAGTAGGAGTTATAGTAGGAGTTGGTGAATTAGTTATTTGTATTAAAGTTATGCTTGGTATTGCAAAGTGGATCGATAACTTGCCGTTTATTATCTCACTAAAAGTAAAAATCAATTGACTACCATCATCAATCACATCATTTGGTATTACATTAACACCATCGGACATAACTGCAAATGAGTAATCAGCCGAATGTTTTTTAATAGTTACTTGATCAGAATTAAATATGTATACAACTTCACTGATATCATCTGGCAGACGACCATTGAATAAAATAATATTTCCGGTTTGAATGTCTAGTGTATAGCGCGATAATATGTTCATCTGTTTATTAGTATCTGATCTGCTATATCTATGAATACACTAACCGCATCTATAATGTATCCAATTCGTTGAATAGAATATTCACTAGGAACTGTTGCTGTTATCTCTCCATTCTTTCCGACGAAAATTGGAGTCATTGGTGGTTGAGACCAATTCCATGAGTTTATATTTGTTATCTTACCAAATTTTATAAACCTGACAACTTCACCATTTGAATATGGGCCTAACGCCACACCAACGCATGATCTTGTTATATCAGTACTTGAAGCTAAACCTAATTTATTATAATCTTTATAGCATACGCAATAGTTCATTGGAATTGTTTCTATAGCCCTTGCGGTGATAGCTAGAGCTTCTGGCTTTGCCGTTTGCTCAGATGCCCCTTGATAGCTTATAAATGATTCTGTTGTTAAAAACGCTCCATTACCAAATTTTTCTAATCTTTTGACTGGCTTACCGCTGTCATCAAAAAGAATTTGTCCGGAATAGTTACTTTGGTTTAATGCAACCGTAGTGCCTATGGAATATGCGTTAACAATACTTCCGCTTTGTAGATATCCAACGAATAAACGTATCTTATCCACCCATCTTGATGCAGTTCTAACTTGCATAGTTTTTGTTTTTAAATTAAAAAAGTGGTGATCGACTGCTGGTGATGATGGTGGATTTGAACCATATGTTGGTGCTACAGTAGTATGACCAAACGTTCTAACACCAGTTGCTATATCAATATCAATGTAAAGATAATAGTTATTACTGTTTAAGAATGGTCCGGTCCAAGCAGATGTAATTGTATTAGGTTCTACCAAAAGGTAGTTATAATTACCATGTGCAAATGTGCATATAAATGGTGTTGTGTCGCAAACTAGCCTAACATTATTACCAACTTTTGATAAAAAGGATGGGCTTGTTTGGGCTTGCACTAGACCTTGGCGAAAAGATAATAACATTAATATGTCCTGTTTGATATATTTATTTTGTTAATCATTTAAAATTGATTTGACCTGTTCATTCGTATGAATCTCTGTACATATATAATTTTCTTGTTCAAATTCATTGATCATCCTTTTATTTCCATTGATGTCAATGAAAGTTATTTGGGTAACTCCAGTAGACTGAGACAAATATTCAGATTTATCTGAATTATAATAAATGATATCGTCTTTGGAATCATATTTGTTCGTACATGCTGTGACAGGTCCAATAGAAAAATCTATTTCATTTGAACAACTATACAAAAATATTAACATGACTGTCAGATATGTAAAACGCATGAACCATTAACCTTTTCAAATATTATCTGTATTTATGGATATAAATAGTTGAAAATAGTTGGATAAATTGTATGATGACACAAGCGAAAAGAAATAATGCATTATTGGGTACTTTTTGGATATCATTGGGCTTATTATTGATAATGTATGCAAGTGTTATAACTGTTCAAAATTTCCATCAAGCCGCCCGACCAGTTAATGACAGCGCATCGGTATTAAGCGAATATAAAGAAAGTACTTCTAACGTGTTGGTCAGTAGAGAATCTTCTCCAAGAGTTATATTGGAACCACAATTAACAATTGATCAATCAAAAATGTCATTTAAGTTGGACGAGAGTTACGTAGTGGCATATGAAATGTTTAGATCTAAAACCATCGTTAGTGATAACGCTAAAAATACAAGACAGCAATTTCAAGAATTTCTAGGTTTATATGGAATAACGATAGATCCTAATGGGATGCTTGTTGACGTTAGGGGAAGTATAGTAGACAATAAATTGATTGAATGTCATATTATGGGATATTTCCCTGATAAACCCTATATAAAATCTAATTGCGTATAAGATTGTAAATTGTTCGCAATTGAGATATTATAAATCCAAATAAAAATATACAAAAAATTATAAAAATGCCATTTAATAAAGGATTTGTTACTGTGAATCCGACAATTGCATAAAACAATATACTACAAGCGACAATACATAAAACAGATAATATAATTACTAAGAATATTTTCATCTCATTCCATGTCACATTCTCTTTCTTTATACGCTGCTAATTCTTCATCATTCATATACGAATAAGTATATGATATGCCATTTTCGTCTAAATGGTTAAAGCACTCATCTAAAAAGCTATTGAAATCTACGTACGCAGCACTGTCTAAAATTATTGAGCCTTCTTTCTCAACATTAATAAGTATATATTTTTTAATCATAAAAGCTCCAAATAAATATTATTTATTGACTATATTTCAACTTAATGCTATCATATGCAATATGGAAATGAAAACAGTCGAGATGATATTTTATGAAATTTAAGTTATATGATGGTACGTCCGAGGACGGTAGAGGTACTGGCGAGTATGTAAAAACTACTACGAATGTTAATGAGGCAAAAAGACATTATGAAAAAATTTATAATGACCCTTATTCTACTGGTAAAGTAGTAGTCCAATATGATGATAAGGAAGATGATGTGATAGACCAGTGGTCTGATTGGGAAGCACTAGGTTTAATAGTACAAAAGGAAAAAGCAATGCGGTATTGGTTGTATAAGGAAGGCACAGATAGATTGATTCGTGGTAGTCATGGGGACTCTGGTGGAATGTCACAATTCGTATATTTTGATATTTCTACCAATTCGTATAAAGTTGAAGAAGATGCCAGACCTAGAGTTGGCGGTGCAATACGTGTTGGTGCTCCATATCCAAGACCATTTTGCGAGCAACAGTATTGGCAAACATCATTAATTGTTGAAATTTTAGAAGACGCCCCCGATTATGTTAAGTTTAAAACTGATAATAATTCTATTTACGAGTGGAAAATACTATAATGAAAAGATTTGATATGCACGTTGGAATATTTTTGTTCGCAATGATTTTGTTGATCTTATCGACTGTTATGACAATATTTTTTATTTTTAGTTATGGATTTGTTGTGCCATTCAATATATTGGCCATGATGACTGTGTTGGGCTATGTGTTTGCTGTATATATATTCTTAACTGAGTGTTGACGCTTAGGATAAAAGGTGTATGATTGTTATCACAATGAGAAGGAGACAAAATGCCACAAGAAAAAACTGAAATTAGCAACTCCAACGTTTTGACCGAACTGGCTAAATTGTGCATTCAATTGTCATCGGGATTGTCCTCCGCAATGGAGTGAACAAAAGGGGGCGCAACGCCCCCTCTTTCTTTTGTAAAATCTAATAAATAGATATTATGAAACTATTCGAAATCCACAACAATATTGAATATATTAACGTAATCGGTTATGAAGATGATTACGATGATGAATCTGAATTAGATATTCACGATTTAATTTCACAGGCAGAAAAGTTAGTGCATCATTCCGGTATGCATATGTTACGTGACGATAACTTTACCGATCTTGCGATTATTGGTGATAGTGTAATTGGTGCAATGTATACATCAACTGATGGTGAAACTCTTCGCATGTCCATAGCAGTAGACCCGCGATATCGCGGGTCTGGCATCGCTACGCAATTATATAAACGTTTGGATGTTAATAATGAATCCACATTAGTTGCAGAATTAATTCCACCATATACGATGGAAAAATTCGTCAAAGATCGCGGATTTACATTAGTGAACGACAGTAACGGTTTTAAAGTTTACAGGAAAGAATTGTAAAAATAGAACTCGTCTACATTTATTGTAATTAATATTTCAAGCATATAAATACTCTTAATACTGGAGAGTTTTATATGAACATATATTACACATACATTTACTTAGATCCAAGAATAACTGGCATATGGGAAACAACGTTTGGAGTATTTAACTATGAACCATTCTACGTTGGTAAGGGAAAAGGGCAGCGATATTTAGTCCACCTTAAAGGTTGGACATATAAGTATAAAAACCCACATTTATCTAATAGGATAAGTAATATTAAGTCTGATGGGTTTGAGCCAATTGTAATGATATTAAAAAACAATATATTACAAGAGGACGCATTAGCTATTGAAGCTAAATTAATAAATGAATTGGGCACTAGAAAAAATATATCACAAATAAAACTAGGACCATTAGTAAATTTAAAATTGGACGGGAAGGTTCAGCGATTTTCAGATGAAACCAAACAAAAAATTAGTGAATCCGCACGAACAAGAAAGAGGAAATCACATTCAGATGAAACCAAACAAAAAATGAGACTCGCGTCTGCGAATTTCACCGAAGAACAAAGAAAACAAAAATCAGAAAGAATAAGTAAGAAAATAAAAGGTAAAAAATTGTCAGAACAACAATGTGAGCGCTTATCCCTATTACATAAAGGTAAAAAATTATCCGATGAACAAAAAGAGAAATTACGGATAACGTCTACTGGCCGAAAACATTCTCCCGAATCGTTATTAAAGATGTCATTATGGCAAATTAAAAAATGGAAAATAGAAAATATAAATACTGGGATTTTTATAACGGATAACCTAGCAGATTGGTGTAAATCTAACAATATAAATTATCATACACTCTATAATACATTAAAGTCTCAAAAGTTTCACAAATTACATCGGTTGGTAGAAAAAGTGGCTGATTAGGGTATACGAATTTAACCACCCTTCAATCAGAAGGGTGGTAGTTTTTTCAATAATTCTATATAATTGTCTTTTTGAGGGTCATTATTTTTAATGCCATCAATCCACGTGGATATTAACTCTGGGCTAGGTGGCGGAATAGGTTCTGATTGTGTTGCAACTGTTGTAAATGGGTTACGTGGACAATAGAAATAACCAGTATCGGTTTCTTGTGAGCATTTAATCCCAAGCGTATTATCATCAGAATCTTTTCTAGGTTCTCTTTTGCTAAATTTATGCTCTAGTGCCATAATCAGGTCTGTCATGTTGGCTGCGTATAGGCCCGCCGCGTTGAGCGTGTTAATTTCTACAATCTTAATACCATCTGGAGTTTCACACACATCTATTACGTATGCATCATGCGGTTGCCAATCACGACTGTGACAGCAGCATAAACTATAAACAAAATTATCAAAACGTGTATCAACAACTGATGAATAATGCACTGTCCCTCCACGTTTATACATGGATTTTGTTGCAATTTTCCTATCTACAATCCAATACCTATATTCCGCATATATTTCTTTAATTGGGCACACTTGTATCAAAGTATCGCCATTCATGGATGTTCCATAATCATCTCCAATGACCAGAATACTATGTTGCCATTGTCTAAGTTCCTGATCTGTAAAGATTTTTCCGGAAAATATTTTAGAGTCTTCAATCGGACGCAGGAAAACTTTTTCTGTTATAATTTTAGCGTCAGCAAATCTTGATACAACGGCATCAGCATTGAGCATATAACTCCCCCAATGTTTCATTTGTTCGTTAAAATTGACTGGTTCTAAATCGAACACGCCGGGATACCATCCCTTTTGCTTTGCGACGCGCCGCATTGAATAAGAACCCATGCAGATTACTCTACCTTCTGGATTGATGTCAGGTTGTAGTTCACCAATGAATGGTACTACTTTGTGTAAAGAGTAAGGTATATTGAATCTTTCAAAAACGTCTATAGCGTCTCTGAAACCCTGCTCATCAAATAAATTCTCTTGTAGAATCCAATGCATTGTATAATTCCTTCTATTTTGTACATTCTAATATATCACGAAAAGAATGGCATGTAAAGTTGACGGTTCATTCATGAACTGCTATGCTTTCCACCATAAGCCATAACACAAGGATAAAACTATGAGCAATAGTGAAGAAGCTGCATCGTTACGCGCTCGTCTTGCCAATCTACCAGAAAATCCAATCCCAACATGGAAACAGTTCATTAATAATTTAAGTGAATGGTTACCACTTAACGGTGATCAACCGTTTACGTTTACGTCTGGAGTCAAAAGTGAACCATATGCGGTTTATGATGATGATGATAATGAAACTTGGACTAAAGAAACATATAGTATTGACTTTGAATTTGATGGGTCTGCGCTAACTTTGATTGTGAATCAAGGAGATAATGACGATAATTGGGATGTTATCGTTGCTGGTGGTGAAGAACAATATGAATTTATTTACACTAATTTTATTAGTCCGCAAAATTATTTTGTTTCTTGGGCACATTATCATCTATGGTGCGCAGAAAATGGTGGAGTAGATCCTTTGAAAGCTTATTATAAATTGGAAGATTCGACCGTAGAGTCTCATTTAAAAACTGCTAAGTCTATGATAGAATACGCGGAGTATTGATTATGAATAATTTAATTAAACAATTAGCAGAAGAAGCTGGTTTTTGTTTTTGGTCAAATGAGTCGTGGAAACCTGTGGGCGCCCAAATCGACTGGGCATCTAATTATGACGAACAGTTTGAAAAATTTTTACATTTACTGAAGAGAGAATTACTTGATATGCTATATGAAAGTGATAAATTTTATGACGCCAAGGATTCATCAAGCTATTTGAGGTATAGAGTTTTAAACCTTTTAGGAGATAGCAATGAAAGATAACATCAAAGCTGGTTATCATCTATTAATTGATTCATGGGAGAATGACCTAGATTCATTTAAAACCGTCATATTAAGTGGCCTTTCGAAAGTAGCTGTTGAATTTTATATCGATCTTTTGAAGAATTTTGTTAGTGCTAGTTGCCAAGAGGGCGCATTTGGAAATGAGGCAGTTGATGACAACGAACTAGTTGTTTATGTGAATGGTGTTTTATCGAGGCATCACTCAGTAGCGGACGAGATCTCAAGAAAGTATGATCTTGGTAAAATAAGAGAGGACTTTGACAAGGACGCGGCTTTTTCAGATTATGTGCATGAATCTTACTACATGTTGATTACGGATTTATTGGGTTGGCCGGAAAGCGAATATTATCGATTAGAACATAATTTTTGTAGAGTATTTGAAGGTATTAATGTATATTTTATACCCGATGAAATAATTAACGTCACCAATCAATTTTATGGGTAAGAGTAGTGTGTTGTTTATAAGTAAAGTACTTGTAACTTCATCCTATCAAATAAAATTGTCCTTGTAAAGAGTTGCAAGACGGTCGCGTTGCTGCTATTGTATGTTCAAATCATATGGATGGACAACGAAATGAATAAAAAATATGAAATGATCCCAGAAGACGTCTCCTTCCGTGTCAAGGCACTGCGTAATTTTGGAAAAATTAACGCTGGAGATTTTGGCGGACTAATTCAAAAAGAAAGCAATCTTTCGCATGATGGGGATTGTTGGGTCTATGGCGATGCTCATGTCTATGGCGATGCTCATGTCTATGGCAATGCTCAGGTCTGTGACAATGCTCAGGTCTATGGCGATGCTCATGTCTATGGCAATGCTCAGGTCTGTGACAATGCTCATGTCTATGGCGATGCTCATGTCTATGGCAATGCTCATGTCTATGGCAATGCTCAGGTCTGTGGCAATGCTCAGGTCTGTGGCGATGCTCAGGTCTATGGCGATGCTCATGTCTATGGCGATGCTCATGTCTATGGCAATGCTCAGGTCTGTGGCAATGCTCAGGTCTGTGGCGATGCTTGTGTCTATGGCAATGCTAAGATCTTGGGCAATGCTCTGGTCTATGGCAATGCTCTGGTCTGTGGCAATGCCGTTGTTAATTCTTTAATGACCATACGATTTGGTTTTTTGGAAAAAATACCAACAATTAAAGATCTCTTACGTTGTTCTTTGGGCATCTATCCTCATAGCAATACAAATGTAATTTTGTTTAAACGAGTTAATGATAACTTATCATCCGAACATGACTCATCATTCTTCTATCCAGAACAAGGAATAGTTGAATGTAAAGACTTTGACGCGAACCCAAATGTTTCTTGTGGAAAAGGACTCCATTTTTCCACAAATGAATTTTGGCCATTAATAAAAGGATATAAAGTTCTAGTTGCAGATATCCATCTAGATGACATTATTTGTGTCCTTGAAGGCAAGGTTCGTTGTAAAAAGGCAAATATATTACGTGTAGAAACATTTTGAAAAAGTAAAGATGCTACGATAATTATCAATATGGGGTAAAATATGAACACCAACCGTTACGCACTATTCGATGCCATCACTGGTCATCGGATTAGTGAGATAGTAGTATTAACTGACGAACAGTATAATTCAGTTAAGAGAGCTATTCAATGGAAGTATGATGGTGAATGTTATATATGGCAGTATGACGATAAACGCTATGAAATTACAAGCCAAGATATAATGAGTACATTAGAAGAACACTCTCTTCTTTTAGAAAAGAATAGAATCGAAATTGAAGAAGCTTCAAGAAAGCGTAAGAAGGCTTTGTATGAAAAGTTGAAGAGAGAATTGGGGGAATAATTCAATGAAAAAGCCAATTAAACAATATATACCAAAACCTTCAAAAACAGACGAAAAGAATTGGTATCCTTATCATAGTTATGATAAAGACGAAACTGTATTTCTAGAATACACAGGAAATGATGTTGATGATGATGAAGATCTGACCACTGTCAGTAGGATGTCTTCACCAAATTATTTTAAATATTTGAAAGGAAAGTAACAATGGCAAAGCCTACAGTGTGTAATTGCAATAGTGTTGAAGAAGCTGACCGCTCATGTTTATACATGATATATGATTCTTACCAAGATGAATTGGTTTCAGTTGGTATTGAATACGACGATATCCCATTAGAGATTGAAACATATATAAAAGATAATGATCTTTCTGATGATGAAGCAGAATTTGTAATATATAAGCAAACTAATTTTTCGGTAAAAATTAACACCACGGTTAAAGTAACATTAACATAAATAAGAATATTCAGTCGAAAGACAATCATGGGTTATCCTGTTAAGATAAAACCCCCATAACCGTCGTCAAACTTACTGAATTATATGTCTAGGTGCCAGAATGGTATTGGGTTGCGCTGCAAACGCAAATTGTGGGGGTTCGATTCCCTCCCTAGACTCCAGAATAAAATTGTTGGTCGAATTGTAAAGGTTATCCATTATAAGGTTAGTGTAGGTCTGGTTGAAGTCCAGACGCTTTCCACCAAAATATGATTTGAAAAGATTATATTTTCATGGAAAGCTAGGCGAGGGTCCAGCCGCTAAAAAAAGTCTTTTCATCCACCTTACCAACATAATACTTTTAAAGGATTTATATGGCAATTAAAATTAAAATGGACGTAGTGCCGTTTCCAGTACCAGACGATGTAAAAATCACAGTAATAGGTTTAAAACAGGATGGTCCAAAATCACTACCGACATTTCCATTGTCAGCATTAGATTACTATGGATTAGACGAATTGTGCAGAGACTTTAGAAGAGAAGTATTTAAGAAGGCTAAAATACATGATTGTCATCCAGAACAATTGAAGAAAATGGCTGAAGATGATAGTTACGGAAAATAAAAGAATAGTTGAAGATGTTAGTGGGACAAATCACCTATCGTAATTGGATAGGTTAAAAAGATGACGGTGAGAGTACGCAACATATAAACCTTCCGAAGAGTCCGCAATAACGTACCCTAAGATGTAAAAATCATAACCGTAGGCGCTAATAAATTACGGATAATGTCCCAAATGTAGTGGTTGGGAGTCTTCAACTAAAATATAGAAATACTAGTCGATCTGTTAAGGGTTATCGCCTATTAAGCGGCTGATCGTTGGTTCGAATCCAACACGTTCCACGCAGAGGGACGTTAGCTTAGGGGTTAAAGCAGCTAAAACATCCTTACTAATAACTTACTAGTCAATATTTTCACAACAGACTGAGATGACAAAATGACTGATAGATTTCATAGCTTTACCGTAGTTTTAGAGAAAGATATTCGTGAAGACGATGCAGAATACTTGATGAATGCTATTAGATGTTTAAAGCATGTAGTAGATGTTTCTGGAAATGTCTCCGATTGTGATTCACATATGGCATATGCTAGGGCGAGAAGTGAACTCAGTCAAAAATTGTGGGAGGTCTTGAAATGACAGATAATATTGTAATTGACGCTCTTAGGGCGCGGTTTTGCAAGAATTCAGTTTTACCACCACAGGAACAAAAACCTGTAGAGAATAAAAGAAGTATGTTAGATCTTAAACACGCAATAGAACAATATTGTGACGAAGAAGATCGAAAAGCAAATGAACTGTGGCTGAAAGCAATTGGAACAGAACATTCAATTTTTTATAATTTAACAGAGTATTCCGCTCTTTCATTTTTAGAAAAAATAAATAGAAATTTAGAAAGAAAGTATGATGAAGGTATATTACTAGTTCATATTGATCCAGATGCGGTATTAGCCAAATATGAAAAATTGGTTAAAATGCTTCGAAGAGATGACCTACTTGACATACTTGAGAAATGTGCTACACTAGATGCATAAATAGAAGAAATGTTGGTCGTCGATAGAAGTTTATCTGATAATGGTCCTAAGTAGAATGAAACAGTTCTGGATGTTAAAAAACATCTGACCATAAGAAAAATGACTTTTATAGCTACATCTTACCAACAAAAATTAAAATTGTTTAAGTCGAAGATAAAAAGGTTTATCACACAGCAGTACGTGGGTTCGAATCCCACCATTATTAGAAATAATAATGTAGGCAAGTGGGTAGCCAGCCGTTAAAAACACCTTCTATCAACACTTACTTGAACATAAATATAATAAAATTGTCAGTCGATTTGTAGAAGATTATCTTTCGTGAAAAAAGAAATATGGGTTCGACTCCCATCTCGGGCTTGGTGCCATCAAACTCTTTTACTATAACTTATTGACATATGTATAAATAGAATTTGTAGTCGATCTGTGAGGATTATCTTTCAAATGGCGAATTGGTCCTCGTGGCCATAATCCCTCACTAATACCTTACTACAATAATTATAAATTTATGAGTCGATAGATAACCTTTATCTACTTTATAAGTGTCAGTATATTCACATACTGTCTTGCTTCCTGATTCAACCACAGAACTTTCATCGTTATTCTGATAAAGCGGTTCCATGTCCAAAGGCTTAACTTCGGGACAAGCCATCCCTAGATGTCTCATTCCTGAGACATAAATATTTTTTGCAGCATTCCAATCTCTGTCCATTTCATGTCCACAATCTTCGCATTTGAAGATTCGATCACTCAATCTCAAATCTGATTTATAACAGCCACAATTGGAACAAGATTTAGAAGTTGGTGTCCATTTTATGTGCAAGGATCACGCTTCGTTAACCTTCTTTTCTCTTGACTTTTGCATCAACTGGTACTAGAATAGTCCTTGAAGCAGTTTGGTAAGCACCTTCAATATATCCAAGATGGAACCAGTTATAAGCAGTTTTATAACAAACGCCTTGTGTCTTTGCGAAATCTACCAATTTTATCATCATTTTCAATTCCTTTTAATGTATTTATACGGATTGCAAAATGTTTAGATTTTTATTTGAAGCTATAAATAAGAGAGTTATGTTTTTATGGATGCTAAACTGGCCATGGGGCTGGACTCGCCTTGAAAGCGATGGGAGCTATGAAGAATAGCTTGGGGTTCGAATCCTCTGGCATCCGAAGTTTTTTGTTTTCACATAAATAAAGGTTGTGAGATATGAGACTTGCAGCTTTCTAAAATTGCACGATATGCTTCCGAAGCGTTAGGTGAAACAGTTCTTGAAGAAATTAAAAAATTTACTAATGAATATCAAGAAGATATGAAGATAAGAATGGTGCGGGAAACCAAATTGATTGTTCCATAAATAGTTATAAGTTCATTAGGAGAATACCATGAACAAATTTTTAGTAATCTTTGCGTTGGCAGCATCATTATTCGCTGGCACCGTTAAGGCGGATAGTGATGTAAGATTGATTTATGATAATGGGAATTTTGTAGTAGCAGTAGATCGCTATAGTAACCATGGTTATCATAACGGTTATTACAGGCAACCATATAATTATTATCGAAGTTATGGTGTGCCACAGCCATATTATGGGCAACGATATTATCGCCCATATGGCTACTACAATTATCCTCGTAATTATCGTTATCATTACGAGTATCAATACGACTATAGATTTGACAATCATAGAAATTACAGGCATGATAGACGCTATAGAGATCGTCGGGATCGCTAATTGACAAAGTTATATTATATACTTAGATACGGTACATGGTATTGCGGATATTGTAGTAAGAACAAATTACCAAATAAGAAATTATTTGGTTACTATTCAACGTACTATGATGGTTATCATAAAGTGCTGCATCTTTGGAGATTTTACATAGCACTTCATTACTAGGAATGACATGAACAATTTATATGATCCACAAGTACTTGAGTCTGTTACAAAAGAAGGTAGGCGAATTATGGTTGACGTCATGACATCGCTTGATGAAACACTTTCTGGTGGCGGTAAACTCGGTCAAATGTTAGTATTATACTCAAAAGGTAATTCTGGAAAGTCTCTTTTAAGAGAACTTATACAAAAACAACTCTCAAATGAGAATGATGATGGACAATAATCTACTTGCTGGCGGGTTGATTGGCGCACTTATGCTAAAACAAGCATATGACGAAAATGTTAGACATAACGATGAGCTTCATATGCAATTGCTCCGTGCTATTGCAGAAGCCAATAAGGTAACACCTATTCCAGAAGTAGTGGAACGGTCGTTTGAAGATTCAAAACCAATATGGCCATTTAAATAACTATGAAAGTCTACGAAAAGGATTCGGAATATAATTTTGCCGGGTTTGGGAATGCGGATGAAATCAAATTTACGGTAGAATATTTGAATATCATCCAACACAATGAAAGGTTGCAAGCAGCATGTTCGGAAGCTTATCAAGTTGTCGGGCACATGCTATTGGAAAGTCATGAACAGCCGAAATATACTCACCAAGACGTTATATTAGTACTTGACAATCTTATCGCAGCGGTAAATAATATACCACTACCACATTCGGACGTTTTGCCATGGCCAAAATCACAGTATTAATAGTTTTAATTTTCTCACTTACAGCATGTAACGAACCAATACCTTCATGGGTAGGTGAGAGTGCCGCGTTGCATTGTGGTGGTAAGGAAAAGATTCATCAAATTTTTTATGATGACAGAACGATGATTGGCTCTGTAACTTGTAAAAATGGAATTTATTATGAAATTCAATTACAAGGAGATAAGTAAATGCGTATCATTATAATAATAGTACTGCTGTTACTTGTTGCTTGTACTGATCAAATGCAGGGCTGGGGAATAAATCGAGCCGTAGCCATATGTGGAGGGAGTGATAAAATTCAAGAATTAATTTATACACCAAATAGTGGCTATACGGTAATATGTATAGATGGCTCTAGCACTAACTACAACGTGCGGAGGACGGTAGAACGTGCAAACTAAAACATTGGATGTCAGAGTATTTTATTCACCTTCTGGCGAAGGCACCTGTTGTGCCGATGGTGAGTGCTGTACTTTTTTACGATCAACCCATTTTGGCACTAGGGATGTGTGTATATTTACTGATAACCAAATATACAGAAAAGATGATGTTGGGTTTACAATTCCTTCGATTGGATGCCCGTTACACTCTTTTAAAGAAAGAAAGGACGATTTTGAAGATGAAATTAAACGAAGTACATGACGAAAATATTAAAGTTGTGTGCGGTTTCCCCGGTGTTGGGAAAACTACACTTTTTAATCAATTGTCAAAAAAGAAACAAAAGGTATTGGATTCTGATAGTAGTAAATTCGATAAAAAAGATTTTCCAGAAAATTATATAAATCATATCAAGAAATCTATTAAAGACGGATATACCGTGTTAGCATCATCACATGATGTTGTGCGAGATTCTTTAATTGACAATAAAATACCATTTATATTAGTATATCCTTCAAAAGAATTAAAACAAGAATATTTGAAAAGATATACTGATCGAGGCAGTCCAACGGCATTTAATCAATTATTAGATAAAAATTGGGACAAATGGATTAAAGAGTGCGATTCTATTGATAATAGTTTAGTTAAGAAAATAAAATTGAAAGAAAACGAATATTTGTCGTTAGATAAAATAGCGAAAATACAATAATTGGAGATAAAATCATGCGTGATGTACAAAAAATCAGAAAATTTTTAGAATTGTTTGACAAACGTACTAGAAGCTCTGGTAGCCATGTGTGTAGAGCATTATATAATGTCTTATTAAAGTACGAAGATTGCCTACCAGATATTGATGATTATTTTCATAAATCGTTTAGGCAGACGGACATTACTGACAATGCAAAAATAGACCTTGCCATTTGGCATTTACTTCATATATCTGATGATTTCTGGTATTGTTATGGAATCATTAATAAGGATGAAACTAACGATTAAGCTATTTTCATGATGAAATCAGTAGTTGACAACAGTACTAAATAGATGTAAGATGCACAAAATAACGGGTATGCACTTTCGATGGACGATGGAATGAATACGAATCATTCGGTTGTGGGTTCGACTCCTATCATACTCGCCAATATATAACTCACTGTATCATAGATGTTTTTACAGTACCATATCCTTAGAGGTATGGGCGCAATATGGAAAGAACATGCCCATATAAATATTGCGCGAATGATAGGTATGTGGTAAGCTACTACCTAACAGAGCAACAAATTTGAATAAATCTAAAATGACTCAGATCGTATGCGATCTTGTAAAGAGACAAGGACTTTAAACCATCTCTACCTACGGTGAAACTCCGGGTTGAGTGATCTATCGAACACTCATTTTAGATTTAGGTACAGTGAATATTTACGCGAGATATATACTGTACCATTAACAAAATATAGCGCCTGAGCCATACGTTAGAGGCAGCAGCCTTTGAAGCTGTCGGGGAAACACCCCATACTAGGTTAGACTCCTAGAGGCGCTGATTTTTTTCTAATGAAACAATTATTTATGTAGAAATCATTCATATAAGTCTTCATCCACCGGTTAATATGATGCGGGGACATATTAAGTAAAATTCGCCCCTAAGAACTGCATTTATGTCTATTTTTTTATTGTTGATGGGTTTACGTTTGTTATTTAATTTACATATGTCAATGTCATATAGTTTGACATAGTGATTGAATATCTTGTATGAATAATTACTTTTTTGTGATAATCCCAACATATTGAAACATTCTGATTTAGAATTACACTTGTCAATTACTTCTTGTAGAATTTCTTTACTTATATATTTCATTCGATCATACTCCGTTGTATAGTCTTATTTATACAGATGGTTCCAATTTGTTATTTTGTGAAATCGTTGCTTGACAACGGTACTAAATAGATGTAAGATCTATCAAATCATCTATTAGACACTTGACCCTGCGCAAAACAGATAAAAAACTACAGTGAATATGAAGGGAAGACTTCAGGTTGTGGTGTCTATCAATTTAAGGGAATAATCATGTATGATTGTGCGAAATGTGGGAAGGAATTAGACCTACAAAAAGATATCTGGGATTATGTACTAGAAGAATTCGAATGTGAACATTGTGGTGCATTGTTAATCATGCAATCAGATTCATCTTATGATCCAGAAAGCGGAGAAGAATATTTGTGGTTTATGGTGGAAAGTGTAGTTGACAAAGACACTAAATAGATGTAGTATGTACAAACAATGCCGTCTGAGCTAGTGTGGTCATTCAGCGCGACCCTGAAGAGGTTGAGAACTCAGTTCGATCCTGAGAGGCGGCACCAAAATTAAAGAATTAAGCGGGTGTGGTATAGTGGTTGTGCCCTGCGCTTCCAACGCAGAGTTAGGTGGGTTCGATTCCCATCGCCCGCTCAGATTTTTTATACTTTCGTAGACTCAAATCTACACCCAATCTTTTACATCTTTTCTTTATTGCATTATCACTAACTCCAAATTTTTGTCCCAAAAATGTCATTGGATGATTCATTATTAATTCTTGTAATTCTTCTTTTGAGACATCAAAATGTCTCATTTTCTTAATCCTATCGGCTTTATTTTGTTCTGATTCATATACCTTACTCTTAGGTGCACGCTTACAATTCCTACCACTAAAAGATGGGGTTTGGCTGTGACAATTAGGACATAAAAAACATAAATTTTCTAATCTGTTATCATTATTAACACCATTAATATGTTCTAATTGTAAAATTAGTGGTTTATCATTGTGAACTCCTGTGTTTTTACAATGTGCACATTTATATTCAATAATGTTATGTTGAATCAATAATCTTTTGATTTCTTTTCTGTAAATTTTACAATCTTCTGTAAAGATATCTTCAATTTTATATGAATTTTTCCCCCTCATTTTTCTGGAGATTTTAAAGTTCGCTTTCATTTTCGTTAAATCAAAAGATTCCATATTGATTCTGCGGGTTAGCGTTCTGTGATTACCATTATAACCATCAAAGCCTAATTTTTGTAAAACCTCTACAATACTATTACTCTGATCTATGATGTTTTGTAAATCTTCTCTAGGTATTAACCATATTACTGATGTTCTTGGTTTTGGCATTCGAACTCTCCTTTTTAAGTATTTATACGAGTTCGTTGACATTGTTCCTTTTTTGTGCGAACATGGTTTTACATACTCCATAACCAATAAACACGCCATGCGTATAATTATAGAAATTCCTAACGATCAAGTTCCTGCATCATATCGTTCTGACCTTTATCCTTCTGGTTATGCCGAAGATAATATTCACGATTTGATCATGAGTAATTCTATCTTACACAAACTTCAGATGACGATGGATTTGATTTTATCCAGCGATGGTAATGAAGAAGTGAAGCAGGCTCTTAAAGAAAAATACGATGCTGATATAGTATTGATAAGACTCTTACAGCAAAACATGAAAATAGAGTCTGGCGATTCTAAGGAAAAAAATTCTGATTGATGGTTTGACAGAAGTGGTAAAAGATTGGTATGACGGTTGCCCTAAGTCGATGAACTTTGTTTCAAGAACTCTTAAACTCCTTAAAACATACATGGGAAATTCAAAATGAAAACTGCGTTACAGGTTGCAAAAGCGATTGAAATCCTCTCAAAATATGAGAATATTGATATTTGTGCGGAACATGATGAAATTCATTTGGGTGTTGGGTATGAGAATACCGTATCATTAGAAGATGAAATTACTCTTAAAGACCTCCGTTTTAGAGAAACGGAACATAATCGATGGGTGAAATACGTATAATATTGGAACGAAAACAAAATGTTAACTAAAAATTTTTATGTTGATGTTTGTAACTGTAATGGCATTTTTTGGCGCTATTCTTCAATATGAAAATATGAGTTGACATTGACTGAAGGTTCAAGTAAGATAGCTCACAATAAGCAGATCGGAGATATAAATGTTCTTCTTTGCATTCGTAATACTTCTCATGTTAACAATCGTGTTTGGAATTGCAACTTTGAATTCTTATAAACATAATCTGATATATATGATATTAGCGTGTTTATTTGGATTGGCTTCATTGGTTACACTTGAAGCAGCGTTAAACGAATATTCATGTACTAAAACATGGGACATGTCTAATACACCATCACATTATACGATAATGACTGGTTGTATGATCAAGATTGATGATAAATGGATTCCTGCTAGAAATTATAGAGAATTCGAAGAATAAAGTTATACGGGATCGTCACCTAGTGGCCGATGGTAGCGGACTTTTAAAGTACTTTTTATGAGAGTATTTTAAAATCCGATTGCGCAAGCACATCGCTGGTTCGAATCCAGCCGATCCCACCATTATTAAATACATGGTAGCACGTCTCGGAACATTGCGAATAGGTTTTAGTGTAGAAAAAAACAAATGGTTTATCTACAATTCTCCTTCTTTCCCAGACTTTAAAAGAGAATTCGATAATACAACTTATTACGATACTTTTGATGATGCATCCTTGCATTTAGGCATAATGCAAGAAAAATATAAGGGACAAAGATGAAATATAACATTAAAGACATGGTTAAAGATAACAAGAGAGTAAAATTTTGTTACTATAAGCATGGAGAATTATTTTATAAGACTGAATGTGGTTTCATGTTTCCAGTGCCAATTAGTGATACGGGTGATGGAATCTTTTTAGATGAAGATAAGGCAATGTTGTTTATGAGATATATTCGTAAACAAATTGAAGCTATAAAGCGTGACCATGCAGAGTTTGAATCTATTACAGAATAAAATTGGATCGTCACTTAGTGGTCGATAGTAGCAGGCTCTTAACCTGACGGCAGAAATGCTCATCGTGGGTTCGAATCCCACCGATCCAACCAATATATGGGACTTATAACCTAATGGAAACAAGAACGGGTGTTCTTGTTTGTTGTAGTAAATCGTACAAATCAATTTCGGCTGAGAATACGGGCCGATAACTCATCCGCGAGTGAAATGGAAGATTTATTTATGATTAAGGTGGTGTTATTAAGAACAACAATCCACGTTCGATTCGTGGTAAGTCCCCCAACTTTAACACGGATTAATATATTACAGAATAAAATTGGATCGTCACTTAGGGTTCGAATCCCACCGATCCAACCATCTTTTTCAGTTAAAAGGTAAATCATAAGTTGAATATTTCTCCAAAAGAATTATCGATTTTAGGCGTAATAGCAATGAAACCTAAGATCGACCCAGACATTATAGAAAGCGAAATACACCTAATCCAACTAGGTGTGGATGCAACCATAGTTGCTGATATAATAATTCAACAAATGAGAAACAAATCGGTTGCCTATGATCAAGAGTACATAAATTTAGCGAATGCTATTAGAGATTGGGCCAGTAGAAATATACATAGAAATAAAAATCGAAAATTACGATAGAATTATATTATGATAGTCCCACCCCCCAACTTTAACACGGATTAATATATTATGAAAATCTTTTCAAAGTTTAAAGATTATTATGATCATGTTCAAGCATTTGGTCAGGATGCGGATGTTTCCTATATTCGTAATACCGAAGTCTATTGTGAGCCATACCACAATCATCTTTATTTCCTCCGCAATATCAATAAGTGGGATTCCAATACCAAACTGTATAAAGTCTCTTACGATGTAGATGGTAGGGAAGTCTTGAACCATTGCGATGATTCTGTTAAATTGATTAACGGCTGGCATGGGTTTATCACTATATATTTCTGTGGTAAAGTTTATACTGCCGTAGCACCTTATGTTCATTCTACCATTAAGACGGAATATTTCTACGATCCCGTCAAGTATGAGAAATGGTTTAACGAAAACAATCACAGTCGTTATGATCGGTATAGTCTGGACACTACTTTAAAGATACTTGCCAGTAATGGAGGGATCGATAAGGAACAGTTAAACCATGTAACTAAATGCCCTATTATTTTGGTGAAAAGTACACATGAGGGTAGGTATAATATTTATAACCCGCGCTTGTATGAAGTTGAATTTCAGCGTATCATTGATCCATACACTGCATACATGGAATTGGACATGTTCATCTCTGGCGTCCTCGGTAAGACTGGTGGGGAAATGGTTACAATCACTGATAAAGATAAGATTGACAAACATGGTTTTGACATGAAGTATGGATTTCGTACTCGTCCAAAAGAAACAACATAATAGGAGATTCAAATGATAATGCAATTACCCGTTCATGGTATTGGTTATAGTAATTCTAAAAAGAAATGGTTCATATATGATACAGCCGTGGATTATAATCCTAGCCCAGAATGGCAAAAATATCATGGAAAACCATCCCGAGAAGATGAATATACCGAGTATTATGATACTTTCGAAGATGCGTCTATCGAAGTTGGCATACTCCAAGAACGATACAAGGGTTGCATCTAAGGTATGATAGGTTATAAACTTTTCAGAAAGCGATCAGACGGTACATATGGTCCGCTCTTTATCAATAAGAAATTAAAAATGGTAGAAAATGTCGTATACCATGCGGAAGAACATCCGACGAAAGGATACACATATCGTCCCGGTTGGCATATTTGTAGAACTCCTAATGCACCACACCTATCGACAAAAGGTAGAGTGTGGTGTATAGTCGAATTTGAACATAAGCAGACGCTGAATAGACCAGAATACCAAGGTGGTATTTGGTATCTTGGAAACACACTTAAAATTATAAGTGAATACACTAACTAAGGAATATAATTCATGGAACTGCTAATCGTTGCAATTATAATTGTCGCAGTTGTGGGCCGTTTATACGAATTACTATAAAGAATCTGAATGAAAAGGGAATAAACTTATGTTAACGTTATTAATCACTATTGCAGCATGTGTAGCTTTTTGGTTTATTATGTATAAATTACTACAGAATGTTCGTAAAACCAACAGGGAAGACCACTATAGGACGGTTCTTCCAAGTTTTGTTGAGTCTAAAAATCCAGAATTTCCTAGATATTATCAATCCACATACGCGAAAGAGATAGGGGTGAAACCAATTGAACCTCTAGATAATATTTCACAAGAAGTATTTCGACGCGGTAGTACTAAGACAAATAAAAAGAGTAAACCTAACATAATTAGAAATGATTCTAAGAAGAATGTTTACAAGAAGAATGACTCTTCCGACATTCCTAATACCAATATTGATGTAAATTTGGCTGACACGTCAGCTTCTGACGATAGCCATAAGAGTGCAACGTCATGTTACCCAAATTATTCATCAAGGTCTTGTGCCTCACCAGTAGAATCATATTCATCGTCTAGTTATTCCCCATCATCGTCAAGTGACAGTTCAAGCTCATCATCTTGTGATTCTGGTGGCTCTTGTGGTGGTGGAGATTAAATTATGGATGATATCACAATTGTGCGAGTATATGATCCACAAGAACGCGCTGGTGCAGTTCGTATTGGAGATTTTGAGCTAGTATCTACAAATTATGATGCAACAGGATGGGGCGGATTGTTTTTACTAGAGCAGTTGGCTAATAATTTGGCAAAATACTTTGGTGTGACTGTTACAATGCATGATAAATTAGACGAATAATTAGAGAAAGATATGAAGGCTCAAGATCACTTTGACACGATAATTGAAAGGTTCAAGTTAAAGAACCCAACTATTTACCCTTACGGTAGTCAGGTGTATGGCACGCAGCAACATAATTCTGATTATGATTATATTGTGGTTGATGATAATGCACGGGACGGGTGTGAAGAAATATGTTATTGTGGTAGTGATGAACTAAATGTACATTTTCATTCACCAAGCCATTGGATTGAAATGATTAAAGAGCATAAGATCTTCGCAATGGAAAGTATTTTCCAAGAAACTAAAGATCTTTACCGAAAACATTTTAATCTAGACCTCTCAAAATTACGTAAAGAAATTTCTGAAAAGTCCAGTAATAGTTGGGTGAAGTGCAAAAAGAAATTAACTGTAGAACATGATTATAGAATTGGTTTGAAGAGTCTATTTCACTCATTTAGAATTATTGATTTTGGCATTCAGATAGCTAGAGACGGTTGCATTAATGAGTATTATTCTTGTAGAATGCGGTCATTGTTTAACGAAATCAATCAAATTTATCCATGTCTCAACCGAGATACAGCCCAAGAAGAATGGGAAAGAATCAATACCAAATATAAATCGTTGCATAACCAAATGATGACAGAATTTAGGAGCTTGGCACCAAAATGAGTATATTTTCGCATGCTTGTAATTGTATGGGTCCACAAAATGGCGACCCGGTATGTCCGTGTCAGATGAGAAATGTAAGGATTATTGATGGTAGATATGTCATGGTACGTGATTTAGGTCCAGTTTCAAACGAAGAATCCATGAAAAACCTTCAGTTAACACGATTGACAGAGAATCAAAATGAAAACGAAAGGGTTTTCACATGTCGAAAGTAAATAATACTTATGATATAAGTGATGATGGTTCTTGTATTAGAATTAAATTAAATAATGAAATCGTTGCAATTGTAGAAGATTATTATTTTGCTGGACATGTTCACGGAGCGTTTAGGCAATTGTTGAATCGAATAAACTGGTTGGAAACTGAAATACAAATGGAGGAAACCTCTAAATCTCCATTATGGCATGGTCACAGATAGGAAATTTATAGCATGATCGACTTAGAAAAATTAGATGAAATATCAAAATTAGTACATAATGATATTACAAGTAATGTAAGATCAAAATTATCTGATACAGAAGAGCAGAAAACGTATGATGATTTGTATGAGATTCATATAAACCTTATCGAAGAATATCGCACTAAAATAGGATAATTTATGAATATTCACATATATTTTGTAGATCCAAATAGCTGGCTATTTTGGGTATATTGGGTGTCAGTCGGGCTAGCATTCTTTAATATGTTTCTAGATACGGTAGCAGATTATAACAAAGATGTGAGAAGCTGTACACAACGAGTCTACACTCCACAATTGACAATTGGTATTATTATAATAAGGTTGATTGTCGTCATGATACCAGTTGTAAATACAATAATAGCTATCCACACGTTATTGAGTAAGATTAGTAAATTTATAATATCAGTTTTTGACTTCCCATTAGTCAGGCACAGACCGAACAAGGAGCATTTGTAATGAACGTGCAATATGATAAGCTAATCAGAATTTATTTAGATGAACTATGTCGAAAAGGGTATAAGGCAGTTCAATGTGATTTGGATAAGTACCCTGTGTATGATAATTTCTATACACGTCGATACGAGCATCTTGTCTACATGTTGGAACAGCTAAAAGATGAAACTGATGAAAATAAAATAAATCGATGGTTAGGATTTATTCAGGGAGTATTATGGACTGATGGATTTTATTCTATAAATGATTTGCGTGAACATATAAATTCATGTAAAATACATGAGAGTCCAATCTAAATATTAGTGATGTTGGGTAGCACCCAACTGATTTTAGGGATTCGCAAGTTAGCCTAAAAAAGAATGACAAAAATCTTGCCCAAATTTTAAAGCCATTGTAACTGGTGGCTTTTTCATTTTTGACATTTTCTATAACCTGTGATATGATAACTGCGCTAATGAGTTTGCACAGAAAAATGGAGATTTAAATGAATAAAACAAATGATATACGTGATATGTCCGAGCGATATGATGTTAAAGATATCAGAAAGTATTATGATGCTGCGCCCAAGATTGAAACAAGAGAAGATGCTATAATTTTAGCAAATATATGTATTGAAGAACTTGACAAGATCAGCAAGATCCTAGATACTGCAATCGGAATGTGCGAACGGGATTTGAAAAATGAAGCCAGATTGGAAACCGATTGACTCTGCACCAAAAGACGCTTCTGAATTTCTTGCAGTTTGGGAAAGGAATGACGGGACATGTTTCGTCGCATTAACAAATTTTGCTTGGTTTGTGTTTCCACAAGAAACACTTTATTTTTTCATAGGCCATTCACGGTTGGGAAAAGAAATGAGTTCGGATGGATTAGCAACTCCGATTAAGTGGGATTATTTACCAGATATGGAACTGTAATGATCACTTGGAAATTAAATAAACTTCCAAGTGAAAAGGAATTTTTGGAAGCATGCGAAAGTGCGTAATCATACGTGGGGTGATAAAAGAGTAATTAAAAAATTCTTTGTATTGCCGAAGAAAGTAGACGGTAAATGGCATTTTTGTCGAAATTACTATGTCGAACAGTTATATGCGTTATGCTATACTAGTGTTAGTCTTGATCAAATAGAGTTTGAAGACATATATTATTTGGATTGGGTTGATAAGAGGTTGATGATTGACAACCCAAAAGTCTTCGACTAAGATACACGAAAGAATTAAAGAGTGCCGCTGCGGACAGTACGGATATGACGTACACGACCAAGGGGGATCATAGTAGGTGTGCCTTGGCCTCAACCATACGCTAGTATGCGTGAAGGGGACTATGATAAGATGCCGAAAGCTAGAACTAGGCACCGCAGCGTTAAATTTATGATTATGGAAAATACCGAGAAATTGCACCAGATAATATTTTGCCATTTGTCATGATGCCGTTAGGAAAGTTTACGAGCGAAAAACAAAATCCCTAAATAAGGCTTGACACGATACAAAAAGATGTGTATGATGTCTTCAATGTAGTGATGATGGTGAACTATAAAAACTCCATCTAGGTTAAGCCGACCTACCTACGCGACGATTTTAATTTCTTCGCGAAGAAAGAAATGATATATTTCATTTCGGGCCAAAATCTTGGGGATATAGCTTAGTGAAAAGCCTCTGACTGTCACTCAGAGAGATGCGGGGTCGTAACCCGTTATCCCCGCCAAAATTTAAATGGGAATGTAGCATAAAGTATGATTAAAATGCATTAATATCATATTTGGAAATGTGGGCATCGATAAATTGTCAGATGATGGTTCGAATCCATCCATTCCCCCAAGTATAAAATAGGGGGTTTAGCTCAGTTATGATAAGAGCGCTTGAATATTATGAATTGATATAGTTTTTTATTATGTCCTTCTATGGAACGGTTGATATCACCAATCACTAGTCGAAATTCAAATAGATCAAGAGGTCGCCGTTAAAAACGGCAACCCCTACAAAGTATAAATAGAGTAATATAGATCGGTGGTGTAATTGGCAACACAAGGGTCTCCTAAAAATTTTATAATTAGAGTTTTTAGGAAAACCTTTATTACGGGTTCGACTCCTGTCCGATCTGCCAGAATAATGTAATAAAATAATGGTAAGTAGATCAGCGGTAGATCGGGTGACTGTTAATCACCAAGTCGTAGGTTCGATCCCTACCTTGCCAGTATAAAATGTAAATGTCTCTTTGGCCGAGTGGTCTATGGCAACAGGCTGTGGGTGTAAGAGTAAAGGCTCTGATCAGTTCAAATCTGAAATCACCAAAAGTAACCTGTCAGATGAAAATCTAATCACTGGTTCGAATCCAGTAGGGGACTATCTTCCAAAAAGCGTACATGTGTACGCTTTTTGATTCCTAATTCAACCATCCAACTTTCACACGATATTATGTATAAAGTGGTCAGATGTCCAAAGGCGTATCTTAGGGCTCGATCATCCCTAGTTGTCTCATTCCTGAGACATAAATATTTCTTGCGGCATTCCAATCACGATCCATTTCATGACCACAAATTGGCAAACGGTTGTTGGTTGGCATCTTTTGGTGAATCATAAATCCATGGAAATTCTTTTTCTTTTATGGAATTAAATTGTTTCTTTAACTTCGATGCCGTTGGTTTTTCGCCCGCTTCATATTGCTTCCTCCATTCAGCTAAAGCCCAATTATAAGAGAATCTAGCACATCCTGCCGCTCTTGCTAACATGTTCATCTGGTCTTTATTTGGGTTTAGTTGAATCTTGTGCGCAAGAATCATTTTTCTTTCTGCTTGACTTCTGCATCTTTTGGTACTAAGATAGCACCTGTAGCAACTTGAATTGCGCCGGGAATTAATCCCGTATAAGTAACCCCATATTTTTCAGCAAATTGTTTTAATTTTATCATTTTGTACTCTTTTGATGTTTTTATACAAAATCAAAAAATTTGTCTAGAAAGTAGGGGACTCCAAAAATTTAAAGGTCTATTAATAAATGAAAACCACAGAATTAATAAAATATTTAGATAATATTCTCAAAATGCATGGAGATTTGCCGGTTTATTATTGTGATTATGACCAGAATTATATTGAACCGATTTTAAGTTCTTATCCTATCATAGATCAACATGGTAAATCTTGTTATGTTATATTGGACAACGGAAGAAGGCATATGGACTTAAATGAATTGAGGTTACAACAATGAACTTTTTATATATCATCCCAATGATTATCGCTTTATTATTTTTATTTTATTATATAAAATCTGAAAAATATACGATCTCTAATGGTATCGTTTTGGTGGCTTTTGTATCATCATTCATACCAATGGCAAACATTGTCAATTGTTACGTTTGTGTTGTTATATGGGCATTAAACAATGAATGGTTTAATAAACCATTTTCATTAAAATAATAGACGAAATTTTCAGAACGTGGTATGATGTTCTCCACAAATAAAACATTGGAAAAATAATGAATAAAAAATACGAAATGATCCCAGAAGGCAACTTCTTCCGTGTCAAGGCACTGCGTGATTTTGGAAAAATTAACACTGGAGACCTTGGTGGTCTAATCGAACAAGAAAGCAATCTTTCACATGATGGAGATTGTTGGGTCTATAGCAATGCTAAGGTCTATGGCGCTGCTCAGGTCTATGGCGCTGCTCAGGTCTATGGCGCTGCTCAGGTCTATGGCAGTGCTTGGGTTTATGGAAATGCAGTCGTTAATTGTGTAATGGCCATACGATTTGGTATTTTGGAAAAACTACCAAACATAGAAGATTTGCTTCGTTGTTCTTTGGGCATCTATCCACATAGCAATACAAATGTAATTTTGTTTAAACGAGTTAATGATAACTTATCATCCGAACATGACTCATCATTCATCTACCCAGAACAGGGGATAGTCGAATGTGAAGATTTTGATCCAGATCCAACTGTTTCTTGTGGAAAAGGGCTTCATTTTTCCACAAATGAATTTTGGCCATTAAGAAAAGGATATAAAGTTCTAGTTGCAGATATTCAGTTAGATGACATTATTTGCGTCCTTGAAGGCAAGGTCCGTTGTAAAAAGGCAAATATATTACGTGTCGTAGAATTTAAACCATGAATGGAACTGCCGCAATACTATTTTGCTTGGGCTTGTTGTTTAACCAGAAGGGTAATAGCAAACATGTCACATAACTTGTACTTTAGAAAAGTTAGGCCGAATGGAATTGTGGAGTTTCCAATACAGACACCGACAAATATCTCTAAGCAAATCATTGCAGCAAGTAACAAATGTGATAAGATACGTATTTTAGAACAATATCTTTATGACTGTAAGTGGGATACGATTGACGTTGAACAAGTCATTAGAAAAGTTGATTGGTTGATGCAGAGAGAAGATTTAACATTGGAGATGAATTGAATGTTTTTAGTGATCTGTCTAATAAATCATAATTATGAGGCATATAAAGCCTTTAGAGGATTATAATGAACTTTCCAGATGAAATCTGGGCAACGACATTCAAATGTCAAGTTTGCAATCATCAACTCATTGATTTAAATAAACTTTCATATCATAAGGCAGCTATGCTTAACTTGAATGACTGTCCAGAGTGTGCCAAGATGACCCAGATTCCAGAGAATCCCCTACAATGACAACTACTTTTGCATTTCTATTAACTTTACATTTTATATACCATTTGATTGCTACTATATCAGTGGTATACTCTCTATATCATTCTAACACAGTCCATAAACGCGCATGGTGGAAGTTAGTTGCTGCGCTTGCGTGGACTATACTGTCGATCTATCTTGCCGTAGAAGTGTTTTTAGGCAGTCATAGCAACCATGTCTAAGAAGAATAAAGATTATAAAGCTAAATGTAAAGAACGTTTAAAAAATCATGTAGATGTTAATTGTAAATGTGGAGCGGTAGGAACACAACATATATGTCCATATGCAGAAGAGATGGGTGATTACCTTGCAGTATGCTCATGTTGTGTTGAATGCACGGCACGATGTGCGGATGATATTTAATTATGAATTGACTTATGAATCCACTAATTATCATTGACAATGTTGACGACTTGTATTTCTATTTCGGAAGTGGTAATATACATATAACAACGCAATCGACGCGTCATATGACAACTGAACTAATCGATTATTATACAAGAGAAGATCCACCGATTAAACTTATTAGAGTGAAAGAAGCATATGAAGAAATTTGAATATAAAATAATTATTTTTGATTGCATACTGGACAGTTTGAAAGACGTCCAAACCGCCATGGACACTTATGGAAACCTTGGCTGGGAATTAGTTACGATCACGAAAAGACAAGACGGACGTAATGAGAAATATTTCTTCAAGAAAGAAATTATAGAAAGCATGTATACAGGGCCAATGTGATGAATAACGAAAATACAGAAAGAAAAGAATTGGGTAAGATCAAATCAGTAGAATTTGGTCTGGGTGGATACAATGATGCGTGCCTTGGAATAAGTTTCACACTTGGTGGAGATTCTTGGGGTGTAGGCGATTGGAAAGGGCCATGGGATTTCAATATTGTCAAATGCGATTCTTATTGCAAGTGGCTTTGGACAGAAGAAGACCGTTCAAAGCAAGCTATAGAAATGCTTAAGTTTATTTCTAACTTGTTGAAGGATGCGAACGTTCAGCATATTTCAGAATTGAAAAACATGCCAATTGAAGTGACATTTAAGGATTATGACACCCTAAAGAGTTGGAGAATTTTAAAGGAAGTATTATGATACATATGTCTTCACTGGAGCATCCATTACATGTAAAGACGATGTTACACTTCCGAAATAAAATGACAAACTGGAGAACACAATGAGTTGGGCAACTGCAATGGCACGCAATGAAATAAGAATAGCTATTAAAGAAAAGCAATATTTACGTTTACCTAAATTGGTAATTTTTTATTGTTATGTAAAATCATATGATATTTTTCACTATTTTCAGAATAAATATAGAAAGCATGTAATCAATCCAATTAAAAAGCGTAAAGCTGATAAATTCTTAAAGAAACAGGGATGGTTTGATATCGTACATGGCGAAAAGAGAAAAAACAAATAATGAGACAGGAACTAAAATTATCAGTGAAATTAGACTTACCATGTGGATGCACAGAAGAGCACTCATTTGGTGAAGGTGAAATAGTCTATTTCATAGAACATGAGGATAAGTTTTTGGATAGGGCTATCTTTGGTTTTTGGCTCAAAGAAAAGATGCAAAAACATAGATGCCCTGCATCTACAGAAGATATAGAAAGATACTTACTTGAAATTGTAAACAAGTTTTATGGAAGTCGTACGGATTACAATGAGGATATCATTAGATTCATTGCAGACAAACTAGCGGAATTTGAAGGAAAGAAAATTGTATGATTTTATTTTATATCATACCATGCATAATATGCATAATTATCGCACTGACGATTGATCATCATTCATACGATGGTGTTATTATAATGACACTCGCATTTGCTCCAGTCATAAACATCATTGTCGCACTTCTTATTATCTATTATATCATTTCAGTCCGCAAACATCGTTAAGGTTTATTTAAATAAACCTTTAAATCTGTCTGCCCATGAAGGCTTAGGCGGTTCATTACCAGTCTGTGCCTTATAGGAATCTACAGCGCCCTTCGCATCTGTTGGAGGAATGCGTGCTGCAAGATTCGCGGCCCTGCCTACAATCTGTCCACTACGTCCTTGCTCGATGGTATCCTGATTGATATCATACTGGTGTTGTATATTATCAACGATATCGTCAACCAATTTACCAGCAGATTGTAGATTGCTCATAATGCGAGACGTATTCTTTATCATAAATGCTCTGGCTTTAGAATACTGTAGCGATACGGTTTTATCCTTGTTCAACAAATGCCCATATTTACTTTTGTATTGAGCAACTTGTTCGCCTAATCTCTTGAGCAATCCCATGCCACGTCTAGCAGCTTCCAATCGTGCTACGGCTATTTCAAATTTATGTTCTACGTCTAGTTCATCCGGTAAATCCATTACGCCTTCATTGAGTGAGGAAACCGCGCTATCGATATCTTCTAATTCATTAATGATTATATCTATACTCGCGGTATTTAGATTTTCATGTATTTCTTTGATCAGGCTCATCTTTTATTTTCCATTTTGTATAAAAGATATTTATCCAATCTCTTCCAGAATCAATTGCTTGCCAATATGCGCAGAGACCTTATATTTCTTGAAATCATAAACAAATGTTTGGTTGGCAATGAATTCTCTATATTCGTCAGGTAGATAAGTCTTAAGGAACAAACGCTTGGGTATTAACTCACCATTAACGAAATATGCACACTTTGTGCGCTTCTTGTCACGATGCACAGACCAAGCCGGGCCGTCAATTCTGTGTAAGATACCATTTTGCAGCCATTCCTCACGGAAAACCGTAATCTTTCCATCCTTCCCAGCTTCTAAATGTAATGAGGCTGGATTGTTTACTCTGTGAATTTTCCCATGCTGAAACCATTCCTTACAGACTGAATATTCATTGGATCTAACCCTCGCTGGTAAATCGTTATCTCTATGCAGAACACCATCAATGTAGTATTCTTCCAATGCCAGAAATTGAGGGGTGACATGATGATAAAATACAGTTACAGCAGGACCGGTCTCACAATGAAGAACACCATTCTCATGTTGCAAGTTCGATTGATCTAATGTTTTATATTTCTTTATATAGACAATTTGATCGGTTTCTACATCATATGTGTGAACAACATGTACATTGTCTTCTATACCCATATATTTACATAGTAGAGGCATGGGTGTTACTCCTTTTGTGAAATGATGAGAGGATAGTAGCACAACAAAAAAAAAGATGCTATAGTAGTTGCACTTGAACACAAGAGAGGAAGGAATAAAATGAATGCACTAGAAGCAAGAAATATTGCTGAACCAATCAGAAAGCTTAAAACTGAAAAGTTTATTGAGCATATATTTGAATTAATTCAGATTGCTGCACAGAAAGGACTCACTTCATTAGTCATTCCAAGTTCTTCTGTTGAAGAGTTTATTGACGTCAAGATGGTCACTAATTCTTTAACAGAGAAAGGATATAGTGTCAACCCTTATATCGATATAATCATAAGTTGGTAAAAACAAAAACGTAATTTTATTCTTGGCCATGTAGCTTACATCAGTTTATTTTAGATGGTGTTAAAAAAGTCCACACCAACATTTTCAATAGGTGGTGTAAGCTATATGCTAACGTATGCGTTAGGATTTAATTTGTTTTAGGGCGGATGAGTCTGTTGAGTTGTAGGTGATAAGTGATTGATGTTTGGGGATATTTATTTTTTGAATATTTTTCAAGGATCTTTTATGGAAAAAGATGATGAATTTATGGGAAATGGATGGACAGCAAGTTGTTGTATTTTTACCACAACTATAGGTAGAAATACAACATTGTAGAAAGTCATGTGAATATGCTATGATAATATGGTATAGATATGATATCGTTTTGATATCATTCTACAAAAAAATGCAAAGAGATTGCAAGATACTATAAATACAATATGTTGATATCATTGAAGAAAATATTTTTTGGATATTTTTCAAAATGTATTTAAGTATTATAAATACAATAAGAAAAGATGACACAATTTATGAACGTGTACGAGATTTGATTTGTTACTTCCCATTGAAAAAATCCTTACAAATCAAGCACTTACGTAACTTTTCTCATCGTAATTCTCACCATTTTCGTTATAATTTAATGCCAACTTAACACAATTTTAACATTAAATTAACACAATTTTAACGATTTCTTAACATTTCAGACCTCCGGGCAACCCTCTAGTATAGCATAAAAACCGTGATTTGTCAAGGTTTTCGGACGATTTTCACCACTTTTTACAATCATCGTTCAGATTGTCTTAACATTTACAAATTATTGCCATTTTCTTAATCCTTCAGGTAAAGTTTCGGCGAACCATGAGTATACACAAGTAATTAATTACTGTCAAGACTTGACATGATGGTCAAAATAGTATAATGCAAATATCGTTCAGCCTTGGTTCAGGTATCATGTGCTAAAATATGGTGGAGGTTGGGGGTATGGTGTTTAAAATCCTCATCGAAATAATTTACAATCATGTTACAAAGGTGGGTTTAGGGGTAGTCTGGAATCGTGTTTTTGATCATTTTTGATAAAAATGTAAAGGAAACTTGACATTTCCTGTAAAAAATACTCATCATTCAGGTTCTGTTCAGCCATCATATGCTAAAATGGGTGCGTGGTCGGGGAGAATGGGTTAAAAATGTCGATGAACGGTATATTTTGACCGATGAATGGTAGTTTGGAGGGGGTCTAGATCAACTTTTTCGCGTCTATTGCATTGTTTTGTGTGTCATGGTATGCTTTAGCCTTCAAATCAACCAATGGACCATCACATGCTCATCAGTGATCCTGATAAGAAGAAAGAAGAAGACCGCTCTAACTCCATGATGGATATGGCTGAATCTGTCGTTGACCTTGCTGCTGACATTGTAGAGCTTAGTACTAGTGCTGCATCTACTGTAGTAGATCATGGTTGTAGTGCTGGCAAAGCTATTGTAGAAAGTATGTGCGATATCGGTTCATCATTCTTGGATTGATACGACAATGAAGGCGAACCGAGGAAATGACGAAGGGTCCGGAATTGCTTTAGGCATCATCATTTACTTGATCGTCTTGGTTGTTCTATGGCATAGTTATGTTGGTAATGATTGAGAAACGAATATGGTTACGGAAATAGTTGGTTTGGTTGTGATGATCGTTGTATTTGTCATTGGATTTTTTTGTGGAAAATTAGCTAAAGATAGTGAAACGACTGAACGCTTACGTAAGCGTGGATATTATATTAAAAAAACACCACGTTATTATTCGGACGATGACTATCAGTTCATTTACAATGGATTTGATCATAATTTGAAATCTGTTAAATATGTTGGTGAAATGTTTGATAGCTATGATGATGCTGTCGCAAATGCAGACGCACATTATTACAAGCGTATGACTGGTAATAGTGATAAAGCACCGATTATTTAATATCATCACAATTAATCATATAGAGGAATATAAATGAAAACCATTGAGCGGCGTATTGACACGGTTGTTGGATTCTTGGCAGACTTTGACGAGAATCCTTATAGTAGTGTTCCGCCATTTACATGGGATGAATTCTGGAGAAATTGTTCTGTGTTTATTCCGGAGTTTTTTGCTGGTGGGTATTTCAATTTTGAAAATCAATGCGACGTAGAAACCATTCCATATTGGGATGATGATGCGGAAATGTGGTCAGAATATGCTTATGCTTTTGATCTTCTACGTGATGAGGACGGTTTAGCTATCATCGTCCATAAGTTTGATGGTGACTGTAGCTGGGACGAAGTTGATAGATTGACCGAAGATGGAAGGGATAATTTCTGTGATGCATTCAGTGAATACTTTGATGCTAATCATTACTTTCGTGGTTGGGCTGGCTATCATATCTGGTGTGCTCAGAATGGTGGTGTCGATCCGTTAAAGACACTCTATGACGCTACTAGTGGTAGTGCATCTGAGAGCAGCAGAAGATAATATAAAGTATCTTAAGCATAAATAATTGTAGTTAGTTATTGACACTACCGTTAGTCGGTGTAGAATGTCACTCACTAACCAAGGAAGCCAGTATGACATACGAAGAAGTAAAGAATCTAATTGAAAATTGCAACAATGTTGAGGAATTGAATGCACTCGTTGCAGAATTGAGTGCTGCCCTAAAGGCATTCTAAGTCTCTGGGAAAAAGAAGGCGATGTTGTTTATTGATCCGGTGCTAACCCCACCGGATCTTTTTTGCTTATAATAAATTCCCAACCTCCAGCCAATTTTATCATATAATCAATTACATGTCAAGTGTTGACGTGATGTAATTGATTATGCTATGCTTGGTTCTCACTAGAACACTGGAACAAAGAAATGAACATCATGCGAATTCAGAATGCTTTTAACGCATTGCTCTCTACTATTCGTGAAGAAGTAGAAATTCCGGCTGTGGATGCTACTGGCAACAATGACATTGCCTTCTTGATTGCAGATGCTTTGTCTTTGATCAACCCAGACGATGGTAATGCGCAACAAATTGCAACCAATCTGGCTTTCATGTTTCATAACATTGGGGAGAGTTATTAAGCTCCCGTTCAGGTTCGTGTGATATAATTCATCCCATCAATTCAACAAAGAGAGTGGTCAAAATGACCTTTAAACTTCTAGCGGTGTCTGGCGATGCTAAAACGATTAAGGGTGAAAAGATCGGCATTCTCACTGGTGTTATGTATTTTGCCCCTTTGGACCTGTCCGGATATCAGGTATGTGCGAAGGCTACCAAAGGCTGCGGTAAGTCATGCCTGTTCACTGCTGGTCGTGGCATTTATGAAAATGTCCGTAATGGTCGCATGCGCAAGACTAAACTTTTCTTTGAGAATCGTGAATTGTTTATGTCTATCCTTTATGAGGATATTCGTAAGTTGATTGTGCGTAGCAAGAATAAGAAAATGCAGCCGGTTGTTCGGCTGAACGGCACTTCGGATATTCCGTGGGAAAAGATTTCTTTTACAATCAATGGGTTGTATTATCGAAATATCTTCGAGGCATATCCTGATGTAATTTTTTATGACTATAGCAAGGTATTGAATCGCAAGTCTGCCCTATCCATTCCTAATTACAAACTGACTTTTTCTCTTGCCGATGGTAATGATGGTGATGCGCTCAAGGCACTTGCAATGGGTATGAACGTTGCGGTAGTGGTTCGCGCAAAGCGCAAAGAGCGAAAGCCAACTATTTGGGGCGGTTGGCCTGCTATTGATGGTGATGAAAATGATGCAAGGTTTCTTGATGCTCCGGGTCACATTGTTTTGTTACGTGCGAAGGGTAAAGCCGTGAACGATACACTAGGATTCGTTCGCGATATCAATGGTGGGTTTATTTAGTTTCAAGTATGCTTCCATCATAATAATTAAATCCGCCAAGGGGAAAGCCCCCTTGGCGCGATTATATATCCAACAAGTCATTTCGCAATTAGCTTCAGTGTATGGTCCAGTTTGATCGATCCTATCAATAGAGGGGGAGAAGCTATTTGTTCTGTGTCCTTTACCCTGATTAGTTTTTAATACAAATGGTAATCCAGTAACTTCACAGGTTCCAGTCATTAGACGATCTTCAATCCACTTAATTGGTATATTACATTCTATATTATTTCTCTTTGCTCTAGCTCTTAGATTATTTAACATGTGGACCGCTCTTCCATGTGTAGAAGTATAAAATGTATTAAATTGCTTTATTTCTAAAGGTTTACTTTTCTCTCTATTGTTGACACGCCATTCATTGTAATATTTTTGAGTGCATAATTTACACCATATTTGTTTACCTGATTTTCTAGTTTTCTTATTACCAAATTCGTCTTCAGTCTTATCAGTATTGCATTTGGGACATAACATAATTCATTCCTTTTTTTGTATATTTATGCTACTACACAAAAATAGTCACTTGACACCATAGGCTTTATCTTGTAGAGTGTAATCCATCGAAAGCGAATGGGTCGCAAATAGAAATTAAATTACAACGAAACAATCCACTTGACAAAGTAATTGAATCGGAGTAGTATAATAAATGTGGCACATAACCACAAAATAACTTAACCATCACTAAGGAAATAAATCATGAATACCGAATCTGTTGTCGAATCTGTTGCTGAAGTTGCTGTTGAATCTGTTGCTGAAGTTGCTGTTGAATCTGTTGCTGAAGTTGCTGTTGAATCTGTTGCTGAAGTTGCCACCAGTGAAGAGCCTACCGTAGTCGTGCATGCTAATGTGGCGTCCGCTATTGAAGGCGTCAAGGTGAAGGGAAAGCCCGGTCGCAAGGTTGTTCCCGGTTCTGGTCTTCAGCGCGCTAAGGAGATCTTTGCACGCATGGTTGGTGCCGCACGTTCTGATGTTGTCGCTGCATTCGTGGCGGATAAGATTCCCAAGGCTTCTGCGAATACGTATTACCATTTGATTAAGAATCAGAGTAATCCGTCCTAATCGCACTGGGTTGCAAAGATGTCCGGGGAGACCCGGACATCTTTTTTATTTTTAAAAATCAAAAAAAAGATGTTGACATGTAATTAATTACATGCTAAAATGGGTGCGTGGTCGGAACACTATGGCCAGTACCTTACCTGTTAGTATGCAAAGATGATGAAAAAAGATGTTGACTAATGCAATTCCATGGGCTATGATTCATCCATACTTCAACTGCACAAGGAAATTGAAATGCTTCTGAATACTACCCAATTCGATGGAATGATCTCCAATGTTGGAGTCCAGAAGAATTTTGGTTTTGCAAGCAATGGCAAGGCATTCCGTACACTCTTCGATACCCTGTATCAGGATAAGATTGGTTCAATCGTTCGTGAAGTCTCTTGTAATGCATATGACGCCCATGTCTTCGCTGGCAAGGGTGATGTACCGTTTGAGATTCATCTTCCATCTGTCATGGAACCATATTTTTCCGTGAAGGATTATGGTATTGGTATGGATGAAGACACCATCTGTGATGTGTTCACCATTATGTTTGCTTCCACTAAGGATAATAGCAATATTGGTGTTGGTGGATTCGGTCTTGGTAGCAAGACACCATTTGCCTATACTGATAATTTCACTGTGGTTTCTATTAAAGATGGTATTCGTTCCAGTTACACAATGTATATCGCACAAGATGGAACACCGGGTTATGTGAAGCTATCAGATGAGTCTGTCTCTGAATCCAATGGTGTTGAAATTATTATTCCTGTAAATGATGTTAAGGATCGTCATGCATTCGCTGATGCCATTGTAAACCAGTTGCATTTCTTTCCGTTGCGCCCGGTGATCAAGGGTGGTGATTTTGGTATTAACTGGATGGTTGAGCCTGATGATAGTAAGGCCAGTTTGATTTATAACAATATCAAGTTCTTTAATAGCAAGACATTAGAGGATGCTGGTTATCGTCGCGGCTGTTTTGCGGTTATCGGTCCTGTTGGTTATGAATTGAATTTTACGATTCTCAATAACAAACTACCGCATCACAGCGCAATTATCAGTTGGTTGTATGATCAGAATATTCGAATCCACTTCAACATTGGTGAAGTGTCGGTTACTCCTTCCCGTGAAACCATGTCATATGATCCCATGACTGTTGCAGCATTTGATAATCGCTTTAATGGGCTTATTGATGAATTGACTAAACAATATCGTGCAGATTTTACCGCTTGCAAAACTCTGGCTGAAAAGGCTATTTTCACCAAACAGAATTCGTCTTGGGCGCGTAAGCTGGTAAACCAGTCTATCTTTGATGTTTTCCAGAAAACCATTTTTACACGTGATTATAATGGGGATTACAATACCATTAGTGGAGAGAACATTGCCGAGTTGATCGGTCATGCCGGTTGGAGTAATGTCACTTTTACCGATTTGGGTTCTGCAACCAATAATAATGGCAGGAAGCCGGCTAAGTCGACCCGCGAATTTCGACTTACCACGCCTGATTTGACTTTTATTATTGTTAATGTAACACGATTGGTAGAACGTCGTGCTATTACTGCTAGCCAAAGCATCGATAAGTCGAACGTTGTAGCATTATATATTGAACGTCAAAATCTGGATGAAGCTAAATATGGCGTTATTATTAATAATGCTAAGGCGTTGCTTGAAACATATGGGTTCAAGGTGCATATGTTGTCCGAGTTCGCACCTGCGAAGGTAGATAGGGATTATAGCTCTATCAAAACCCATGGTTATCGTGTTGATCCTACTGGATATGATCGTGCTCGTGGCGTTAATACCACTTTGTCTGGATCGAATGAATGGGTGAAATTGACAAACAAGTCTGATATTGAACCGGGTTTTTTTGTTCAGTCGCATTATGGCAATATCGAGGCTGTAGACGCAACCGCGATTGCTAAGTTTCTGCAATTGAAAGCGTTTAAGATGATTCCTCAGGAATTTATGAATGTTGAGATTTTTGCAATGCCTATTAAGACTTGCGAGAAATTGCAGGCCGATGACGGCTGGATCAACCTTCGTAATTATATCCTAAATGTCGCAGATGTTAATATCGCCGAAGTATGTCATGATGTATGGGTTGCAGAAACGATTCGGTCTAGTATCACTGAACTGAATAATGCGTCAAAATATACTCTTGAGATTTTCAAGAATGTTATGCCGTTGGATAAAATGTTTCAAGATTTACAGGCAATGCTGCTTGATAATGAAATCATGCTTAGTGGTTATGACGAAGACATGTTGCGATTAATGAACAGTTTGAAACCGCGTGAGTTCGTTATCATTGGTAACAATATCCGTAATACGGTTTATACATATGTTGTAAATATTTTCAAGCAATTTCCACTACTCCCCATTCATGATATTTTCGCATATCATTATATTACTTCCGATGCAAAAACCGCAGAAGAATATATTGAGTACGTTAAACATTTCAGCATGTTGCATCCTGAGAGGATGAATCAACCAGCATTTGATGTTAAAATTATTATGGATAAGTTTCCGCCAGCACCGAGTAAGGTTGTAAAACAAGAGCCTCCTACTGTTGAAACGGAGTAGTTGACACGTAAGAAAGAATGATGTACCATAGCCACACAGTAAAGAACCCATCCAATTAGGAGAAACAAAAATGCCAGTTCCTTTTATTTTTACACCAAGTGCAATCACTGTCGTTCTCGATGGTCGCACGCATGTTGTTCCAGCAAGCTCGCCTAACTTCAATGATTTGAAGGTCGCATTGCGAAAGAATCCCGATGAGGCGTCTATTAAGAGAATCCTCAATATCAAGGCTTATGTTGCACAGTTGTCAGAAGGGCGCGCCGATATTGTCGATGGTCGTCTTTACTTTGATGGTACACCACTGGCAGGCGTCTTGGCTGACCGTGTTGGTCAGATGTTTGCGGAAGGGTTCGGCGTGCTCCCCCTATTGCGATTCCTGAATCGAGTTGCATTGAACCCACGTAAGGATATTGCAGAAGAACTATATCCATTCTTGGAATCTGGCTCCCTTCCAATTACTGAAAATGGTTTTGTCTTGGCATACAAGATGGTCCGTTCGGATTTTAAGGATCTGTATACTGGGGAGATGGATAATTCACCGGGTTCTGTTCCTTCAATGGAGCGATATGAAGATGTTGATGCGAATCGCCATAATGTTTGCTCACAAGGTCTGCATTTTGCCTCGTTGCAATATATTGAATCTGGCGCGTATGGTGGAAATGTCAACGGTAACCGATTGATTATGTTGGAAATTGATCCTGCCGATATTGTGTCAATTCCAACGGATTATAATCGCTCCAAGGGTCGCGCATGGAAGTATACCGTTGTCCGTGAACTAGAATGGAGTGAACGAATTAAGGAGTTGTTCGTTACAAACGATTACACCAGCAAAAATGAAGATGAAGACGAGGATGAAGATCGCACTGATTGGGATGAAGACGAGGATGAAGATGGCGGTCTTTGTGATGAGGAAGAGGGTGATGATTGGGATGAAGACGAGGATGAAGACCTTGAACCAGTGAAGCACAAGACTCCTGTCAGTTCCAAGCTGGACGAAGAGGATGTAAGGGAAATCCTTAAGTTGTTGGCAGATCCTAAGAATACGCTATCTGCAATCGCAAAGATGTATGACGTAAGTCCTCGTCAGATTGCAAGAATCCGTGATGGTGAAGCGTGGGGATGGGTTGAAGTCTAAGATGTAAATGAATGGGAGCCGAAAGGCTCCCATTCATTTTGTATTCAGTATGTAAGTGATAAAATAGGTGTGTGGTGGGCAAACCGTGTCTACTTGGTTATCATAAATGACAAAAACGTAACATTCAAAAATGATGCTTGACGTGTCCGTACGTTTTTGATATAGTAACATCACACTAACAACAGGTCATAAACAAAATGAGCAACCTGAACAACCTTCAGGCACGTTTGATCACACTTTCCAAGCAACTTGCTTCTGCTCGCGCTGCGGATGACTTTGACGAGACACATGTCGAAGAGTTGGAGGATGAGATTGCAGATATCGAAGATGAGATTGCAGATATTGTGCAAGACGAGTATGATAACAAACATGATGCTCAGTGGCGGTAATTAAATCACATGTGGTTCCGTAGCTTAGTGATCTAAAGCGGGTAATTCTAAACTACCGTCATCCTCGGTTTGAATCCGAGCGGAGCCACCATAATGATTCACTTTCTTGTAAAAGTACCAAATAAAGTTGGTCTGGCTTTTTCTGGTGGAATTGACTCATTAGCAGTTGCCCACTTCCTGAAACGTGGGCACAAGGATGTTACACTCTATCATTTTAATCATGGGTGTCAATACTCAGATGAAATTGAAAAGCAGTGTAGAGAATCTGCTAAGTCATTGAATTGTAACATTATTGTTAATGGTTACGATGGTTCTAGAAACCCCGGCCAATCACTTGAAGACGCATGGCGCAGAGCTAGGTATCGCTTTCTTAGGTCATTCGAGGAACAAATTATTACTTGCCATCATCTCGATGATGCTGTAGAAACGTGGGTGTGGTCATCATTACATGGCGAAGGTAAATTGATCCCATTTGAGTCAGGTAATATCATTCGCCCATTCATTATCACGGAAAAATCAGTTTTCGAAACTTATTGTAAAATCAATGACTTACAAGTAGTTGAAGACGAAATGAACAAAGATTTGCATTTAATGCGTAACTATATGCGTGCTAACATGATGCAACACATTTATCATATAAATCCCGGATTACGAAAGGTAATTAGGAAAAAATACATAAATATGATTAATGAAATGGGATTAAGATGTCATTAAAAGAGCAGTTAATAGAAATATTTAAGAAACCAAATTGGTGGGCATGGATTGGAAAAAAGCACCCACTTCTGCTGTTGGAATTGATAAGATTAACTAATTTTTTACAGGACGATTATCCTCTTGTTATTAGGGCTTGGCATATCACACAAGATTTATATATTATACCAAAATGTTCACTTTGTGACGACAGTGTATTTTTTAGAAAGAAACAGAATCAATATAGTGATTATTGCAGAGGTTGTGCAAAAAAAGTAGAACAACAAAATAGAGAATTAGCGAATTTAGAAAAGTATGGAACCAAACATGTTCTATCTGTCAAGAGCGTTCGTCAAAAAATACAACAAACCAATTTAGAAAAGTATGGTGTAGAATTTTTGGCACAATCGGAGACTATAAGAAGAAAAATAAAAGAAACAGTTCAGCGTAATTACGGAGTAGATAATCCTTCGCAATCTGCTGAGATTAAAGCAAAAAAGACTGTTAAATCGATTTCTAGATATGGTGTGGGTAATCCTTCACAATCCACTGAAGTAAAGTTAAAGGTTAGACAAACTAATTTAGTTAAATACGGTAATGAATGTGTTTTGCAATCTAATGAAATCAGGGATAAAATCAAACAAACATGTTTGGATATATACGGCACTGAGTTCCATAGTCAAAAGCATATATCAAAAGAATCGTTGACTGTTTTGGAATCCAAAGATACTTTGATAGATATGCATCATAATAAAAAAATGAGCCAAAGTGAAATAGCTAAACTGTTAGATGTTGCGCAAACTACAATATCGGACTATTTTTTTAGATACAATATAGAGGTGAAGTATTATTTTAGGTCTGCTGGAGAGAAAGAGCTTTTCGATTTCGTATTATCATCATTTCCTAACGCAATCCCCAATTATAGAAAAATAGAAGGTGTAGAGTTGGATTGTTTCATACCAGATATATCATTGGCTATAGAATATAATGGCGTATATTGGCATAGTGAAAAGGCTGGTAAACCGCAGAACTTCCATTCTGACAAGTATAATTTATGTAAGGCTAACGGAATACGCCTAATAACAATTTTTGAAAATGAGTGGATTGATAAGAATGATTTAGTAAAATCAAAATTATTAAATATATTTGGAAAATCACAAGAGCGTAAGATATACGCCAGAAAGACTACAATCTGTGAGGTATCCACAAAAGATAAAAATGAGTTTTTCAATTTATATCATATTCAAGAATCTGGACCATCATCCATAAATTTTGGATTAATGAGTCGCGGTGAATTAGTTGCATGTATAGGTTTTATTAGATATAATGATTATTATGTCCTGAATAGGTATGCATCATCATGCAATGTTGTAGGTGGATTTACAAAATTGTTAACACATTTCGAAAATAAATTCGCTAAACCTAAGATAGTTACATTTGCTGACTTACGATGGTCTGATGGAAATTTGTATCACAATTCAAAATTTAAGCTTGACAGTGTACTTGAACCTGACTATAGTTGGGTTAAAGATGGGAAGGTATGGCATAAATTTAATTGGCGCCATACTTCAGGTCTTAAAAAATTACAAAACTATGATCCAAGCAAGTCAGAGATAGAGAACATGCATGCGCATGGGTTCTATCGCCTTTGGGATTGTGGTAAATTGCGATTTGTAAAAAACACTTGATGCGCAATTACATGCGTGCTAATATGATGCAACATATCTACCACATCAATCCCGGTTTAAAGAAGGTTATTAGGAGAAAATACAATGTTAAAAATTAATAGTGATGGTTACATCTATCATCTGTTGAAAAATTATTCAGGATACAGTGCTTATAGGACGACTGACCTTTGTAGTGTGATGCGCAGTTTAGTTTGGTCAGTATTCTTCATCTGTGTTATTATTGCTTGCTCTGTTGGAGCAGGGGTCACATTATTTGCATGGGTTATTCCTTTCATGGCTTTTGGATTTGATGCTATTTTGCTTTCAGATCATCTTTTCGTACAATCATTTGCCGCTATGCTTATCATTCTTATATTTGTAGTTTCAGTGTTGATTGCTAATGGCTTTAGTAAAATTAAGCAGCGATGGAATGGCACCGTCGAGCCCTCTGTCTTGTCAGTCTGGTATAAGGGATTTAAAGATAAATACTGCCCCCTTGTAGAATTTGTTGACAAAGACGAAAGTGTGTAGTATTATAGTTACATCAACTCAGCGGAGACATCCAAGTGAATCAGTTCCAGCGCGATCTCTATAATGATCTCATGAAGCTTTGTGAGAATGAAGCCTTCTATTATGTGGATCAGCAGGTAGATGGAAAGGTGTTTCGCGTGTTCACTTATCGGCTGGCATCTTACACTGAGTTCTGTCTTCCCAATGCACTGGAATGCCGTGGTCATACTTTCTTGATGGATGGTGAGATTCCTTTGGAATTGGTTTGTATGCCTCCTGCAAAGTTTTTTAATTACCACGAACTGCTTCCGAACATAAATACTATTGACGAAAAAATGAAAAGGGCGTCAATAGCTTATGAAAACGGACAATTGTCAGAAGATTTGTATAGAGACTTGCAAAAACGATATAAGAAATAATTGTTTCTTGCCGGGTACAAAATTTTTACGTGGTAATGCTATAGGACAAGGTGAGAAATGGTTTATACGTAATAATTTGACAAATTTATTTGCAACTATCAATAGCTTAATACCAGATCATATTACAAGTGATCTGAAGCAAAAAATATTTTTGATTTTGAATGATTTACGTGATGTACCAATATGTAGATGTGGGATGCAACTTAAGTTCGAATTCTTCTCAAGAGGGTATCGCGAATATTGTTCTGTTAAATGTAGAGCAAATGATAAAGCATGGCAAGATAATGTCAAGCAGACATGTATAGAAAAATATGACAAGAACCATGTTAGACAGGTTAAACATATAAATGATCGTGTGATCGAAAAGTTGAGAACCAATTCATCTTTTGTAAAATTTAGTTCCGAAAAATTTAAAGAGATGTCTCGTAAAGCTGAAGAGACTAGAAAGAAAAAGTATAATTGTAATACTGGTTGGTTACCACATGCAATAGAAACTAGAATAAAAAATGGCTCAATGATAGATCCAGAGTTGAAACCATTGTATGATAGATACAAGCAACTGGTTAAAAAATATACAAACAGATCTATTAAAAAGTATCACATAGAAAATTTTGAAAAACGAAACAACCATGCTTTAGACATCAATGCATATCATCTTGATCATAAATTTTCCATCAAAGATGGCTTTACAAATGCTGTTCCAGCATATATAATTGGCCATGTAGTGAACATCAGATGCATTCCTAACAAAGAAAATTTGATGAAGCAAAAGAAATCATCAATTTCCATAGACCAACTAATAGAAGAGTATTTTTCCCATGAAGATGTATGACACTTTGGTAAAAGAAAAAGGGCTTGATGCCTTTCATGATGATTTGGCTTTTGATCGTGCTATTCTATACATGGATAAGTTGGACGGATCTCTTATTTCTACTGTATTAGATGATTCTGCTCAACATGGATTCCGTTTGAAGTCGAAAACATCTTTTACATCTTCGCAGGCTGTTGATGCATATCAGTTTCTTTTGAAAGACCGCGATTTGTTGAGTTATGTTATTCATTTAGTTTCAGTGGGGCATACTGTCAATTTCGAATGGATTGGTGAAACTAATAGAATTGTATTGGGGTACCCCGGCCACTCATTGAAAATTCTTAACAGCCGTCGCTTAGATAATGGTAAAACTTTCTTCCCAGACGTGCATGCAGCACTAAATGATGATTATCGTAAGCACCTAGTGTCACATGACACAATCCATCGATCTTACGAACAGATTGTTAATATGACTGGTTGTGAGGGTTTCGTTGTTGTTTGGGATGATGGTAGAATTTGTAAGGTAAAAAATAACTGGTACGTAAAGTTGCACGCTGTTAAATCGTCGATCAACAATCCAAAGGCGCTGTTTCAGGCTTGCTTGTACGAAACGTCTGATGACTTGCGTTCATTGTTTCACGATGATGAACTGGCGATGAAGCAGATCACTGCAATGGAATCGTTGGTGCGACATGAATACAACCATCGTTCTGCTCAGTTGCAGGCGTTCTACGAAGAAAACAAGTTGCTTTCGAGAAAGGATTACGCTATCTTGGCACAAAGTGTACTGAAGGAAGCAGGTACTTTCTCACTTGCCATGAATCTTTATCTTGGAAAGGATATGGGGTTGAAGGACTGGATGATGAAGAACTATCGCGAATTTGGTATCAATGATGTCCAAGTGGTAGAATCGGAGAATTAAATGACTCCCGCTATGGTACAATACACAGGTGATCTGAAATCCCTCCTTCCGTCTGGTTGGAGGTTTCAAAAACTATATGCCAAGAATTACCGGGCATACATGAAAGACGATATGATCATCTGGCAATCTGGTAGGGAGTTTAATGTCTCTAAATATGATCATTTTACTAGTGTGCTAGTTTCACATATCTTGGCACATGGTGTTGAATCGCTCCGATATTATGATTGGTTGTTTGGGCATGGTAATTATCGCTATTGGCTGACATTGGATATGGTTAACCTAGAGTTAATCAAATTTGATACACCAGAATATCGCGCTTACAGGCGATCTCTTTACGCTTGTTCCACTGATGAGGATTTAGATGCATATTATGCTCGCTTTAGAGAAGCAAATGTCGGTCTTAGTACGATGACTGAGATAGAGAGACTTATCAATTCTGGACAATTAAAACTCGTAAAGGGTGTGAAATGAGTAAGAAACTAACTGAAAATGAATGGTACTTGGTTTCAGTAGCTGGACTGATTATTGGAGCTACTTGCATGTTGTTTGGAATTTGGTTAGGAACGCTAATATGATCATTCAATTATATCCAAACGAAGAAAAGTTTGAGTTTGAACATGACGATGAACATGTCATGTGGGTCAATGGAACCCAAGAACAATTGGACGTCCTATCATCTATCGATTGGTTAGTCTGTGCAGTTATCGATGTTGATGAGGATGCTGCTGGGATTGATTTTGACATTCACACGCATGGGATCAGTGGGGCATTTATGATTGCAAATCTAATGTTAGAAAATATTCATGAAGGGAGTAATGTATGAAGTACGTTTCTGTTTGTGCGATTTGGCTAGCCGTAGCAGTAGTGGCATGGTTTGATCCTGTTGTTAGTATCGCTGTCGCATTTTGTGGTATGATTGCTACTGATGAAGTAGTAAAATCGTGAGTTTTTCAGCCGCATTTATAAACACACTTATTGGGGTTATAATTATTGGTGTGTTTGGTGTGTATGCCTTCCCACCGTCAGAAGGCCAAGATTTACTTGACTTCCGATCATTCGTGATTATCACACTACTAATATCTATTATATTAGAATTGAAGCAGATTAAAAAATGAACGTATTATATTACGAATCTCATATTACCATTGAACCTGTAGATGAAAACGGTAGAGAAGAGATTGGAATAATCGTTGGACAATTCAATTTTAAATTAGCTAAGTTGTTGATGCAGAAAAGAAATGTTGACACACCAGAACGATCCAAGTATGATACATTCTGTACTGGACATGGTACAGACGAACATGATATATTGAATCGCATGAAGGCTTGTATCATGTGGTTGCAGATACATGGATATAAAGTGTGGCGTTACAAGATTGAATGTGTTACCATAGACTCTAGAAATTGTGATATTTTTAATCTATTAAAGGACGATAAAAATGGCTGAAGAACGAAAGACTGGTATGGACTATCCAGAACATAAAACACCAAAGAGTGTCGCATTCTGCTTGCGTGTTCTTGGTGAATGTCGTAAACTCTCTCAGGAGAGGATGGAGATTCAACGTAAGTTGTTGAATCGTCACGGAAAGTTGCGTAAGTGATGGAATCTTATATCGTCTATCCAGTGGGTCACCGACCATGGCCGAATGAAGTAAGATTGCTGACATTTTTGGAACTTCAACAATATGTTGTCAATGAAGCGATGAATAAGTTACAAAAAACGCTAAGTTATGATGAAGTAAAGCGAATCGCTGAATTGGTTGGATTGGAGGTTGAAGATAGGACATGAACCTTAAAATAGTTCCAGATCAAAGTTTTGCACGTGTTTATCATTTGTATGATGATAAGCGCCCACTGGCAGTGATTTTGCAGGAAATTGATGGTTCAAAAGAACTGGCGTTTACTGTAAAAACTTTAAAATTCAATGAGTTGCGCGAAGTGTACAATTTTGTGACGAGTTACGAAGGGTGGTTGACAGCGGAAGACTGGTGATGTAGAATTCTTCCAACGCTGGAACGATATATAGAATAATGATTGTGATCTGGAAAGGCGCAGGTTAGAAAACAGGCCGTAATGGGCTAATCCGAAGCGACAGGCTTCACAATCGCAATATAAATGATAACACCGCTTGGCTTGAATTGAGGGGCGGTGAGTAAGACAGAGACGACTCCATAGTCCGTTTTAGCACTAGAGCGATACTTTACTGGGATATGATATACTCTAGTGAAAAATGAATCCCTCAGGTTTTTTGTTTATAAAACGGGTATAACAGAAGCATTATAGCTTCGACTGTCGAGTCAGGTATAATTTGGGGGATGACCCCCGGCCATACTCGCGTTTTATAAATAAATTATATTATTGAGAATTGTAGATATGGAAAACACAGAATTTTTAAAGATCAAACATAAGTTGACTCAAGAGCTTGCTCAGAATATGATTGTTGCCAGTGACAAGATGAATGTACCTTTAAACATTTTGATCCATGGTCTAGCAAATCATGGTAATATCCCAAGCGAAGAAGAATTGACACGATAAATAGTAATAACGGGCCGGAAGCCAAATCGGTATCGGCACCATCCTCATAAGATGGAGTAACAGGGTTCGAATCCCTGACGGCCCACCAAATTCAACATTTAATTCTATCTCTTATAAATACTCTTATTAGTGCAATATAATAAGGAGATTATAATGACAGAATTAAAAGAAAGAAATTTAAACGGATATAGGGCAATATATAAACCTGAATGGCCGACAGCGTATACTTCCAATAATTGGAAGGGATTTGTATATGAACATCGATATCTCATGGAACGAGAGATGGGTAGGTCATTGCGAGATGATGAAGTTGTACATCATTTAGATGGTAATCCACAGAATAATAAAATATCAAATTTGATTGTTTTATCAGATTCTGGTTCACATATGCGTTTACATCATTGGATAGATTCTGGCGCTAAGATGCATGAATCATATACTACATCATCAAAGGATAGAGGATATTTTGGCGAAGAAAAAGAGAATACATTTTGTAAAATATGTAACACTACATTACAGTTTAAACAAGAATTTTATTGCTCTGAAAAATGTGCTAAACTAGTTCGCAGAACCACAGAACGACCAAGTAAAGAAGACTTAATAAGAATGGTAAAAGATATGGGATATAGTGAAGTTGGTAGACTATACAATGTATCTGATAACGCAATACGTAAATGGGTAAAATGCTACGGTTTACATACAAAGACATTTGAAAACTTAGCTTGACATTGTAGCTAAATAGATGTATGATGTTAACACAATCTCCGTGTAGCTCAATTGGTAGAGTCCTGCGTTTGGGGCGCAGATGTTGGCGGTTCGAGTCCGTCTACGGAGACCAAATTTTCGGTCCTATAGTTTAACGGTAAAACTCTCGATTTATAATCGAGCAATGGCCCCAGATTAGGGCATGATGGGGGTTCGAGTCCCTCTAGGACTACCAAACATAAGGGGTTGTTGAGCAGCGGATGGCTCTCCTGTCTTCTAAACAGATGTCGAAAGACCTTGCAGGTTCGAATCCTGTCAACCCCGCCAAATCTTTGGGCCTGTAACTCAGCGGATAGAGTATTTCCCTTCTGGTGTACTTTCTCTAATTTGAGAGTATAGTAGAAGGAAAGAGTCGGGGGTTCGAATCCCTCTAGGCCCGCAAATTTATAAGGAACCATAACATGGAAACCATCAAGTTAGTCCTATCAGCAATTGCAATTCTAATCTTTGTTGTACCATTCTGGTGGGTTTTAGTAATCTAAAAGGTAGTTGACATGAACATCGATGATGAGTATGATGGAACCTTCAAACAACTGATGATCATTCTAACAATAGTGCTCATCGCATTCTAACCTAAACTCAGGTAATACAAAATGAATACTTACGCCACTCTCACCAACCCGGTTAATAACAAGACTACTCGTGTACTGGTTCGTAACGGAGCCATCAATGCTCGCCAGTGCAGTGACGCAATCAAACGCCTTTCAATTACAGGAAATAATGTTATTTCTGATATTCCTGTAACAGTGCTTAATTCAGTTTCTCCTTTGCGTATTACAAAGAATGGTATGCGTAAGCTTGATGTGGAACACATCATTCAGAATCCCGAAAAGCGCTATACGGTTGCGTATAAGATTGATTATGATACCTATGGTCGTCTCAGTGGTTTGGCGTATGCCGTTGCACGGACAAATCCGCGTGACAATTTCTCGCGCAAGATGGGGCGCACGATTGCTACTGGTCGATTGAATAGTGATAGGCCAAATAGTGTCAAGCGAATCCCGCTGAATGGTAATAATGTGCCAACTACTGGCAAGGAATGGCAGTCTCTTGAAAATGCATTGAAGGCTGTTGTTGAACGTGATTTCAATCGTAAGGTTGAACGCCGTTACGGTGAGTAATTAATATGCTCCCCCACCTTGAATGTGAATTCAAGATTGGTGAATCCGTACGTCAAAGGGGTTTAACTGATTTTATGATAGTTAAATCCCTTGCCCCAAAGCGTTCCAACAAGGGGTATACATTCTGGGAAGTGTATTGCGAAGATGTTGACACCGATGAAATTAAGGTCTATCATGAGTGGCAACTGATAACAAATGAGGCTGAAACCTAGATGAAAAAGTCTAAACTCATAGAGATGTTGAATCAGGTTTCAGATGACGCAGAAATTAAACTTTGGAACGGATTTGTCTGTGATTGGGTAGATTTGGAAACAAAGTTAGTTCCTGTGACGTTGTTTAAAATGACAGAATCCTATTATATTGAGGTTGTTAGACAAGAACGAGCTATATATAATAAGGATTGGGATTATAAGCTATCTATTGAAGAAGTAGCAAATCTGAAAAAGCTATATAAGAAAGTATGCAAATGGGAAGAACACCAATTCGTCATAGACGATGATGTTCATGAAGGTCGATACAAGGCAAAAGTTGTCTATATGCTGCAAGCGAAACTCAAAGGCGTAACTACTTGGGATAGGGCTGGAGATATTAGCTATTGACAAATGATAAATAGATGTAATAATGTGGGCTTGTGGCGAAATGGCAAACGCAACACGCTTAGAACGTGTCTCCCGTAAGGGATTGTCGGTTCGAGTCCGACCTAGCCCACCAGAATTTTAAATATAGGAAAATGCCAATTCCAGTATTAATAATGTTATCAGCGGTATTAATATCTCCAGATACATTTGTGCAGATATTAATAGCGTTTATAATAGCAATACCGATATATGAAATGATCTATGATGTAGAATAAATGTGGGGCTATGCTGTAGCTGGTAGATGGGGGGCGCTCAAAACGCCTTGTCCGAAAGGACGGGTCGGTTCGAATCCGACTAGCCCCACCACTTTTTGTCTACCTTTTTCACCAGACACATAAATACTCTTAAAAGTGAGTATTTATGGATAGATTTGATTATACTAAGAGAAGACTAATAGAAGGTGCATCAATAAGACAAATAGGTAGAGAACTTAACGTAGATCATTCTACTGTATCATATTGGATCAAGAATGATTTCGCTTGTGAGATGCGATCAAAGCAATTACAAGTAGAAGAAATACATGAAATATGTAATACTAAGTCTGTCGCATATTCTTATATTTTAGGTTGTTACTTAGGTGATGGTCACATATCTCAGTTACCGAGAACACAGAGATTGCGATTATTTAGTGGAACTGCACACCCCACTATAGTTCAAGATCAAATTAATGCGTTAAATATTTTGTTCAGTAATGTAGTGAATCATAAAGAAAGTAAAACTTCCAAAATGGAAGTTATCACAGTTCATAATACACAATTGGATATTTATTTTCCACAACATGATGTAGGGAAGAAGCATGATAGGGACGTGTCACTGAAACCATGGCAACAAACTATAATTGATAAAGAACCTGAATGTTTCATAAAAGGACTTATTGACACTGATGGCTGTTTGTACGATAATGGACGGTATGTAAAAGACGATGGCGAAAAGACATATCTGCCATCTTATCAATTTACGAATAAGTCTAAAGATATATTGAAAATGTATACTGATGTATTGGATAAGTTTGATATACATTATACATATGTTTCTAAAAAATGTGGCAGTGTTAACATTTTTACAAGAGATAGAGTGAATGTCAAAAAATTATTTGATGTGTTTGAAATAGCAGAGCGAAAATTTCAGATGTTGACAAGCACTATATAGTAGTGTATGATTTAAAAATGTGGTCGAAGTTCAAGGGTTATCATTTTGAAGATAAAAACTCCTTAACATAATCTTACCACAAAAATTATGAACCGTGAGGCAGCAGATGTGGCCGACAGTCTTTCAAACTGTCTAGATGGGATTGATACCCATACGGTTTACCAAATTCAAAGTGTGGCATAGTGGTGGAGCGGAATACACGATTGACTTAAAACCAATTGCCTTATGGCTCGTCGGTTCGAATCCGACCTATGCTACCAAAATTTAGTAGATATACGAGGGCGCCGGGTCACATTGGTAGTGACACCAGTCTGTAAAACTGGACCCTTCGGGGAGTGTAGGTTCGAGTCCTACGGTGCCTACCAGAATAAGTTTGTAAGCCGAACGAGAATAGGTTATCACCATGATATGCTAGGACGGTTGTAAAGAGCCTAAAAGATGTCTGATACTAACATGCGAAGTAAGTATCATGTTTCCATACAAGAATATGGAACGTAACCAGCAGAACTTAATTGATTCTGAGGCAATGACGAAACATTGTCGTCCTATTTTCTTCACCTTGCTTATGAAGTTATGTCAAACGGAGTATGGTTCATTGGTTGATCGCTAGTTTTGGGAACTAGATTAAGGGTGTTCGATTCACCCTACTCCGACCAAGATAAATACATTCATTATGGAGAAATCAAAATGAATGTCATGTGGAAAGAAATTAAGCCGTTCGATGGTTTATATGCGGTATCAAATACCGGCCTTATAAAAAACAACAAGACTGGTAAAGTTTTAAAACAGACAATAAATAAAACTGGTTATTATTGTGTAGCGGTAAAACCTTGTGGAAGACAAGGTAAGGGTAAATGTTTTAGAGTTCATCGTGAAGTGGCTTTAGCCTTTTTAGATAAACTTGACGGGAAAGAATTTATAAATCATAAAGATGGCAATAAATTAAATAATCATATAGAAAATTTAGAATGGTGTACTAGGCAAGAAAATATTGACCATGCGTATTCAAATGGTTTAATGCACCCGGCTAAAGGCGAAAAAATCGCTTCCTCGCGATTAACAGAACAGTTAGTTAAAATAATAAGAAACGAATATAAGAATGGTAATGTTACATTACGTGATCTGAGTGTTAAATACAATATACCACACAATACATTATCAAATGCTATAAATAGAGTAAGTTGGAAACATGTAGTATAAACAGTTTTTCCAGTAATCTAAAAAACTGGCGTTATAGGTATTACGAGACACCTTTCGGGTTGCACACTGAACGTATGCAGTGTGACTATTTTTCCGGGCGGTTAGAACAAAACCGGTAGCCTCGCTCTAGGCTAAGATAGGCCCAACGTAGACGGGTAATCTAAAGTTATTAGAGGCATGAGCACCAATTTTATAAATAATAGTCATAGCTACATGGTAAAGCGTCTTCGAATTACGGACCATGATCGTAGAAGTCGAGGATATGATTATTAGAAATTTTGGCTCGTTAGTTTAGTGGGAAAACATCGCTTTTACACGGCGACCAGAGGGGGTTCGATTCCCTCACGAGCTACCAGAATGCCGTGCTAGTGTAATTGGTAGCACGCCCCTATCAAAGGGTAACACACTAAAATAGTGAGAAGAGTGGTTCAAATCCACAACACGGCTCCAATTATTAAATAATATGAAAGACGACAACTACATTAGACAAAAGATAATTGAATTATACTTTGATAAGCATTTAAGTATTTCTTATATAAAGTATATGGTTGATAAATCTGAAGATTTTATCGAACAAGTTATAGCCAAACATTCTGCCGCTATCCACAACAGTAATTAAAACTCTGGCAGGTAGCGTACCTTACGCCAAAAGTAAAAAAACGTAACGGGGGTAGAGTTCTCCTTGCAACTGTTTGTGGTTATTTGCTAGAATCTGTCCACACGATCACAAGAGAGAAATGACATGAATTATATATTTGCAATCGCCAGCATTGTCTGTTTTTATTATGCTATTGATACACTGAATGCACACTATAAGCGTCAGGTTGTGCCAACCAACATTACCACTATCATTTATGCGATTCTTCTGTTAGTCTATATGAACATTTAAGAAAGACAGATATGAAATGGAATACGCCATTCGCTATAAATTAAACGAAAATTATTTCTACTTGCCTTTCATTACCGAAAGGATGCCTGACGGACTATTTAGAGACGTACATGAAAAACAAATATGAAATGAGTAATTTTGAATATTTTCGTCGGAATACTACCATTCGTTGGTATTATGAACATGGCTGTAAAAAAGATTACATGACATACAAAAAATATCGTCGCCAATTTTTGAATTGGTTGTATCGCCAAAAGAACAAATTGAAATGGATTAGGACATTGAAAGCTGGAGATCCTGTTTTCTATGATTTGTTTCCTGATTTGAAACACGTTCAGAAAGTTGAAGGACCGGATGAACGTGACAAATACACCATACGTTTGACAGATGGTTACATTGGATACTCCGCATACGATCCAAATTCTGATAACATACATCCACCGGAAGAATATGAAAAATGGAAGGCAAAAATAGCCTGTATGACGGGGGATAGGAAATGGAATACGCCATTCGCTATAAATTAAACGAAAATTATTTCTACTTGTCTTTCATTATTGCAAGGATGCCCGAAGGTCTGTGGCGAGGATTTCAACACGCAAAGAGATACGATAATAGATCTGACGCCTATAATGACATTGAACGTCTAAAGGCTAATGGGTGCGATACACATGACCTCGAAGTAGTGAATACTCAACAAATTGAGGGTGGATGAAATGATGATGAAGATGAATGTTACGAGTATGACTATGATGAAGGAATTGCACCGTGACTAACGATCCAATAACTGTAAACATTGAATCAACTCTTGACCACATCATGGACTGTATTGGTGAAATGTCATATCCTGAAGATGCGCCTATGATCAGGTCTGATGCGAAACAGAAGATTAAGCAAGGATGGCTACCTGCTGAAATTACAAGTTATCTTCGATGCTGTGAAGAGGTTGACAAGGAACTTGAAGAAGATGTAGCATTGGCACGAATGGCGATCATTAAACAGCGCGTGCTGAATCGTCTTGGGATCAAGGACTTTCCTTGGATTCCTCCAATGGATAATGACTAAATAAGAGATATAGTACCTTGCCTGAGCGGTCAAAAGGACTCGGCTGATAACCGATGGGGATCGAAAAGATTTCGCGCTGGTTCGAATCCAGCAGGTACTACCAACTTTGTGGTATACTAACCATTTGCTCAAGGCAAATATTTAGGAATTTGTAGTTGACACCAGCACTAAATAGATGTAAGATATGATTTTGGGGCATGGGCAGGGCACCCGGAGAATCCTTGCAAGATTCTAGCCTGATCGGTTCGAGTCCGATATGCTCCACCAGAATTCGTTTCAAATGTAGCGGGGTAACATCAGCCCGGAAGATTGGCAGCCTCATAAGCTGTTACGCATTGGTTCAAATCCAATCTCCGCTACCAAATTTTAATTTCAGTGGTGGTATAATCCTAATGGCGGGGAGCCTGACTGTGAATCAGGGATTGTAATGATCAGAATGGGTTCGATTCCCATATACCACCCCAAGTTATTGTAAGCCGTCTTGCCCGAGAGGTTGAAGGGAGCACTTTTGTAAGGTGACGACGAAAGTCCATCGCAGGTTCGAATCCTGTGGACGGCTCCAAATTTCTGTTCATCTTCTGTTCATCTTCTTGGTGTACAATATCCAACATGAACAAAACAATCGATCTAGAATATTTCACTGTAGGGACTGATTCTCAGAATCCATCCCTGATCACAAAACTTTTAGTTTATGCATCATCTGCGTATAAAGTGTCTTGGACAAAACAAGAAAAGAAGCTGTTAGCACAATATGTCCACCACAAGGTAGATGAAATGTATAACGTCTATGATATTATTTCTGTGAAAGAGACTTATCTGACGCTATCAGCAGAAACTGATAAAGTAGCTTTCGTAGTAGATTTGAAAATCTCTAATCGTGCTTTCAACAATCTTTTGTTTGGAGATCAAACATGAACGGTTTGAAAAATATTATTGATGGTATCGATCTTCTTCGTGATTACTATCACGATTCAGATGGCCCTCACCTATTCGGTGATCACGGTATTATTATCTTGCGAATAACTGATGTGCCACTGACAGATCATAGTTATAACAAAATGAAAGAGCTAGGCTGGTTCCAAAGAACTAGTGAATATGATCCAGAAGAACCGTGGTTGTCTCGCGTGCTATCAACTAGATAATATATCTGGTACACTCTAAATTATATTGTATAAATATAATATAACTAGGTGCTTGACAGTGTAGTAATGTAATGCTATGATGTCCTCACACTAAACAACAGGAGAAAGCCATGTACACGAAGCTCCTACTTCGTTCCATCCTTGTCATGCTGTTTATCACTGAAGTTGGTTTTTTGGTGTTGCTGTCAGGATTCAATCCGTATAAAATTAAAGCGGCTGAAGAAGTCGTAGAACTACCTACGCCAACATTCTATTCAGAAGATGACGTTGAAGAACGTTTGCGAGTTACTGAAGCTGAAGTTCAGATTGTTGTTGAAAATCAAGTTACATATATCAACGAAAGGGAATACGAATGTTTGGTTAAAAACATTTATTTCGAAGCTCGTAATCAACCCGTTGAAGGCAAGCAAGCTGTGGCAGTGGTCACACTTGAACGCGCGAAGCGCAAGAACTATCCTGATACCATTTGTGATGTAGTCATGCAGAAGCGTGGCACTACATGTCAATTTTCATGGTTTTGTGATGGTAAATCTGATGAACCTGTACTTTCTTCCAAGGAAGAATATGCAGCGTGGAAACGCGCTGAACAGGTCGCAGAAGATGCGTTGTTGGATCGATTTGATCCAGTTATCAAAGGCGCAACAATGTTTCACGCAAGTTACGTGACACCTGATTGGGACTATAGTAAGCTAGAGTTTCTAACCAAGATTGGTGATCACTTGTTTTATAAGGAAACGTGAAAATGGTACATGATCCAATGGTGGATTTCGTAAATGATGTCAAGAAAATTGCGCAAAAAATGCGAGAGGAAGGGAGTATGCCGGGTATGCCTGTCTATATCTTAACTATGGCAGACGAACTTGAACAAACGGCAAAGACCTATGAAGCAATTACAAACTGGAGGGCAGTATATGAAGGTCATCATTGCAAGTTCTAATGATATTCTAAAATTTTTCAAGGAAGGTGATATTCTTCTTTCACAAGCACCGTTCCCACTGCATACTGTTCATTTTGTATCTGACTCGTGTGTGGATGCATTCATTAATAAAAAGTTGCAGTCTGGATTCCAGTGTGTTATTCTCCGTGCTGAACAGTTCGCATTCAACGAATTGGTCGCAAAAACAATCACCCTATAACAACAATAAAGGTAATAAAAATGGCAAATACACATAAGAAGACTGTTTACCTACGTAAGAATTACTGGAATTTCTTCAATAAAGGGCGCAGATATCAATTCGATCCGAATAAGCGTACTGTGGATATTGATAATAATCCTACAAATTTTGGTGAGGTACATCGAGATATTGTGAAAAGTGCAAATTCGGCAGATATATTTCTGTTAAATGAATTGGGCGAACAGGTGGTATAAATTTATGGAAATTTGGGAAAAGATTAAACATGATATGTTTTGGTTCGTAATCGTTTTCATGTTGGTTTCATTACTCATCATACAGCCAATGCAATTGCATTTCTTTCCAGATGATACGGATGGGCGCTCATTGAGTAACATGCGACCACACGTTGATGCGCTCACTGGCTGCCAATATCTTTCTGTAGCTGGCGGCGGTATCACTCCGAGAATGGATGAAGACCACAAACAGATTTGTAAAAAGCAACAACCATAATGAGTGAAAAGAAAACACATTTATGGTATATACCCGGTATGAAGGGTATTCCATGGGCAGTCTGTGCAAAATGTGGTTTAATCCGTTTGAAGAATCCGAGAACGGACAAGAAAGTTAGACAAGCTTGTCCGGGTTCAGAGGAAGACAAAAAGTAGTTGACTTGTCCCTGTTGGTTGATGTAAGATAAACTTACGTTAATCAACAGGGATTTTTCTTTATGGCTACCTTCTCCAAAGCGCTCCAAATAGCCACAGAAGCGCATTTCAATGCTGTTGACAAAGGTGGCCATTCCTATATTCTGCACCCGCTACGGATCGCTATGCGGCTTCGTACACAAGATGAAGAGTTGATGTCTATCGCAATCATGCATGATGTGGTTGAAGACACCAAGATCACTTTTGAAGACTTGCTGAAGTTCGGGTTTAGCGCTCGCGTCGTGAATGCTCTTCGTCTACTCACACACCAAAAAGGTGTATCATATGACGATTATATCGATGCTATGAGAAATAATATTGACGCACTGAAGATCAAGCGAGAAGATTTGCGCGATAATTCCGATATCACTAGGCTTAAGGGTGTACGTCCAAAGGACGTGGAACGCATGGTAAAGTATCAGCATGCCTTCGTTAAGGTTGAATCCTATATCAAGGAACTTGAGAAATGATTATCTATTGCACTGAAATCTTGAATGTTTATGATGAATATGCAGAGGAAACTTTGTTGAAAGATATGGGTGTAGCTGGATGGACATTGGACTGTGTCAGTGTTTTAAATAAAATAGATTCTGAAACGTTTTCGGCTAAATATTATTTCCACAAGGTCGTACAAGATTATTAATCAGGAGATAATTTATGATTGAACCACGTGCCAATATTTTAGCAATCTTTAACATTTCACGTGAAGAAATCTTTGCGTCTTCTAACAATTCTGTTATACTCATCCCTGAAGGCGAACGTAAGCCATGTGGTGAAGTGTATTTCAGAAATGATAGATTTGGCGTTCGTTTTGGCGACTATAAACCATCCTCGATCCATAAGGTGCTAAAGTGATCAAGAACAGTCCAGTTGCAAAAAATATGAACAAATTCAATAAGTTCGCAGTACATCGCGACAAAAAGTCACAATATTCTCGTAAAGAGAAGTATAGGAAACCTCATTACCAATGAACCGATGCGGTATACTACATTTGAGGGCTGGTTCATATTAGATTGAGTGCTCTACAATGTTCTGGCTAAATACTCCTTCACACTTTAGGAGAAACGAAAATGCGAAACTTACTTAATAACTGGCAAGAACTGGCGATGCCCATTATCGCAATTGGTCTTGGATTCTTTATTATGACCGTTATGCTGAATGCCGTATCACAGTTCTAAGCAAAAAATAAAGTAATCAAACATCTTGACCTGTAGCATATTTAATGGTATGCTACAGGTCAACTCATTTATGGGCTATCAAAAATGTCGTTTCTTAAAAAGTTCTTTGCGTTCTTTACCCTTAAGACAAGTGACGAACTCCGAGCACTTGCCGCAGAACAAAAGGATATTGAATATCGTAATAGTCCCGAAAACGACTATCGCCGTTATGGGTATGATTTGGATGTGGTAGTTGATGGCGTTGCGGCGCGACGCGAAACCACTCGTAATATCTTTGTCAACATTAAGAATATTATTATTAACTTATTGGGTGATGAATTTGTCTGTCTGTTGAATGAGCCAATTATTCAGCAGGCTATGACACATGTTAAAGAGTATGAAAGTTTCTTTATGAATCTTCAGTGGAATACGGGTAATAATGGCGATGAAATGGCCGTTTTGTCCGTAGAATATTCAAGAATTACTGAAAAATATCGGCTAGTCTGCGCGAGCAAATGTATCGCTCCGTATTCTAATACTATTCGTGGCTCTTATTGCTCAGAGTGGACTAAGGGTGAAATGCATATCCCGACTTGGTTTAAAGAAATCCTTGAACTTATTAAGGAAGCGTACCATGATAGTATTGTTGAAGTTCCCGATCATTTTTCTAAGTTGAACTTGGACAATATCATTCTAAATGAAGAATTGAAATTGCAACCGATGATAACCGATATTAAGACTTGTGGTGATATTGTTAAATACATCCTACATGATGAATATCAGGACATGGCGTATTATCCCAAAATTTCGTCAACCAGCACATATCTTGACAATATTTGTGATTTGTACCGGGGCATTATCTTAAGGTGGGAAATGGAAAATAAAGAGGTATTGACTTTATCTGTCTTGCGTTGGCGATCAGGTGATCAAGCTGATAAATTCTCCGTTGAATTCTGTAATAGGGCCAGAAATAGGATTGAAACAAAATATGAAGGATTGTCTGAATATGACGCCAAACAAGTTGTCATGCCAAAGTGGTTCGTGGAAATGTTAGAGAAAGTAAAGAACTCAACTTTTGGAGACAATAAGTATTGACAAGTAATTAATTACGATGTATGCTTGGCACATGTTCAACTAGCAACAGCAATCATGTGCCAAGCGCTCAATTTCCCGAAGAATTTTCCGTGGACTGCCCCACCAACGAATCTTCTATATGCTTATCAAAATGCAAAATGCTTTTATTGTAATAAGTATATGGAATTTATTCCGCACAAAGGTGGGCACATTCTGGACAAAGGTTATACAATTGATCATCTGTTCCCACGATCCAAAGGCTTTCGTAAAGCTGGAAACAGTGTGCTGAGTTGTCGTCGCTGTAACGAAATTAAAGGCAATAGAATGCCAACAGTGAAAGAAATCAGCAAGGCATTCGATTTGTATAAGATGATGGGACGTTCTTTTATTTTGGAGGCTTGATATGGTTCTTACACACTATGGTTCTTCGATGCGTCCTGAAATTCTCATGGATGAAGTTCTTTCTATCATCGAACATCTTGCAAAACGTTTTAGCAAAAATGATAAACTCATTTTGTTTTATTCTGGTATGTCTGGCACTGCTAGTGCTAGTGCTTTGGTCACATTAAACGCTTTCCTTAAGAAGAGAGACGACATTAATCTTCCTGTCATCAGTGGAATGGTTTACGTACGTAAGAAAGATGAAGACTCCCATGGTAACAAGATTGAAGTCAGCATAGTCGAAAACTTTGACAATACTGACAGGCTGATTCCAATTTTTATCGATGATTTTGTCTGTTATGGTAGGACGTTTCTTTACGTAAAGAAACAAGTGGCGAAATTTGTCAAGAAAAACAATGGCTTGTTTAGCGGAAGCGAACATCTTGATAATTGTGAAAAATTCTTTAACAAACTTTCGCGTAAAAAGAATTGGTGGATCGCGGAAGTGGATCGCAAAACATTGAAACATGCGTCGAAGGTGAAGATTTATGCTTGACAGAGCAGAAGCAAAAGGGTATATTGTATACCTCAAGACTACTTATCTTTCTGATGAAGAAGAAGCTGAGTCGAGAAAAAACTTGAGAGAATATCTCGCACAAGAGGAAGAAGATAATGACATTCGGTGACGTCCTGCATGGTATCGGTGTGATTCTTGGTACATATGTAGAAATCTTTATTAAAATGATGGGAGTCATTATTGGAGTTGCTGGCCTTCACCTTATAGGCATTTTACTGTTCTTTCCACTTATTGGTGCAGTCATCTGGTGCACTATGCAAATGTTTATCATCATCGGTAATGTAATGTATTTCTTTGGACATTTGTTTTAATGAGTGTAATTACACCAACCACTAGGCAAATGCGTTATTTCTCTCGCGCTTGCGTGGCAATGAAAAAATCCACACATCACACACCTACTGGGTGTGTGATTGTGTCTGGGAACTATGTGGTGTCTGAAGGATTTAATCAAAATAAATCCCATACGATCCAACATCGAAATGATAGGCGAGTTGCCTATTATGGTGGATTTGCTAATATTCATGCTGAAGTTAGCGCATTGATAAAATCTAAGACGTTTGATCTAAGTGGTTGTGAGATTTATTTGTATCGATCTGACAGGCTTGGGATGATTGCCAACAGTAGGCCATGCATTTCTTGCATGCCAGCAATCATCGATGCAGGCATCAAACATGTTTATTATACATCTAAATTTGGATATTGTTACGAACGAGTTGGTTGATTCAGCTATCGTTCATGGTCTTATGGTATAGTAGTAACATAACAACAAGTGAGAATAAACAATGGAACGCAAGACTGCAAAATTTATTGTTAATAATATGACAGTGATTGACCAGCTTATTACAAGTGGCGGGAATGGTACATCAGTTGTCGTAGATAAGTTGAAGATTGATCGTGATCGTATTGATGCCTTTATGTGTAATGCAAAGGCAATGCGCGAATATGCCAATGGTAAGGACATTCAGAAATATATAGATGTAGATGGGAAATGGATAGATATTGACGATCCAGAGTTCGGTGACACCGAACACCCTTATCGGGCCAAACGCGAGTTTATCGTCGGATTGAATGCACGCGGTGACATCGCTGGCATTTGGTTGACAACACAGGATCGCCCCTATCTTGGGCGTGATGGGGTTGTTGAGTTTCTTAGGGTTAGGGAACAGAATAATGTTTAATATTATTAAGAAAGATATCACCACAGTGCAGAGTGGGGTGGTTGCCCATGGCTGCAATTGTCTTGGTGTTCAAGGCGCTGGTGTGGCGCTGGCTATTGCACGAAAATGGCCTTGGCAAGAAACTTTGTACCGCCATATGCATAGGAATGGCGTACGTCCTGAGTTTCTAGGCACTGTCCAGTTTGTTAATGTTAGGACAAACCCTGACATCTACGTTGCAAATTGCTTTACGCAAGTTCACGTTGGCATGCAAGATGGAAAGCCGCCAGCGTCTCTTGCTGCGATTGAAACGTGTCTAAGAACTTGTTTGATGTTTTGTTACAGTCAATCATGCCCATTATACGCTCCGCAAATCGGTTGTGGTCTTGGCGGTCTTGATTGGGAAACCCAAGTGAAGCCGATCTACGCAAAGCTTGCAGGGGAATTTCCGGATGTTAATTTTTATGTTTGTACAATTTAAGGGATAATTATGAACGAAAATATTAAAGATGCAACCTATAATGAAGGTAATGAGCGCCAACGAATGTTAAATCAATTGGCGAAGAATGGCTTGCGTGGAGATGACGTCCATGGTAGACTCGCTTGGAACATTGTGGCACAGACGCACGAGCTTGCATATAAGCAAGACGAACTGTTTGCTGAAATGTGTAATTTAATCAATAAGATACGTAACACGAAACGTTAAAATGAAAATCATTGAACGCGGAACACCCCCAGAACTTGTAGTCCATGAAGCGCGATGCAGAAATTGTAACTCGCTTATTGGCTTTTATCGAAGTGAAGGCAAGATTATGTATGATCAACGTGATGGTAGTAACACCATATCCATCACCTGCCCTGTTTGTAACCATATGATTTATAAGTCAATATGACTATTTCATGAGACACATTACAATGAGTGGAACTAGTCTCATCAAGAATGGTAACAGATGCATCTGTTCAGCATGTAAAGGTAAAAAATTACGCCTATGGATGTGTTATTGTCCCCATTGTGGTAGAGAAATTCTGCTATATTGGGATGATGATAATGATCATGAGATTAATGTTGAAACAAAATAGAAACGTAATTTTATTCTACACAACCTATCACACTAGTTGCATATAGGTGGTGTGAAATAAACCCACACCAACATTGTATATGCCTGCATGGGGTGGTATACTTACGTATGCGTTAGCCTTTAATTGTTGACACCTTATAAGGAATTATTAATGAAACATGATAGTGCTGAAAGTAGACTGGCTGAAACACTTTTCATTGTGGAAGCAACTGATTTCGAACAACACTGCCTATGGGAAAAGCACCATCAACATATAAATTGGAAACAAATCAATTCAGGTTGGATCGTTATCGTTGGTAGGCTAGAAGAACGCCCATGCTGTATCGCCACGTCTTGGGCGAAAATCGAAGATCAGTTGATCATGTTTTATGATCAGTGTAGCCAAGTAACTGACTGTGAACAAACCGATAAATGGCTGGAAGAGCATTTCAAAGGTACATGGGATAATGGTCGCCGCTATGCAAAGACAAATGCGAAGAACTTCCACCTGTGTCTGTCAGCAATACGAGAAAAGAATGCCAAACCAACCTCAAACTACAGTGTATAAACACAGATTCCTTTTCAGTTAAAACTATGTATTGATATATTATACAACATAGGCCATGCCAATGTTTTACCGGCACGGTCGAGCCATGGTCACCTGAACTGAAGCTGAACAGGTTTTCGCATCCATGGTTCTCGCCAACCCTCAATAATAGCTGGTCGATCCTGAACCCACGCTGAATGGTTCTATTTTCATTATAAAATTAATGACAATTTACAATTCAACGCTGAGACATCATGATCGCCTGAAGCTGAATAAAAAATTAACGAGATTGTAAACAAGTGAAAAAGCACTTGACATGTAATTAATTACGTGCTAAAATGGGTGCGTGGTCGGGAGAAGTGGTGTACAAGACAATGTTGTAAAAACGCAACAACATGTTGCAAAAATACAACAAAAATAGAGCTTGACACGATTCCATTATATGATATGATGATCACACAAACGGGAGGCAAGCAAATGGAATTCAACACTTCTGGCGGTTTGATCTTTGATGGTGGTACTGATCTGGTTGTGATGTACTGCAATCCTGAGATGGCAGACTTCAATAATCCACGTGGTGAAGTTTACGGCTATCGTGCCTTCGTCACTGCGACCGATATCGATGGTAACCGCAAATTCATTTATACCAGCGCTGCCACTCGTGATGAATCTTTCGCCATCAATGACGCGGCATACATCGCAAAGTGCTTGCAAGCTCGCTGGGACAACCTTAATAAGCTCCCCATCCGTTTCTGGGAATGGCAGGATACGCGCCCCGAGTATGGTTCAGAAGCCTATATTGCGTATGGTGCAGCCGATGATCTGGCATGGGAACGTGCGCAAGAGTATTATTGATTCAGCTACCGTTCAGCTAGTTATGTTATCATAGCAATCATACCAACCAAGGGCGAGTGCGATGACTCTCGAATCTGAACTGCATGCCGCTTTTAACCGACACATGGACAATGCATGCCGCCTGTACCCTGCTTTTACGGCGTGTCGTGGTAAAGTTAAGTTCACCATTCGCCCGAATATGGGGACGAATGCCGGTAAAGCCTATGGTGATCTTTCTATCGAAATCAATCTGGCCATGGCTCGCCAAAATTTGGAGTTTATTTGTAACAATACCATCCCACACGAAATCGCGCATATTCTGTGCTTTTACTTCCGTTGGGATCTTGGCCATGGGCACAAGTGGAAAGTTGTGGCGATGTCTCTCGGTTGCTCCGGTGATAGCCGTTTCAGTTTTGAAAAAACCGGAATTCAGCCTGTAATGATGCGCCAGCGTTCCAAGTATCTTCATAAGGCAACGTGTGGAACTGAACTTTGGCTCAGTGATGTCATGCATGGTAAAGTCATGCGGGGTCAGGTTCGCGTGCTGCATAGCACTGGTGGCAAGCTGAATGTCAATACCTTTATGGGGAAAATGAAGTGAAGACATATATTGACAAATCTATCAAGGTTGGTAGTATTGTCACAGGTTTCTATAAAGGGTATTGGAGGGTATTGGAGGGTATTGGAGTTTATTGACCTTTCGGACCGCATATATAATCGAAGTGAAATACCACTGATTGTTGGTGAATTGGCTCTTGATCGCAATGGCAACATTGTAAGAAAGCGTACCCAGCGACGTTGGAGTTTAGGTTGGTCTAGACGTGTGACAAAAGAACGTGTAGAATCTATCAACACTGGCGGCAATGAAATCTTTGAACGGCAAAAGCAAAATATCATGCAAATAGTCGTTGACTCTGAACAGAAGAAGGTGGTATTATGACTGATAATTTACAGATTCTCTCAATTGACGCTGTAATGGCTGCCATGGCCAATTATGCCGAAGCTCAGAGTGAACATGACAGTGCTCGGGCCAAGTATGATGATTATTCTTGGGATTGGTATGGTAGGCGCTACATTAATGCGGTAGACTCTGCAAAGGAAGCCGCTGGAAAGATCCTCGAACAATATATCGAAGCGTGCGTAACGAAAGCGTTGGCAAAGAAGTATTCCTCTCAATCTGAGTGGAAAAGTAGTTGACCCTCAACGATAGATAGTCTATAGTAGTTAAAGTCTGGGAGCGTGGCCAAGTGGTAAGGCAGCAGACTTTTTTAACACTTTTACGAGAGTGTTAAAAAATCTGTTCATCGTGGGTTCGAATCCCACCGCTCCCACCAGATTAGAAATCTCTTGACATTTTGCTAAATAGAAGAAAAGGAAATCTTCTATGCACGCAAAATTTAAAGGTAATGTTGGAGCATTTGTACTTTCACTGTTTTTAGCTGAACAAGGTTATTCTGTGTTCACTGAACAAGGTGATATATCTAAGATAGATGTTATATCAGAAAAAGATGGTGAATTGTTGAAGTATCAGGCAAAGGCTGTAACTCCGGTAAATGGAAAAATTTCAGCAGAATTGCGAAAATGTGGACCCGGTTATGTATACAGATATACTGAAAAAGATTTCGATTATATGTCTGTATATGATTTAGAAAATAAACAATTGTATATCATACCATCAAAAATTTTGTTCACAAACAAACATAGCTTGACATTTAGTCTACAACCACCTAAGATTAAGAACACCACTGTTCGGCTGGCGTCGGATTATATTGCCAGTAAATGGAAAAATCACTAGGATAATCAAATGCTTACGCGAACTCTTGAAGATTATCAGAAGATGATCGGTAAGAAAGTTACCAAGAAACGGGGTGGGCGTGTACCGAAACCTTTCAAATCAAAGTTGACAATCAACATGGTCAAGGATATTATCAATCATCCACACCTGAACATTCCAGCGTTCACGTTCGAAGAGGATGATTCATTTGTTGAATGTCGCCGCTGCCATGAAGTCAATGAAAACTGAGTAAAGTGAAGAACAAGATGAAACAGAATCTTCCAGATATTGTTAAATTTGCATTTCAGATCATTGAAATGCATAATACGATTAAACGACAAGCTGCTTTGATTACAGAACTTGAATCATATAAAGATTCTTATACTGAATTGTTGAATAATTCCGTTAAGCATGGTGAAACCATGATGCACAATATGATGGAAATCGTATTGTTGGATGGGGTGGTTGATAAAATGATCGAAGCGAAGGCAAAAAATGCGTAAGCAAGTCTGGTATTTCAAATTTAATACCAACGGAGACAACGATGACCATCGAATGCACTGACTTCGAAGAATTCTTGAATGTAATCAAGGGGTTAGTGGTTCGCGGATTGACATTCTCATCGAATGCGAGTACAATGCGAATCACACTCACTGGTGGTTATTAACATGGAAAACGGCTTCAAAACTGCTGAAGAAGTTGCTCAATATTTAGAATATTATTCAAATTCTAGAATGAAGGAAGCCGCCAAGTTTGTTAGAGCGCAAGCCGAAAAAATTAATGCATTAGAGCGGGATGAGATGCTGCATGCAGCCGCAGAAGCGGAACGGGAGTTATATGAGAACGCACGCGCCCACACGTTGTTCATTCAGTGTGGTGGAATTGAATGACCGTAGCTGTATTTTTATCCTTCCCGACCACGCACCCATTTTACCATATCATACCTGAACAATAACTGAATGGGCCAGAAATGGCCCATTCTTTATTACGTGAACCAGCCAATAATACAACCAATCGGCCATAGGATGATCGCAATCGCACGGACGATTGTTTCACCATCCAAAACAGATGATGCCCACACCGCTTTCAGGTTCAATACCCACCCAATGATGACAAACGCGCTCAAAAGCACTACCGTAAACACATCCCCGAGAGAAGCCCAAAACCTTTTCATGTTTTTCCTCCAATTGGTGTGTAGAACTATAAGCTAACGAGCAATCATTGTCAACATGTTTTTTTGTTCATACTGTCTTAACGATTTTGTTACAAAAAAGATTGCGAAAGTTCTTGCAATCATTCTGTGGTTCGCTTATAGTTAACCCACTGAAACACAACCCACCACAAGAAAGGAAGTGTAAATGAACGTCAATGATCTGGTCCAATTTGGTTTGAAGGGTACGTCCGCTGCAAGTGATATCAATTTCATCAAGAGTCAGCCAGCGATTGCAACACAGTTGTGTGAGTTTTTCAAGTTGAACGTGGATGAAGGGCAGCCCACGATTCAGGCTGCGCAGTATGCCGTGAATGAAACGTACCGTAACAATGGTGACGATGCGGTTACTGTCGAAACGATTGCGGAAACGGTTCAGAATAAGATGGAATCTTATCGCAACAAGCTCCGCAAGCTGGTCGCTCCGGTTGTCGCTCCTGTCGAGGAAGCCCCGGTCCTGCCGGTGTTCGATCCTTCCGCAGAAGTTCCGATTCCTGCGCCTGTGGAAGTGGTCGAAGATGTTCAGGCTGCGCCTGTGGAAGTGGTCGAACCCGTTGAACCCGTTGCGGCTGTCAAGCGCAAGCCGGGCCGTCCGCGTAAGGTTGTCGATCCGAATGCGCCGGTTGTTGTCAAGACTGTCAAGGCGCCCGGTTCTGGCAAGGGACGCCCCAAGCTCGCCGCTGGCCTGTCGCAGTATGATCGTGTGATCGCTTGGGTGGCTAACTCCAAGTTCGTCGGAATTGTGAACAATGATCGCAATGCTGCCGCCATTGATTGTAGTCTTGAGACTTCAATCCCGGTTGGTTCGGTGCTGGTCTATTTCTCCAAGGGTATCAAGGCTGGTCTGTTCAGCTAAGATATAATTAACCCAACCTGAACGAACCCTGAATGACCTTCAGGGTTCTTCTTTACATGTAATTAATTACCTGCTAAAATGGGTGCGTGGTCGGAGAGATTGCGCCAACTCATTGAAATAATTAGATTTGTTCAGCTTATGTTCAGGTTAGTGTGATATCATATACACATAACTGGAGCACACCATGTCCTACAAACTCTTTCTTGATGATGAGCGATTCCCACCGGAAGATGGAACCGTCTGGATCATTGTCCGTAACTATGCCGAATTCCTTAAGTGTATTGGCACCTATGGAATGCCAGCATTCATTTCGTTCGATCATGATCTTGGTGAAGGGCGCGATGGGTATGATTGTGCGAAGTGGCTGGGCGAATTCTCCATTGACTGTGATATTGACTTGCCAGATTTTTACATTCATAGTCAGAATCCGATTGGCAGTGGTAACATTGACGGATATCTTAATGCCCTCAAGAGGTTTCGAAAAGAGAACCGTTAAGCTACTGTTCAGCTAGCATGTAGTATCATATCCTTAACAACTGGAGAGCAACATGTCCCGCAAAGTCACAGTAAATGTCACCTTCAAGCTCACGCTGAATGTGGATGATGGTGTAGAAATCAGTGACGCACTGAATGAACTGGACTATACCTTCACTCCACCAGATTATTACGAAATTGTGGATGAAGAGATGATTGACTTTGATGTGACCGATAGTCGATAATAAGGAAAAGCCATGAGCCGTTTGACCTATAGCGATATCGCAAACCTTCCGCAGTCCCATCCTGATTACATCCGTTTTATGAAGGAAATCAATAACTTGGATGATGCGTATGCGAGTGCATCCAAGTTCGATTCTACCGAAGGGTCCGATGAAGAATATGATGATGAGGGTACACTGGAACATTTTGATCGCTATGTCGCTGGTGATCGTCGTTAAGCTACCATTCATCTTAGTGTGATATGATCACACCATCAAATCGGAGAAAGACATGCAAATGCGTATGAAAGTTTTGTTACTCAATGGCCATGAGTTTGTTGGTCGTTGGGTAAATTGTACTCAAAAAGAGTATGATGATACCAAAGCACAGACGTCAGTGTATCTTCCTGATCTGAACAAAATCGAACTACCAATGGAAAATGGTGATCTGTTGCTGATTCCCAAGACTGCTGCGCAGAGTGCCGTCCTTATCATTCAAAAAAGGGATTGAACGTGAACGTCTACGAAGTCATCGAATCGAAGGCTTGGGTACATCCTGAGAAAGATTACAAGGTTAGCATCTATGGTTGCCCGCCCGTTGGTGATGGATGGGAAGTCAAAGTCTGCGGTTACACTGTTTATAACATCGAACGTGGTACTGTTGGTATTGGTCGTGTACCATGGACGAATCGTGAAGATGCGCAGAAGTGGGTTGATGGTGAGCACGCACGATTGAATGCTATCAGGAAATCGTTCAGCAAAGGTTCAGGTTAGTAATGGTAGAATGGTTTCAACGAATTGGGGCAGACGTGTCCTGATAGTCCACCAGAACTGGTCTGGGTATATCGTAGGGATCGTTGCTAAACTACGGTAGAATTTTGCAACGGATGTAGCCACGGTGTAGACTGAAATATCGGGGAACATCCATATTGAGGCGTTTCAGTCAGGGGAGTGGAGCGAAAGCGGTGAAGCGTTGATCCTGCCACGGTAGCATGCAGGGGAGTGGAGCGAAAGCGGTGAAGCGTTGATCCTGCCACGGTAGCATGGGACCGAGGCCCATACTAGATGATCTACCATCGAAAATAAACGTAAGACCCTCCCGGTAATTGACTGGCGCTTTTTATCTATCCTTCCCGACCACGCACCCATTTTAGCATAATATATCTGAACAATAGCTGAATGGCGGGGTCGCTCCCCGCCATTCGTACTGACCTTGGCGTCAGCGGGCCATCCCAGATTGGTAGGAGACTTCACCTTTTTCGCCCCCACTTTCTCTCTCGGGCAGGGGTTGCCCACAACCTGTATCGTAGGTTGCTATCGCTACGGGCTATGGCCATCAACTACAATATCGCACTTTCAACTCCCTGCCCTAGTGGCCGCGTTTCAGTGTGGAGCCAGTATGACACCATGATCCTGAACGAATCCTGAATACAATGTAACATGATAAACAATTGGAAGTTACGATCTGTTCAGCTACTATTCAGTTAAGAACCCCCATAATAGCCTCACACTAACGGAATGGAGCAAACGCCATGAGTAACAAGGTCCATCAGATTCTGACCGATAAGGTGCTGGAAATGATGAAGAATGGTGTTGCTCCGTGGAAGCGTCCGTGGCGCTCCAATGGTCATCCGCGCAACATTCGTGGCACTAGCTACAATGGTATCAATTATTTCATGTTGTCATTGACCGCGCAGATCAATGGGTGGTCCAATATCTGGATGACCTTCAATCAGATCAAGGAGCGCGGTGGCACGATCAAGGAAGATCAGAAGAAGAATGGTACGTGTGCCTACTTCTACAAGATGCTGGAGCGTCAAAATGTGGTTACTGGTGATATGGAATATAGTCATCCGATCTTCCGTTTCTTCCTTGTTTACAATCTGGATCAGGTCGATGGTATCATCGTCAAGGGTGTAAATGATGGAAGCGCCAAGGTTCACGAAACCCTGCCCGCACCGCAGAGCATCGTGGATGGCTACCAGAATGGTCCTGAAATCCGTTTCGGTGGGGATCGCGCATGCTATAGCCCGGTCATTGATAAGATCAGCATGCCTGCGCTGGATTCGTTTGACACTGCGGAGCACTACTATGCCACGCTGTTTCATGAAATGGCGCATAGCACTGGCCATCTGAAGCGATTGAACCGCAAGGAAATCATGGACCCTATCATGTTCGGTTCCCATGATTATTCGCTTGAAGAATTGGTTGCAGAGCTTACCAGTGTCTATCTTTGTGATTCTTGCGGGATCAACAATGAACGCACGCTGGAAAACTCCGCAGCGTACCTTGCAAGCTGGCATGCTGCACTGAAGAATGATCCGCACATGTTTTCTACCGCCGCCAGTCGTGCGCAAAAGGCTGCAACTCACATTCTGGGCAAGGTCGAAGAGACTGTCGAAGAGGATTGATTCAGCAACCATTCAGCTAGTGTGTAGTATCATAGCTACACACTAGATCAACGGAGAAGACAAAATGTCCGATGAACAAGCTCTTGAGATTCTGGCCCGTATCGCTGAAGAGATGGGTGACTATGAAGAGGCTGATCGCCTTCGTGAACCTGTTTACAATCCTTCCAAAGAAGTCTAACATGAACGAACCCTGAACGACCTTCAGGGTTCTTCTTTACATGTAATATAATACCTGCTAAAATGGGTGCGTGGTCGGAGAGATTGTACTAAGTTATTGAAAATGTTGGTTTTTTGTTCAGCTAGCGTTCAGGTAATTAGTGTAGAATACGTTCCATCCACTGGAGAGATTCTGTGAACATCAAAGAGTACAAAATCGCGGAATGGGTTGCAATCGTCGGAAGTTATGGTATCATCATTCTACTGACCATCTAGGAGAATCAAATGCAGAGCAAGTTCCAATCATTTTGCGTGCTGGATGATGGTGAAACCTTCAGCGGTGTCGGTAATAGTACCATTGTATTCTATGACAATGAGGATGATATGTCGGAAGATGACCTGACGTTGTTGGAGAATGGCACGCTTCCTGAAAAGCCGAAGATCGTAATTGATCTGGCAACATTGCTGGCCGAAGCAATTGAAATGAATCTCAGGTCGGTTCGCAGGTTGTCGGTAGCACTGGGTCGATAATACCAAAACTCCCACTGTAATGGTGGGAGTTTTTTAATGTCTTGCCACTTCTCCCGACCGCGCACCCATTTTACCACAACCAACCTGAATGAATACTGAACGTAAGATATTGATTTTATTCAGGTTCTGTTCATCTAACTACTGTAGAATACATTACATCAACCAAGGGGAAGACCGCCATGGAACTGAAAGCAAACATCGTCGCGAAGCTTGATCTGGCTTTTCAGGATGATGATCATTCTTATACCAAGGGCTATCGCGATGCGCTGGAATCGTTCGCCCTTGCTTTGCAGGGGACCATCCCCGAAGGTCTGCTGGTCGATGGTCTGGAATCTGCACTGGACGCATATGCGAACAATGCCCCGCTTTCGGCACTGGGTGATGATTTCGAGGATGACGGCCAGCCAACCGAAATGGAAGAGTGGCGGGATTTTGACCCTGACTGTTAAGCTACCATTCAGGTAAGTCCTGTATAATACATTACATCAACTAAGGAGAACATCATGAACGAGTGTGCTGATCTCTGGGAAGCGGAATGGAATGAATGGGTCGAATCACTAGAAGATCACGAACTGGAGCCTGAAAATGAAGTTTAGAGTTGGTGATCATGTCAGTGTCAATGGCACTCATCTTCAAGGTTATGTGACCACTACTTATGCACATCTCGTGCATGTGCTTGGAAAACCCACATACACCGATGGCGACAAGGTGACGTGTGAATGGACAATTCAATTTCGTGATGGGACAATCGCCACCATTTATGACTGGAAGACCGAATGCACCCCACATGAACTATATGACTGGCATGTTGGTGGAAATGACCCGCGCGCAGTCCTTCTAGTTGGTCTGGTACTGGACTCGGTTGTAAGATACGGATGGTAAGATGAACGAACCCTGAACGACCTTCAGGGTTCTTCTTTACATGTAATTAATTACCTGCTAAAATGGGTGCGTGGTCGGTAGAACTCTATTTCGATAAATAGAAAGAAAAGGAGTTTTACAAAATGGCAAATACAAAAATTAGTGCGTTGCCTGCTGCTGCCGTTGGTGATATAGCTACTGGCGAGTTTGCAATGGCGCACTCTGGAGTCACTAAAAAGGTTTCAGGCTCTAATCTTAATACACATATACAAAATACATTGGTAGCAACTACAGTCAATTTGGGTGTGGTAGAATTGGCCACAAACACTGAAGTTTCTGCTGGTACTTCAACGACTACAGTAATTACACCAGACTCATATAGAAACAGCGTACCATATTATGTAGAACGCAATGTCGCTAGCTGGACATTAGGACTAACTGACAGAAATACTGATCAATGGTGTCAATATTCTGGTTCCATCTGTTCCATTCCTGCAAATTCTACTGTCCCTTTTGAAATTGGTACGACCATCCCATTCATTAGATTAACTTCAGGCACAGTTACAATTGGCGCATTACCGGGAGTGACACTAAACGGTGTCTCATATGGTAGCTGCACCATTAGAACTCAATATCAGGGTGCATTACTTAAGAAAATAGGAACAGATTCTTGGGTTATCAGTGGTGAAGTGAGTACCGTAGCATGAGTATGGTATTAACCCCACAATATAGAACACAAAGACATAAAAATTCCATCTTTATGATGGAAGAACTATATACTGGAACATGGACTTCATCAATCCCTAATTATGAAGGATACACATTGTCATTCACTACCCCACCAGCGGTAGGTCAATTGATAGTTTTGACAACACATTCAAGAAACTATAATGTTGTAGGTGGCGTAGGCCCAATACCATTGATCGGTGGAGAGCCATTTTCATTAGCTTCTCGAAGCGGAACATACGGTTCTATTAGTCCCGGCGTAAGATCATACATGACAGAAATCTGGTATAGAACTGCAACTGCCGCTGATGCAGCTAACTTATATACGGTATATTTCTGGGCCGATGGTGTCAATATGTTAACTGCCACCAAATTTTCAGGTGGAACATATTGGGGTACACCAGAAGACCCATATGTGGTCCCAGACTCAACTTATGCAAACAGCGTGGCCGGTGGCGCATCTTCAATCACTGCTGGCGCAACGGGTGTTGATGTTGCTACTGGTGGGTTCGTGATCGCAGCCAGCGCGAGATTTGAAAGCACTGCTACGCCAACCGTTAATAATTCATTCTCGTTGACATCACAGTCTTATAGTGTGGCGAGTTTTGGCGCCTTCCATGTTGCACGTAGAGATAACTATGATGCAGCCGCATCAGCGCAGAACACGACTTTTACATATAGCGGAAATGACTACATGGCATCGTCAATAGCAGCATTTAATCCATAACAAGAAAAGCCCCGAAAGGGGCTTTTTCAATATGAGCATTTAACTTTCCAAATAGATTCTTCTTTTTTAGCAGCTTTGTTCGCCTCTTCTTCAGTATACCATTCTGACTTTGGCAATACTGGAATATCGAATGCAGAGAATACACCCCACATATCAGAATCTTCGATATGTGCCACGAAAAAGTTTTCTAGGATCAAACCTGCCGTTAATTTTAACATAAATCCCCCAATAGAATCGCCCCATCCGGTTGACTAGACACGGATGGGGCAGCCCTGTAGCAAAGCTTTAAAAGGGACTTTTTGTGTAAGGGCTCGTCCCGGTCTTTCTTACCTTGCAGCCACTATAGGGGCGCTGCTAACCTTCCGGCAATACCGCTCACGGTTTTATAAACACCAAGTCATTATTAGATAGTCTCTATGGGGTCATTGATAATCGGCACTCTGACTGCCACCTTTTCGGGAGAGGTCGTTATCACCGCTGCCGATGAGTGAACTATACGCCCATGCAATGATGGGTGCAACAACTATTTTGTAACAAGTGTGGTTACATTTCATTCATCAAGTGTTCAGAATTATGTAGTATAATGACACCATACCAGACGAGAATTGTCATGAACGCGATCATTAACACATATGCTCGGGGACAGGTCAATGTAGTGGTTGTTGGACGCATTGCCCCTACTTGTCGCGGTGGAATGATTCGCTGTAAGGTTCAGGAAAATGATGCAGGATACACAAAAAACAGCTTGCATGATTTCAATTCGCGTGATATAGTTGGTTCATTGGATTTGAGCAGTCTCCCAGAAGTTGAATGGTAAATCAATAACTACACCATCGAGGAACACAAAAATGAAGCGTATCACATTGATTTTGCTTACAATTTTCACATTGGCAGGTTGCGAAAGTCGCACGACTGAAGTGCATAGTTTTATCTTGCCAGAAGGTCTGAAAGATTGTAAGATTTATGATATGAATAATGGTCTGCGGCGTATCATTGTCGTCCGTTGTCCGAATTCGTCCACTTCTACTCAATATCATTCTGGCAAGACTTCGGTGAACACGACGGTGGTAGAAGCTTCACTGTAAAAGTTTATGGGGTTGACTGCTACTTCCAATATGAACGGCCATTGGGGCTTAGTAATATATGGGTGAAAGTGTCATGGTTTGTTAGCGCAATCCATGGTATGAGCTAATGGACGGGGTGGTGCGCTAACACCTATTCCCAGTAGGTTCGATACCTACCAACCCTATTTTATATGACAAGGAGATACACGATGGGTTATTATATCGAAACAAATGATTGCCTGAATAAGGCAACGTATATTGCAAAGAGATACAGCGCAATGAATGTGACACGGGACGCGTTTTTGGCACTTGATGTCAATGAGAATGGCCTCGTGGTGGTTGTAAACAACGGCTTCTTCGAAGCTGCTGCATTCTGCTACAATGATGCGGAGCGTCGAGCGTTTACCGATCTTGGTGATACTCGCCCCAAGCAGTATCTTGTCATGGATCGGAAGCTCGCTGAACGGTTGTCAGATTACGGGTAATAGTGCGCCCTTCGGGGCGCATTTTTATTATCCACCGTGTATCCCGACCACGCACCCATTTTAGCATGTCATATCTGAACATAAACTGAATGGGACCGCTCTCAACGATCCCATTCAGGTACAGATGTTCGCGGCAAACCCCAACATCTCTCTATGGCTGTTTCATAGAGCAATTCCAATATGTATCTTTTAGTTAAACTCAATCAAAATAGTTACCGCTCGACGTTAACCGTTACCCTAGCTAGGTCCATGTCATGACTTGACTCCTAATTTAAGTGATTGATTTCATTAAAGTTTGTCAGGTAAGGATGGTTAGTGTTAGAAGACACTTACTCCTGTGTAGGTGATGTTCCGTTTCAGTGATGCCAGTATCGCATCGCGTAGCTGAATGATAGCTGAACACATTGTAAAGTATCAATTTACAAAATAGCTGTTGACATTCCTGATGGTCCATGTATAATATTACACGTGGGTCAAGGAGAAATGTGATGCGTACAATAATTGCAATTCTGCTTATGTTTGTTTGCTCATATGTCAACGCCACCAATGTAACAATTGTAGATTTTTCAAAGACTTATGAGCATCATTACAGTAACTGTGACGTCTATTTCCACAATGGGCGTGGTGGATATCTGTACGCCAATTGTGAGAGTTATGCTGCGCCATTCATGACCTATCAGCGTTCCGACTGGTCTTCGCAGGTCTATGATGAAATTGGTGTCAATGGTGTGATGTGGAATCGTTGCTTTCTGACTGGCGATCCAGTGATTGAAATTCGTTTTGAATGTAATCTACCATTGGTGTTGCGTCCACGCAATCGTAATATTTTTGGTCTGGACGTTCAGCCGTCATTCATGTCAGAGCATGTAGTATACGATCCATTCCGATAACGGGGTAAGTCATGAAGCTCAATCTTGGTGATGTGATTCAGTTTACCGAATATATGGTTGGCCACATGAATTGCGCCGGTCCATTTCGCATGGATGAGATGATCGGTGTTCAGGCGATTGTGGTCCAAATTAATATGGCTCGCGGGGACATCTGTCATCATGTTCGATATTTGACTGGTAACAAGGTTGGTAGGCAGGATTGGGTGTATTTGACATCATATGGAACTTACAGTTCATATCATCCGGGGACATGTTTTGAAGTTATCAAGGTTGGTAATGGTGAGCCACCAGTCGAAGGCGTTGATTATGTTTTGACCGAAGATGAGTATCGTCAACGACGTTATATTGCATTCACGAATACTCTTTCTTTTGAATACGAAGGATGGCGTAATGCTGCATCATACCTTGCTCACCTGTATTTGAACAATGAGCGCACATTTCACAATATGTTGCCACAACTGCGCAGGAAAGATGGTACAATCAATCCCAACAAAGTGGAAAAGGCATTCCATCAGTTGAAGTTGAAGATTGACGATTGGGCTTATGAATGTCCTCGCGAATGTCCCGAAGAGTTTAAAACCTATATTAATCAATATCTTAGCCAGTTCAATCAAATCGATTGGCACGCGGTAACTGCTGAGTTTAACGCTAAATAATTGGAGATAATAATGTCAAAATTGACTGGCCTCGTTAAAGACCTTAGTGAAGGTCGAAGGATTGAAGTGCTTCATGGTGAACATGAGGATGTGGAGTTTTTCGTTGTCACAACCTACATAAATGGTGAACGGACATCACGAGCCAAACTGTCCACCGAGGCAATGGAAACAATCGTCAATTTGTGGGCACAACTCATCCTTGGTGTGCCGCCCGGTCAGTCGTATGCGCTGCGTGTCGGTTTGGAGGAAGCAACCGAAGACAATGGGGAGGGCTAGGCCGTTAAGCCTAGCACAAATGGTCTATCCATTCAAAGGATAGACCGAGCCGGGTATAAACCGGCTTCCTTACTAATCTCCCCGACCACGCACCCATTTTAACATATCACATCTGAATGGATACTGAATGGATTGAAACATGATAAGTGTTTGATTTTGTTACAAATAGTTCTTGACAGTGAATGGATTATATGAGATCATAGCATCATACTGAAGGGACACAATCATGGAACGTCCAACTCTGGTGCTTCTTGATCTTGAAGAGACTGTTGTGGACGATTGGCAGACCCGCAATTTCCTATGGCACAAAATGGAACGTGTCAAGCGTTTCCTCGAACAATTCAAACCATTCACACTTGGTTTAATGTCTTGGGCAGTTTGGGACGATGGTGATCTCAGGGTGTTTCATGCTGAACTTGAAGATGAACTGAGTAAGTTCTTTTGTTCACGGTTTGAAATGGCTTGGTCGTTGGATGAATGGCAACGGCGATTGTTGAAGTGTAAGGGATTGAAAGCTGAACGAAAAGATATGTTCGATTGTTTCGGGAAGCATGAAACCCTGTTCATGTGTAGGAATGATCCATTGTTTGCAAATCGTCGCGTGGTTTTGGTTGACGATGTTGTAGAGCATGGTCTATCATTCGCTACAAGTAACAACAACTTCACCAACTTTGTCAACGTGGACCAACTTTAATGATCAGCCCTGAAGCAACCGAAACCTTCCGTAAAACGGTACTGAAACTGGCTGAACAGAATTATGTTGCACTTTTGCAACATCCTCATGATAGCTGGCGCATTCGCAATCAACATGCATTGTGTAATGCTCGCGAACTTGTGGCAATATTGACTGGTGAAACGGGTGAACAAGTGCAAAATCGTTTCGAACAGATCATTTTGGAAGTGAAAGAGCTTTGCGATATGCCGAATCGATGATATAATTTATCCATGCCAACTAGGAGGACAAGTCATGCGAACTGACATTCACCGCAAGGGCGCTATCATCCCCACCGATTATCAGTATGTCATGAGCTATAGCCTCGCCACGAGTCAGGAAGGGTGGGCTGTTCCGTCCTACAATGTTAATTGCAACCTTGATACGAATCATGCTGTCAAGGGTCACACTGGCAACTGCTGCCTGATCGGTATGTTCAACGATCCTACCAAAAAGTTTGCCAAGCATGGTTCCACGGGCAAGTGCACCATCTGCGGTGCTGCATACATCTATGGTGACGTGTGGCAACATATCCCCACGGGCGAATACATCCATGTTGGTCACGATTGTGCAGATAAAATGCAGAGTCAGGATCGTCGCGCATTTGAGCATGGTCGTGTCAAATTCATCAATGGACAAATTCGTTTGGCACGGTTGGAACAGTTCTGCAAAGACAATCCCGGTATGGATGTTGTTTTTGCGCAACATGATAAGAATCATATCATCGCGGATATGCGCAGCAAGGTCATGGAATGGGGTAACTTGTCCGAAAAGCAGATCGCGTTTGCTAAGAAATTGGCTGATACCATCATCAATCCTGTACCGGTTGCAGACGAACCAGAACCGCTTCTGTTGAAGGAAGGACGTGGGGAATACACTGGTCGCTTTGTGAATTTCAAGGGAAGTGAAGGGCCATACGGATGGGTTACCAAGGGGTTGTTTATCGTAGAGCAGGATGGCAAACAAGCCAAAATTTGGATGACTGTTCCAAGTGGCTATGGTGATGAAAAGAACGTGGAGGCTGTCATCATGGTGGCACTGTCCAAGGGTGACAAGGCTGGATTCTACTTTGGGAATCGCCCCAAGCTTCTGAAAGTGCTTGACACCGTATAATGTAATAGGTATAGTAACTTCTCACTGAATGAGGGGGAAACGAAATGGGTATGAAACTCTGGAACCTGAACATGATTGACAACAAGGTTACCGATAATTTTCCATACTACAACTATGGCGATGATCTCTACATTTTTGCCAAGGATGAAGATGAGGCGCGAGCGATTGCGGCTGATGAAATGGGGGATGAAATGCGCGCAGCAAACATCTGGCAGTCGCCTGAAAATTCTGTTTGTATTCAGGTGAAAACTCCACGGAAATCTGGTTTTCTTACCATTGCGGCACCCCAACACTAATATGAACGAACCCTGAATGATCTTCGGGGTTCGTCTTTACATGTAATATAATACATGATAAAATGGGTGCGTGGTCGGGGATAGTGGTGGACTAGGAGGGAGTCGAACCCTCTAGGACGATCAATCCTGTCTCCGTAAGCTGCACACTCAAGTGCCGTGCGAATCAACGCACACCTCTAGCCCATCAAAATTTCATTCATCTTGCGAACGGTTTCGTTCATGATCTTTGCGTCTTCCTCCGCAGACCATTGACACGCCCATGAACTATACGCATGAACTTCAGCATCGTCAACATTGAATACACACCAGAGTGCCGTATCTTCATCGTAATCGGCATAGTACGGGCCATCGTTCATTCTTCTACTCCACATGCCTTGATGAACTTCGCCTTATCGAAATTCGGATTGGTGGCTGCTAGATCTTCAGCCAGTCCCGGAATGAAATTACAATCAAACTGGTTCAGGAAATTGCCAGAACCATATCTGGTTATTCCTGTACGCACCGCTGACATCTGTAACGCAATGAATTCGAAGTGCTGGCGACTCATTTTCATGATAAAACCTCAGATCAGTAAAGGAAGGGGCTGGTAGGATTCGAACCTACTAGCATCTCTCACCTTGTAAGGTGAGCGCAAAACTGTCCATCAGTCAGAAAGATCCCTCATTATGCTATGAGCTATCATATCGAGTAAAACGTGATCAGCGCCCTACTGTTTCCTCTGACATCAGCCCCGTTGTTGAGATGAACTATACCATAGTAAGATGAACAGAACCTGAATGGATTGTTCAGCTATCGTTCAGATTTGTGTGGTATGATATGCGTTAAACAATGACTAGGAACTATTTAAATGAGTGAAATGATCGCCTTCCCATCCATCGAATCCTTGCGTCATGTTGTCAAGGGCACAGAAATTCGTTGCAAAATCAATAACTTGCCGTTGCCCAAGGTTGATTACGTGGGAACTGTAAAAATTCATGGATGTTTTTCAAAAGACACCTTGGTGACTTTGGCAGATGGTAGCCAGTTGCCAATCAGTGATATCAAGGTTGGTATGCAAGTGCTTTCCTATAATGAAGATCAGAAAGTGGTGAAACCTGTAACTCAAGTGGTTTCTGGGGAGTCCCCAAAGGAATGGGTTAGGCTGACATTTGATGGAACAGTTATCGAATGCACTGCTGATCATCTATTCTTCACGGCCAATCGTGGATGGGTGGAAACTCAGAATCTCACAACGGACGATGAATTTATCACAGATTATTAAGACTACCATAAATACTCTCATGGAACTAATGGGAGTATTCAATGTTAATAGAAAAATGGTGGTCGGAAAGAGATTGTAGAAACAGTAGGATATGGATGGCTAAACTTCAATGTGATTCATGTTCATCTGAATTTATTGAAAAATATTCCAAAACGTGTCGAAAACAATCCAAGAGATTAGAACATCTATGCCCTAAATGCCTTTCAGTCGTAATGTCTAAATTATCATCCGACACGATGAAGCGAACGATTGCCAATATGAGTATAGAAACTCAAAGGGGCAATTCCAGTATGGGTGGAAAAGCTGCGCAGAAAAGTGGTAAATGTTCATCTGGGTGGTTTACTACTGAAAGGTGGGATTCTATGACGGTAGAGCAGCAGAACGCCCGAGTGATAAAAGCCAATTCTGCGGCTATGGAAAAACTAAAACAAATGTCAACCGACGAGCTAGCTGCCCATTATACCAAGGTGTTAAAGGGTGGAATAGGTTTTATATCGAAAGGTCAGCAAGAATTGATTGATTCATTATTAGATAGTGGATTCATTGGTAATGTGCAAATATCTAATATGAATGTTGATTGCTGTAACCACGATTTTAAGATCGTCGTCGAGTATAATGGTGATGCATATCACTGCAATCCAAAATATTGGAAGGAAGGCCAATATAGTACATTGATCAAAATGACCGCAAGAGAAAAATGGCAGAAAGATAGAAACCGCTATGCAGTCTTGCGCAAGATGGGCTATCGTGTTATAGTAGTTTGGGAGTCTGATTGGTTAGCAGACAAAAATTCAATCATCAAACGGATTAAATCAATTTATGAAACTTCTAAAGATCGAACCAATCGAAAAGCAGACTTGCTATGATATCAGCGTGGACGACACCAATTGCTTCTTTGCCAATGGTATATTGGTTCATAATTCAAATGCTTCCGTGCGCTTCACCCAAGATGGTGAGATCATCCCACAATC
>JACCDG010099624.1_pt1 | contig 173620 bp, 152 predicted proteins | sample 7442471 | NCBI WGS metagenome assembly JACCDG01 (sample SAMN15323444, study PRJNA562643) | freshwater metagenome | isolation source: river surface water | place: USA:Blue River Watershed | collected 2017-08-17 | reverse complement strand
TACTTTATCTATCTTATCACAGAAATAGTATTTTGTCAATGATATTTAAGGTCAATTATACTGGACTAAAACCACACTTCCTTACCTCTTTTTTATAGTCATTTATTATGTCATCAGCATCACACTCCCTGTAGGTACTTAACCCATAATCCATCCTCGTACAAAATATGCCCACGATTATGTAGGCATTTTTGTTGAGCGGAGGATAGTAAAACCACATGCGTGGCTTCACGGTGAGATTCGAATTTACAGTGAATAACATAATTTCTTTCTGATATACTTTTACTATATGGAAGTAGAAGAGTATACATATCTTAAATATTATGAAATATTGCGTATTGTTGAAGAAAAAGATATTGCAAGTATTCAAGGGAAACCTATTGTTATTGTCTACTCTCAACAATTCACCGAATCATTCCTTAAAGATTTCTTTACCACTACATTTTCTGTACTTTCAAAAATAGTTCTCCAGAAAGGTGAAACTTTTTATCTTCTTTGTAACAAGTATGAAAAGGAGTGTATAGAGCCTTTTTCTGAGATAATCGATGTAACACAAGAAACACGTAACGATCCTGTTGCTATTGTTGATTATATAATGAAATAATATGAATCAATTTACTCAAGAGCTACAAAATGGTCAGGAAAATGCAGTTCATAATCCTGTCAAAGGTCTAGCATTACCTATCGACGCTGAGAAAGAAAATATTGTAGAAGCAATCGCAAATAATCCATCAACAGTTCTTGTTGGGGAGACTGGTTCTGGGAAGACTACCAAGACCCCACTCTTTCTTCTTGAACAGTTTCCAGATGCAAAGATTGCAATTACATCGCCTCGTAAACAACCGGCAAGAAAAGTTTCCGAGTATGTAGCTAGTCAGCTGGGTGAGAGAGTTGGTAATACTGTTGGTGTTATTACCCGTGAGAAGAGGGATACTGGTCCAAAGACTCGATGCTTTTTTATGACTGACGGGGTGCTTCTTAACATGCTTCGAAAAGATCCAACTCTTTCTGATCTTGATATTGTTATGGTAGATGAAGCGCATGAACGTGGCCTTAATATTGACCTTTCTCTTGGGTTACTTAAGCGCGCACAGAAACTACGTCAAGAAAAAGGACTTCCTGAACTTAAGATTGTTGTTGCTTCTGCAACACTTGAAGAAGAGAAGTTTATAAACTATTTTTCAGAAGCACCACTTGTAAAAGTCCCTGGAAGAATGTTTCCTGTTGAGGTGAGTTATCACCCGTTTGATAATAAAGATGAAATATCTTACACCGGAAAACAGAGAGACTATACCGATCATGCAGCAGATGTTGCTACATCTATTCTTTCAGATAAAGAAAAGGATGGGGATATCCTTATCTTTATGCCTGGGGAGGCAGAGATTATGAGAACACTAGAACATCTTAGTAAAACATGTAGTGACGATATCGAGTTGCTACCACTTTTTGGAAGTCAAAATTGGCAAGATCAAGATAAGGTTTTTGAAAAAAATGGAATGCGAAAAGTAATTGTCTCAACAAATGTTGCGGAGACAAGTATAACTATTCCTACTATTCGCCATGTTATTGATACTGGGTACAAAAAAGAGAAGAGATATAATCCGGTAACAGGTATTGATGTACTTGATCTATATGATGCTTCTCAAGCAAATATGGACCAACGCAAAGGACGCGCAGGGCGCGTCTCATCTGGCTGGTGTTATCGCCTTATGGGCGAAGAATGGTTTTCAAAGCGGGAAGCATTTACACAACCAGAAATTCTCCGTTCTAATCTTGCCGAAACTGTTCTTAAAATGAAGGATATGGGTATTGACGATATTGAAGGTTTTGAATTTATAGATCAACCAGATAGTGCAGCTATTGTTGATGCTATCAGACAACTCACACTACTTGGCGCACTTGATGAAGAAGAAACCATTACAGAGCTTGGTAAGGAAATGGCAGAGCTTCCACTCGATCCGGGGCTTGCTCGTGCTGTACTTGAGGCAAAGAAACTCGGGTGTCTTCCTCTTATGATTGATGTCGCTGCAATGTTTTCAACGACAGGTCAGCTTTTCTTTAAGGCAAAAGATAGTGATCCAGAGAGGTTTGATAAAGAATCGAGGCAGAGTAGTCTTAAGATTCGTGGCTCTGACTATCTTACTGCTCTTAATGTTTGGAGAAAATGGAATGAAGATAACTGTTCAACACGGTTTGCTGTCGATCATCTTGTTAACGTAAAGGCACTACGTGAAGCAGGACAGGTACGTGACCTTCTTCTTAGAACTCTCGGGGCGTCTGGTATTCCGGGCGGTGATGATGGTGAACAAGCTGATGAAAAAGAAAAGATTACTCAATGTCTTCTTGTTTCAAAACCGGATAGTATTTTTTTTAATGATAGAAAATCTTTTTCTAAGTGGACGGTATGGTCCCCGGCTTCTCCAAATGCTATTGGACGAAGTGGAATCTCTATTTTCCCGGGGTCAAGTTGCTTTAAGGCTATTTCTGAGCAAGATGTTTTTGTCGGCGAAGATATTTATACTAATGACAAAGGTACAACCTATGCACGAAGGTGTCATTCGGTAACTCTTGAGTCACTTAAGAAGATTGCTCCACACCTAGTTACAGAAAAAGAAGAAGAGGATCAATATGGTTATACTCATACAGTTACTAGGATTAATGGTATTGAGGTTACAAGACATACTGTTTATAATCGTCCAACAGAAGCAAGGCATGACCCATACGCTCAACGTTTTCCTTCTAGTCCATATCAACATCGCACACTTGAAAGAGCTGTTGATGCGTATAGTGTTGGTCAGCTTAAGGTAGGGGAAGGAACGTTGTATGGTCATAATACAAGAGTTGTTGCAATTCTTCAGGAATACTCACTAAGGAATCGCACTCTTCCTGATTGCGAATGGGATGATCGTATTAATGATGATATTAAAAATGGGGTTATCAAAACACTAGAAGATGCACAAGCTAGACTTGATTCATACGTGCTTAATCTTAATGAACTTGTTAGTAAAGAACAACAAGAAGAGACGAGACGTCTCTCTCCGGACAGTGTACATATTGGTGACATTATTCTTCCTGTAAAATACAGAAGCCAGCGTACTTCTTACAGTTCTCCTTCTAAAAAAGTCGCAACACTGACTTTTAATCTTGATATGATGACGAGAATCATGAAAGATAAAAAAGGGTCTATCGATGTTTCTTTGCCGCTTGTTGATGATATTGTGTTTGAGTATAAATACATGGCGCCATATCATTTTTCGGATTCAAGTACACTGTATGAACAGACAAAAACCTTTCCATCTATAAAAGATATGATGCAGTTTGCTTTGACTAATAAATTCGAAGTTAACGAGTGTGAAAAAATAACTGTCCAAGAAGGCGGCATGAGTAAGGAGCAGAAGGAGACATTGTTCAGCTCTCTTCCAAAAGATGATCTGTATGATTTACAAGGGGCGCTTGATACAAAAGATAAAAAAGAAAAACTTTCTACACGACTTGTTATCCTTCGAACACTGATTGGCATTGTTCATGATTATGTTACTCAAGCACCAGATTCAAAAACAAAAAATAAAGTTCTGGCTCAGATAGCTTCATTGCGAAAAGAATTGCGAGGAATGTTTGATGAAGTTGAGGCGTATAAGAGCAAGCCACTGAAGGTCGAAAAAGTTTTGGATTGTATATTATTATGTGAGTCCTTCTTGTCAGGTAATGACATACTTTCTTTGGTTGGTGTTACAGATAAGAGATATCTTGGTGCAGTATATCTCAATACCAAAACGCTTGAACAAGCAGCGCATGATGGAGACGTTGAAATATCTGAAGATGTTGCAAAGAAAATTCTTAAAAAATCATTTGATCTTTTAATTGGCAACAACCCTACACAGCTAGATGAGAGTAGTGCAAGTGAAATTCTTATTGATGAAATAATTTAAGTATGGAGTTACTGTCAATACTCATTGACTGAACTTTAAAGAATAAATAGTGACTGTCACCATATGCACTAATTGTGTTCTAACTTCACCCCACAATCCCCACAACAAAATAAACCGCTTTGTCTGTATGTGCTGAGTATAAAGCTTGCGAAATTGTTCAATTAGCTTGCGACGTGAAATCTTATAGACGATTTCCACCCACTCCTTGACAAACTTCTCAATCGTAAGTAGTATTCGGAGATCTTGTCCTTTTCAGGAGAATACGATGAAAGCGTGGAATCTGTTTCTGCGGTGGGTTAAGTCCTTTTTCGAACCGTTCCCCAACAGTGAAGAAGGAATGTTGATCGCAAAAAATTTTCTCACTGAAGGCATTGAATTGGTAATTGGTGAGAAAGTTACCATTGTGTCGCTGGTGCAAAATGCTGCAAATTACCATCCACAGTGGAAGGGCACCAGTGGACCAATTGCAATGTTAGATGTTTTTATCTTGGTGACCTTCACTACTGATTCTTCAGCAGTTGAACAATCTGTTTTTGCTCAACTTTGTCTTGCATGCGAAAGTGGGGAGCACCACTGGTATCCTAATTATTGCGGGAGCTATCTTAGCTTTGATAGGAATAACTGCTATCATCTCCAGTCAGACTTTTACAGTGGGAAGGTTTCCATTGGGAAAGAGTGGTATGGTAGCAATATCCCGGAAGACTCTCCTAACATCTTCACTGTTTAATTTGAAGCTGTACACCTAAGAACGCAGTTTGTAGTTTCTGTAGCCATTGAAAAGTCACTTTGCTTTCAGTGGCTTTTCTATTGTGGAATCTTATTTCTCTACGATAACTTCAGTGCTACTTATACAATAAAAGCATTTACCCCTCCTTCGGAAACTTCTCCACGTCCATATAGAAAATCTCCCAGGTGTGCCCATCAAAATCTTCTATAGTTCTCTGTTGCATAAAACCGTAGTCTCTCATTTCATTTGGCTCTATCCCACCAGCACGTAGACCATTTTCCATCATACTATTCACACTTTCAACGCTATCAAGAGATAGGGAATAAAGACCAGCTATAGTTGTTTTCGTGTCAGTGAGTGGCTTCTTTGTAAATGATGAGAACTTTTCATGTGACAAGATCATCACAAAAATACTATCACTCCACACCATACATTTACCATTATCATCTGAAAATTGAGGATTATTAGAAAAGCCAAGTGCAGTATAAAAGTCCATAGACTTCTGTACATCTTTTACTGCTAGGTTGATGAAAATTTGTTTTGTCATGTAATATACTTTATCATTTTTTGTGACAGATCTCTATTCAAAAATGCCACAACCGCTTCACTTTACCATATTCAGTATGACCACCAAAATCGGTGACCATTTTTGTTGAGCAACGCGAAGCAGATTTGTGACCAAATGTAAAACCACATATATGTTACACTCAGTTTGTAATAACTAATTTTTGTTGTATGAACATGAACATGGGAAATGGGAATCCAGAAACAAAGCATCCTGATCTTGATCAGGATATTCAAGAAGTTCATGAGATTAAAACTGCTGCAATGGAGCTTCTTTTTAGTTCTCATGTAATAAGTCGAGAAGTTCAAATGCAACTTAAGGATATTTTTGATAAAGCTCATGTTCAAAAAATATACCTCATGAGACAGTTATCCGACTACCTAGCACATAAAAATTCAAAAATTTTTGAAGCAGATAACTTGATGAAACAGGGGCACGAATTAGGTAAAAGTGCTAGTATTGCATTATTGCAGTTAAGTGATGAAGACATGGCTCTTCTCGAATGGTTCCAACAAGTGAGAGCATAATAAGTTTTTTTAATAGAAAATCCCAAGACATCGTCTTGGGATTTTCTGTGTCTCCTCAACTAAATTTTCTATTCTTAGTAGTCGTTAAGCGCTGCTCTTGTAAGCATGCCAACGTAGCCTGTTGCTGAGATGTTTCTTGATGCTTGGAATTTTTTTACAGCATCAAGTGTACGTGTGCCGAAGTATCCCGTTGCTACAACTGTAAGATAATTTTCACCAATAAGATATTTTTGGAGTTCAGTCACTTCGTTGTTTGTTTGTCCAAGCCATAAATCGTTATTAAATATGTATGGTCCACCTGTTCCTGGGTCGGAGGGTTGGTTAACCGTAATTGCAAATGAGATACATGTAGAACTCGTTTGGCACGCAGTTACTGACGCTGCCCCAGAAGATCTTCCTGTAATCATAAGCATGTTGTTATAGATATTTGCTAGAAAGACTGACGATGCTCCTGACTGAAGATAGTATTGAGATCCGTTTCCACCAGAAAGATATATCTTAATGCTTTGATCAATTCCTAAAGGAAAAGAAAATACTTGACCTGTTGTTACTGGTCCTCCTCCTATGGTTACCATAAGAGGAACACAGATACCATTTGAGGTACAGACGTTAAGAGTTGTTATTCCAGAAAGTGTTCCACTTACGGTAAGTATTGATCCTGCTATAGATGTAGAAAGGGTATTGCCTCCTGTTGTAGTGACGCTATACGGGGTGTTACCTCCTAGTATTTGGACCGAACCCACTTGTCCCGCTGTTAGACTAAGACTAGAAGGGCTAAGAGTGAGTGCGTTAGTTGGTGAGTCTGTTACGTATATTGTTAGTTGATTACACATTGATGCAGATGAACAGATACTGAGGACTCTTGTTCCAGAAGTTGGTCCCGTTAAAGTAAGTATATTTCCAGAGAAAGAATAATATATTGTGTTACCTGTTACGATTGATACTGTATAGGGGACGCTGCCTCCATTTATTTGTACAGTGCCTGATTGATTGGTTACAAGATTGAGGATTGATGGGCTGAAAGATATTCCTCCTGTACCGGTGTTGTTTACGGTTATAGTTGTTGTCCCACAAAGTCCTCCATTTGTTGAACAAACAGTAATCACAGAGGATCCTAGTCCTATTCCAGAATAGGAAATAATATTTCCGGAGATATTTGCGGTTACTATAGAACTATTTGAATTTGATGAAATATAGTAGCTTGCTGTTCCTCCGGAAACAGTAAGAGTGCTATTTTGACCAAGAGCGATACTCGGATTACTTGGACTAAAGGTAATTTGTGTTGGTGGTGAGTTGTTATTGTATGGCCAAGTGAGACTGTTTGAAATGTAACCATTCACGATTACATAGACTGGAACAGTGTTGTTGATTCCGATACCAGTTGTGCTCAACGTCCCAGAAAACCCTCCCGTAGAGTCAGTTGTGCCAACTACTTGCGAGTGTGTAGTGTTATCTATTGTCGATGTAAAATAAAGTGCAACTGAGCTATTTGCATCAGCCCCCAAGACGGTAACAAGAACATTATTACCATCTCCGCTACCTGATACAGCAAGGGAAGGGGTTGCTGCAAATACTAAAGTTGTTGGGATTATTGCTAACGCAATGATAACGCTAAGAATGTGTTTTTTTGTCATGATATTTTAATATGGGTGTTAGTTAGTGATTAATTGGTAAAGCTAGTTATAAGCTACTACATACGTGAGTTTTCTCATGATGAGCACGTGGTGAGTACATTTGATTCGCTCACATGCATATATGATGACGTTCGTTCGCTGTATAATCTTTCAAGGCAACGCGCGAAGCGTATGAAGTCTATATATTGTTGAGTTATTGTGCTTTATGGTAATGCAAATAGGTGGGGTAAGTTGTGAATATGATTAAAACTTTACTATCTATCCTGGTTCAGTAGTGCTACTATAAAACTAGTCTGTATGTCTCAAAAAAATAAAACTCCAATAATTCTTTTTGTTCTCACACTTGCTTGTATCGCAGGGTACTTCGTTCTTCATTCAAAAAATTCTGCAGTTCAAGAACCCACACAGACACCTATTGCATTGGTGGAGTATAAAAATACTGAGTACGGCTTTGTGATCACACTCCCTTCTTCATGGAAAGGGTACTCAAGTATAAGTGATACATGGAAAGCATATTCTCCAAATAAACCACAAGGGAGTATTCCTGATGAGACAGGCCCACTTCTTTCAGTGCGACACCCACTCTGGTCGGAGACAACCCCACGACAAGATATTCCCGTCATGGTGTTCACACTTCTGCAGTGGAATTTGATTACACAAGACAAGATTCACGTAGGTGCAGCACCTATTAATCCAAGCGAGCTTGCTCGTAACACAAAGTATGTTTTTGCACTTCCTGCGAGGTATAACTTCGCCTACCCTGTAGGATACGAAGAAGTTGAGACCATTCTTCAAACAAAACCAATTCGCGGGTTTTAAGTGTGTATATTTTGAGGTAGAGTTTTATAGCTTCATTTTCTGAGCAAGATATACATTCTATTTATTTTGAAGCATGTATCACTACTGGCGTGCTATAATTTGCGAATACACTATATAAAAATATGAACTACACAGGTAATTGTCATTGTAAAAAAGTAACGTTTGAAGTAAATGAGTCTCGAAGGAATTATTTCCTGTAATTGCTCATATTGTTCCATAAAGGGTTTATGGTTAGGTTTTGCTCCGCGAGATAATTTTACATTAGTATCTGGTGAAGGAAATTTAACAACATACAAATTTAACAAACACGTAATTGACCATACTTTCTGTAAAGATTGTGGAGTACAATCATTTTCTTTTGGTACTGGTCCAGATGGAAATCCTGTTGTAGCAATAAATGTCAGATCACTCAATGAAGTAGATCTAAGCACACTACAAGTAACTACATTTGACGGAAGAAATCTATAAAATATAAGTACATTACCCTAGTCTTTCTAGTTTTCCTTTTCTTTTTACTATATTTTTATAATCCCATTGTATATCTTTTGCTTTCTTGAGCCACCTTTTTAGATTGCTAATTTTTATTTGTTGTACAGCTGTGTATCTAATTTTGGCAGCCTTAAATGTGCCTTCTGGGAGTAGATCTTCTTCATCAAATGATTGACCACTCCAAAACAAAAGTTGAACCTCGTTATTTTTTTCTTACCCAGTATCCAACAACTGGATTTTCATCCACAAACCACACTGGACCACGATGCCAAATTTTTGAAGTACTGCCGACTAAATGTTTATTAATAGTTAACTCTAAAAAATCACAAATTTCTTTTGTAGGCGCTGTTTGCAAAGCGTTATATGCGTGAATAGTTATATCTTTAGTCATGGTCTTTTTAGGAGTGTACTATTTTTATGGATTTATTTGCTTAGTAAGTAATACCCTCAAATTAATTATGATATCTGTTTGTACATGTAGACTTCTTTTTTGTTGCTATACTTCTAGTATGCTTGAACTTGATAGTCTAAAATGGTCAGAACTTCAAAATGCTTATGGTTCATCTGAGGGTGTGCCAGAAGCATTGAGATTATTATATAAAGATCCTCAAAACGAAGTAGCATGGTTTACAGTATGGTCGAGTCTTTGTCATCAGGGTAATGTATACACTGCTTCTTATGCAGCCCTCCCACATATTGTAAAGATTGCACTCGAAAGTAAAACTGAAACAGTGGGTATGAATTTTTTCCTTTTGCCTGCATCTATTGAAATAGCCCGAATGCAAGGGAGGGGACCAACTATTCCAGTTGAGCTGGAGCCTGCGTACACCTCTGCTATAGATGATTTAGGGATGTTTGCTGGTAGTTATAATCACACAAATAATGAAAATCTAAAAAAATCTACTAAGATAGCCCATCTAGTTTCTGCTGGGTATATTGAAAAAGCAAAAGCTCTTTTAGAGGAGCATATTTAATGTAAGTTATATTGTTTAAAATTGTTTATTTATATAAATTTTGCTACACTCAAATAAAAATTAATGATAAAAATTAAGAAAAATACATTTGATATTTGTATATCAGAGAAACCTGTTGACCAAGTAACTGATGCAAGAGTGATGAGTTTTTGGAATGAATACCAAAATAACTTTGAAGATTATACGTTTACTATTTTTGATACGTTTTTAGATAAAGATCATGGGTTCATGGATATTGGTGCATGGGTAGGAGCAACTGTTTTATATGGTGCAAATATTGCTAAGATGTGTTACTGCTTTGAGCCGGATAAATTAGGTTTTCAATATTTAAAAAATAATATTCTTGAGAATGAGCACATAAAGGATAAAATCAAAGCTTTTGAATTCGCTGTATCAAACAAAAACTCTAAAGAGACTTTCTATGTTGGTCCTGGGTCGACATCAATGTCTAGTCTTAAACCTATCTGGAAGGAAGGTGAAAGTTACGATGCAACAACGTACGAGTATTCTGATACTTCAAAAGGAGGGAACTACGAGGTTGATGTGTACGACTTTTCTACAACTTTAAAAAAAGCTGATATTGATTTTAAGTCAATTAACTTTGTTAAGGTTGATATTGAAGGAGGAGAATTTGAATTGGTGCCTAGTATGATTGATTATTTTAAAAAAGTTAATCACTATCCAACCTTGTACCTATCCCTACATACACCATTTACATTTTCAATGGTTTGGAAAAAATCTTTTTTTCATAAACTAGTAGCATTTTTGCCTAAAAAAATTTCAGCAAGAATGAAAAATAAAAAGATGATAGAAGATTTGTCTTCAGTGTATAAACATATTTATCTAAGAAATGGAAAGCCTCTTACAAGTCTTTCAGAACTTGGAGACGCCAGAGCTTTTGCAGAGATTGTTGCAACAAATCTTACCTGGCCTCAACATAAAGCATAATTGTATATTTTTTATAAAGTATTTAGAAAGTAAATCAATTCCCGTAGTTGATTTATTTTTTTGAGGGTATTATATGTTTTTATATATGTTTATAAACAGAATATAAAAGTAAGCAGTATCTACTTTTACCAGTACAGGAGTATACTCTAAACATATGCAACAAAAAATACTTATCAGCGTAGTTATTCTTGGAGGAGTTTTACTTGTGGGAGTGTACTATTATAGTAATAATTTTCATATTCCAAAAAAATCAATTCCTCCAGTAACAGCATCAGGAACACCTTCAGGTGGAGGAACAACAGATAGTGCTGATACCTATACTCCATCTGATAGGCTTGCCACTAAAGAGACAGTAGCACTTTTTAAAAACCTACGAGCATTACGTGGAGAAAATCTTATTTTTGGACAACAGTTAGCATCTTTTAGTGGTCAAGGATGGGTAGATAAAACAGGTGCAAAAGATACTTCTGATATAAAAACTGCGGTTGGGGATGCACCTGGCCTGTACGGTATAAATCTTGGTAAAGGGTACACCGTCGGAGGTGGTATGGGTATTAATAAAACGCATATTATTAATGCATATAAGAAAGGAGCTGTGGTTACTATACATATGACAATGCCAAACCCAGTGACACTCGGAGACTCACATGACTTTGCTGGAGAACCAATAGCGAGCTTGATGCCAGGAGGAAAAGGTAATGAAAATTTTAAAAAAATACTTGATGATATTGCTGATCTAGTAAACAGTGCTGAAGTAGATGGTGTTAAAGTTCCACTTATATTTAGACCATGGCATGAAATGACTGGTTCATGGGACTGGTGGGGAGAAAAATATAGTACTAGCGAGCAATATATAGCGGCATGGAGGTATATGGTCGATTATTTAAGAAATGAAAAAGGTGTACATAATATGCTTTTTGCTTTTGCTCCTTCTCAAGTAACTGGACATCTTCCGTCTGGAGGTTTTGATAGATATCCAGGGGACGCTTATGTTGATGTGATTGGTATGGATAGATACGATACTGAAAATGCTCTACAAGGAGATAGTACTACGTATACACAGAGCATTCTTGCTGATGCACGTTTTATAGTTACATTTGCGGAGAAACATGGAAAAATTGCAGCAATTACAGAAACAGGTGTTAAGGATGGATTGCAAAATGCTAAGTCACAAGATTGGTTTAATACAGTATTTCTTACCCCACTTAAAGCTGACCCAGTAGCTAGAAAAGTAGTATATTTTATGACATGGACTAACAGTAGTAAAGATCAGTATTGGACACCGCTTCAAGGTCAATCAAACTATGATTCATTTATAAAGTTCTATAATGACCCATATACACTTTTTGCAAAAGATTTGCCGGATATGTATAAATAAATAGATAGTATTGAAATAAAAAACTAGCATAGTGCTAGTTTTTTATCTTATCCGTTGTATGCTTCTTCTAGAGTTTTAATGTCAAACTTTTTCATTTTCATAAAAGCCTCTGTTACACGAGCGATTTGTTCTTTTGTTCCTTCGCTCATCATACGCTCCATATCAGTTGGTACAATTTGCCACGGGAAGCCAAATTTGTCGTTTAACCACCCACATTGCACTTCTTGACCACCTTCAGTTAGTTTTTCCCAGTAATAATCAACTTCTTCTTGGGTGTCACAATTCACCACAAAAGAAATTGCTTGCTGAAACGTAAGAGAGCTATTTTTACCGCTATCCATGAGTGCAAGATGGAAATTTTCAATTGTAAACCCTGCATGTTTAACTTTTGCACGAGCATCGTCTACTGGTTCAGTACCATCATAATTCATCACATAGTCTACTTTTGCATCATGAAATACACTAGTATAAAAAGCTAGAGCTTCTTCACTTTTACCACAAACTTCTCCCGCAAACATGAGTGTTGGGGTAATCTTCTGTTCTGGTTTTACTGTGGATGAGAGCATAATCTGCCACGAGACTCCATATTTGTCCTGTACCCAGCCATATTTTTCTGAAAAAGGATATGAAGCAAGTTCCATTAAGACCTTACCTGTATTTGAAAGCTTTACCCACAAATCATCTACCTCATCTGCTGAATCACAAGAAACAATAAATGAAACTGTTGGATTAAAAGGAAGATATGGTCCAGCTGTCATCAAACTAAAATCTTGTCCGTACAAGGTAAGGGTCGCCATTTCTACAGCACCACTTGGCGTATCTGACAAGGTGCCATTACTGTGTGCTTGCGCTTCTGGAAATACTGAAACATAAAAGTCAGTGATTTCCTTCATATTTTTTTCAAACCATAAAAACGGTGTTATTTTTTGCATACTATAAGCATAGCAAGTAAATGGTGTGTACTCTAGTGAGGTGGTTCACTCTGCGGTATACTTAAGCTCTTATGTATTTTCTTCTTTTTACTGTATAAGTTATGCAGGAAATCTATGATGTGATTGTTATTGGTGGAGGGGCCTCTGGTATGATGGCAGCAGGAAGAGCTGCTGAACGTGGTAAACGTGTGCTATTGCTTGAGAAAAATAAAAAATTAGGAGAGAAACTCCGTATCTCAGGAGGGGGGCGCTGTAATATTACAAATGCTGAACATGATGAGCGTCAGCTGCTTAAAAAATACGGTAAGAGTGAACAGTTTCTCTATTCGCTTTTCATGCAATTTGGAGTACGTGATACTTTTATTTTTTTTGAATCACGTGACCTTCCTCTTGTGGTTGAGGCTCACAACCGTACATTTCCAGCGACTCAAAAGGCAGAAGATGTTGTACGTGTTCTTACAGAATACATGAAGCAAGGAAGTGTTGCTGTTGTAACTCATTCACCAGTGACGCATGTGTCAGTAGAGAGAGGTGTCATTGTTAGTGTTACGTGTGGCAAAGAAGTATATAGAGCAAAAGAATACATCTTTGCAACAGGAAGTGTCTCACATCCAGAAACCGGATCAACAGGGGATGGACTCAAGTGGCTCACCAATCTTGGGCACACAGTAGAGGATCCTACTCCAACAGTTGTGCCACTTGCTATCAAAGAAGAGTGGGTCCATGCACTTGCAGGTACTTCGCTTGAAGATATGAAAATAACATTCTTTGTTGATGAGAAAAAAGCTTTTATGCTTAAGGGTAAAATACTTTTTACACATTTTGGTATTTCTTCACCACTGATTCTTAACAATGCATACAAAGTAAAAGACTTGCTTCATACAGGTATTGTGACCGCAAGAATAGATGCCTTTCCAGGTCTGGATCAGGGAGTGCTTGAGAAGCAGCTCCTTGCTATTTTTGACGAGCATAAAAATAAAGAACTTAAGAATATTATTAAAGAAATAGTACCGGATGGAATTCATAAAGGTGTAAGTATGCTTCTTGCAGAGCTCCTTGATATAAGTACAAAAGTCCACTCAATCACAAAGGATCAAAGAAAAGTAATTGCACAACTTCTAAAAGCACTCCCGCTTACCGTAGAAGGGTTGATGGGTTTTGACCGTGCAGTGGTTGCAGATGGAGGTGTTCTTCTTGAGGAAGTAGATATGCGAACTATGCGATCAAAAAAAGTAAGTAACCTATTGTTGACTGGAGATATACTGCATATCAATCGTCCATCGGGAGGCTTTTCGTTACAGTTATGTTGGTCAACGGGGTATGTTGCAGGGAATAGTGTTGGGAAGATTGGAGGGAGGTAAAAAGAAGCGCGGCCGTAGGCCGCGCCCCTTTTTACCGTACATGCAATCTTTTAGTAGCTATATACTCTTTGTCTCCTTCCACCTTGGAGCAAACTTGATCATATGAGTATAGAGTTTTGCAAAAATAATATTCATTCCTCCTTTTCTCATATTCTCGTAACAGATTTTTTGAAACTCTTTAAGATTATTTCCTTCATAACAAAGTTTCCCGTTGGTATAACAAAGACTGCAGTAATCAGGATGTTCCCGCACCCCCTTATCTTTGTGAAAAGGCATTAAGCAACTTGTGCAACTATTTTTCATATAGGGATAAGTGTACCAGAATGTATCATATAATGTCATGTGGTATAGTATGCGCATGAAGAAAGATGTTGTCATGGAGAAAGAGTGGAAAGAAGCCCTTGGAGGCTACCTCGCAACTGATTCTTTTATACAGTTGTCTCATTTTATTCGAAATGAGTATCTTACAAAAAAAGTGTTTCCTGCACAAGAAGATATTTTTAAGGTGTTTGCGTATACTCCTTTTTCCCAAGTCCGTGTTGTAATCCTGGGGCAAGACCCATACCATGATGATGGGCAGGCATGTGGGTTATGTTTTTCTGTGCCTGACGGTATTTCGGTTCCACCTTCACTAAAAAATATATACAAAGAAATAGTTGATGATACAGGGACAATACGAGACATGACATCAGGTAATCTAGAGTCATGGGCGCGACAAGGGGTCTTCCTCCTCAACGCTATTCTTACAGTAGTTGCACACACTCCTGCATCACATAAAGGGAAAGGGTGGGAAGAGTTTACAGATATGGTTATACGAATGATTTCAGAAAAGCATGAGCACGTTGTGTTTATGTTGTGGGGGAATTATGCACGAAGTAAAAAAATACTTATTGACGAGAGTAAGCACCTTGTTCTTGAAGCACCACATCCGTCACCTTTTTCTGCTCACTCAGGTTTTTTTGGATGTAAACACTTCTCAAAATGTAACGACTATTTAAAAATGCATGGAATGCAAGAAATAGATTGGTAGTACAATTTTCTCTCATAAAAAAAAGAAGTTTAAAAAAGCTTTATATGATAAGCAGTATTAGATATATGTGTCACAAAATGTATTCCCATTTGTTATAGAGTGTATAAGGGGGTACCGTTATATACAGGTATTTTCTCTACATATTTACTAATAAACGTTTATGACGTATAGATCACTTATGAAAAAGATAGTATTACCAACACTTATGCTTGCTATGACTCTTGTAGGGACTTCTGCTTTTGCAGAACAAGAGCATGAAAATGAACGTGGACAGAGTTCTGGAAATTATTATGAGAACATATATAAAAATAGTGGAGTATTGAACTCTCTTTTACGAGGAGGTCATAGTAACGATGATGACGATGAGGATGATGATAGCAATTACAGACTTAGCGCTGATGTACGTATTCCGGGAGCACCAGATATAAGTAGAGTGAGTCCTACCAAGGAAAGATCAGAAGGATTGTATTTTACTTCTTCACGGTATATGCAATCACGCGCTAGTCAGATGATTAGAGAGCGAGTGTACTCTCTTAACGCCAACATTGGAGCAATTAATGGAAGTAAAACACTAACTACTGAACAAAAGACAGGACTTACATCAATTCTTTCAACTAACGTAATAGCGCTTAATGCTCTCTCTGCTACAATTGCTACATCAACAGATGCTACAACAACAAAAGCACTGATTCAGTCTATTACAACTAATTTTAGAATCTATGGTGTGATTATCCCTAAGGTTCGTCTTGAGAAGCGTATCTACGACCTACAGAATCACGCACAAAAGCTTTCAGATCTCTTTATTCAAGTACAAACAAAGATAAATGAGGCTAAGGCACAAGGAAAAGATGTTACTGTTTGGCAAAAGAATCTTGAAGATGTAAAGATTCGTACAGCTACTGACCTTGGGTTACTTGCATCTGCTTTTACAAAAGTACAGTCACTTGTTCCGTCAGACTATGAAGCAACAAGTACGCTTATAATTGAACAGACAAATGCAACTCTGAAGACTGTTGCTACAGATTTTAACTACATCTCTAGAAATCTTCATAGACCGTACTACATGCGAAATGCAACAAGTACTGCAACGTCTACAGTTCCAACAACTCCAACACCCCCAACTCCTCCTGCAACTGGATCGACTACAGTAAGTGTTGGATATACATCTGCTCAAGTTGCGACACATACAACACGAGATAATTGTTGGATTATTATATCTGGTAAAGTATATTCAGTTTCTTCATACATATCGATGCACCCAGGTGGGTCAACAGCAATCCTTAATCAGTGTGGCAAAGATGCAACAGCAGCATTCAATACACGAGGAGGAACAGGAACTCATTCAAGTTCTGCACGTTCAACACTTGGAGGTTTCTTTGTAGGGAATCTTATATAATAAGTATTGTGTAGAGAGTTATGTGTCTAAAAAATCACCCTATAGGGTGATTTTTTGTTATAACCAATCTAACAGTAATCTCCTGAGATGAAATGACAGTAAAGAGAGTGATGAAAATTGATTATATTAGTTTTATGTAAACAGGGTTTACTATGAAAGTGACTCTAGTGTGCAAGTGTATATGCTTCTACAGATGCTGCACCTTTTTGTAGCAGTACTTTTCGTGCTTCAAGTAGCGTTGCTCCTGTTGTGGTTACGTCGTCAATGAGAATAATCTGTAGTCCAGATATATTTTTTTGTGTAGAAAATGCATTGTGTTGGTTTTTGAGACGATCGTTTCGATTTTTTGTTTTGACTTGTCGAGCAGGGGAAGAAAGTCTGTTTAAAATATCACTTCTTATAGGAATCCTTGTTTGTTTACTAAGTTCCGTAGCTATTGCTTCTGCTTGGTTATATCCTCGAATGTATTTTCGAAGTTTGGGCATCGGAATAGGAACTAGTACGTAATTGTGTTTGTGCGATTGATTAATTTCTTCAATCAATGCTTCTACTAGAGGCGCAACAAGATCTTTTCGGTGAAAATATTTTATTGCATGAATTATTTTTTTAATAGAAGGATCTTTGAAGGAATAGATCGAAGATATCCACGGGTAAGGGGTGTCATACGACCTTTTTCTTTCTTTGAGACATGAAGTACACAGTGAAGCACCTTCGTTGTGACACAGGTAGCAGTACGAAGGAAAGAAAATAGTACTCAGTGTCTTGGTAAGAGATGTAATCATCCACATATATACGAAGTGTATACAGAAAAATAGAACAAAGATAGTATATACTATGTGTATCTATGGCTGCTTTTTTTAAGAAAGATGAAGTTGGACAAGCGCTTGGTCTTGATATCGGTACTTCATCTGTCAAAGTCGTACAATTAAGAAAAGAAAAGGATCGTATCGTGCTTGATACGTACGGAGAAGTTGCTCTTGGTCCGTACAATGGACTCAAAATCGGTCAAGCGGTTCACTTAGGTGAAGAAAAGCTTCTCGAAGCGATACAGGATCTATTTAAAGAAGCAAAAGTAACTGCTCGTGATGCAGTTGTTGCAATCGACTCATCTGGCGCATATGTATCTCTTGTACATGTTCCAAAAGTTGGCGATGACGAGCTGCGTACGATGATGCCTATTGAAGCGCGAAAGTATATTCCTATGCCACTTACTGAAGTACAGATGGATTGGTGGCATATTCCTGAGAATGTAAAAATTGAAGGCGAAGAAAAAATGACAAGTGTCGTACTTGCAGCAGTGAGTAATACAATTTTGAGTGGCTACGATAGTCTGACCAAAAAATTAGAGCTCAAAAATGTTGAATATGAAATACACGGGTATAGTCTTCTTCGCAGCTCTCCTCCACATACACATAAAATGATAATGTACGTTGATATTGGGGCTCAAGCAACAGTGCTTTCTCTTGTGTATCAGGGTATCGTACTTGATATGCATGTGATAGGAAGAGGTTCACAAGACAGCACTATGCAATTATCTCGCGCACTTTCAATTACGATTGATACGGCAGAAGAATCCAAGAGAGTTTTTGGGTATAAAGGTGATGAATCGAATCCATACTTACAAGATGTGCTCGAACTTTCGAGTTATCCACTGTTTGGAGAGGTTGCAAGACTATCATTGATGTACGAAAGAAAGTATAATCAAACTATAGAGGGGATAGTTTTAACAGGTGGAGGTGCTCGTATTCCAGGAATGATAACAACATACAGTAAGACGGTACACATAGCAGGAAGAATTGTTACACCGTTTGAGCAAGTTGTTGTTCCTGGATTTCTTTCTGAAATGATGGAGCGAGTTGGGCCAACATATGCAGTAGCAGTTGGTTGTGCACTTAAGAAACTAGTCTCATAAATACACTCATGGCATTTTCATTTAACCCAGGACAACCAGCACAGGCACCAGTAGCACCTGTAAGTAATGCGCCATCTTCTGGTGGTATGTCAGCCCCACAAGGTGGCATGACTCCTCCACCTTCAGCGACACCGGACACTTCTCTTGCTGTACCTGACTCACCATTTCTTTTTATGCAGCAGCGTGGACAGGAAATGTCTATTATGGCATATGTTCAAATCGGACTTATTCTTGCGTCAATTCTTTCTGTCATGGTTGCGGTGACGCTTTTCGCATATAGTACGTACCTGACTGCAAGTATTAAGTCTAAACAGGAAGAGCTATTAGCTGCAGATGCTACCTTTAAAGAGTATCCAATTGAAGAAATGAAGAGGTTATCACTTCGTTTTAACGTATTGGGTGAACTTCTTAAGAATTATGTTTCTACCAGATCTCCACTTAAGTTGCTTGAAGATGTAGTGGAGAAGCAGGTTGTTTTTCAGAAGTATAGTTTAACAAGAGATGTTGGATCTGGTGGGTATATAATGAATTTTAATATTGCAACTACTAATTATCGTGCACTTATTCAGCAATTAGCTGCACTTAATCTTGCTCAATATAGTAAAGTTGTACCTAATCCAAAAATAGGAACAATTGCTAGTAGTAATTCAGAAAATGGGACCCTTCTAGTGATAGCAATAACTACACCAGTATTTGTCCAAGGTGTTTTATCTGATGAGATTGTTTTTATTAATACTGCTTCTTCAACACAACAGCAGACGATTTCTAATGCAACTAGTACGTCTACAACAACGCCATAAAAGCTATGTCACCAAAACTACTTAACATACTTCTCATACTTGTGCCGTCACTACTTTATTTAGGGTATATACATCCAATATATACTGGTGAACCTGGTTTAGTTTGGGCACCAGAAAAAAATATATTTGTAATGAAGTCTCTTAATGTTCAGTATCAAAATTCATTAAACCAAATTTCTTTGATTCAAAATCAAATGGATTTGCTGACTAAAGATTATAATGCTGTTGATGAAGAAACAAGAAAAAAAGTTACTATGATGCTTCCGGATACTTTGGATCCAATTAAACTTCGTAGTGAGGTTGCCGCCATAGCAGACAGAGCTGGCGTTGCAATTACAGATCTTACAGTTATACCTGTTAAAAGTACTGCAAAAAATGTTAGTCAAAAAGTCGACGGCTACAAAGTATCCTTTTCTGTAAAATCTCACTATCCTTCAATAAAAAATCTCATAGCAAAATATGAAAAAAGTTTAAGATTCTTTTTACTTGAAAGTGTCTCTATTGATAAAGTAGTTAGAAAAATTGATGACAAATCAGAACTTTCTCAGGATGATGGAGAGACACTTATAAGTATCGTTAGCTTTAATGTGTATTACCTCAAATAATTTTTTAGTATATGCAAATTAGTCTTTCAAAATTTTTAGGAGTAGTAACAGGGGTAGCGGCACTTGGCATGCTTGGGTGGTATCTTTATTTCTCGTACAATCTTTTCTTTGCTGGTGAAAAGGTCGAAGATATTCCAACAATACAAAGTATTAATGTTGGAATCCTTGGACCAAAGGCTCAAAAAGCTGCAGCAGCGCTTGTAAATGCAACGGATAAAATAGCCCTTAAGAAAAAAGATATTGGGTATACTGACGGAACCCTTTATAAGTCTTTTACGGACATCCCAGACACTGTACCTTTAAGTGATTCACGAGGACGACCGGATCCTTTTATTCCGTATGTTGCTCCTTGACCTATTTGTTAGTCAGAATAAATTAACAGAAATCGAAGCTAAAGAAATCGATGCAAGTATCTCTGCAAATGAAGGGGTGCTTGTTGATGATTTGCTTGCTAAAAAAGGTATCACAAGCGACGAAATTACAGAAGTTCGTAGTACCCTACATGGACTCCCTATTTTTCGTGAGGATATTCCGGATGATAAAGATCTTACGAAGTATATTAATGTCGTGCAGTCAAAACAGTTTCTTTCAGTTGCTCTTGGTGTTAAAGAGGAGGTATTGCTTGTTGGTATTGTTGACCCTGAACATGGGAATGTGCTTGCGAGTCTTCAGTTTTTGTTTGGGGCAGATCATCAAGCATATAAAGTGTATCTTATTAGCTACGATAACTTCAAAAAGCACTTTGGAATTACGTCACCAAATGAGATGCCAGATGAGAAAGCGAGTGTTACTGACCAAGTAGATAATGAAATTATTTCATATGTTGCAAAAGATGACGATAAGCTTGAAGATGATAACAAAGAAGATGAAGAAATCGATCTCGAGGGTGCCTCTGCTGTCCTTGATAAAAATCTCGCCAAGCTACCAGTTCCGGATATTTTTAGTACCATTCTTCGTTATGCAATTGATAACAACGCCAGTGATATTCATATAGAACATATTGGACTCTCTGTGCGTACTCGTGTGCGTATGGATGGGCGACTAGAACAAATTGCAGCACTCCCGGCTAAGCTCCATCCGATGATTATCGCTCGTGTTAAGATTCTGTGTAGTATGAAACTTGATGAAAAAAGAAAGCCACAAGACGGACGTTTCAGTACTAAGTTTGGAGACAGAAAGATTGACTACCGTGTGAGTTCATTCCCTGGATATTATGGAGAAAAGATTGTAATTCGTATTTTGGATAGTGTTAAAGGAGTAAAACTTCTTAATGATCTTGGTTTTTCTACACTTCAGATGGAGCATATTAGAGAAGCTCTTGGTGCGCCGTATGGAATGGTGCTCATTTCAGGTCCTACAGGATCTGGAAAGACAACAACATTGTACTCGATGCTTAACGAGATTGATCGTGACCATAAGAATGTGGTTTCTCTTGAAGATCCAGTGGAATATAACGTTGGGGGGATGAATCAGTCACAGGTGTTTCCAGATATTGGGTATACGTTTGCCTCCGGACTTCGTTCAATTCTTCGTCAGGACCCTGACGTAATCATGGTGGGAGAAATTCGTGACGGTGAAACAGCTCAGCTCGCTATTCAAGCTGCTTTAACAGGTCACTTAGTGTTCTCTACAATCCACACCAACACGTCTATCGGTGTAATCACGCGTCTCCTTGACATGGGTATTGAGTCATATCTTATTGCGCCGGTGCTTATTGCAGCACTTGGGCAACGTCTCTCTAGAAGAATTGCTGATGGATGTGGAGAGCAAATGGAGATGACCCTTTCTCTGAAAGAGATGGCAGGGAAGCAATTTGCGGATCTTCCGGATATATATAAAAAAGAGTTCCAGATCGATAGACCTTTCTATGAGACAAAACCAAATGCAGAGTATCCTACTGGAATCAAAGGTCGAGTACCTGTGTTTGAGGTGCTCCATATTACCGATGAAATTGAAGAAGCAATTTTGCATAATAAAGGAGAAGAAGAAATAAAAAAACTTGCTCGTGCAAAAGGTATGGTTACTATTAGAGAAGACGCTATGCTCAAATGTATGGAAGGTAAAATTCCTTTTACGGAACTTGCAGAACTATAATGGTGCATGAGAGGTAGATTATTAAGAAGGAGGAGACTGGTTGATTTTACACTTTGGTAGTAGAAAGTAAACATATTCTATCCTATCCACTAGTCACTATCCACTAGTCACTAGTATACTATCTCTTATGAACTATGAAGCAGAACTAGATGACCTTATTATGACTCTTGTGAAAGAAGGGGGATCAGATCTTCATCTCACTGTTGGGTGTTTCCCGATGCTTCGTATTACTCGTGAGCTCATTCCTCTTACTCGAAAAAAAGAATTAAAAGGTGAGGATACACTCGGCTTCTTACGGCAGATGATTGGTGAGAAGGCGCTTACTAATTTCGTCGTAGAACAGGAATTTGATTTTTCATACACACATCGTAAGGAATATCGTCTACGAGGAAATGCTTCTTTCCAAAGAGGTATGATTTCGGTCACACTTCGACTTATCCCTCGAGTAAAATCAATCGCTGAACTTAAATTACCGGAACAACTTATTGCTATTTCTCGTGAGAATCAAGGATTTTTCCTTGTAGTAGGACCTGTTGGGCAAGGGAAGTCAACAACACTTGCTGCAATGGTGTCTCTTATTAATCAAGAATCAAGACGCCATATTCTTACCATTGAGGATCCTATTGAATTTCATTTCGAACAAGATAAATCACTTATTGAACAACGTGAAGTTGGTATAGATACAAGCAGTTTTGATACTGCTCTTGTGCATGCACTCCGTCAAGACGTGGATGTGATTATGATTGGTGAAATGCGGGGAAGAGAAACGATTGCAACTGCAGTGACCGCTGCAGAAACTGGGCACTTGGTACTTGCAACACTGCACACTAACTCAGCTGCTCAAACGATTGACCGCATCATCGACTCGTTCCCAGGGGACCAACAAAATCAAATACGTATGCAGCTTTCCGCGTCGCTCATTGGTATTCTTTCACAGAGACTTGTTCCTTCAACAACAGGAGGGCTTGTGCCGGTTTTTGAGCTTCTACTTAACACTGGAGCTGTTTCAAATCTTATTCGAGAGAGACGAATTAACGAAATAGACACATTGATTGAAATGGGATCAAAAGATGGCATGATTGATCTTGATAGGTACATTGCAGGTCTTGTGCGAGATGGTATTGTTGCAAGAGATGTGGCATACTCATTTGTTCGTCGTCGAGGATTATTTGATAGATTACTATAAATAACTATTCACTATGATCTATCACTATATTTGGCTTAATGGTAACGGAAACAAGGAAGAAGGAGATGTTGATGCAACATCAGTTGATAATGCTATTCTTATTCTCCAAAAAAAAGGAATCACTACTCTTCTTGAAGTTAAGGAAAAGGTAGACAAAAATTCCAACGTCTTTGGGTTTTTTATAAAAAAGCTGACTGCACAAAAAATAAAACAAAAAGATATTGTGCTTTTCTCAAGACAGGTATCCACACTCTTTGAGGCGGGTGTTTCTGCACTTCGTGCATTCCGTCTTCTTGCTCAAGAAAATGAGAATAAAACACTTCAGGAACAGATTTTGGCAGTAGCTGATGATATCGAAGGGGGTATTTCACTTTCAGAAGCGCTTTCTAGAAGACCAGAGCTATTCTCAAACTTCTATGTGAACATGGTAAAAGCAGGAGAGGAAAGTGGAAAACTAAATGAAGTGTTCTTGTTCCTTGCGGATTATCTTGACAGAAACTATGAACTAAATCAGAAGATTAAGAAGGCTCTTACATACCCATCATTCGTTATTGGTACATTTTTTGCGATTATGGCAGCCATGCTTACGTTTGTGGTGCCTAAAATGGCGGCAATGTTTGCTGAAGAAGGAGTGGAGCTTCCCCTTGTTACACGAATAGTGCTTTTCCTGTCGGATCTTTTCGTAAAGTATGGTCCAATTACATTTCCTTCTCTTGCAATTGCTTGGTTCTTGTTTCTTCGTTGGAAAAAAACAGAGGAAGGTGGTTTTATTGTTGATACCTATAGTTTGAAACTCCCTGTTGTCAAAAACTTATTGCAAAAGATTTTCTTACAGCGTCTTGCAGATAACATGAACACTATGTTAAGTAACGGTGTACCTATCGTAAAGTCAATTGATATTACAACATCTATTCTTGATAATCTTGTGTATAAAAGGCTCCTTATGAGAGTTTCTCAAAAAGTGCAGACAGGAAAGTCTTTTTCAAAAGCGCTCTATGAAGAACCTCTTGTTCCAAACATTCTCGTACAAATGGTGCATATTGGAGAAGAAACAGGAGAGCTTGCATATATTTTGAAAAATCTAGCGATGTTCTACCGCCGTGAACTCGATACTGCTATTGATAGTATGATTGGACTTATTGAACCAGCGATGATTGTAGGCTTAGGTCTTGGTGTAGGTGTACTCGTATCTGCTATTCTTCTTCCAATGTACTCGCTCACTGATGCTATTAAGTAATAAATAACGTAGACGCTACAAGTGCTGATTATTAAAAATGACCAAGTTTAGGCTGGTGTATACAATCAAGCTCTCCGCAAGAGGGCTTGATTTTGTTATTGTTTTTGGTTATCCACATGATTTTTTATGAGTACTTGTTTTTAGAAGAAATATGGGTATATACTGTTAGGTATCTACAAAAGATAGAAAAATAATATGTCAAACACATTTACAAAAACTAGTGCTCGTGTCCGTGGGTTTACCCTTATTGAGCTTCTCGTGGTTATTGCGATTATCGGTCTCCTTTCAACAATTATTGCAGCTCCTATTCAGAGTGCACGTAAGAAGGCTCGTGATGCTAAGAAAATTGCCGAACTTAAGTCAACAGAGCTTGCGTTTGAGCAGTACGCTGAATCGAACTCCGCTGAATACCCAACATCAATGACAGCGCTTTCTCCTCAGTTTATGCCACTCCTTCCAACATTTCAGTCATCAACTACTTCAAGTGCTCGAGATGCTTTCATGTATACATACTACATGGCTTCATCTACAGGTGCTGAAACACAAATATTTGCGTATCACTTTGGTGTAAAGCTTGAAGTGTATGGCCCAGCTCTTGAAACAGATCGTGACTGTACTGGGGCAACACTCTCTAATTCGCTGACGGTACCGAATTGTGCCGTGTATAATGGAGATTCTATGCACTCAGTGTTTTTTAATAATGGTAACAATGTGTATGGTGTTACTTACACTGCGGCAAATGGTGGAGCTTCTACAACAATTGGTTCCCCAGCTTATGCTGGACGTGATTTTCAGACAAAAAGAAATCCTGATTATGCAAACCTTATTTTAGCAGGACAAAGTTTTCAAACTGAAGAATCTAGTAGTACTTGCGTAGGTGTGACAGATTGTGTGTTCGATGTTACATCACAGCAGTAATTCTCTAGTTATCTAATCGACGTGTTGTCTATCTTAGCTTTCATTTTTGGTGCATCAATTGGAAGTTTTACGCAAGTCATTGCGTCAAGACTCCACGTTGCCCCAATTTTGAAAGGGCGTAGTAAGTGCCTCTCCTGTGGAGAGGCACTTCGCCCGTATGACCTTATCCCGGTTCTGTCATACTTTCTCCTTAAAGGAAAATGTAGGTATTGTAAAAGTGTGTATGGAATCTCAGCGCTTGTTATTGAATGTGTCTTCGGTCTAGCATTTCTTCTTTTGTATCAGTATATTTTGCAAGGGTACAGTTCGCTTCTTGTGAGTGGTCTGTGGCTTGTATACTACACTGTCCTCTTTATTGTTCTTGGAGTTATGGCGCTGTATGACAAGGCCCACTCCTATATACCACTCTCGTTTCTTGGAGGATATCTCGGACTTGCTTGCATAAAGCTTGCGTTACGTTTTGTTGAAAATCCTGACATATCCTTACTCCTAGCCCCAGTCTTTGTAGCTACACCATTTCTTCTTATTTGGGTACTCACAAAAGGAAAAGGGCTTGGCTTTGGAGATGTAATTTTATTCTTCGGTGTTGGTGCATTCTTTGGGTCCTTACAAGGTTTTGCTGTTCTGGTTATTTCTGTTTGGATAGGAGCTATCTTTGGTTTGTATTATAAATATGTAATCAAAAAAAAGCAGACATCTGCAACAGCGATACCTTTTGTGCCATTTATTGTTCTTGCATTTTTGATTGTGTTGTTCACAGATATTGATATCATTTCAATCGCTATGTCCTTTTCTTAGTGGTACTATGTATGTATGATTCTAAGAGTAGCGTCTTCTTCTTTTCGGTCCTTTAAAAATGGCTTTACGCTCATTGAACTGCTTGTAGCTGTTGCTATTATGGCTATTATATTGGGGATTACGCTTTCTGGAGGACCACAAGCAATTATGAGATTAACACTATCAAATAATGCATATGAAACCGAACTTCTTATTCGTGAGGCTCAAGTGCAAGGAAGTGCAATTAATTCTCTAAATGGAACCTATGGTGGAATAGGTGTTTATTTTAACAGAGCAACTTCTAGTGAAGTGCTTAAGTTTAAAGATAGAGTTGATCCAGCTTTACGAAGAGCAATAGGTATAGGTAATGGATTATATGAATCTATGCCAGAAGATGAAAAAGATTCTATTTTTTCTTTTTCAAATAATAATCGTATAGGAAAACTATGTGTTGCCACAAGCACACAAAGCACATCGTCCATTATGTGTAATGAAGACAATGCTTTCAATATTAATACACTCACTATTGCATTTGAGCGACCAAAACAGGAGGCACATATATACATCAATGACGCAACAACAACTGACTATCTTTTTGCATGTATTCAAATAGATTCCAATAGATCACCTACGTTTGGTTTTGTTAAATCTATTTTTGTGTATAGATCTGGGATGATTACAAAAAATTCAAAAACATGTCAATCATAAATAGACGCACAAATTCATATAGAGGTAGAGGGTTCTCGTTAGTTGAGATCCTTGTCGTGCTTGGTCTTTTTTCTTCAATTTCGACTTTAAGCCTTGGGGCACTTTTTAATGCAAAGTCAATTAATTCTCATCTTCAAGAGACGCAGTCAGTACTTGATAATCTTAATCTTTCTGTACAAACAATTACACGAGAAATTCGTTTTGGGTCTGATTTTAACTGTATTTCTACAACACAACCACCAGAATACATAGCAACAGTTAGAAACAATTGTGTTTACGGTGCAGACGGGGGTACTCCCGGTGCTGTTTTGGGGTTCAAACCAAGTGATGCAGTTAATGATAACGATAGAGTTGCTTTTTATGTAGATAATGACGCACTCTACAAAAGAGTATTCCCGCAAGTGGGGGATGTGCAAACATATCAAATGACACCTAATGATATAGATATACGTTCAGTTATGTTCTATGTTGACGGTGCGGGGACTATTGCAACTGATAACAAGCAACCACTTGTTGTAATGTTTATTTCAGGAGTTACAAGGCCTTCAAGTATTACCGTTCCTCCTGTTGAGCTTAATCTAGAGATAGCTATGTCAGCACGTGAACCAGATAATCGATAACACTATGTCTATTTTTCATATACAAACAAAAGGATTTACACTACTTGAGACACTTGCTTCAATAGGTATTTTGGCACTTGTTATTATTGGGCCGCTTGCAGTTATCGTTAACTCCTCTTCATATGCACGAAAAACAAAAGATACAATAGTCGCTACTCATTTAGCTGAAGAGGCTATGGAGCTAATTCAAAATCAATATGACTCCTTGTATGTATTTTGCCAAGAAGAATCAAATACATGTTTACACACTGATGTATATCCAAATGAAACTGCAGCACAAGCAACATGGAGAATTTTTAAAGAACGATTTACTGCAACAAGTAGTCAGCCGTCGTGTTATATTGTCGATAACCCAAGTGGTTGTGCATTTGATTTTCTTAACATGAAAGGAGACATTACTACAGTTCCAGAGCGATATGTTGCAACAGCATCCGAATGTTCTTCTATTGGTGAATTTGTAAGTCCTGTCACACAAGGAGGAGTTCCTGTTGATCGACATATGTATTTATGTAAAGGTGTTCCTGCTCATATTCCACCAAGTGCAGTTGCTTCTGCAAAAAATTTCAGACGTAGTATTACCGTTGAAAAATTACCTGCAGCGTTTGAATCAACACTCCCTGAGGATGAGCAGTATTATGACGATCTCCGTGTTACAACACGAGTAAGTTATCAGACACTTAACGGAGCAAGTAGTACAGTAGCAATAACTCGATTTATGCACGCACGACAATAGTATGAAACATATTTTTCACAGTACATATATACGAACGCTACGAAGAAATTCTTCGAGAGGATTTATTCTTCCTTTTACGATGCTTATTTCGACACTTGTGCTTCTTGTGTCTGGGAATGTGCTCGTTCTACTCTCTAAGCAGCTTTATTTTTCAAAAATATATAGACAAAGTCAGTTGGCATATTATGCAGCAGATGATGCTATGGCATGTGCACTGGCAATTGACGATGCATATATTGGGCCTGATGGTCTTGGGATTTTCCCGTATAGTACAACAACTGATGCAATGGAACATATTAACAATACATTAACGTATATCAATTTCAAGCGAGAAATTGACGGGTTCCCTGCAATGGTGTTAAGTGATATTGCTTGCGCTCGAGTGCCTATTTTTGACACCTTAAGCCCTACAAATTTTACAGTTTCTACAACGACATATTATTTTACATTAGGAAGTACTACTGAAGACGGAATTACAGTAAGCTATAATATGCGTATGCCGCTCGGGGATGGAACATTTCGTTGTGCAAAAGTAACCGTTAACAAAACTCCAGCATTTCGTCAGTTTATTTCACAAGGGTACGCTCAGTGTGATAATCCAAATGGGACTGTTGAGCGTGCTGTTGTGAATACAACCATTTCAGAATAATCAATAATATCCTTTTTTTACAAGGCTTTTTATGATATTCTGATAGATATGAATAAAGCTTCTTCGCTTCATCGAATCAAGGAATTACGCGACACACTCGAACAGTATCGAGTGCTGTATCATGTGCATGATGCACCAACAGTTTCCGATGAAGTATACGACTCTTTGATGCGGGAACTTGCATCTTTAGAAGAACAGTATCCAGAAGCTGACTCACCACTATCTCCTACCAAGCGCATAGGGGGACATGTTCTAGATAAGTTTGTAAAAGTTCGTCACGATATTCGCCAGTGGAGTTTTGATAATGTTTTTAGCTATGAAGAGCTTGCTGATTGGGAAGAAAGAAACAGTACACTTCTTCGTAAAGCTGAAATTACTGCTACACCGAGTTATGTTGCTGAACTTAAGATAGATGGTCTTAAAATAATTCTAACCTATCAAGAAGGCAAACTTGTACGTGCAGCAACTCGAGGAGATGGTGAAGTTGGTGAAGATATTACTGAAAATATAAAAACAGTAAAGAGTATTCCACTAATTCTTCCAGAACCTGTATCATTTACGGTTATTGGTGAAGCATGGATGAAGAAAAAGGATTTAGAAACAATAAATAAAGAGCGAGCAAAAGAAGACCTACCTTTGTATGCAAATACTCGCAACCTTGCAGCGGGTACACTTCGTCAACTAGATCCAAAGGTTGTCGCTTCTCGTAACTTGCAGCTATTTGCATACGATATAGAAGGGGGAGATTTTGCCACACAAGAGGAGGAGCTGAACACGCTACTTCGTTTTGGATTTTTGGTTAATAAGGATCATGCGATATGCAAAAGTCTTAAAGAAGTTCAATCATTTTATGACATATGGACCAATAAGCGTGCTAATCAAGATTACGGCATTGATGGGCTTGTGGTGAAGATTAACGAACGAATAGTATGGGATGCACTTGGGTATACCGCAAAGTCACCACGAGGAGGTATAGCCTATAAATTCCCCGCAGAAGAAGTTACAACTGTTTTACAAGCAATTACCATGCAAGTTGGAAGAACTGGTGCTGTGACACCGGTTGCAGAACTTACCCCCGTGCTCTTAGCAGGATCAACTGTTAAGCGTGCAACACTTCATAATGAAGATGAAATTAATCGTATTGATATTCGTATCGGAGACACAGTCATGCTACGCAAAGCAGGTGATGTGATTCCTGAGATTTTTGATGTTGTCCCTACACTTCGACCAAAGAATACAAAGAAGTTTGTCATGCCAACTCACTGCCCGGAGTGTAACTCGCTTCTTGTGCGAGAACAGGTGGGCAAAGAAATATCATCAGCACTCTATTGTAAAAATAAAGATTGCCCTGCACAGCATCTAGAAGGGCTTATTCATTTTGTTTCCAAGAAGGGAATGAACATTGATGGAATGGGCGATAGGATTGTAGAAGAATTTAGATCACTTGGGCTAATTCATGACTTTGCATCTATCTTTAGATTGCAAAAAGATGATATTGCAGGACTTGAAGGGTTTGGAGAAAAGTCTGCTGATAATCTTCTGGTTGCTATTAATGATTCTCGCAATGTTGCATTCCATAGATTTCTCTATGCACTTGGTATTCGTCATGTGGGTGAGACAACGGCAAAAGATATTGCAAAACATTTTGGTTCACTTGATGTGCTACAGCGTGCAACATATGAGGAGCTCTCTGAAGTAGAAGGGGTTGGGCAAAAAGTTGCAGAAAGTTTGGTAACATTTTTTGAAGACAAAAAAAATCTTAAAGTAATGCAGGATCTTCTCAAGGAAGTAACTGTTATTTCAGAAATGAAAAAAGATACAGGGATACTTACAGGTCTTACATTTGTTATTACAGGAACACTCCCTTCACTTTCACGAGATGAAGCAAAGGATTTGATTGAGCAACATGGTGGCAAAGTAGCTGGTAGTGTTTCTAAGAATACAAGTTATCTTCTCGCAGGGGACGGTGGTGGCAGTAAGCGAACTGATGCAGAAAAATTAGGTATAAAAATCATCAGTGAAGAACACTTGATAAAAATAGTAAAAGGAGTGTTATAAACCATACTCACCTTTGTGTATATGCTCAAGCTCTCAATTGTGTGGGTGTGTTTAGTTTTCAATCTCTGTTCCTTAGCCGCTAAGCCTTGCAAGGGTTTAGCGGCTCTTTTCTTTTTTATACTGCATATTTTATGTTAGAATGCTTTTATGAACTTCACAGAACAAGATCTCGATAACCTTTCTCGTCTCGCAAGAATTGATATTAAGCCAGAAGAAAAAGAAAAAATGCTCCATGATATGCAAGCGATTCTTGGATATATTTCAGAAATTAACGATGTACAAGGTGAAGTAGTTCGTGGAGAAGAAACTCTTTTTAATGTTGTTAGAGAAGATGTAGTTACTCGTGAGACTGGGTCAAATACACAAGCTATCCTAGATGATGCTCCAGCTACTAAAGAAGGTTATGTGGAAGTAATGCAAGTGCTTAAGTAAGAAATGTACAATACAAAGAACATGCAAAAAACATTACAACAAATTCATGAAGAACTTAAAAATGGAACGCTTACTGTAGAAGCGCTGGTTGAGTCTTCTAAAAAGACAATTGCTGAAAAAGATGCAGACGTTCATGCTCTCCTCGGCATATATTCAGATGGACTTATCGCTTCACAAATTGAGAAAGCTAAGAAAATGTTTGTAGATGGTACAGCTACCACTATGACAGGTGTTCCAATTGTTCTTAAGGATAATATTCTTGTGAAAGGTGAGATCGCAACCGGTGCTTCAAAGATTCTTGAGAACTATGTGGCAACATATGATGCAACTGTGGTTAAAAAATTAAAAGAAGCAGGTGCGATACTTATTGGACGAGCAAACATGGATGAATTTGCGATGGGTGGTTCAACAGAGAACTCTGCATATGGAGTCACTAAGAACCCTCATGATCTTACAAAAGTTGCTGGTGGCTCGTCAGGTGGTTCAGCTGCAGTTGTTGCATACGGCGGTGTGCCAGTGTCTCTTGGGTCTGATACTGGAGGGTCTATCCGTCAACCGGCATCTTTTTGCGGTATCGTAGGACTCAAAACAACCTATGGTGATGTCTCACGATACGGTGTTATGGCAATGGGTTCATCACTTGATCAGATTGGACCTTTTGGAAACTCTGTAGATGATGTTGAAACTCTCTACAAAGTCATTTCTGGAAATGATCCAAACGACAGTACATCACTTCCTGAAAGTGCTAGAGGAACAAAAGTAGAAATGCTTAAAAAAGTTATCGGTATCCCAAGATCATTTATTGATCGTGATGGGGTCGACTCTGAAGTGCTTGCTAATTTTAATGATTCAATCAAGAAATTGGAGCTTGCAGGTTACACAGTAAAGGATATTACTATTCCAAATCTTGAGAAGTCTCTCTCGGTATACTACGTACTTATGTTTGCAGAAGTATCAAGTAATCTTGCGCGATATGACGGTATACGATATGGTCTATCTCATCCAGGTGAGACAAGTATTCGTAGTTATTTTGAATCACGAACTGCAGGATTTGGTGATGAGGTTCGCCGTCGTATTTTGCTTGGTACATATGTGCTTTCTTCTGGTTACTATGATGCATATTACAATAAAGCAAATCTTGTTCGCGATATGTTAAAGAAAGAGTTTGTGAAAGTGTTTAATGATGTTGATGTTATTGCAACTCCAACATCTCCTATTCCAGCATTTACTATTGGTGAAAAGTCTCATGACCCACTCTCTATGTATCTCGCAGATATCTTTACTGTGCCTGTAAACATTGTTGGAGTTCCTGCAATTTCTATCCCATCAGGAAAGACATCATCAGGTCTTCCACTTGGTATGCAGTTTATTGCCTCACATAAAAGAGAAGATGTGCTTTTTAGTATTGGAAAAGACTTTGAAAAGGTGGTATAAAGAAGTGCGCTTGTACACAAAAACATTAGTACACAAAGATGCTTTAGGCTTTCATGGTATGCTTAAGTAAGCATTTATAGCTTACTGTTTTAACTTTTTGTAGGTATTACCTACAAGCTACAGACTACAAGCTACAGACTGCTTCGCCCACATGTATTCACTTTCCATTGATTATCTTTTTAATAGAGTTTATGATGTTTTGCTTTGGATAAAATACACATGGCTATTTAGTATCCTTCATACAAATCCAGAGACATACATTGATGAACATAAAAATTTTGATTGGGATGGGCTTCGTGACAGAGGATGGTTTAATGAATATTTTGCAGAAAAAAATGTAGCTGTTCCTCCGGTTGATGATATACATGTATCCTTATGGCAAAGAACTTTGGAATTTTTGGGTGTTCGTGTACGTGATAGTGATCAAGATGGAATTCCAGATATTACTGATAGTAGACCTTTTGACGCAGATAATCTTTCAAAAGCAGAACTCAAAGAACGTTATCAAGCGGACTATACATTCTCAGATACATTCCGTGATTTTTTTGGTATTGGTCCTAAGGATACAGATAAAGATGCCGTGCCTAACAGTTACGAATTAAAACATGGTCTTGATCCAAAGAATCCAGACTCTGACAGGGACGGACTGTTCGATGGTCAGGAACTTATTCAAGGGACTAATCCACTTAATAACGATACTGACGGTGATATGGTACTTGATGGTCGTGATGAGGGGCCACTTGATAATGCAGTGTCTTCTATTTCACCCGATACTGATGGTGATGGGGTGAGTGATATTGTTGAGGCAGTTCTAGGGTCAGATAGTACAAAAAAAGACACCGATACTGATGGTATAGGGGATAACATGGATACGTATTCACTTGATCCTCAAAATATAGGACAAATCGCACCGCTTGACGTTGGGAAAGCAACAGAGACACTTCATTTTTCTATACACAATCCAGTACTTTCATTCTTTACAGACATACTTTCAATTCTCATGTTTATTGTTCTCTTGGCATTTGTCTACGTTGTTCTTAGATGGTTCCTTATTTTCTTAGAGGGCCTTAATCATTACGAACATCATTTTCACCATGGGGATGATCACGGTTCTCATGGGGGGCATGTTATTAAAGATGGAGCACATAGTACTCACGGTGAAATGCCTGCGGGAATAGCTGGACTTCCTTTTGGTGCCGGAATTGAGGTTCATGCACCGTCTGTCACTGACTTCAATGATCATCCTAAGTTTGCAGTTATAGAAGGATACATGAGCAGTCAAAGTGAAGCGTTATGGAGAATAGGAATCATGGAAGCAGATAACTTACTTCTTGAAGTACTTACAGAAAAAGGATATCAAGGTGACGGAGTGGGGGAGAAGCTGAAGAATGCAAGTTTCAAAACTATTGATCTTGCATGGGATGCTCATAAGATACGAAATAGAATTGCTCATGAGGGTTCTGATTTTGAGTTAATAGAACGAGAAGCAAAACGAGCTTTTATACTGTACGAGTCTGTGTTTAGAGATTTAAAAGCAATACGGTAAAACAGCTATTAGCTTGTAGCAGTTAGCCTTTAGCGAAAATTGAAAACAAGAATAACAAAGAACGGCACCGCAAGGTGTCGTTCTTTGTTATTCTTGTTGCGGGGACAGGAATCTGTCACAGTTTCTATTCCTCACTATGTTCGTCATAGAAGAAACTGCGACCCCGTATTCGCTTCCTGGCACACATGACGCAGGTCATGTGTTTCTGTTGCAACAAGAATATAAAAGAGTACTGATTTACAGTACTCTTTTATATTCTTGTTGCGGGGACAGGAATCGAACCTGTGTCCCGAGGTTATGAGCCTCGTGAGTTACCTCTACTCTACCCCGCTATCTATATATAGTTATTTTTTAACGAGAACTAACTAACCTCGGAGGTTATGAGAGCTATGAACTCTTGTGAGCTACTCTTTTTTACCTCGCTATCTTTTTATACTTTTATTTTTTAACGAAGATAAACTAACTTCGGAGGTTATGAGAGCTATGAACTCTTGTGAGCTACTCTTTTTTACCCCGCTATCCTTTTTTGCTTTGCTATCTTTCTACAAAGGTCATGCTATAGTACCACGATTTTAAGAATTTTACAAGATTTTTTAATAGAAAATGTAGTATTATGTTGAATTTATGTCAAAAATATAGTAGTATTTGATGTACTTGTGGTGTATTTGCACTACATGAAAATGTCGGCGTAGCTCAGTTGGTTAGAGCACATCACTCATAAAGATGAGGTCGGTGGATCGTTCCCACCCGCCGACACCAAATAACAAAAGCCCATAGCAGGGCTTTTGTTATTTGATGGAGAAGGAAAAGTAAACTACTTTACTTTTGCGGTAGTCTTACAGTCATTTCCTTCTCATCGACAGCAAAACAAAAATCATAAGAGTCGTCTTTTTATACTTCCCATTTTTTTGTTACATCCTCTTTTTCCTTTTTTACCGCTTCAACAAATCCTTGTTCAATATGTGCTTGTTTAAGAAGTGTTCTTGCGAGTCTGTCATAAGGGAAAAGTGGACATAAAGATGATTTACCTTTTGAAATTGAACAAGGAACTAAAACACTTTTGTCAGCTTTTTGTGCATTTGTAAAAGAAAAAAGTAGCGATACATTTTCTACACCATACGTTTTAATAGTTGAGGCAATACCTATTTCTTCAAGCGTAGAGAAGAGTGGAGCAAGGCCATGTTCTTGAGGGGTGCTTGGAATAATAAGCTTCATTTTCTTCTTTGATTTCTCACTACCTCCAAATGAAAGGGTTGTTGCTTTGATTTTCCATGTAAGGAGTGGAACACCTTTGTTAGTTTTTCTAAAATCAAAGTCAGCATCCGAAAAACATGACAAGTCAAAAGATTCTACTTTTCCTTCATATCCACTTGCACAAACAACTCTCAAGAACGTATCAAGGAAAATGAGTTTCTCATACTTTGAACCTGTGTATGAAATAAGAATTTCTTTATCAGTAGGAAGGTATACAATTTTGACAAGTTCTTTTCTCCGCGCTGGAGTATTTTTTTCTTGTACATTTGCTAACACAGACGTACCGTCAAAAGTCATAGCGAAGTAGAGTAATCCATCAAGTGCTTTATGTTCATATTCACACTCTGTTGCGTTGTCTTCTTTGTTTGCGATGCGAGTAAATTCTTTTTTGAGAGCTGTCATACTAAGATCAGCCTCCAAAAGGGTAACTTCTTTTGCTTCATAGAGCATATATCCGCGACTACTATAAAAATCATGGAAGAAGAGCACATCATTAAATACTTCTGGGTTGAACATGTAATGGTAGAGCACTTTGTCATGATCTGATACGCACTCTAATTGAGTTACTTCAGAAAGTTTTTTTTCTTTAAGAAGAGAGCTTATAATTGCCCCACTATATTTAGTAGAAATGCTGTTAATGAGGACGAGTTTTTCTTGTATTTCTATTTTTTCTTCTGGAGGTAGTGAGTTATAAAAATCCACAAACATTCCAACAACATTTTTTCTTGGTGTCGACTCTGTTACCTCAAAAAGAGCTGTAACGTTATGTTGCTTGTAAAATGCAACAAGTACCTCTGGAGAGTAGATTTTTTTGAAATAGTTTTTAACGGAAAAAGTGGAAGCCATAAGGGTAAGGGTTAAGTTGTAGGTTCTAAGAGTTAGTAAAGACAAAACAAGAACACAGAATTTGGTTAGTGTAGCATGAGTAATTCTAAAAGAAGGGGGATATACGTGCTACTTGAATTAAGTGGTATCTATGGTAGAATATTATCACTTCCTTAATTAAGAAGTTGTTTATAAATATGCGGTCGTAGCTCGAGGAACTTGGTTCCGAAGATGTCTAAAGTTAGCAAACTTTAGACGCAGCTAATCAAGTAATAACTCGAAGCACTTAAAGATCGATAGTTCTCAAAATACAATATGCAGTCGTAGCTCAGCTGGTTAGAGCACTGCCCTGTCACGGCAGGGGTCGTGGGTTCAAATCCCATCGACTGCGCAAAAAGTAAAATGCATCCATTTATCAAAATGGATGCATTTTACTTTTCTTGCAAAGACAGAAGTCCATGACCTGCGTCATGGACGTTGGGATTTGAATACGAGGTTACGAAACTACTTCGAGCAAGGCGAGGAGTTTTGTAACCAAATCCCATCGACCGTATTGTGGTATTTTACTTTAAGTGGTAGTATTTTAGTTGTAAGCGCTCTGTTGTGTTGTTAATACGAAGTCACTACGTGACACTGCTTGCGGGGTGAGGTAGCGAACACCATGCGAAAGCATCAAGGTTGCCAAGAGCAGAAAAGCGATTCTACACAACTAGGGAAATGAAGTTCGATGAAGGACGTGGTACTCTGCGATAAGCTTCGGGGAATCGAGAAACAGATGTTGATCCGAAGATGTCCGAATGGGGAAAGCCGACCGAAAGGTCAGTTGAAAGTAGTGGCGAGCGAAATCGACGGAACTCAATGTGCTTACATGGGGCCAGCAGCGATGCTGGCCTTTTTCTATACTCGAAGTAGATTATTGATCAAATCTCACCCATATTAATTTAGTATAGACATTATTTAATTTTTATCGTAGTATTTTATTATTGAAGTATAAGGAGAGCTTCATGGCAGCTGTACTTGTTTACCGTAGTGATAAAAGCGATAAAGATAAAACAGTCGTTATCCCCAATGCTGAGTTTGCGATAATTAAGCTTCTTGGTGAGGATGAGATGATTGCTCCAGAAATTAGTCGCAAATCAAATAATAAGTATTCACCAGCTACAGTCGCTAGCTTGCTTGCCAGATTGTTGGAAAAGGGGTTGGTGAGTCGTACCGTTAAGCTTATTGAGCTTAACGGTTGTAAGTTTAAACGTGTTGTGTTCAAAAAAATATATGTAGCAGTGTCTGTTACAGAGGTTTAATTTAAAGTCTACAATTGTAGACTTTTCTATTTTTTGAACAGAACTCTAGTTCTCACTTCATTCACTAAATCACATGTATGTAAAATTCCCAAGCTGAACGCTTGGGAATTTTACATACTATAGAACTATCTATTTTAAAAAGATATTAATATGTAGTTCCTTTTGATATACTTAACCTATCAAAAAACAATCTATACCTACAATGATAATCATAGAAGAAGAAAATACTAAAAAGAAAGGTGTAGAAGAAAAAACTACTCAAAGTAAAATCTCAGTACTGATGATTTTGGTTTTTATTGCCGGGCTGCTTTGGTTAAAAATAATATATGACGGCCAAAAACCAGAAAGGGTGTATGTTGCTTTAGAAGTAAAAAAGGAGGAAGAGAAGAAAGCTCCTACTCCACCACCTGTACTTCTTCTTGATAAAGAAGCATATGACAAAAAAATGCTTGCACTTGCACACAGAACAATAGCTACTACTACACAATCAACATCTACAAACGCAACTTCAACAAAAGTAGTTACCTACCTTTGGCCACCAAAGGCTCCGTATCCAAAGTACGGCGCTCTACTTCCGTTTAATCGTATTATCGCGTACTACGGTAATTTTTATTCTACAAGAATGGGTGTTTTAGGAGAATATGCGCCTGATGTGATGCTTGCAAAATTAGAGGCTGAGGTGGAGAGTTGGAGACAAGCAGACCCTTCTACTCCAGTTATCCCTGCTATTCATTACATCGCTGCAGTTGCTCAAGCAAGCGCTGGAGAAGATGGTGATTATTTGAATCGCATGCCATATGCAGAAATTGATAAAGCGATTGTTCTTGCAGAAAAAGCTCATGGAGTTGTTTTTCTTGATATTCAAATAGGACAAAGCACTGTTGCAAGTGAGGTTGCTGCACTTACGAAGTACCTAGCACTCCCACAGGTTCACTTGGGTATTGACCCAGAGTTTGCGATGAAGAATGGTAAGAAACCAGGAACAGTGATTGGTACGTTAGATGCAGTTGAGATCAATCAAGCAGCACAGATTCTCGCAAAAATTGTACGAGATAATAACCTTCCTCCAAAAGTACTTATTGTTCATCGTTTTACAGAAAAAATGGTAACTAATTATCAAAACATACAACCTCTTCCTGAGGTGCAGATCATTATGACTATGGATGGATGGGGGTCTCCTGAACTTAAAACAGGGACATACAAGCATGTGATTTATCCTGAACCGGTCCAGTTTACTGGGTTCAAATTGTTCTACAAAAATGATCTTCGTAGCCCAAGTACACGCATGCTTACTCCAAAAGAGATATTACAACTAACTCCAGCACCAAGTTATATACAGTATCAGTAATAATCGACATGAGTTATGTCTTAACAAAAGATGATATACTTTTATTGTTATGAAATGGAATCCATTTAGTCGAGAAAAACCAACCCCAGAAATAACAGAAACCCCAGTTCTTTCAGAAGAGAGACAGAAAGAGCTCGACTCAAAATACGCTATTGATTTCGAGATTGCTCACCCTGATCAAAAAGAAAATAATATACCAAAAAAAGCTTATGAATGGCTTGAAGAAAAAGTGCGTACTGGTACAGGGGAAGTTATTAAGGTAGACACACGTTCTCAATCTATTTTAGAGCTAATAGATAAAAAATTATATGTCTATGCTGAAGCTCACGATAAAGATGCTCAAGTGTATTCTATTGTTCGTATAAAAAATCCAACAGATATTTCTGAGTATAAAAAACAACTCGAGAAAAGAAGGCTTGAGAATTTTGTACAGGTCTATGCTTCTACAGTAAATATTGAAACTCTTAAGGGGTATACTTTTTCTGTCGGTGGAATTTAATTTTTACCCGTACATGCTTGATGCTTTTTTATGAGTATTGTGTAGGAGGTCTCTTTTTGGTAGAGTTGCGTCTGATATGGAACACCAAGCGCTCACGCATATAGATAAAAGTCACCACAAGGGTGCTAGTTTTTGGCTGCGCTTTAGAAAGAATCTTATTATAGAGACTAAAAAATCTATGAGAGTTTTTTCTTTTTTCTCCGTTATTAACGCAGTAGTATCAACTCTATTCTATGGGTTTATTAGTTTTCTTTTTAGTTTTTCAGTAACAAAAGAAATAGCTAAGGTTATTTTTCCTCCTTTGTTTGTCTTTTTTGTTGGTCAATATCTAACAATTATTCCAACATTTTTTGTCATAATTCTCATGTTTTTACCTATTATGTATACAAGAGCGGTTCTTCCACTTGCGGTTGTTTATAGCTTCTTCTATGTTTTTTTGATGTAAATGGCGTACTAGATTTTTATTGATGAATATAAACAGCAGGGTATCTATTTAGTGCTATACTTGTACATCAAGAGAGACAGTACGTTCTTTTCGAAGTTCTTTTCAGTCTCTTTGTGTCTCTAATTATTTTTTATATACACTCATGAAAAAAATACTCTTTGGTTTTTTAACAACAGCATCTCTTGTATCTTTTGCATCTGCAGGAACAACAACCCCCCCTACTATGCCTTCTGGTGTCGGTCTGTATGCTATCAACGCAAATACACAAGCAACAGGAACAGTTGCTCAGATGTATGCTGGATGGAAAGACAATTCATACGATGAAACTGTCTTTTTTGTAACAATATTTCGTCTTGCATATGGCAGTTCAACAGTTGTTGCTTCAACAACAATGAATATGAATGCTACTGGCACCTATATTTCTGTACCATTAGGTTATAGTAATCAAGCAGATTTTACCTACTATGCAGGTGTTCAGGCTTACAATCAGTATGGAACATCTAGAATGGCAACATCTACACAAGTATATGCAGTGAAGAAACCGGCTGCGCCTACAAAGTTTGCTCTAGTGCCATCGAAGAAAAATACTGGAGTTAGTCTCAAGTGGAATGACAAGGCAACTAACGAAGGATTCTACTCATTAACTCGTTCTCGTCTTTTAGGGGGAAATTATGTTTTTGACACTTCATTTTTCCTTCCTGCAAATTCAAAATCATATACAGATATGGTTACAGCAACGAGTACAAAATATCGTTATATGTTAAGTGCTGATAACGCATATGGTATTGGAAAAGCTACAAACTATGTAGATGTTACTCGATAAAGTAATTTCTAAGGTTACCCTCCAACATTAGTAAAAAACCTCTCTAAAATAGAGAGGTTTTTTATTTTTAAATTTTTGATAGAATGGTACGTATGCAATACCAGGTACTTCTCTTCTATAAATACGTTACCATCGAAAACCCAAAGGAGCTAGTTGCTTCATATAAAGCACTTTGTGCAAAGTATAATCTTAAAGGACGCACAATTATTGCCGAAGAGGGGATCAATTCTACACTTGAAGGATTAGTGGAAGATACTGAGAATTTTTTGAAAGAGTTTCTTCTTGATGCTCGTTTTAGTGATATGCAAATTAAGCGAAGTCACGGAGAAGGTGATTCATTTCCGAAGCTTTCAGTTAAGCTCCGTCCAGAGATAGTTGGAACTCGTTTCCCAAAAGAAGTTGATCCTACAAAAAAGACTGGCAAGTATCTTAAACCAGAAGAATTACGAAAGTGGTACGAAGAAGACAAAGATTTTGTTGTGGTTGATATGCGTAATTCATATGAGTTCGAATCAGGGCATTTTAAGAAGTCGATAGATCCAGGAATGGATGCTTCTCGTGAACTTCCAGAAAAAATTGCAAAAATTAAGGAAGCCGTGAAGGACAAAACAGTGCTTACTGTCTGTACAGGAGGTGTTCGTTGTGAAAAAATGTCAGCATATCTTCTCCACGAAGGGTTTGATGAAAATAAAGTGTATCAATTAGACGGAGGCATGCATTCATACATGGAGAAGTTTCCAGGGAAAGATTTTTTGGGAACACTTTTTACCTTTGACGATCGTCTTGTTATGGACTTTGGTGGTGAGCGTGAGGTGATTGGTATGTGCAAACGCTGTGGGGTAAAAAATGAGCAGTATCAAAACTGTGCAAATGCAGAATGTAATATGCTTTTCCTAATTTGTAATGACTGTATGTCATCTGAAGGACCTGGATTTTGTAGTGAGAAGTGCGAAAAGTCTACCGTCCGTGTAGTGCAAAGAATGAGAGGGTAGTTCATGAAAGAAAAGTCTCTTCTTGGAATTTTTGATTCAGGAGTTGGTGGTTTCTCTGTGCTCAAGGAGATACGAAAAGTAACTACAGTAGATAGTATCTATTTTGGTGATTGTTTACATGCTCCCTATGGCAATAAACAAGAGGATGAAATAGTCGGGTATATAAAAAATATCCTTACCATACTCAAAGAGCGTGGAGTAACACATTTTGTAAGTGCTTGTAATAGTATGTCAGTACTCACCACAGAAAAACTTTTGAAGGAGATGGGTATCAGAGAAGATAGATATATTGATATGGTTGATGCTGTACAAGAGATTATTTTTGAACATAATGCTCATATTCTTGTTATTGGAACTCAAGCAACAATAGCTTCTGGGGTATATCAAGATATTCTAGAACAGAAACATATTGCTTTCAGTGTCTTTTGTCCAACACTTCTTGCAGGAAACATTGAATTTGGGGATATTCAGGCAATAAGAACCGACATTATTCAAATTCTTATGTATGCAAACCAGATGAAAGTAACAAGCATTCTTTATGCGTGTACACACTACCCACTTGTAGACGATATTTTTAAAGAAGAAGTGATAAAACATGAATTATCAATTAGATTCATAGATCCAGCAAAGTATGTTGCAACACAAGTAGAGAAATGGAACCTGCAAGGAAGCAAGCAGATCACATATAAAGCAAGTAAAGAAACAGATATTTTTAAAAGATATACAACGCTCACACCGTAGACCTAAAATGTTTTTTATTTAAAGAACAATAAATAGTAATATTTTTTGTATGGTTTGTGTGGATAACTTTTTTTATATAAAACTAATAAAATTAAGGATTTTACCATCTCTTGCTATGGATATATATATTCTCTTTATTTAAAAGTTGTGAGCTATTGTTATACTTATATGCGAATGTCCTTATGTATTAGTAGTATTTTATTAAGTGTGTAGTATGTGCAGTAATTTAAAAATATAAACAAGTGAAAAAACTCGAACAAAAACATATAAAGGTCCTCTTTGGTATGGGCGTCCTTCTCGTACCAGCAGCGATCTGGTTTACCCTTAGTGTTGTACCTGAATTTACCTTTGCTGGTGTAGCGAAGAAGATAGGAATATCATCAAGTGCAAAACCAAAAGCGGTAACAGATAAAAAGACAGACCAAAATGTAGACGGTGCGATGAAAGTGCCACGATCAGCATCTGCTGTCGGTATCAATTTAGGAGGTATCGCGTTTTGGGATCCTTCTATTTTAACTGTTGACCTTTTTAAGATGGCAGGTGGAGCAGATGGAGAGAAGGCTGCCTCATCGTCATGGCTTACACAGTGTAGCTGGGCAGATACATGTGGCAAGATTCCACAAGGGGGAGGAACATGGAATACATTAGAGCAAGATAAGCTTATTCTTGATGAATTCGGTTGGATTAAACAGCTTCCTGCACAAAATGATCCGAATGTTGGATATAGAAGAGTATCTGCACTTATTCCTAATGGTGCTAACCAAGGAATGCCTGCTGGTAAGTATATTGTGACATATGATGGGGATGGAGTAATCGAGTATGGTCTTGGTGGTACAAAGAATGTTACAGAGTCACGACCAGGAAGAGATGTTGTTGATGCTCCTGATACAAAGGATAGACATGAACTCTTGATTACTATTGCAAAGACAAATCCTGCAAACTACATAAGAAATATCAAAGTTTTCCAACCAGGAGGATTTTGTAACTCTTCAGCAACTAAGACGGTGGTAAAAGCAACAGATTGTACAGACGGTAGTTATATTCCTTTTGAACAATATAATGCTTCAACATCACCATTTAATCCTGCGTATGTTGATAAGCTTAAAGGACTTCGTGTACTTCGATTTATGGATCTAGGAAAAACAAATGACAACCCAGTAAGTCAGTGGACAGAGCGAGACAAAGTGAAAGATGCCTTTTGGACATCACCAGTGGGAATACCTTACAGAGCAATGGTACTTCTTGCAAAGGAAACAAATAGTGATCCATGGATTAATGTCCCTACACGTGCGTCAGATGAGTATATTCAAAAAATGGCTGCCGTGGTGAAACAAACACTTGGAAAGAATCAAGTTGTATACTTCGAATACACTAATGAAGCATGGAATGGAGCATTTTGGATTACTGGTCAATATCTTGAATCAAAAGGTAAAGCAAAATGGAATCCAAACGCAAAGACAGGAGCTGAACTCTACGATCTTCGTATGAACTACTATGCATATCGCTCCTCACAAATGTGTACAATGATTAAAACAGTATTCGGTGCAGATGCAAATAAAGTTAAATGTGTTTATGCTGGCCAAGCAGCAGTGGCATGGTGGCTCGATAATGGTCTTAAATGTCCATTTGCAGCAGCAGAACTCGGCAAAGAGTGTGGTCGTTTCCATGACGTTATCGCAATCGCACCATACTTTGGTGGAGAGATTGGAGGAGATGCTTATAAGACAAAAGTAGCAACATGGCTCACTCAGCCAGACGGAGGACTTGCGTCACTCTTTAACGAGCTTAACACTACATCACTTGCTGAATCTGTTAAATGGATTCAAGAAGATAAGAAGGTTGCAGATGCATGGGGGCTTCCTCTTGTGGCATATGAAGGAGGGCAACACCTTGTTGATTATTCACAGTCAAACACTGCTTTACAGGACTTGTTTACTAAAGCAAACCACGACCCTCGTATGGGAGAATTGTATACAAAGTATCTCAATGCATGGAAAGACAACGGTGGGCAGACTTTTGTCACCTTTAGTTATGTAGCTGGTGATAGTAAGTGGGGTTATTGGGGAGCTCTTCAGACGATTTTTGAAACATCATCAGCAAAATGGGATGCCGTTAAAAATTTCTCAAAGATTCCTTGTTGGTGGACTAACTGTCAGCAATAACATATAGCTTGTACCTATACACGTTATCAACAAAATGCTACACAATCTGTGTAGTATTTTGTTTTTTATGGCAAAAGACTTGTTATACTTATGTGCAAGTATTTCGTTAGATATATTATTAACTATGTGTAATGTGCTTTGTAATGTAACAATATAAACAAGTGAAAAAACTCGAACAAAAACATATAAAGGTCCTCTTTGGTATGGGCGTCCTTCTCGTACCAGCAGCGATCTGGTTTACCCTTAGTGTTGTACCTGAATTTACCTTTGCCGGTGTAGCAAAGAAGATAGGTATATCATCAAGTGCAAAACCGGTAGTAGATAAGAAAACAGATGAGTTTTCTAATGAAATGCTAAAACAGCAGCCAGCTATCACTCTACCAAACGGTGTCGTAGTAGAAAGTTCCTGTACTGCAGGAGTCTCTACAACAACTGCAATTGCTGTAGCATTTCCTGTGAAGAATCCTGTGAATACATATGGAGCAGGGGTCAATCTTGCATATCCAGGAGATGTAAGTTTTTTTTCAAATCTTGATACTGTAAAGACTGCTGATGATGGAAATTTTCCTACAGCAATTGTCAGGTCTGCTATTAACTTACCATTTAACAAAACACAGTCTTACACAAAGTCTTGTACCCGCTACAAAGCAGACAAGGTTACATGTGATATGTATACATATAATACATTCTCGCTCTCATCACACATAACGAGTTCTTCTCCTACTAAAGCACTTGATTTTCTTTCACAAAACGATACACAACAGTACTTCACTAGTACTAACGGCGTCTATCGATCGACAGGATCTATACAAGATAAGTACCTTTCGGGGTCAATGGCAGCAAAAGATTTTTATGCACAACTTGTAGCAAAGAAGATTGACTGGCTTGAGGTTATGTTTGAAGTGCCTTATGATTTTGTGACTGCATGTAATAAACAGGCACTAGCTGATTGTGCCTATTTAACGCCAGGGAAAGGAAATGATTTTGCGTTGTTTAAGGCTGCAAAGGTTGTATATCAGGCGCGATATGGAATAGTTCCAAAGTATATTGAACTATTTAATGAACCAGAGGGTGGTTGGGGGATACGAATTAGTTCAGCAGAGTACCCAGTTATAGAAACAGCCTTTAAAACATACCTCAATCAGTTAATTGAGTATCGACTCACTCAAACAAAGGACGCAGCTGAAATTGCAGCACTCAATCAGTTACGTTCTCTTACAGTCGTAGCTCCTGGACTTGGTTCTGCATTTAAGTTTTCTGTCGGAACTGATCATAGTCAATATTTTCCAGATGAGGTTACTATTAGGAACTTTTTTGCAACAGTTGCAAAAGATAAAGCAATTCTCTCGTCTCATATGTATGATGAAAAATTTGCTCTTCAGCCAATAGAGTCACTACGAAATTTCCTTATTACTCGTGACAGGTATGCAACTGGAACAAAACCAGATGTCATTCTTACAGAAAGTGCAGCATCGGTTGAAGAGTCTCCACAAGCACAGAGTTATACAAATTTCTGTGACTCATATTGTAAGGTTGATCCAAATAATCGTGGAGGAACATATCCGACGTCATCCTGTGCAAAGAATACAACAGCAAATTTTTGTAGAGTTGCAAAGAGTGACGATGTAAAATTTAACTTTTACTCATATCCAAGTTGTGTAACAGATACAAACTATGCAAGCTCAACGTTTGCTCCAGTTGTTAATTTCTGCCACTATCAGAATGCTGTCTTATACAGAAACCTTACTTCGTACCTAGGGGAAGGTGTGCAATCAGTGCTTGCGTGGACTTTTACACAGAATGATCAAAGCTCACGTCATGGACTGGTGGTAAAAAATGGAAATGCTACGTTAAAGACAGATATGTATAACACGTTACGAAATTTCTACAAAGCAGCATTTCTTAAACGTGCAACCTATAAACCACTCTATACAAATATTTCACCTGATATTGTAACCAAGCAATCTGTGAGTCTCTTGTCAGCAACTGATATGAACGCCGCATCGCTTACATTTGCTAACACAAGTGAAGGGACAAATAAATATGTTGTGACACTTCCAGCTGATATGCCAACATTTTGGAGAGTAACAGCGACTGAATCCGCAGGTGGGGATGCAACAAAAAATACAAGCATGGATACACTTACAAGCACTAGTCTGCTTAAAGTTACACAATTTTGTCCTCTTGTAGTAACAGTCCCAAAATCTTCAACACTCCTTCTTTCTCTTACAAAAAAAGAAGCTAACTAATTTCTTGCATATCTTTTATGTGTACATATGTGATAGTATCTACGTACTATGCGTTTTGAAGATAAAGTAGCTGAGCTTCGTATCAAGAAGTACAAAGGGAGAGAAACTCCTGAGTTCTTGGAAGATGTGAAAAAAATTACAGACGGTGAAGCATATGAATATCTTCTAGGAGAAGTGCCATTTTGTGGTGCAAAGGTAGACCTGTCACTTCGACCTATGATTCCGCGTCCTGAGACTGAATTTTGGATGAAGCAGGCAATTGATGAGATGAATAGTGCCAAGAGTAAGTATGTACTTAGATGTCTTGATCTTTTTTCGGGATCTGGAAATATCGGTCTTGCACTTCTAAAAAACTTTCAAGAAACAACTGTTGATATGATTGAGTTTGATCCCAAGCTCAAAGAACAAATTGAGATATCGGTCGTTAAAAATAATATTAAGAAGACTCGTACTAGAATCTTAACAGGGGACACATGGGGTAATGGACCAGAAGGTGCTGTGAGCACCTATGACTATATCTTCGCTGTGCCACCATACGTACCACCACAGATGAAAGATGAGGTGATGCGAGAGCTTTCTGCAGAAGAACCACTTTCTTTTTTTGATAAAGAAGATGGGTACTATTACCACAAGCAGGTACTTAGTCGAGCAAAAGAATTTCTCAAAGATGATGGGGTACTATATCTTGAATTTGATATCACTCAGCGCGAAACAATCGAGAAGCTTGCATTAGAGAACGGCTTCACCAACTACCATTTCCTCAAAGATCCCTACAACCACAACTGCGCGATAGTGCTTGCAAAATAAAGCTAATTTTACTTGACTTTTAATATAAAATGTGATATTATGTAAGTAGTTAGATTTTGAGCGACTTGCTCGGCACATTTACAAGGAGATCAGGATGAACAACCTGAAAAACTGGCTGAACACTGCAAGTGGTGTTCTCGGATTTCTGGTCACTTTCGGCTTTGGAGTTTGGTTGCTTCGGCAATCCGGCTCACAAAGTTTGAATGTTGCTTCGTGGGTTATGTGGACTCTGATGGATGGTATCCTTGTGGCACTCTCCATTCGTGGAGGAAACAAGAAGCCCTTTCTCTTCATCGGTTGGACACTTGCGGCGCTTCTGGTCACTGCTGGCATGCTCTTCAATGGGGCGGTCTGGCAAATCGGTTTCGTTGAGATTGTTTCAATCGGTGCAGTGATCCTGTCTGTCTACTTCTGGGTGATGGACAAGTCGGAAAAAGGATTGTTCGCCTGTGCAGTCGCCATGTTTGTTGCTGGGCTTCCGCAAATCGCCAGCTTCTGGAACACTCCAGCGACTGGCACATGGTGGCTGTGGGCGGGTACCGCGTTTGTCTGTACTCTTTCCATTCTTGGTTCAGTCAAGTGGAAGAGTGTTCACAACGCTCCGACCATTTCCAGTTTCGTTTACCAGATTGTGGTTCTTGCGGTACTCTTCCGCTAGCCCCACGCAGAGAGCTCTTCATGCTTTCCTGTGTGGGGCTTTCTGTATTTTTATAACCCCCATCTTTTCCACAAGAAGCGATCCGCCACAGTTCTTGCATTTCAGTATACCCAAACTTTTCCTTCTAAAAGCGCGTCACAGGCGGGTAGGCGAGACAGAGTGCATTTTGTAGCAACAAAATGACACGACTTTTAGAAGGAAAAGTTTAAAAAAGAATCCTGTATTTTAAATGATCCAGTCATTTCCATGAAGCAGTCCATCACAACTTGACTGGGTATTATGTTTTTATTGTTGGACAATTTATAGAAGAGAATATAAATCACTACGACCACGACTGCGCGATAGTGCTTGCAAAATAAAGCTAATTTTACTTGACTTTATATTTTTATATTATAGTATATTCATACTAGATTTCTAGTACCTGTTTTGGTGGTCTAAACTAAATTTGCTCATTTACAAGGAGAGGTAATTTATGGATGGAATGTCTGTTACTGACAAGTTTGTGGACGAAGAAGTGGAGTCGAACTATGGCTACCTGTCGGGCTACAACAAGCCCAAGGGTATCACCGAGCAGACCAACATCCTCCGTCAGTTGTTCCCTGGTATCGGCGTTGCCGACGAAAAGCTCGCCGAGCGTGAAGTGTCGAAGAATGCCGATGCGGGATGGTTCGCCATTCCGAAGTGGCAAATCTTCGCATCAACCTACGGTGAAGCCGTCCAGCTGGTGCTGGACAAGCTCAAGGAAACCAGAAGCGGTGCGTTCCACAATTACTGTGAAGGTGAACTGGGTCCTCTAAAGCTTCGCCAACAGGCGAAGACATCCTCTGTGTTCCAGAAGCTTGCTGAAGAGCAAAACGGATTCGATATCCTCGTGGTCGCAGCCCAATTCGGTCTGCGTCACCGTGGTCGTTCGGTTCGCCGTGTGCATGAGATCCTGCTTCACAACGAGTTCGGTCTTGGAGCGTTTGCCATCGGCATCATGCTCCTCACCCACCCCGAACGGCTTGCCCACTACGACGATCTCTGGATCGACTGTGCTGGTGACGAGTTTGCTCCAAGTGCGGGTGACGAGTTCTGGAGTGCCCCATTCTTCGGCTGCTGCTTTGACGACGACAAGCTCCAGTTCGAGGTTGGTGATGTGTCGGATGCGTTCGACAGCAGTGGTTCTGCCTCGGGTTTTCTCCCGCAATGATCCTTGGATCTTGGGACTTGATTCTTTTGTTCCCTTGATTCTTGAATCCTTGAAACGGCTCGCTTGCGAGCCGTTTTTTTCACGAGAAGCAATCCGCCACAGTTCTTGCATTTCAGTATACCCAAACTTTTCCTTCTAAAAGCGCGTCACAGGCGGGTAGGCGAGACAGAGTGCATTTTGTAGAAACCTCCTGTTTTCTTAGACTGTAATCAGTCTGTTGAAAACGCAGTACTGTTAATGTAAAAATGACACAACTTTTAGAAGGAAAAGTTTAAAAAAGAAGCTTTTGAAAGGTCTTTTACGAAATATTTGTCGTATCGAATCACTCTATTTTCTTATCAAACCTTGACTTTTAGCACCAAGTCTGCTAGAATAGATATATTATTTCCTTATGGATATCCATGTGTAGTCAGGCAAAGGTTTAGGTTTAACTGATTTGACGCGTTGTGGCTAACCATATTTCTGTACCCCTAGTACAGACGAGTATTCTTACCAAAGAATCGGCAGCGCAAATAATCAATATTAACCTAAATAGAACTCTTCCTGTCTTATTGATTGTGTGAGTTCTCCAAATACAACATATGTATACCATTACAACTGGTGGGTCTACGGACTCACGTTCTGATTCTCGTTCTCGATCGTCTTCACCACGTTCTGGATCTCGTTCTTACTCATCAACACCTCGTGAAGGAGGCTATTCATCACGCGACGGAGGTTCACGTGGAGGCTATTCATCACGTAGTGGTTCTCGCGGTGGATTTTCTCGCGGAGGATCATCTGCTCCTCGTCCTTTTAATGCAAAGCGTAGTTTCAAGAAGGACTATATTGATGAAAAACTTTTTATTAACAAAGAAGCTGGTGTTACAGAAGTAGACCACTACGAAGCAAAGCATGTCTTTACCGACTTCGGTATCGCACCGCAGCTTTCTGCTAACCTAACTGCAAAAGGGCTCGTTACTCCATCTCCTATTCAGGATCAGTCAATTCCAGTTACTCTTTCTGGTAAAGATGTTATCGGTATCGCTTCAACGGGAACTGGTAAAACAGCTGCGTTTCTTATTCCACTTATCAACAAACTTGTTGCCGACAAAGATCATAAAATGATGGTTCTCTGTCCAACACGTGAACTTGCACAGCAAGTAGAAGCAGAGTTTATCGCGTTTACTCGTGGTATGAAGCTCTTCTCGGTATCATGTGTAGGTGGAGCACCTATTATGCGTCAGATTAAGGAACTTGAACTTGGTGTGAATGCTGTTATCGGTACACCAGGACGTGTGAAGGATCTTATTGAGCGTGGCAAGATTAAGATGGCGTACTTTGACAGTATTGTCCTCGATGAAGCTGACCGTATGCTTGATATGGGATTCATTGATGATATGCGTTCTATCTTGGGGGCTATGCCAGAATCAAAGCAAGGACTTTTCTTCTCTGCGACATTTTCTCCAGAGATTAAGAGACTCTGTACTGACTTCCTCGTTGACCCAGTAACTGTTTCTGTAAAGACTCGCGACACAGCATCATCTGTTATGCAGGATGTTATTCGTGTAAATACTGATGCAGAAAAAGTAGAAGCTCTTCATGAGATTCTCTTAAAACCTGAGTACAACAAAGTTCTTATTTTCCGTGAGATGAAGCGTCATGTGGACGGTCTTGCAGAAGAACTTAATAAGCGTGGATTTAAAGCACTTGCACTTCATGGTGATATGCATAACCGTGAACGTGAGCGCGCCGTGAAGGCACTTGAGAGTGGTAAGGTACAAGTTGTGATTGCAACTGATGTTGCGGCACGTGGACTTGATATCTCTGATATCTCTCTTGTGATTAACTATGATATTCCGAATAACTACGAGACATATATTCACCGTATTGGTCGTACTGGCCGTGCTAAGAAGCTAGGACATGCTCTTACGTTCGTGCCAAAGGCTCGTGAATCACGAGGACGATACTAAGGGACAGTTGTTAGCTTGCAGCCTTTAGCTGTTAGCTTAATGCAAAAAAGCGCGACTTTCAGTCGCGCTTTTTTGCATCTTCACTTCTGATACGTTATAGTAAAAGTAATACAGAGATTCAGTTGCGACAGTATTCTGTGTTTTGTATTTCAGCAGTTAACTACTAGCGAATTATTAAATAAATCAATATACATTTATGACAGAAGGAAACAATGTGCCACAGGTTACGTTTAAGACTCGTGTTCGCGATGAGACAATCGGAGGAGAAAATCCATTCCGTTGGCAGGACCTTACTACTGATGATATTTTTAAAGGAAAGAGTGTCGTTGTGTTCTCACTCCCTGGAGCGTTCACTCCTACATGTTCATCAACTCATGCTCCTGGATATGAGAAGCATTATGATGCAATGAAAGCACTCGGAGTAGACGAAGTAATCTGTCTTTCAGTGAACGATGCATTTGTTATGTACCAATGGAAGAAGAATCTTGGTCTTGAAAAAGTATTCATGCTACCAGATGGAAATGGAGACTTTACTCGTGAGATGGGTATGCTTGTTAAGAAGAATAACCTTGGTTTCGGTGATCGTTCATGGCGATACTCTATGCATGTCGTTGATGGAGTTATCAAGAAAATGTTCATTGAAGAAGGAAAATCAGACAACTTCGGAGCAGATCCTTTCCTTGTTTCAGATGCAGATACAATGCTTACATACCTTAAAGGGTAGATTGTAGGAAGAAAAAGCGGCGCCGTAGGCGCCGCTTTTGCATGCTATACTGATAGTATTATGAAAAAACAAATTATTGACACAGTTAAGAATATGCAAGGCATGAGTCTTGTAATTGGACTTGTAGCAGGTATTATTCTTGGTTATATTTCTTTTTCACTTATTGCAACACCTGGGACCATTACTACAATAAGTGATAATCATGAAATGAATATGATATCTTCTGGAACTCCTGTAGTATCAAATACTCAGACAGTGAGAACTGTAACAGTTAATCCGTACATGATGGGTAGAATTACTTCAGAAAAACAGTTTCTCTATAACATGAAAGCTCACCATGAAGCGGCTGTGATTATGGCACAACAAGTACTCCTTGTCCCTTCAATTCATCCAGAAATAAAAACATTGGCAAAAAATATCATTGATACTCAGTCAACAGAGATTAAAGCAATACGAGATTATATAGCAGCGTGGAAGTATTAGTTTCCTTATAAAAAATAAAATAAATATAATTATAGTATGTATATAACAACAATTGCCTCTTACAGTAAGCATCTTACTAGTCTTCGAGCAATCCTAGAAAAAGCAAAAGCATATCAAGCTGAACACAAGATTAGTGATGAAACAATGCTTAATGCGCGACTTAGTCTCGATCAATTCCCACTTGCAGGGCAGGTGCGTTCTGCTTGTAACTATGCTCGCAATTCATCTGCAGTTATTCGCGGAGTTGATCAGCCAGTGTACGAAGATAACGAAAAAACTATTGATGATTTACAAGCAAGAATTGATAAAGTTCTTGCGTACTTAGGAGAAGTAACTCTGGAATCAGTACAAGACGATCTTGAGACTCGTCTTGTTCCACTTGCTTGGATGCCAGGCAAAGGTTTGACTGCAAAGTATTTTTTGGAAGAATATGCACAAGCTAATTTTTATTTTCATTATGTAACTGCATATTCGATTCTTCGTCATTATGGATTATCAATTGGAAAAGCTGACTATATGGGAGGAAGTATAGAGTTAAGAGATTTAGCATAATTTTGTATGAAGCATGCGCTTGCTATTAAAGGATTGAAAAAAATATATGATGGAGGCAAAGTTGCTCTTGAGCATGTTGATCTTACAATTGATGAAGGTGATTTCTTTGCACTCCTAGGCCCAAATGGAGCAGGGAAGTCGACACTCATTGGGATAACTTGCGGGCTTGTTACAAAAACAGAAGGTGAAGTGACTGTGCTTGGGTACAGTATTGATACTGATGGAGACACAGCAAAACTTCATGTGGGGCTTGTTCCGCAAGAGTTTAACTTCAGTATTTTTGAAACTGTAGAAGATATTTTGTTTACTCAAGCAGGATATTATGGAATTTCTCGAAAAGAAGTAGCTCCAACAATTGATTCTCTTCTCAAAAAACTTGGTCTTTTAGAAAAGCGAAAAGTAAAATCAATGACTCTTTCTGGTGGTATGAAGAGGCGTCTTATGATTGCACGAGCGCTCGTTCATAAACCAAAACTTCTTTTTTTGGATGAGCCAACTGCAGGAGTTGATCTTGAGCTCCGTCTTGAGATGTATACTTTTTTGCGTGAATTAAATGAAAGTGGGGTGACGATTATTCTTACAACACACTATTTAGAGGAAGCAGAAAAGCTTTCTAAACATATTTCTATTATTCACGGAGGTCAGATTAAAGTGAGAGGTACTAAAGAAGAAGTGATAGGTGCGCGTACTCTTGAAGAAGTATATTTAGAAGCAACAAAAACAGCATAATCCCATGAACTCACAACAACTCTTCATTGCATATATGACTATTGTCAGAAAAGAAGTCACCAGATTTTTACGTATCTGGCCACAAACATTTCTGCCATCAGTTATTACAACCGTGCTCTACTTTCTTATCTTTGGAACTTTTATTGGTTCTCAGATAGAGTCAATTGGTGATGTTTCGTACATGGCATTTATTGTGCCAGGGCTTGTAATGATGGCTATTTTGAATGGATCATTTCAAAATATAGCTTTTTCATTTTTCCAGCTTAAGTTTATGAAGACAATTGAAGAGATTCTGGTCTCTCCGATGCCTGCATGGACTGTTGTGCTTGGGTATGTTACGGGAGCGCTCTTGCGGGGTCTTGTTATTGGGGGGCTTGTGTTTGCTTCAGCGTACATGTTTGAATTCATTCCTGTGAAGCATCCTTTTCTGGCACTCATCATAGCTTCTACTACTGCGGTACTCTTTGCGCTTGCTGGGCTTGTGAATGCAATTTATGCAAAAGGGTTTGATGGAATCAACATTATCCCTACATTTGTGATCACGCCACTCACATATCTAGGAGGAGTGTTTTACTCACTTAGCCTGCTTCCACATGTGTGGCAAGTGATATCACACTTTAATCCTGTGCTTTATATGGTGAGTGCATTTAGATACAGTATTCTTGGTTTTTCTGATATTGCTTTTTCGACTTCTATTCTAGTGCTTCTCGGGTGTATTACGTTTATGTTTTCATGGGTGCTCTATCTTTTTAAGACAGGAAGGGGGTTGAAAGCATAATACAGCCTTTAGCTGTTAGCCTGTAGCTGGTAGCTTAAAATACAAAAGCATGACGCCTACGGCGTCATGCTTTTGTATTTGCGTGTAAGTTCTAAATATGGTTGTATTGTGGTGGAATGTTCCAGCTAGTTTTTAAGGAGAAATCCATGGCTAATGTGAAGGTCAGAAGATATGTCCCAGTAAAAGGAACTATGATTTTTTCAACGAAGAGGCTTCCTTGTGGCGCAATTGTTTCACAAGATGACCCTCGAGACGGTTTCTTTCATGTCATATGGGAACTCAAACCAAAGAAGCTTTCAAGAGAAGTAACTGGCTTGTTTCGGTCAAAGAGTCAGGCAGACAAGCTTGCATTCCTCCTTAACGCAATGACAAGAAGGCAAGCAATTGCTCTTGTGAAAGAACTTCATAAAAAAGGTGGAAATGATCGCTCCGGTGCGATTTCCAAAAAGTCTACCTATACAGGAAGGTCTTTTGCATGGCCAAGATAACACCTCGTGAAATCTGGGAAAATAGAATTCTTCATCAAGAAGCGAGGATGAGACTGTTCTTGCAAATGCATCAAGATGATGATCCGGAGTGCAGGCGATCATCAGGTGGGGTCATTTGTTCTTTTTGTGGGTGTGAGTATCATTATCATCCATACTTTGATGAACAAACATTTCTTGGGTACCCAATTGATCACAGGCTCTGCGATGGAACTGTGGTGCACTTGTGAAAACGCGATGACCTTCAGTCATCGCGTTTCTTGTATTTTATATTGTCTATTATCTGTCAGCGGACGGTCTGATATTTTTTACCCTTTCTTAATTTTCTTCAAAAACTTTTCAATATGCTTTGTACGCTTTTCATCCATGAGAATATTTAAATTTCCACATATCTTCATATCAACGACATCTACTCCACAGAAACCAAAAAGATTATAGTTCCAGAAAGACTTAAGTGGCATAAAAGGGAAGAAATATACCCATGATGGACCACCAGCTGTTGCAAACACTTTGGCACTTTTCCCTTCAAGTAATTTAATCCATTTACCTGGGCCGGTATATTTGTACGTAACACCAGGCCAGAAAGCGAGTTCTGTCCAACTTTTCATAATAGAAGGCGGAGTTCCCCACCAGATAGGGTGTACGACAACTATCTCATGAGCATTCACTAGTTGTGCTTGGAATTTTTTCTGAACAGTACTTGGTTTAAATTCTCTAATATTTTCATACTTGAGTAATTCTACGGCATATTCTTTTGCATAGAGGTCGACAATCTCAACAACGTGCCCTTGTGTTCGCTTGGTCTCCGCATAGGTTTCTGCAATTGCATGAGTGAGACCTGTAGATGAGGGGTGGGCAGTGACAATGAGTATGTTCATTTGAACAGTATATAGTTAATAGTTAATAGTTAATAGTGGATACAAGAAAATTATTTTCATAAAAGGAAAGTTGATGCATAAAAATTTTGAAATAAAAAAGCCCCACCGAAGTGGGGTTTTTGATTGGATGTGACAGGGGGTCACTTCCCTTCGAGTGCAAGAAAAAGTTTCTTTCTGAGGGTCGGGAAACCAACCATCAGGAAAATGAAGACGAAGATGGTAATTGCCAGCAGGCTGCCGACCGCAATGTGCGTATCAAACGACATTCCGCCGCCAGAGAACGAGATCAGGGAGTGCCCGGTCTCACCCTTGTAGCACTGTGCGTAGTTGCTCGAGTCGGCGCAGGTGTACTGCACGCTGCCTGCTCGTTCGTCTGCTTCCAGATTGTTCATGGCTCCTACCAACATCAAGATAGTGAACAGGCCGCTCACCAGAGTTGCAGCGCCGAGGGCAAGGATGATACGAATGATTTTCTTCACGAGAGGTCTCCAAGTAAAAGAGCAAACTTCATTGACCTGCTGGCCAAATTAGGTCTGGCTCTAGGTTTATGATACATTAATTATAGCATTTTTACATTGATTTGTCAAGTATTCTCCGTAAGTATTTTATAGAAAAACTGTAGCAAAATCCCTTATTTATATTGTTTTTTTACTGCTTTCCCCAACTATTGATCAGTAACTATTTACTATTAACCGCCCCTGTGTTATAATCCGCCTACTATTGACCACTGATTTAGTTACGACAGGCAATAAAGAGAGCAACAGAACCTTGGTTCTGTGAACAAAAGCAAACGTTTCTGTATCCTTTATTAGGGTTTTAAATTTAATAAGATAAGCCAAAACAAGCACGGGCATGTTTTGGCGACATTTGTCATTATGCCAAAAACAAATTCAAATGTGCGTCCGCAAAAAACTTTTGCGAAGTATCGTAAACCACTTACTAAACTCCCTAACCTCGTCGAAAACCAGATCCTTTCATACAAAGACCTTACCGAAAAAGGTATCGTTGAAATCTTCCGTGAGTTCTCACCACTTCGTGACTACTCTGAGAAGAAGTTTGACCTTGAATTCATTTCATTTGAACTTTCACCAGCAAAGTATGATGAAGTGTATGCAAAAGAAAACAAGCTTACTTACGAAGCTCCACTTCGCGCTCGTGTAAAGCTCAGTAATAAAATTTTGAATACTGTTAAAGAGCAGGAAATTTTCATGGCAGATTTTCCTCTCATGACTGTGCACGGAACATTCATCATCAACGGTGTTGAACGTGTAGTTGTTCCTCAGCTTGCCCGATCATTCGGTGTTTTCTTCGATTCTGAAGAAACAAAAGGAAAGCGCTACTTCGGTGCAAAAATCATTCCTTCACGTGGTGTTTGGATTGAACTTGGCACAGAACCAGATGGTGGTGTATATGTTCGTGTAGATAAGAAGCGTAAGTTCTCAGCTATTGCTCTTCTTAGAATCTTTGGATTTTCTTCTGATGATCAGATCAAGAAAGCATTTGCTCATCATGAAATTGCCGGACCTCTTATGGCAACTCTCGTAGAACGTGACGAAGTTAAGACACTTCATGATGCATATATTGAAGTATATAAGCGCCTTCGTGATGGTGACCTTGCAACTCCTGAGAACGCAAAGGAATATATTGACTCAATCATCTCTCCTGAGCGTTATGACCTTTCTCCTGTTGGGCGTTTTCGATTCAACAAGCGCTTTGGTAAGTCTATTGATCCAAAAGATAAAGAATCTCAAGTTCGCACACTAACAAAGGAAGACCTTGTTGAAATCGTGATTCATATCATCGAGCTCAACAATAATCCTAACGCAGTAGAAGACGACATCGACCACCTCGGATCACGTCGTGTACGTTACGTGGGTGAAATGATGGCACAGAAGATCCGTACAGGTATGATGCAGATGAAGCGTAACATTCAGGATAAAATGTCTGTTATCGATACTGACACAACACTTCCAATTGCTATCATCAACCAGCGTCCACTTCAAGCTCGTATCAAGGAATTCTTCACCACAAACCAGCTTTCACAGTTCATGAACCAAGAAAACTTGCTTGCGGAAGTTGAGCACCTTCGTACTCTTTCAGCCCTTGGTCCCGGAGGTCTTACTCGTGAGCGTGCTGGTTTTGAAGTTCGTGACGTGCACACATCACACTACGGTCGTGTGTGTCCAATCCATACTCCAGAAGGTCCGAACATCGGTCTTATTCTTCGTCTTTCTAACTATGCACGTATAAACGATTTCGGTATCATCGAAACTCCTTACGTTAAGGTGGTAAAAGGTGTCATCACAAAAGAAATCGTATACATGAACGCACTTGAAGAAGAGCGCTATGTTATCGCTCACGGTGGAAATGAATTTGATACTGATAACAAGCTTGTACAAAAAGAAATTGAAGTTCGTCGTGCAGGTAACCCAGGTCTTGCTCCACGTGATGAAGTTGAATTTATTGATGTTGCTACAAACCAAGCATTCTCTGTTGCGACTTCTATGATTCCATTCCTCGAACACGATGAAGCGACTCGTGCACTCATGGGTTCAAACATGCAGAAGCAGGCTGTGCCACTTATGTGTCCTGAGGCTCCTTTAGTTGCAACAGGTATGGAAGGTGAGGCTGCAAAGCACATCGGACGTCTTGTGATCGCAGAAGAAGCAGGTGAAGTAAAATATGTTGACGCAAAGAAGATTGTTATCAAGGCAGATAAGAAAGAGTTTGAATACAATCTTATTAACTTTGCACGTACTAACGCGTTCAACCTTTTCCATCAGCGACCTATTGTTTCTCTTGGAGACAAAGTTGCTAAAGGGCAGGTGCTAGCGGATGCTGCAACATCAGATCAGGGTCAGATTGCGCTTGGTCACAACATTCGTGTTGGATTCATGGCATGGAATGGTGCGAACTACGAAGATGCGATTATTCTTTCTGAGAATCTCGTTAAGCAAAGTAAGTTCTCTTCTATTCACATCGAAGAATTCGTATGTAATGTGCGTGATACAAAGCTTGGAGCTGAAGTAACAACTCATGATATTCCAAACGTTGGAGAAAACAAGCTTAAGAACCTTGATGAAGACGGTATCATCCGTATCGGTGCAGAAATCCGCCCAGGAGATATCATGGTTGGAAAGATTACACCAAAGGGTGAGACAGAACTTACTCCAGAAGAACGACTTCTTCGTTCAATCTTCGGTGAGAAGGTACGTGATGTAAAAGATTCATCACTTCGCCTTGATCATGGAAAGCGTGGACGTGTTATTGGTGTGAAGGTATTCTCACGTGAGCGTGGAGATAACCTAGAAAGTGGAATCATTAAGCGTATTCATATTGAAGTTGCACAAGTTCGTAACATCTCTGTTGGAGACAAGCTCGCTGGTCGTCACGGTAACAAAGGTGTTATCTCAACAATTCTTCCAGTAGAAGAAATGCCATTTGATGACAACGGAGTTCCACTTGATATTATCCTTACTCCACTTGGTGTGCCATCACGTATGAACTTAGGACAGATTCTTGAAATGCACCTAGGTCTTGCAGCTGATTCACTCGGATATCAGGCTATTGTTCCTTCATTCCAAGGAGCATCAGATACCGAAATCAAAGAAGAGCTTGTAAAAGCAGGCTACGATGCATCAGGAACTGTACAGCTCTATGACGGTAGAACAGGGGAAGCATTTAATCAAAAGACTGCTATTGGTATGATGTATATTCTTAAACTTCACCACATGGTTGAAGACAAGATTCACATGCGTTCCATCGGCCCTTACTCTCTTATTACACAGCAACCTCTTGGAGGAAAAGCACAAGGAGGAGGACAGCGTTTTGGAGAAATGGAAGTATGGGCTCTTGAAGGGTACGGTGCGTCACATATTCTCCGTGAAATGCTTACTGTTAAGTCAGACGATATCGTAGGACGATCAGAAGCATTTGACAGTATTATCAAAGGTGAAGATGTTAAGGAGCCTAATACTCCTGCATCATTTACGGTGATGCTTAACACACTTCGTGGTCTTGGACTTGATGTCGAACCAAGAAAAAGAGAAGGCTATGTAGAACCACTTATTGGCGAAACATCATTATAAGCTTAGTCACACATACAAAACTATGAAAACAATCGATACAAATAATTTTGACGGACTTTCTATCAAAGTTGCCTCACCTGAGGCTGTGCGTGCATGGTCATTTGGTGAAGTGACAAAGCCTGAGACAATCAACTACCGTACAGGTCGTTCAGAACGATACGGTCTCTTTGATGAAAGAATCTTTGGTCCAGAAAAAGACTACGAGTGTTACTGTGGAAAATACAAGCGCATTCGTTACAAAGGAATCGTGTGTGAGAAGTGTGGAGTAGAAGTTACAAAGTCTATCGTTCGTCGTGAGCGAATGGGACATATTGAGCTTGCGTCTCCTGTTGCGCATATTTGGTTCCTTCGTACAGTTCCTTCACGTATTGCTCTTATTTTGGCTCAGCCAGTAGGAGATGTAGAGAAGGTTGTGTACTTTGCCGGTTATGTTGTGAAGTCAGTGAACGAAGCTGCACGAGAAGAAATTCTTTTCAATCTCGAAAGTGAATTCAAGGCAAAGGTAAAGTCAGCAACTGATGAAAAGACACAAGACAAGCTCCGTGATCTTCTTGTTGCTACCAAGAAAGAAATTGCAGAAATCAAACCAAATAAGATTTTTGATGAGCTTACCTACCATCGTTTTTCGATGAAGTACGGTACATGTTTTGAAGCTGGTATAGGAGCAGAAGCAATCTTTGAAATCTTCAAGACTATGGATCTTAAGAAGATCGAAGGAGAGATTGTACTTCAGCTCGAAAAAGCAGGTGCTCTCGAGCGTGAAAAAGCAGAGAAGCGTCTTTCACTTATCCGTGCATTCCAGAACGCAGGTATTCGTCCAGAATGGATGTTCATGACAGTTATTCCTGTTATCCCTCCTGGCATTCGTCCTATGGTTGCCCTTGAAGGTGGTCGTTATGCTGCATCAGATGTTAACGATCTTTACCGTCGTGTAATCAATCGTAACAATCGTCTTAAGAAGCTCATGGAAATCGGAGCACCGGATGTGATCCTTCGTAACGAGAAGCGTATCCTTCAGGAAGCTGTTGATGCACTCATCGACAACTCAGCTCGCCATGGACAGGATGCAGTTATGAGTCAGTCACAGAAGCGTCAGCTTAAGTCACTTTCTGATAACCTTAAAGGTAAGCAAGGTCTTCTCCGTGGGAACCTTCTTGGAAAGCGTGTGGACTACTCTGCTCGTTCTGTAATCGTGGTTGGTCCATCACTTGCTCTTAATGAGTGTGGGCTTCCAAAGCATATGGCACTTGAACTTTTCAAGCCATTTATTATTTCAAAGATTCTTGAACGTGAACTTGCGTTTAACATCCGTGGAGCAAACAAGCTTATCGAAGATTCTATTCCTGAAGTATGGGCAATCCTTGAAGAATGTATTGAAGGAAAGTACGTACTTCTCAACCGTGCGCCTACACTTCACCGTCTTGGTATTCAGGCGTTTAACCCTCGTCTTATCGAAGGTAACGCTATCCAACTTCACCCACTCGTATGTCAGGCTTTCAACGCGGACTTCGACGGAGACCAAATGGCAGTACACCTTCCACTTTCTGTAAAAGCTCAGGAAGAAGCTCGTACACTTATGGCGGCAAACCGTAACCTCCTCCGTCCTGGATCTGGAGATTCAATCGTTAACCCTCGTATGGATATGGTGCTCGGTGCGTACTGGATGACTAAGATGATTGAAGGGGAGAAAGGTGAAGGAAAAATGTTCCCTACACCAAATGAAGCTATTACTGCATATGACTTTGGTATGGTTTCTTTCCGTGCGAAGATCATCGTTATGCCTTCTGAAAAAGCTAAGTATGCAGCATTTGAAGGTAAGCCATTTGAGACAACAATCGGAAGACTTCTCTTTAACTCAGTGTTCCCTTCAGAGTTCCCATACATGAATGACGAAGTTACAGGAAAGAAGATGAACACAATTATTGACCAAGTTATTTTGACATATGGTCTTGAAACTGCTCCATCTGTAATCGATAAGATTAAGGCGTTCGGATACAAGTATGCTACTGTTTCTGGAACAACATGGAATATTGACGCTGTTAAGGTTCCAAAGGAAAAGCCAGTACTTGTACAGGAAGGTTGGGATCAAGCTGCTCGTGTAGAAAGTGATTATGAAGAAGGTCTTCTTTCAGCAGAAGAGCGTTACGAAAGAACCATCTCTGTATGGCAAGGGGTTCGTGGAAAGATTGAAAAACTTGTTCCTGAGTCATTTGAAAAACACGGATCAGTATATGACCTCATTACTTCTGGCGCCCGAGGTTCTATCGCTCAGATTATTCAGATGTCAGGTATGAAAGGTATTATCGTGAACAACTCAGGGCGTAACCTCGACTTCCCAGTTATTTCATCATACAAGGAAGGTCTTACTCCTCTTGAGTACTTCATCACTACCTACGGTGCTCGTAAAGGTAACTCAGATACGGCTCTTAAAACTGCTCAAGCTGGTTACCTTACACGCCGTCTGGTTGATGTTGCACAGGATGCTATCATCACTGAACTTGATTGTGAGACAAAGGAAAGTAAAATTGTTCGTAAAGAAAATGCGCTTGGTATCGAAGTGCCAATTTCAAAAAATATTCGTGGACGTATTATTGCAGAAGATATTATTGTTGATGGTAAGGTTCTCTACAAGAAGAATCATCTTATCAATAAAGATGATGCGCTTATTGTAGAAAATGCTGGGATTGAAGAAGTGCGTGTATTCTCACCACTCGTTTGTCAGTCACTTCACGGTATCTGTCAGAAGTGTTACGGACTTGATATGGGTCGTAACAAGAAGGTGGATCTTGGTGAAGCAGTTGGTATCGTTGCTGCACAAGCTATTGGTGAACCTGGAACACAGCTTACTATGCGTACATTCCATGCCGGAGGTGTGGCAGGAACTGACATCACACAAGGTCTTCCTCGTGTTGAAGAAATCTTTGAACGTCGTATGCCTAAGAACCCTGCAATTATCGCTCATGAAGCCGGTGAAATTACTTCTATTCGTGACGAAGGTAAAGAGAAGATTATTGTGCTTCTTGCAGATGATGAAGTTATGGCAAAGGGAAATAAAAATGGGAAGCAAGTGGAGTACACAGTTCCATATCGTCGTATGCCAATTGTAAAAGTTGGAGACAGAATAAAGCGTGGACAAATGCTTACTGACGGATCTTGTGATATTGACGAACTCTTTAACTTTGCAAGTAAAGAAGTTGCAGAAGAGTATATCGTTTCTGAAATCAACAAGGTGTACGAACTCCAAGGTGCTGCAATTTCACGTAAGCACGTTGAAGTTATCATCAAGCAGATGTTTGGACGTGTAAAAATTGTTAACCCAGGTGATACACGCTTCACTCAGTCAGATGTTGTTGAAATTTCAACATTCCGTGCTGAGAACGCTCGTGTGAAGGGAGAAGGAAATACAGAAGCAAAGGGTAAGCACTTGGTGCTTGGTATCACAGATGTTGCTCTCTCTACTGATTCATGGCTCTCATCTGCGTCATTCCAGAACACTACTCGTGTGCTCATCACAGCATCTACTCGTGGACAAATGGATGAACTCCGTGGTCTTAAGGAAAACGTTATCATCGGACGCCTTATTCCTGCGGGAACTGGTCTTCGAGGAGAACAGGGGGAGTAACAGCTTGTAGTTTGTAGCCTGCAGTAGGTAGCTACATACGACACAACACAAAAGCGCAGCCGTTGGCTGCGCTTTTGTGTATTAGTGGGCTCAGTTATTTAGATATAACCCGAATAAATTTACTGTATTTGATGTCTTGCCTTACATACATTTTTCTTGACTTTTTACATCTAATGTTGTAGAACGTAGGTAGGTGTGCTTTGTTTGGAAAAACAAAGCATGAATTCAAAATAGTCCCTTTTAGGAGGTTCCCTATGAGCGATACAGATTCTGCTTCCTCGACTCCACCAAGTGACCCATTGCCCTCTCCGGAGCCACGATGGAGCACCTTTTGGAAATGGGTGCTGGAGCAGTTAAAGCATTTCAGTCTATTCAAGGTTAAAGCCGTCTCATCTGCATCGGGTCCGCAATCCCATGGTGCAAGTGGGCCAGTGACACCAGATGAAAAACAGCTCGCATGGTTTTTAACAATGAGTAAGACTCCTTTAGGTGTTCGAAATGCACGTCATCAGCGCATCCAGTACTTAATTGCTCTCTTGGTGTTAGTTGTATTTACAAGCATCTTCTTGGGCATTTGGAAAAGAAAAGCTATTGTTGAATATTTCCATCGTGATACTGCGATTGATGTAACTGAGGTTGCTTCATCCACACAATCATCTACTGAACAAGGAAATGGGAACGATAGGGAAAATCCCAACAACGCCTTCTCACCCAGGTCACAACCTGAAGTGAGTGCTCAGGGCAAAAGTGAATCTAACGGGCCCATGTATGTTCCTGCACCAGAAGCGCGCAGTCCAGCCTCCGAAAAGAAGCGGAGACAGATTGCAAATGAACCGCTCTGGCCGCCAGCTGCAAATGAAAAACCTGCCACCTCTGCTTCATCTGTGAGTTCAACTCCCACAAGGCAGGTAGCTCAGGCATCTGCTCCGGCAACAAGTTCCGCAAGAGCTTTATCACAAACAGCAGCAGTTACTGTCCCAGCTCCTGTTTTACCGCAGGAAGAAAAAGCAAAACAAAAATCTGGTAGTGATTGTGATTGCTCTGGTAGGCAAGCTGCTTCTCAAAGAGTGGTCCCCCCGCCGGTCGCAACCGATACCTATTCATGTTCACGTCGTTCAGCAAGTGGGAAGTTGCTTCATGTGAACTGTGGGAGAGGGAAGCCCATTGTTCTTCAAAACGGTGACATCACCTGTCAAAGCAAGAACTATCTCCCTCCAGCAACTGAAAAAGTGTGCTATGGAGTTCAAGGTTGAGGATTCTTTCCAAAGGATGTTCTCGACAAAAAGCCGCCCAACGGGCGGCTTTTTTCTATGCTAAAATAGAGAGCAATGAACCCAAAAGACCAGATAAAAGAAAACCTCTCTATTACAGAGGTGGTCTCTACCTATATACGTCTGGAAAAGTCAGGAGCGCAGTATCGTGCCCGCTGCCCATTTCATAATGAACGTACACCATCCTTTTATGTTTCACCTGAACGAAAGTCATTTCACTGTTTTGGTTGCCAAGCCCACGGAGATATTTTTACTTTCGTAGAAAAAATTGAAAATATTCCGTTTGTAGAAGCGCTCAAGATTTTGGCAGATCGTGCAGGGGTATCACTTCGTGATTCTGAAAAGAACAAAGAAGAGTCAAGACTCATCTCACTTCTCAAAGATGCTACAGAGCATTTAGAGAAAAATTTTCAGAACTCTCCAGAAGCACGAGAGTACATTTTAGGGCGTGGTATCACAGAAGAAACTATCAAAACATTTCACATAGGATATGCAAAGAATGAATGGCGTGATCTTTTTATGTTTCTTGCTGCAAAAGGGTATCAGCCGGAAGAAATGGTAGAAGCAGGTGTTGCAATTGAGGCAAAGGATGATCATGGTAAAACCAAAGGGTGGTACGATCGTTTTCGTGGTCGTGTTATGTTTCCTATTCGTAACGTATCAGGTGCAACTGTTGGGTATTCTGGGCGTATTATGCCAGCACTTGTTGATCCAACAGTTGCACAAGGTAAGTATGTAAATACCCCAGAGACTCCGCTCTACCACAAGTCAAAGATTCTCTTTGGATATGATACCGCCAAGAAAAAAATGGCAGAGACTAAGAGTGTAGTGGTGGTTGAAGGGCAAATGGATCTTTGTATGAGCTATCAAGCAGGAGTGCATAATACTGTCGCGGTATCTGGGACTGCGTTTACTGACGAGCATATTCATATCATTAAGCGTTTTTGTGATACAGTTATTCTTTCGTTTGATACAGATGATGCAGGACAAAATGCATTCAAAAAAACAGCACTTCTCTGTCTCTTGGGAGGGCTTGATGTGTATGCGGTGGGGGATATTGGGACCAAAGACCCTGCTGACCTTATCATGGAAGATGCTGGTAAATGGTTGCATGCAATCGAGAAGAAAAAACACGTTGTCGAGGTGCTTATGAATCGTGTTATGACTACGGTTACAGACGAGCGTGAGCGCGGCAAGAGAGTGGTAGCCGAGGTGCTTCCTTTTGTAAGAGCCATACAATCACCTGTGGATAGAGCGCATTTTATACATATTATTTCCCAAAAAACCTCAATTCCTCAAGAGACATTAACAGAAGAATTAAGTCGAGGTATACTAGCAACAGAAGAGGTTGCTCCAGAAAAACAACAAGTACCTCTTCCAAGTATTGATCGCCTCGAAAAAGAACTTATTGCTTTTGCATTATTGATTGGAAAAGAAAGCGATGAATTATTTGTATCGCTTAACATTGATACAAAAAAATTTCCAGAAGTAATTCTCCAAGAAGAGATGTTTCAATTAGAAAAAAAAGTTATTACTGATAGAGATTCATATTTCAAAGATCTTATGACAACCCATAAGAAAGAACAACATAAAGCTCATCTCATGCATCTTCAAAAGAAACTTCGTGAAGAAGGAGCGGATCATGAGTCAATCTTGAAGGAGATATACGAGCACGTGAAGAAGGCAGTTGACTAACAGTGATTTCGCTATATACTAAACACATGCAATCAAATACAACAAGGGGATGGGTGTACATTGTTTTAAGCTTACTTCCATTTTCCGTTATTCTTTTAGGTCTTTATATTTTTTTATATCAAAGGTTTAGCATTCTTTTTTATTATTATCATATTGACCTGCCCTTTTTATTAATTTTAATTATTTGTGGAGGCATTACTCTTTTTCTCTCTAGATATTTTTTTATAGGAATCAACTTAATTCGCTACCTAGATAGAACCGATAGTATTCAAAAAGTAGAAGAAGTAACAAAAAGTCAAAAAATTGGTAAGGTATTAATTTTAAGTAATCTTATAGTTCTTCCCCTTACTCTATATTTTTTCTATTCATTACTTCCAGGTACAGAGTTTGGGGCTTTAATACTTCTTCCACTTGCTTTGATGACTGCAGTAGCTTATTTTATAGTTACTCTGGATATTTTATTTTTTTCTTACTCAGCTAAGATTGGTGCGAGAAAATTTTTCCCAGGATTAGTTGCACTAGCGCTACTTTCTATTTGTTTCTCAGCTGTCACTATTCAACATAAGGTTTCAGAGGCAAAGGAATATGGTCAAAAACTTTCGTATGAACCGGCAGAATCTTTAGATGATATTCTTGTAAATCAAAAATCAACCAACTACACTAATGGAAATGATAAACTTAGACAAAAGGGTGCAGATGAGTCTACCATCTATAACACTTTATCTGCTATGAAAATTGGTGAAAATAGAAAGAGTGACTTGGATAAAATAGCATTAATTAAAGGGGGTTCAGGAGACTTTGTTTACTCGTATATAAATAACAGTAATATAAGTGTCGTTTCTAGTAATGCTTTAGAGAAACGACTTAAAGATATAAAAACATACCTTACTGACGAAGACAGGCAAGGTGATCATGGATATTTAGATAATAAAAGTTTCTATGACACCATTATGTGTCCATCAAATGGGCAGGGGTGTGATATTGATGCATTTGATGCTGCAGGTATTGATAGTAACACTCTAGAAGCGGTGTATGAAGGCAGGCGTACTCTTTTTGGAATGGATATACTTAAACAAGTTGAGGTTAGTTGTGGCGATGGTCTTAGTAAATATGAATTTGCAGGACATCCTGAAGGTATTGCTTCTCCTACAAGTTATGTGTCTACTATATATTTAATAGGGGATGTAGTTGTGTATAAATTTCTTAACGGTAATAGGATCGTGTACGAAAGTGATAAAGTTAAGTTTAACTTGCCCTACACAGAGGATGAGTACGTTACCATATGCGGTAAAACATACCTGGGAGAAGAATATGATTTTCTTACCAGTGATTCACTGGATTCAGTTGATAATTTTGGTCGAGGTTATGTTAGTAGTTATGTACCTACTTCTAAAATTCATAATTATAAACAGCAATTTATTGATTATATGAATCAGTAAAAGAAATGTAGATAAAGTCTAACTTAAAGATCTCAAACTTTGTAAGAAAGAAATCGTTTTAGGAATGAACGTCTTTTTGGAAAACTGTGTAGACTATATAGTTTGTTTGTGGTATAATTGCCATTACCGTTTCTATGGCGAAAAAAGTATCTTCACAAAAAAAGAGTGTACAGAAAAAAACTACGTCAAAAACCGTAGCAAAAAAGACAAATGTTAAAAAGGCTGTCAAAAAAATAACAAAGACACCTCTCAAAAAAACTGTTCAAAAAACACCAAAGAAGACCGTAAAGAAAGTCGTAGTATCTAAAAAATCAGCTCCTAAAAAGGTTACTCAAAAACAACCAGTTAAAAAAGCTGCTGTAGCTCCTAAAAAAGCTATCCTTCCAAAGAAGCAAGAAAAAGCTCCAGAAGTAAAACCAAAATATAAACCAAAGGCATTCACGATCAAGACAGGTCCTTCAAAACCAAAGATTGTTGAAAAACCAAAGAAGGTAACTACCCGTGATCAGAATGAACAGGAGCTTATCCAAAAAGGAAAGGAGCGCGGTTTCATTACCTATGATGAAATCATCCGTTACTTCCCGAATATCGAGCTTGATATTCTTTACCTTGAAGAACTCTACGAGAAGATTGCAGCAGCAGGAATCGACATTCTAGAAGGAGGAAATCTTCTTGATATGGATGATGATCTTGCAAAGCTTGAAGGTCGCGATAGTACTCATGACAGTATTCAGATGTATCTTCGTGAAATCGGACAGTATCCACTTATCTCAGGTGATAATGAACGTGAGCTCGCTATCCGTATTGAAAAAGGGGACATAGAAGCAACGACTCTCCTTGCAAAAGCAAACCTTCGTCTTGTGGTCTCTATTGCTAAGAAGTATGTAGGAAGAAGTTCTGACCTCACACTTCTTGACCTTATTCAGGAAGGTAACCTCGGTCTCTTTAAAGCTGTAGAAAAATTTGATTATTCAAAAGGATTCAAGTTTTCAACCTATGCAACATGGTGGATCAGACAAGCAATCACACGCGCACTTGCTGACCAGTCTCGTACGATTCGTATCCCTGTGCACATGGTAGAAACAATTGCTAAATACAAGCAGGTGGTACGTCGTCTTTCACAGGACCTCGGACGTGATCCTCTTGCAGAAGAAATTGCGGTTGAAATGGGAGTAGATGTTGATAAGATTCATATTATTGAAAATATCAACCAAGATACTGTATCACTTGAAAAACCAATTGGAGATGATGATGACAAGTCTACACTTGGTGAATTTATCGCTGATGACAAGATCCTCTCACCGGATGCTGAGGCGTCTCACCGTATTCTTTCAGATCAGATTAATGAAATTCTAAACGACCTTTCTCCAAAGGAGCGTAAGATCGTAGAGATGCGTAATGGTCTTGGAGAATTCGATGGTGTGATGCACACACTTGAAGAAGTAGGTGCTGAGTTTGGTGTTACTCGTGAACGTATTCGTCAGATTGAAGCGAAGGTACATGAGAAGATTAGATCTCACGAGAAGTCAGGGCGTTTACGAAACTACTAAGAGCAGCTTGTAGTAAATAGCTGTTAGCTTGTAGCTTTAATACAAATAGAACACAGCCGCATCGTGAGATGTGGCTGTTTGTTTTTTTGTTTATATTTAAGGAGATCTACCCAAAGGTATTAACAGCAACATCCCTACTACGATAAAAAGTGCTTTGCAGATATTTCCACAAAGGTTTGCTCTGTGAGTTGCTTTTCCAGATGTCAATCCTTGTTCTTCTTTTGCTAATTTCCCGTAGTGATTTTCTAGCACTATTGTTCCTATGGCAAGAACAATACAAAGAATCTGTGCACATGTGATTATATCAGCAGTTTGCATGACTATCTCCTTTACTTTGATTGAAAGCCTGCCTGTATTCTGCTATAAGCCTCTTAGTAAGTCAAATAGGGAGAATTTATAACTAACAAAAGCGACACCGAAGGTGTCGCTTTTGAATTTACCAATAGTTATAAGCTACTTACTAAAGACTTGTATTTACTGGCAAGTATAGTACCCATTCACATAGTAACAGTCAGTACGTGGTGATTGTCCATATCCGTACCCATAATCATAATAGTTATTGTAGTTATAATTATTATAGCCATAATTATATCCAGTATTAGTATATCCATTTGAATAGTAGTTTGCTGGATACCATGAACCATTAGTGTACTGGTATGTATAGTATGGAGAAGTGTAGTAACTATAGGTAACAGGTTGGTAGCTATATGTATAGCTGTAATTTTGTATCTGGCAGTTATAACTTACCATCGTAGTCGTTCTCGTACTGCCGTTATAATAGTATGTGTAGCAGCCAGTTGTGTAATAGTAAGAAGATTGGTAACTACTAGGTTGATAATTATATTGGTATGATAAAGCAAACGTAGTAGCGCTTAGAGCCAAGAAAACCCCAAATGTTAGTGAAATAATCTTTTTCATATATATTCATTCTACGCTTTCTATATCTCGGGTCAACCTTGACTTTAGATAAAAAAATTACCTTTTTTGTATGTAAAAAGGCCGCCCAACCTTGCGGTTGTGCGGCCTTGATTCAGTTCTTAACGAGATTTAGAAGGACTCATTTCTGTTGGAGTAAACTTCTTCGGTTTTCCAATGTTTATTTTCAAGAAGAGAAACTCTCTTCCAAGGTAAAATTCCTTGAATTTATTACCTTTACCATGTTTAACAATTAGATCAAACTGTTCTTCAAGATTCTCTATCAGAACTGCACCGTATTTTTCTGTATAAGACAGTTGTTCCTCTTCGTCTTTCTTTGGATCTCTTAGAAGGTGAGCTGAACAACGAGCAATGTATTCTTCCCTTGTTTCTTGACGCGCTTGCCACAGAATGTCAATTGACATCAAGAGGGCGCCATAAAGATCTTCAAGACTTGGGACATTGAGTACTGCCCCATCTTCAGCCCCTCTACTTGCTTTTTCACACATGCGCAGGAGAATCATTACGGGGTATCTCCATTCAAATTCTGACAACTCAGAATAAATTGCTAGGATTTTTTTTGATTCGTTGAGAGAATCTTCAATGTCTTTATTGCTGATTATACGTTTAATTACTTTAAGAATGATGAGTGGAATAGAAATAGGTAACAGCATCGTCCAAAATATTCTTGTTTCCCAGACAATTACGGAAAACGGTCGTTTTGCACCATTTGCTTTCTCTAGACAGAGAAGCCAGAAAAAAATAGCTAAATAGATATTTTTCAGAATACGGAAAGGATACATTGGAAACTCCTGTCATGAATTGAGAATTGAGCAACTTTTTGTATACTAGAATAATTTGTATATATAGTCAATAGTATTCTGGACAAAATCAAAAAAATTTGGTAGTATATGAATCTAATTCAATCTTCAAGTCTCTTTGTCTTGAAGTCTTAATTTCTTCCTATATGTTAATCGATCACATCACACTCAATATAAAAGCAGGTAAAGGCGGAGACGGCGTAGTTCGTTGGCGACGTGAGAAGGGTATTCCTTATGGAGGACCAGCAGGAGGAGACGGAGGACGTGGAGGAGATGTATACTTCCGTGTTGTTCGTGATATTGCTGCCCTTGCAGTCTATAAGCACAAGAAAGAATGGGAAGCAGAACACGGAGAACAAGGACAGAAGCGTAGTATGCACGGAAGTGATGCAAAGGATCTTTTCCTTACAGTGCCACTTGGTTCTGTTATCTATAACCGTGAGTATGACAAGAGTTATGAATTCATGGAAGAAGGTGATTTCATCGTACTTCGCGGAGGAAAGGGAGGACTTGGTAATGAACAGTTCAAGTCATCAACGAATCGTACACCAGAAGAATTTACAAAAGGTGAACCAGGAGAGTATGCAACATTTGATATTGAACTTAAACTCATTGCAGATGTTGGTATCATCGGTTTTCCAAATGCAGGTAAGTCATCGCTCCTTAACTCACTGACTCGTGCTGGAGCAAAAGTTGGAGACTACGCGTTCACAACACTTGAACCAAACCTAGGTGCATACTACGGATATGTGCTTGCAGATATTCCTGGACTCATCGAAGGAGCAAGTGATGGTAAAGGTCTTGGGTATAAATTCCTTCGCCATATTACTCGCACAAAAGCACTCGTGCATCTCGTATCAGCAGAAAGTGAGGATGTATGTAAAGAATATGATGCTATCCGCACAGAACTTGGTAAATATGATAAAACACTCCTTACTCGTGATGAGATAATTATTCTATCAAAAGTAGATACTGTTTCCGAAGAAGAAGTTAAAGAGAAAGTGAAGAAGCTTGCAAAGCATTCTGGAAAAGAAGTAAACACACTCACTATTTTAGATGATGCATCAGTAAAAACATTTGCAGATACACTCATTGTACATCTTAAGAAATAGGTTAAGGGGTCTAAAAGAGAAAGTAACAAGCGGGAACCTTCGGTTCCCGCTTGTTACTTTCTCAAAAGAACTTTATCAGTCCCTGGAGTAAGTAGACCGACGTGTGGTGTCGGAAGATTCATACAGGTTAGCAGCGTGTCTGCAACAGAATTAGAGTTAATTGTTTCATTAATAAACGAGACCCCAAATTGAGGATACAAAACACCTTTCGTGTTAATTACGGGGACACACCTTTGTCCTTCTTCCCATTTTTGTATAACAGTTTCTTGAGTGCCAGAGAGAACTACTGCGGAAGAAATAGCATCTTTTTTGTCAGTGAGTAAAGCGTAAGGGAACTCATATGCTTTTAAGATATCATCTTGTGAAAAAGAAACAGTTTTATATTTTCCTGTTTTTGGATTTGTTGGAAGCCCATGAAATTCTCTACGGATTAACCCTTCGCTATCTCGAAGGACAACATAATTGTGTCCTGCGAGGCCGCCAAGAAGAGGGTATACAGCTTTTTCAATTGTCCAAGTACCCTTGGTGATGGTCGGTATTGGTCGTGCATATTTATTATGAGTTATGCCATAGAGAATACAGCTAATGAGTATTAGCTGTACGAGACTTCGTATTGTTTTACTGTGCACACGTAGGCGTTCCATGATACAGAACAGTATATAGTAAATACATTGATGTGTGCTGTGTATTTACTATACTTTTTTACACGCTACACCCTACTGTAGTGCGCTCTTGAGTAATTCTTGAAACAGACTTGGATTTCCAGCTCCTTTACTCTTCTTCATACATTGACCAACGAAGTACATGAACATACTTTCTTGACCAGATTTATATGCAGCTACTTGTGCAGGGTTTTCTGCAATCACTTCTGCAACAATTGCTTTCAGAGCTTCTGGATCATTCTTTTGAATCATACCTTTTTCTTCAGCTGTTTTCTTTACATCAAGATTCTTGTCAGTAATCATAAATGGGAGTAAATCTTTAGCTCCGCGAGATGAGAGTTCACCAGCGGTTATCATAGTAAGTAGTTCAACAAATGATGCTGTAGAAGGAAAGTTCTCTGCAACAAGTTCCTTATTTTCTTTTTTAAGAAGACCAAAAACGTCCGCTATAAGATAATTAGAAGCAAGTACTGCAAACGCAGCATCTTTACCTTGAGTAACTTCATCAAAATAGATTGCTGTCGATGGGTCAGTAACAATAATATCTACCATGTCTTCTTTTACACCTTGGGTGAGGAGTCGAGCTTTTCGTGATGGAGCAAGTTCTGGAATTTCTTTACGCATCGCTTCGATATCAAAAAGTTTTGTAAGATACAGTTTTGGAAGATCAGGATCAGGGAAGTAGCGATAGTCATGCGCATTTTCTTTTTTACGCTGAGAAAATGTTTCAAGTTTTACCTCATCCCATCCACGAGTTTCTTGGACAATAGTTCCACCTTGCTCGATGACATCGATATGGCGAGCAACTTCATAGCGAATTGCTCCTTCAACGGATGCAAATGAGTTAATGTTCTTCACCTCTACTTTTGTACCAAACTTCTTCTCATCTTTTGAAACAGAAATATTTGCTTCGATACGCATCTGCCCCATATCCATGTTTGCTTCTGATGCCCCTACATAACGAAGGACTTGCTGAAGAGCACGAGCAAATTCGCCTGCTTGCTCTGCAGAATGAATCACAGGTTCTGTTACGAGCTCCATGAGTGGGACACCTGCACGATTGTAATCTACAAGGGTGATTCCTCCCTCGTGTGAAGATTTTGCAGTATCTTCTTCAAGATGAATACGAGTAAGCTCTACACCGTTTATTTGGCCACCTGAGACGATAGGGAGCTTGTATTGAGAGAGTTGGTATCCTTTTGGGATATCAGGGTAAAAGTAGTTCTTACGGTCAAATTCTGTGAAATCTGCGATATCAGCACCAACAGCCAGACCTACCTGAATAACCTTCTTGATAGCATCTTTGTTAGGAACAGGAAGGGTGCCTGGGTGAGCCATACATACTTCACAGATATTCATGTTTGGGCGCTTTTCGGTAGGGTCATTTTTACAGCCACACCACATCTTTGAGTTGGTATGGAGTTCCGCATGGACTTCGAGTCCGATGGTAGTGATATAGCCATTATTCATATGATAGTATAGTATCATACATTGACTTTTTATTAAAATTGTGATAGAATATGAAACGGATTTTGTAGTCATTTTTAAACAAAATACTACAAAAAATTTCAAACAATCGATGGAGACATTCGTATGACTGACTTTTCTGTTCATAGTTCTGCTTCCGGTGAGAAGATTTGGAAGGGCGAGATCTTCGGACCCTCTGGTGCGTTTACGAGGATTCACGAGCAGGTTGCCCATGGAAAAGATGGTGCGAAGACAGAGGTACGCCTCGAGTTCCTCTCAACCTGGTACTCAGGTGTGAAGGTGGCGATTCTTGAACTTCTGCATTTTCGTTTTGGTCCAGCTGAACAACTCTGGGGAAGTTGGAAGATCTTCACGTATGTGGTCAAGAAGTTTTATCCACGTCTGGATAGTCAGGTGGACGAAACCCTTACCCCGTCGCAGATGGAAGTACTTGTGGCAATGAACCTCTTTCTTGCAAAGTGGCCATTGTCGCACAGTCATCTCCACCTTACGGCTGCAAGAGCTTTTGGGAAGACTGCCTTTCAACATCCTGGGGTAAGCAAGACGACACAGATGTTCGTGTTGGCACGCTTGATGCGGGATCCTGAGTTGGCATATTGGCACGTGCAGGATGCCGAAGATGAGGTGGGAGCATTCATCAAGACTGCTTTCGATCAAGATGCCAAGGGTGTCGAACAAGGCTGGAAGTCGGTTGCACGACTTGCGATTATGGTCAGGGACTGGCCATCAGCCGAAGAAGCGGCCAGTCGAGATGACTCACTAATGCTCTTGAATGGGGCGAAGATATATCCTGCGTACTGGATGTACCGCTTCAAAAAGAAACTCACCTTTTGGAGGTGAAAGTTCAGTTTTATGGGCAAATGAGCGCACCTACGGGTGCGCTTTCTTTTTATTTAAAAAAGTTAAAACAAATTATTCCTTTACTTCAACAATAGTTGCTTCTTTCAAATATTTTTTATTCCATGTTTCTTGACGCTTGGCATATTGTTTGATTTTTGTACCGAGTTGTTCCACCATTTCTTCATATGTCATTTTCTTTTGTAGATAGAGTGAGATATATCTATACTCAAGTCCAAGTCTAAAGAGTTCTCTGTGGTTTGCTCCCTCTTTAAGCAGTTGCTCTACTTCTTCAATCATTCCATTATCAAGACGCTTGAGCAATCTTCTTACAATCCGTTCCCGAAGGAGTTCTCTACTTGGTTGCATGATGTAGATAGTTGTAGGATAACGACGTACAGAGGCAGAAGGAACTGGCACTTCACCAAGAGTTGCAACTATTTCAAGTGCACGTATGAGACGCACACGGTTATGCTTATCAATAGCACTTGCTCGCACAGGATCTTTTGAAAGTAGTTCTTCAAAAAGTTCTCCAGTGCTTTTTTGTTCAAGCTCAGCGCGAAGTGCGTGATTTGGTCCAACTTCAGGAAGTGACGTGGCATCAATAAGTGCGTCAACATACTGACCTGTGCCACCACAGATGATAGGGGTCTTACCACGAGCGATGATGTCTAGAAGAATAGGAAGTGCATCATCTCTATATCGTGCAACACTCACATCCTCCCCAAGTTCATAGACATCAAGCATGTAATGAGGAATACCCTTCATTTCTTCCTTGGTTACTTTGCCTGTGCCGATGTCGAGTTTTTTGTATACTTGTCGTGAGTCGGCAGAGATGATTTCTCCGTCTAGCGTATGTGCTAACTCCACAGCAAAATCTGTCTTACCGCTTGCAGTAGGACCGATGACTACGTAGACATGCGGAGTTGTGCTTTTCATAACTCTATCCTACTAGGAAATGCCAAATATGTCATTAGGTGAAATGGTTATGATAAACTTACAGATGTATCACATAACCATACTATTTCTATGCTTATTCTCTACACAAAAAATAATTGTCAGTATTGTTCAAAAGTTAAAAATGCTTTTCTAGAAAGAAATGTTTCGTATGAAGAACGAAATATTGAAAATGAAGATTTTCTAAAAGAGGTTCAAGGGTATAGAGCTCGTACAATGCCTTTTCTTGTAGATACTGCCGCAAATGCGCAAATAGGGCAGTCTGATGAAATTATTGATTACATCAGTGAGTACGCTTTTTAGATAGTATTCAAAAGAAAAAGGCCATCGCGTGAACGAGGCCTTCGTGCCTTCTTGTGTGAAGGTTTTGTTGTTACTGGTCTGGCTTCACGCTGGTTCCAGCATGTCCGGCGCTACCCAGACTTCCTTGCCGGAGTGAATAACCTTCACTCCATGGTCAGGACAGATCGCACGAACCTGGAAGGTACGTTGCTTCAGCGAATTCAAGGGCGCGTGGCTCAGATCTCCGAGCAACTGACGGAGCGAGGCCAGCCCTTTCTTGTTCAGGTGTGTGGCTGGTTTGGCCGCCTTGACCTCTTTGAAGGCATCCACATTGTGCTTTTTGGTCATCCAGAAAATCTCCTCTGTTTTGAGTCTGTCTTTCGAACCATTCGATTGACAGATTTTAATACTACCACGTTATGAAAAAAAGTAAATATGCTGTATAATAAACAGCGTTCTCAAAAAATATGCCGGAGTGGTCGAGAAGTTTGACTGCGAAGATGTGAATCAGTAGATTCATGGCTTGGCCATAAATATAAAGCAGGCGTACGACCAGTGAATGATCTCATTCCGCGCAGAAAGGTAAGTCAACATGGTATAGGTTAGGGATGTTTGGAATAAAAATTAAATATAAAAATGCCGGAGTGGCGGAATGGTAGACGCGTTCGACTCAAAATCGAATATCGCAAGGTGTGGAGGTTCGAGTCCTCTCTCCGGCACATGTACTTAAAAACACAGACTTCCATGTCTGTGTTTTTAAGTACACAGTGACGTTATAGAAGCAAAGCGCCTGCGCGCTTTGCGTGAGACGAGAATAGGGGTCGCGAGACTTTATCGACGAGCCAGCGAGGAGAAGTCTTGTGACCGAGTCTCTCCTCCGAAAATAATTACAACACACTTTTTACCAATAAATTGTGGCTGTCACCATTATCCACCATTATTGTCACCATTATTCCAATATTCTCTCCGGCACCAATACAGATATCCTTTTATCGTAAAGAGTGTATTTGACTTTTCTTGTATTTGTTGTATATTAAGTAAGGTTGTCTATCTACATCTAATAACCTAACGGGGTGAAACTGATGAAGTCCTTGATTATTTATGCCCATGATTGCACAAACGATTTTAGTGATGAGGGTGTCACAGCAACAGAACCGGGTTCAATAAAAAGGCTAGGGTTTGGTTTTGTTGTCTACCCTCTTACAGATGACGTAACGGAAGTGGGTATTCCACAACTGGTTGCAACATTACTGCCGAAATTCATTGACCATAAGGACGCAATGTGGGGCGGTGAGTGCTGGCTTCTGCCCGATCGCACACCATTAACAGATGAATTGCTTTTGAAGATGGTAGTCGATTATGCAATTGAAATCAAGAAGCCGTTTTGGTGGGTTTCATCTGAGGTTTTGTTTACAAGTGAAATAGAAGCGCTTTGTGAACAGTCTGAACCACCTTGCACTCTGGTGAATGATATGGCAGATAAACGTGGCTTGTTGTGGCGGGATGATAATCCTTGAACAAGCTAATCTGGACGGTCACCTCAAGAATTGGGGTGATTTTTTTACTACTTAACAACTTCTTCAAGCTTCTTTATGTATTCTTTAACATACGGCGACAGCTTATAAAGTTCTAAAAGCTACGACTCTTGTGCACAGATAATGAAAGCTTTATTTTATATGGTATAAATATTTTAATGATGAATGGAAGAGAGTAAATTTCTGAACTTTGGGTGCTATTGACTGCTTGTACTAAATATGTTACTATAAATTTAGTACATTTCAACAGAAAGGTTCATATGAAAATCACAGGTGAACAATCTTTTTTTGACGCCATCCGAGGTATTCAAGAAGGTTCCGTCCTGCGGATCACCTTCGCAACAACCGCCGAGACTGATGTTCAGCGTAAACTTCTGCGACTGGCGCACAAGCTTGATTTTGACGGAGTGTGGGTTGCGATAATGCACAACAGCATCATTGAAGGTGGAAATTGGAAAGAGCGCGACACCGCTTCCAGAACTCACGACTTCACTGTCAAAGCAATCGGTGCAGCCGATCGTGATGTATTTGCATACGAACTCCATTCATATGTGGAAGCTGTTGAGGTTGTTCAACCCTGACCGCAAGCAGAACCGCTTGCGGTTTTGCTTTTATAGTATCTCTTCAAGTCTTTTTAGTACATTCCTTAACATACGGCGAGTACTTATATAGTTCTGAAAGCCACGCTCATGAAGCTCCGCTGTAAAAATTCCTTTTAATTAATGGGGATTTTTATGTACTATTGACAAATACTGTATTTAGTGTATACTATATTTGTTCAATTCCCACAGGCAATCCGCCTACTCACAGGAGCTTTCATGAACATCCTTTCCCGTCTGTCCTTTGTCCTCTTCAGCATCATCATTCTCGTCGCGTTCTTCTACGGAGTCAACTCCCTGGAGAAGCTGTCGGAGGGCCAGAGCCTCATGCTCTGGTCGCTCGTTCCCGCCTCCCTGACGCTGCTCACTGCAGCTCTCCAAACCAAGGGAGACCTCGCCGTGCCAGTGATGCTCGGTGGCATCTTCCTCGTGATACTGAGCTTCGGCATGTACAAGCAGAGCGGTGAAGTGGCTGACGGCGCCTTCGCTTGGCTCGGCCTCATGCTCAGCGGCACTGCGATCGCAGCGAAGGTGATGGACCACATTCCCTCGCGCGCCAGCTTCTCACGAAGCTAAGCCACAACCCGCCTCACGGCACGGAACTCCCGTCTGCGTGCAGACGGGTTTTTCTTTTTTTAATTCGCATTCTTGTCCATGCTACACTACTCCACATGCAACACCCTAACGATCCACTTCATGGAAAGACGCTGGAGATGATTCTTGTTCACCTTGTTGACACCTATGGATGGGAAGAACTTGGAACATACATCAAGATAAATTGTTTTGTCAGTGACCCAAGCATCAAGTCTAGTCTCACATTTCTCAGGAAGACTCCATGGGCGCGCGAGAAGGTAGAGAGTTTGTATATAGATACAGTGAAGAGGGAGGAGCGTAGATTGCAAGAGGGTAGACCGCTGCGCTGACAGAATAGAGATGATAGACAAATGCGCGACACCGAAGGTGTCGCGCATGTTTCTGTTATCTGTCAGTTTACGGTCTATTCTCTATTATCTGTTTTTTCATTCCTTCAAACTTTTTTCCAGGGTATCTATAGAAAAGAGTAGGGACAAAGAGAAGAGTAAGGATCATGGCGAAGCTAAGACCAAACATAATAGCAAACGCAAGTGGTCCCCAGAGTGCCGAAGCACCAGCAAGAGGTACCATACCAATTACTGTAGTAATTGTTGTAAGGAAAATCGGTCGCAATCGAACAGCAGACGCATCTACAAGTACATCCATAAGTGGTCTATCTTGTTCATGTTCAAGACGATGCAAAATAGAGTCGAGCAAGATAATCGCATGGTTAATAATCACACCAGCAAGCGCAATGAACCCAAGCATAGAAGAGAATGAGAGATATTGTCCAGTGAGCGTGAGCCCTCCTAGAACTCCGATGAGTGAAAGCGGAACTGTCCCAAGCAAGTAGAACGCATACCGGAATGAGTTGAACTCAAGTACAAGAATTGCAAGCATGCCCACCATTCCAGCTAAAAGTGCGAGCACCATATCACGGAAAGAATTATTTACCTCCTCATCTTCTCCTCCGTATTTAATTGTCACAGTACTTGGAAGCTCAAGTTCTATTTCGCGCTTCTGGAATTTACTCACCACATCAACTGCAGTTGCTCCTGGTTTTAAGTTGCTTGTCACTTGAGCTAAGCGCTTACTGCTTTCATGACTAATCACACTTAAACTTTCTGAAACACGAACACTAATAAGAGAGCCGAGTAAAATAGTCCCGTTTGGTGTTACTATAGGAAGCTGCTTGATACTGTCTATGGTAGTTTTGATAGTGTCTTCTGGGTTGATAAAATCTTGGTTAAGATCAGTCTTTACAACAACATCAATGTCATTACCTTGCTTCTTGATTGTGGTTGCAGTTGTTCCAGAAACAGCAATACGAAGTGTTTGCGCAACAGCTGATGCTGTGAGACCGTAAGTTTGTGCTTTTGATCTATCAATAGAAATTTCAAACTGAGTACCATTGTCCTTGAGTGATGACGTCACATCAATCGTACCTTCTATTTCTTCCAAGATTTTTTGAGCTTTATCTGCTGCCAAAGAAAGCTCACTTAAGTCATCTCCTAAGAATTTAATTACTACTGGTGCTCCACTCGGTGGTCCGTTGTTTCCTTGGTCAACTTTGATATCTGCACTTGTGATTGGCGCGAGATCTTTACGGAGTTTTTCTACTACTTCAGTTGATGTAAGTTTGCGATCTTTTTTGAGGATTACTGTGATGTTTGCAATTTTGGTTGCGGCACCATTTGATGATTCAGAAAATGCTGATCCTGCACCAACAGTTGTTACAAAGGATTGCGTATAAGGATCGGTGTAGAGAATTTCTTCTACTTCACGAACAGAGTGGTCAGTTTCAAGAAGGGGGGTACCTTGAGGTTTTTCGATACTTACGAATATAAAGTCTTGATCATCCTGTGGGAAGAATTTTACACCAAGAAGCCCTGTGATTGGAAGCAAGAATGACATAAAGAACCCAATGATCAGTACTGCAAAAAATCGATTCTGTCTCTTTCTGTTCGCAAGGAAACTATGAAGAAATGTCTTGTACCAATGCTGCGCTTTTTCTGACCATTCTTCTTGCATCTCTTCAAAACGATTCTTGTGTTCTTTGGTAAGAATAATTGCCAAAAGTGGGACGAAACCAAGTGCCACGAAGATAGACGCAATGAGTACGAAGATGATTGTAAATGGAATAGACGCGATGAACTTACCAACTACTCCAGAGAGGAAAAAGAGTGGAGCAAACACAGCAATGGTAGTCATCGTGCCTGCGATGAGTGGCCATGCATATTCTTTGATTGAAGCAATTGCTGCACCTTCTGCTCCACCATGTTTTTTGATTCTCGTATGTATTGCTTCTGCTACCACAATGCCTGAGTCAACAAGAATACCAATGGCTAAAATGAGAGAAAAGAGTGAGATAAAATTGATACTATTTCCAGACATATAGAGTCCTGTGAATGCAACCACAAATGAAAGTGGAATAGAAAGCCCCGCTACAAGTGCCTCACGCCATCCAATGGTAAGGAAGAGCATCAGCATTACAAGAACTACAGTCTCAAGACCTACACGAGTAAGTTCACGAAGATCTTTAAGAACTAGTTCTCCTCTATCAAAAGAAACAACCGTTGTTGCGTCTGCTAGAGTAGTTGTTTTTAACTCTTCAAGTCTATCTCGCACATCTTGTGCAATCACTGTCACATCACCTCCTGTTTTTTTGTAAATATTAAGTGTGAGAGCATTTGCAGATGGAGCGCCATCAATCGATGCGCGAGAAAATGTTGTAGGAACAGCAAGGCCGTCTGCAACGAATGCTATATCACGAACATAGACAGGAATACCAGATGCTGAAGTGACTGTAATATCAGGAATCTCGATTGGGTTCTCAATTGATCCTGCGAACTTAATAGGGTAGTCAACATTAGAAACAGTGATGTTACCGATAGGGAATGAAGCATTTGCAGAAGCGATTGCCCCGACTACTTGACCAAGTGTTATCTTGTAACGGTCCAACATTTCTTTACGTACCACAACTTGGACTTCACGATCACGTGTTCCTGATATATCTACTTTTGAAATACCATTTATTTTTTTTATCTCTTGTTCAAGCTCTTTACCAAGAGCAGTTAGTTGTGCTGGAGAAATATCTGAAGAAACAGAGATGATGAGAATCGGTTGATCAGCAAAGTTCACTTTAGAAACGATTGGCTCATCAGCATCACTTGGGAACTTTGTCTTGGCTTTTTCGACGGCTTCTTTTAAGTTTTGAATAGATGAATCGATATCAGCACTTGGAGTGAATTGCGCCACAACAACGGAAACTCCTTCACGAGATGACGAAGTGACTGTATCAATGTTTTCAAGGTTAGCCACCTCGTCTTCCACTTTGTCTGTAATTAATTTTTCTGTATCTTCTGCAGAACCACCACGTAGAGGAGTAGTGACAATTCCAATTGGGATAATCACCTCAGGTGATGATTCCTTTGGAATAGCAAGAAGAGAGTACAGTCCAACAGTAACCAACGTGAACATCACCATATAGGTGAATGCTCGTTTTTTGAGAAAGAAAAACCAAAAAGAGTGCATAGGTGTGGTGAGGTTATTCTTTAATAGTTACTGCTTTACCATCTTGAAGACCGCGTACATCCGTAACAATCATCATTGATGGAGTGATGCCTTCAATGATTTGAATCTTGTCTCCAAGAAGTGCCCCTTCTGTAACTTTGTGAGCAACGAGAATTCCCTCATTTGGAGTCGTTGTGCTTTCCTTGATGGTAAAAATGAAAGATCCTTGTGGAGTTATTTTAAGTGCTGCGATAGGGATTTCTATTTTTGATGTAGGAGTTTTAATGGCTTGTACATTTGCTGTAGGGCGAGCAATATTCACACGAACTGATCCTCCATTAACAAGTGTTTGTCCACCGGAAGTGATACCAACGCGAACTTCAATTTTCTTGGTACGAGGATCAAGCGCTGTTGCGACTTTTGTAACAACTCCAGAAGCAGTTTCGTTAATAGATACTTTTGCTCCAACAGTTAATTGACGCATATCTTCTTCTGTGCCGTATGCGACTACTTCGAGTGCTCCATTGTTAGAAACAACGCCGATCTCAGTGTATGGTGCAATGTAGTCACCGGTTTTGATAGAAAGAGAGTTAAGTGTTCCAGAGATCGGACTACGAACTCTTGTTTTTTCAAGACGGGCAAGAGCACCTTGATAATTACCAAGAGCGCTTTTTACTTGTGCATCAGAAGATGCAGATGTTATTCCATTGGTAGTGTCTGAATAGTTTGTTTGTGCAATCTCAGATGAGGCAAGACTAGCATTTAGAGCACTACGTGAACCAACAATAGAAGTGAGGGCTCCATTTACTTGTGAGCGTGCAGCGGTGATATTTATTTTTGCACTATCAAGTGATGCTTGAGAGAAAGTGGTATTTGGGATTGCTTTTGAAAGAGCTAATGCTACATCGTCGAGGAATGTTTTTACTTGCTTTGTTTCTGTTTCAAGAAGTATAAGTTCGGCAATAAGGTCTCCGTCTTGAGTAATAGTCTTGTTCCGTGCTGCACGAGTAGTGAGAACTCGCTCTAGAGCTACTCGCTCATTATTAATTTTGATAGTAAGCATCTGATCAGGAACAGTAGGAAGGAGCTCTGCTTGTGCATTGTTTGGGTTAACAAAAAGCTGATCAGATTTAACACGAACTGCATCATCGAGACTATTATATGTAGAGGTAATAGTGTTAACAGCACTTGTTTTTGTATCTGCAAGTGAGTTTTCAGATGAATTTTTTGTGATACGCGCTACATCTCGTGTTGCTTTTGCTTGTTCATACCCTCCTTCTGCTGCTGTTACTGCCGCACGTTCACCTGCATTTTCAAATTCAGCAATGATTTGCCCAGCAGATACATAGTCACCGAGTTTTCTGTATACAATACGTAGCTCACCACCACTTTCTGCGCGTAGTGTTGCTTCGTTAACTGAAGTGACAGTCCCCAAGAGTGAGATGCGACTTGTGTTAGCGGAGAGATCAGACACAGAAGAGAGAGTAACTGCACGAGGAGATTTTGTTACATCATTAGTTGCCTCCTCTCGTAACATCGCTCTTCCGAGTGTTGTGATGATAAGGATGGTAAGAATAATAATTCCAATTTGTTTTGGTCTTGATAATTCCAAAAACCATGCCCTTAATTGTGAGAAGATGTCTCTAGTGTCGTTAGTAATTTTTTGTAAATGTTTGTTCATATAATTGTTAGTGCTTTTATTTTCACTCTCGTGGCATTATAGTTATTGCTAAATAATATAAAAATGATTGATATATAAGGGTTTTTAAACGTTCATTTTTTCTTAAAAATATCTTATAAATCTATACTATTATGGCTTTATTAGCAAGGCGAAGTTCTTTATGTTATTGTTGACACTTCTATACCATGCGTGATATAAAAAATAGGTAAGTTCTTTAGGCAATAAGGGTATAGTACCAATGAAACGACGACGAAGTAGCGCCTTTACCGTACTGGGTATCTCAGGTTTCTGTTTGTGTATTTTTGGTAGCACCAAAAGCGTGAATGCTTTTGATTTTTCCAATAGTACAGCGGGTACGCAAGAAAACAGTTATTTTGAAACACCAAGTGAACGTACGGCAAAGGCTCCCGTGACTCCGCCTCAACCTAAAAATAAACAAGGGCGATTTATCTGCACCAAAGACAGGTATGTTCAGTCTGAGCAACAGATAGGACTTGCTTCGTGGTATGGTGGGGCACTCTTTCATGGTTCGTTCACGGCAAGTGGCGAACGTTTTGATGACAGGAAACACACTCTTGCACATCTGACACTCCCGATGGGAACAGAGGTTCTTGTAGAAAATCCTGAGACCGGAGTCGCTCTATATGCAAAAGTGAATGATTGCGGACCCTTCGTGAAGGGGCGTATTGCAGACCTCTCCTACGGTCTTGCTAAAAAACTTGGCATTACAGGAAAAGGTGTTTCGACTGTTGTCATTACAGTGCTCTAAAAATGACCTAACCAAGGATGTCCGCAAGGACATCCTTTTCTCTTTGATTTTAAGGCTACGGTTTGTTAATGTCAGAAAATTGATTGACTATTATTTAATAAAAGTTTAATATAAGGACATATCGCAATGACTATACTTCTTATTGAGGATGAGAAAAAACTTGTGGAAATCTTAAAAAAAGCTCTTCGTAGTGAACGGTATGCATTTGATGTTGCATATGATGGGAAAGAAGGTTTAACAAAAGCGCTCAATGGTAATTATGGGTTTATTATTCTGGATCTCTCTCTTCCAAAACTAGATGGGATGGATGTATGTAAACAACTGAGAGCAAAGCAGGTCCACACTCCAATTATCATGCTCACTGCACGTGGTGTTGTTGAGAACAGGATAGAAGGTTTAGATATTGGAGCTGATGATTATTTACTAAAACCTTTTAGTCTTGATGAGCTATTTGCGCGTATTCGTGCAGTTTTGCGAAGAAGAAAGGTTATTGAAGTTCCTCTTATTAAAGTTGCTGATCTTGTTATCGATGGTAAGAAGCATGAGGTGACCCGTGAAGGTAAGGCGCTGCTACTCACTCCTAAAGAGTATCGTCTTTTTGGAACACTTATTCGTAACAAGGGTCAAGCAATAACTCGTAAACAGCTAATTGAGGAAGCATGGGGTCCACTTTTTGTTGAAACTAATAATGAACTTAATGTGCATATACGGTATCTTCGTAGGAAAGTTGACTCCAAAAGAAAGCAGCCACTCATACAGACAGTCCGCGGTGTTGGGTATATGTTATCTGAAACTACCTAATTAATATAGTATGCTAGATGAACTAAAAAAAATCAGAGGAAGTTTACATGAAAATTTTGATAATATTATTTTTGCTCTAGATAATTCGGTTTTTATGCTCTGGTTTTCTGATATGAAAGATGTGATACACATCAATAAAAAACTCGCTGCATTTATGAAGGAAAACAAAGAAAAAAGTTTTCATGACTCTTTTCTTCAAAATATTCATAAAGATGATATTAAAGGGTACCTCGAGATAGTAGCTAACGCTTATCAGAATGAGACATCGTATACAGCTGAATATCGACTAAAGAATTCTAACAATGAATATATATGGTTACAGGAAGAAAGTGTCCCTGTTTTTTTCCGAGGAGATAGCACATGTAAGGGTTTTATAAGTGGGTGTATCAATATCAACTCTCAGAAAAAAGCCGAGAGTAAATTACTATCAAGCGAAGAAAGATATCGTCGCCTTTTTGAGGCGGCACGAGATGGAATTGTTATCCTTAACTCAGAAAATGGGAAGATTACCGACATTAATCCATTTCTTACAGAACTTCTAGGTTATACAAAAAAAGAACTCGTAGGGCTTTCTCTTTGGGAAGTAGGGGCTTTTAAAAATGTTGGAGCTAGTAAAGAAATTTTTAAAATACTTCAAGAGACTGGGTATGTAAAATATGATGATCTTCCTCTTGAAACTAAAGATGGTAGGTTGATTCCTGTTGGTTTTGTGAGTAATGCATATATGGCTGGAACTGAGCGAGTTATTCAGTGTAATATCCGTGATATTGGCGAACAAAAAAGACTTGAAGCAGCAGAAAAAGCCCTTGAACTTCTTAAGCAGGATAAGATTAAATCTGCTTTCATTGCTGATGTTGCTCACGAACTTCGTACACCTCTTGCGATTATTAAAGGAAATGTTGATCTTGCTTTGCGTACTAAAGAAAGCTCAGAGACTACCAAAGAAACGTATGATGCTATAAATGTAGAAGTAGATCATTTAGCAGAGATTCTCTCTAATTTATCGATACTTACTAATGAAAGCCATGTACTATTTCATACTATTGAAAAATCAAAACTAGATATTAGTAAAATTATCCCAGAAGTGGTTGCACGATTTAAAAAATTAAGCAAAACTAGAAATATTACAATAGAAACAAAACCAATACCTAGCGCAATTCTTTTTTTTAACAAAAGTTATTTAGAAAAACTTTTTTCAAATATTATTAGTAACGCAATATATTACGGTAAAGAAAATGGTTCAGTAGTTATTAGTGCACAACTTCTGAGAAATCAAATAGAAATTAGTGTTACAGATAACGGCATAGGAATATCTAATGAAGATCTTCCAAATATTTTTGAGAGATTTTTTAGAACTAAAAATGCTCGTGATGTAAATAGTCAGGGGACCGGTCTTGGTCTTGCGATTTCAAAATGGATAGTGGAGGCACATAAAGGCACGATTAGTGTTACTAGTGAGGTTTCTGTAGGTACAACTTTTACGATGATTCTGCCGCTTGCTGAGTAACATAGAGGTATTTGTGCGTGAGTATTTTGTTGACATACAAGATTGTAGCATTTATACTATTAAAATAATATTAAATTTATAAATATATTAAAATAAGTTTAAATAACAAGCTTTTTTCAAATGTTGGGATGTATTACTACACAATCATATGACCATCATAACTCGCAGCATACTTTCTGAGTATAGGTTACAGCATGCAATCTATAAAGATTTCTGTAGTCTTGTTGTGGTTCTTTTAGAAGATTTACTTAAGAAAGGTAAGTATAAATATCATCTAAGTTCTAGAGTTAAAGAAGAAGCTAGTATCATTGAAAAAATAAAGCGAAAGAAGAGTGAGGGTAAAGACTATAAACATCTTGAAGATATAGATGATATTGCTGGGGTAAGAGTTGTTTTTTATACTGAAATAGATAAAAAAAAGTTTGTACGCACTTTAAAGAAAGAGTTCGGTAGTTCTGCAGAAATCTATGAAGCCAAAGGGAAACACGGGTATTCATCAACTCATATTCTCGCAACATTAGGTGAAACAAGGTCCGAGTTAAGTGAATATAAAAAATTCAAAAATCTTATATGTGAAATACAACTCACTCTTATTCTTGATCATGCTTGGGCAGAGGTTGAACACGATGTGTTATATAAATCAAGCTCTAAGATTAAAAAATTAGATTCTATGTACTATGAAAATCTTAAGATACGTATGGAAAATATAATGTCACAACACCTTAAGCAAGCTTCTATTGAGCTTGAGAGTATTTTGTCTGAAGTAAAAAAGATTAAGAGTTCTAAAAAATAGTTCTTGTGTTCTCTTTGTTAAAGGATTGCACATATTGCGCTGTCTCGTAAAAGTCTTTGTTTTGTGGTGTATTTTAAATATATTAAATTAACATTAAAAATTAGTAGCATAATTATCTGTGAGGTGATACAGTAAGTAAGTAGACATATTATTTATTGTATGAAAAAAACTCTCCTTGTATTAAACATCATTCTCAGCGCTATGTGCACTGTACATGTTCTCTATGCTGGAGATGCTCGATACATAGGAAGTATTTCAGGAGAAGATAGTTCTGTTGTGGTATCAATTGATACGAGTGATGTTAAAGATTTTAATAAGGAGATACATCAAACAGATACATTCACCCTTCATGGAGATGAGGAACGTCTTCATCAATCTCTTAATTTTCAAGATATAGGGACTAGTACGTTTACCACTGCAGAATCGCTTATAGACTATTGCAAAATACTTATGTATAAGAATATACAGATTGAAACAATTGCAGTAGGGCGCGATGATGTCTCTATTACTAGAAAGAGTACTTCAAAGTTGTTCTCAGTTATTCCAGTTCCAATACAAGAAACAATAACTGTAGTTAGTCTACCGGGTAACACTAGTCAAGTAACTGTTGTTCGCTCTTGGTGGGGGATGTTTTCAAAAAATACCGTAATAAGCAATGAAGTTTCTGCAGATATTACAATGAGGATAAACACTATTCCATCCTCATTGTTTGTACAGCCGCTTGCAGTTACAACTAAGGTTCGAATTCTTACAGAAATCGAAAGCGTGTTTGAAAAAAGTAATGATAGTACCTATATTTCAAAATAAATTTATGAAAAAAATACTACAAACAACTCACACTCCCGTTTTTATTTCTTTAAAGACTGGCAACACGCTACCATCTTTATGTACTACATTAGATAATGAATTATTTGTAAAAGATGTAGTACTTTTTCAGTCTAATGAACAGAATTTTGTTCGCATGTATGAAGATAATAATAAACAACTGTATAGATATTGCTTCTACAGAGTCTCGAGTGCAGATAAAGCTCTTGATATTGTTCAAGAAACATTTCAACGTGCATGGCAGTATTTAGAGAAAGGTAATACTATTTATGATAAATCATTTCTTTATACAACAGCACGACATCTTATTATTGATGAATATCGAAAAAAGAAGTGCGTCTCCCTTGAGCTTCTTATTGGCACAGAATTGGAACCAACAGTAATGAGCGAGGATGCTATGTATACACAAGTAGATATTCGATATATTATGAAACATATTAATCAGCTACCAGCAACGTATAGTGATGTACTGCTCATGAGATACATTGATGATTGTCCTATATCAAAGATTGCAAAGAGTCTTAACATATCAGAAAGTGCAGTATCGGTAAGAATTTTTAGAGGTCTCGGTAAACTACGTATTCTTATTCATCGGTAATACTTTTCTTAATGCGGTCAATCACACTGTTGTCTATGTATGTAATACTCCTTGATACTTTATTTTTTTCTGTATTAAAAAGGCTAAAGTTTGGCACACCAGAAGTATATGTTTTTCTTAAAAGTTTTGATGTATTTCGTACAACAATTTTATTTATTTTTATGTCTGTTGTTGTGTTTGAAACTATTCCAAACAAATAAACTATTTGACCTAGTTGAATATTGTGTTTGCTAATTACTGCCCCACTTCCGTGATACAGTAGTGTTTCTTCGGTGTACTCTCCTACAATATATGTTGTAGATGCTTTGATAGTAATATGATTGGTATCATAATCAATGGCAACAACTTCTCCCATTTTTACTCGTTCAACCTCTCTTTCTTGGGAAATAGCACTCGCAGTATGTGTATGTGCTGACAATACAATAACACTGCCATACATGATTATGATGTATGCGGTATGAGATGGTCTTTTAAATTTTTGCAGCAGTTCATTCATAATCATAATAACGATCAGGCACACCCTTTTCTTACACGGAGTAGGTTTAGTACTTTATAGTTGATTGTTTGTAAGAAAATAGATTGAGTCAACGTCATCAATAGTGCTACCAGGTATTCTATGAAGTGCTATGTATTATCATCTAACTAAATAAACTACTATATATGAAAACAACTATCGGTGTCTTTGCTACACACGCAACAGCAGAAACAGGATTACAAGAACTTCGTAACTCAGGTATTGCGGAAGGAGATCTTTCATATCTCTATCAAGATACTGATGGAGATTTAAAAGATGGCCAAAGTGGAGGTAAGGTTGCTACTGCAACAACAACAGGAGCGGTAACAGGCGTTGTAGTTGGAGGGATAGCTGGTTTTGTTATTGCAAATGGAATCTTGCCAGGATTTGGCTCACTTATCGTAGGAGGGTCACTTGCTGAAGCTCTTGGGGCTATAGGAGCGACAGCTCTCGCTGGTGCAGGCACAGGAGCAATTGCAGGAGGTCTCGTCGGTGGATTGTCTCAAATGGGTATAAAAACTGATGATGTACACTTATATGAAGAACACGTTCGTAAAGGGGGAGTGCTTGTTATCGCGCGTTCAGAAAATACTGGAGTACAAGAAATCTTTAAAAAATGTGGAGCACATGATGTACAAGAATATCTATTAAGTTAATCAAAAACAAAAAGAAACTTATGTATAGTGTATTTGTTTCTTGTGATAAAAATACCCCAAGTATCTACTGGGGTGTTTTTATTAGGAAATATATCGTATGTAAATCTGAGGAATTTCATAGTTGACAAACACTATTCACTGGTGTAGATTACGGGAGTCTCTTCGGGTTGTAGGTGTCTTTAGAAGCGGTGTAGAAATCCGTGGGCGAGACGCAAGTTTCGTTCGACAAACCCCAAGCACAAGAGATGGTGCCCCACATGAGGCTTCGTAAAAATGTTGCAGGAGCGGTCGCTTCTCCTAAAAGGCATGAGTTTGCTTGTGTCTCAGAACCCCGAGCGGATTGGACTCCTACGTCTGACCGCTCTTTTTTTGTTGTCATGCCTCCTTGTGTTCGTACATTTTTTAAGTAATCCACACCCACACCTCATTTTTTCTTCGTGGTATACTCTCAGTATTAAACAGATATGGGACAAATAGATTCATCAATTTTTTGGATAGAAATAGATAAGATAGTACCAAACCCGTTTCAGCCGAGACGTGAGTTTGATGAGGATAGATTAAATGAACTTTCTGCAAGTATTCGTCAATACGGGGTGCTTCAGCCACTTGTAGTTTCTCGCCAAGAGACAATGCTTGAAGATGGAGGGATTAAGGTTGAGTATGAGCTTATCGCAGGAGAACGCCGTTTGAGAGCGTCCAAGCTAGCAGGAATATCCCAAGTACCGGTTGTTGTGCGTACTGGGGATGATAGTCGAGCGAAGCTTGAGCTCGCTATCATTGAGAATCTTCAACGTGAAGATTTGAATGCTGTTGAACGTGCACAATCTTTCCAGAGACTTGCTGATGAATTCAAACTTACATGGGCAGAGGTCGGCAGAAAAATGGGGAAGAGTCGCGAATATGTTTCTAACACAGTGCGTATTCTTATGCTCCCACAAGATATTCTTGATGCTTTGTCTAAAGGGAAGATTACTGAGGGGCATACACGCCCACTGCTTATGCTCATTGATAGAGGTCAAGAGCAGATGACCCTTTTTAAGGAGATGATGGTGCGTAAAATGACTGTACGTGAAGCTGAACAGATTGCACGTCGAATTGCATTTGAAAAAGTTCGTAAGAAGGATCTCTTCATGACTCCGGAGGTTGTGGATATGGAAGAACGTCTTGCTGAGACACTTGGTACTCGTGTTCAGATTGAGCCTCGTGAACGAGGAGGGCGTATCTCTATTGATTACTTTTCTCATGAAGAGCTTCTTGCACTTTCTATTGCTATCCGTAAAGCAGGGGAACAAAAGACACATAAAGGAATGTTCGATACACTTCGTGATGAAGACATGGAAACATTGCAAGCTGTTGCACCGTCACCTCGTCATATTGAACCAATTACTGAATTCACTCATCTTAATCATGTTGAAACAGTGCACGAAGCTGACCCTTCTCTTATTATGCAACCTGAAGCAGCTCCTATTGTTACTTCGAGTGAAGCAATTGAACTTGATGAATATAAGATAGAACCGGTTACGCTTGAGACACTTGGAACCGAAGAGTCTGCTGTTGATGATAGATCACTTGATGACGTGAAGCATGATGAGCAAAATGAAGATCTATATAACGTTAAGAATTTTGCACTCTAACATATCATGTCAAAAGGCTTTACCCCAGATCTTCCAGAGAAGTATCCTGTACAAGAAGAAGTATATCAACACTATAAAGGTGATCATTATCAGATTGTTGGGCTTGCAATTCATTCCAATGACGATATTTGGATGGTTGTATATAGACCTTTGTACGAGAATGCTGATGCAGAATTGTTTACTCGGCCTCTCAGTGAATGGTTTGAGAAAGTGACTTGGAACTCCAAAGAAGTAGAGAGATTTTCTTTAGTGGTGAAGGGGTAATATGTAAGTAGAATACAAAAGAGCGACGCCGTAGGCGTCGCTCTTTTGTATTTACTAACTCCTAGTATTTAATCCCAACCACATTATCGTGTGAGCAATTTCTCAAGCGCGCTTCCATGTTCCTTGATGTAGTTTCGGATCTTTCGTTTAGCAAGTGTTGTCTTTGTCATATCTATCCATTTACGTTTTGGACAAGCAGAATCTTTTACTTCTATCTCGACAACATCACGATTATTTAACTTTGTATCAAGTGGCACAAGTTTCCCATTTATTTTTGCACCAGCAACATGATCCCCGATATCTGAGTGAACAGCATATGCAAAATCAATAGGAGTAGATCCATCAGGGAGGTCGATGACATCGCCTTTTGGAGTGAGAATAAACACACGACTTTCGAAGAAATCCTCACGTAGATTTTTCATGAAGTCCTTGTGTTTGTCGACATCTTTTTGCCACTCTAGAAGTTCCTTTGTCCAACCTGTTTTTTTGATGATTTCTTCTTTCCCTTTCCCTTTACCAAGTTCTTTGTATGAGAGGTGACTTGCGATACCGTATTCAGCCTCTAAATGCATCTCTTGGGTGCGTATTTGAATTTCAAGAGTACTTCCATCTCCGGCGAAGATAGTTGTATGGAGTGATTTATATCCATTTGGTTTTGGTACTGCTATATAGTCCTTGAATCTTCCAGGGAAAGGTCGATAGAGGCCATGAATAACACCAAGTGCTTGATAACAGTCACTCACCGTAGGGACAATAATACGAAGGGCAAAAATGTCATACACTTTTGATTCGTCCATCTTGTAACGTTTTAGTTTTTGATAGAGCGAGTATAGATGTTTTACACGATGGTCGATACGTTCAATTTCAACATCAAAAATAGAGAGATCTTCCTTGAGAGTATTTACAACTTTTTCAAGCTGCTCATTTGAAATTGGCTTCATCGCTTCAAAAATCTGTACTGTCTTTTTATATTCTTCAGGATATACATATGGGAAAGCTGCGTCCTCAAGTTGTGCTTTGAGTCGTCCCATTCCTAGACGATCCGCAAGTCGTGCATGGATCTCGAGTGTTTCAAGTGCGATACGTTTTTGTTTCTCTGGAGAAACATGTTCAAGAGTTTGAATATTATGAAGTCTGTCACAGAGTTTGATTGCAACCACACGCACATCATCTGCCATGGCTACGAAAAATTTACGAAGTGATTCTACGTGACGTTCTGCTCCGGTATAGCGAAGCTTCCCAAGTTTAGTAACACCTTCGACAAGCTTGGTGATATGTTCACCAAATTCTTCTGTCATCTCTCCATTGGTAACAGCAGTATCTTCAAGAACGTCATGCATAACACCTGCAGCAATAGTGTCTGCATCCATTTTAAGCATGGCGAGATTAACACCAGTTGCAAACACGTGATTATAGTATGGTTCACCTGATTTTCGTAGTTGGCCTGAGTGCGCTTGTTCTGCGAATGCACAAGCTTTTTTGATGAGAGTCTTTCCTTCTTCGCTTAAGTCAGGAAGTAGTGCAAAAATACGCTCAGGATTGGTTATGGAATATGCGGGAATTGTGGGAGACATACTATTACAATACCATAAAGCAATTATTTTTGTAACAGAATTTCAATCCACTTTTTGTCAGCAAAATGTATTGTTCGTAAAAAGAGAATGGTAAATTGTGAAGTTAAGTCCCGTATATCACTTTCTCCATAATAATAGAATGTTCGTGTTCCATATGCATCAGTCTCTTCTTGTTCAGCATAATCATCTGCTTGTTTAAGAGAAATTCTTACAAGTCCATTTGTAGAAAGGGAGGAGTAGATTCTTGTAAATATGTTTCGAAGAGTTTCTTTGTTAGTGTGAAGAAGTGAAGCAAAAGCAAAAATAATATCTGTTTCGGTAGGAGGTGTATAGTTCTCTAAATCTGCCAAAAGGAAACTTCCACATTGTACATGTGCTTTCGCGTAGTCAATAAATTCTGGGACATAATCAATACCTATGTATTTATTTGTATAACGGAGGATCGTGATAGCATCTCTTCCGCCTGCACAGCCAAGTTCAATGGTAAGAGGATTTTCTTTGTGGCTTAGAGCAAAAACCTCATCAATGTCAGCATCTCGTGAGCCAGTTGTGTTAAATTTATCAATATACTCACTGTAATTAGTAGAGTAAGTATTTTTTGTTTGATCGTGTACAGAAGTCATTTGGTATTGAAAGAGATTTTTAATCTTGAGGATTGATTGGTAGTATACCAAATTAAAAAACACACTTCTTATGTTGTAACAGTTCATACTATATATATGAATGTTAATAAGAAATGCGTTCTTTGACAGATTCCAGATTTCTAATATCCAGAGCTATCTTGTATTTCCTCATATCAAAACTTTTCCTTGTAAAAACGCCGCGGAGGCGGGTAGCAGAGCGAGAGCACATTTCTTAACAAAGAAATGATGCGGTTTTTACAAGGAAAAGTTTAAAAAAGAAAATACTTTATTTTTTTATAAACTTATTTTTTAGATTCAAGTTTATGTGGATTATGATTCGGACAAGTCTTATCAGAGCATCGTTCTGGGATGGTTTTTGGTCACTGATAATTTTTCGCCGTCGCTCAAAATTTCATCGACCCCGGCTCGTTTGTTTTTCTTACTAGAAAAACATAACTCCGCCAGACAAAGACGAACACAGGCAAAGCAGTTTGCCTGTTTCCCAGAATAAATTATTTCTTGGATGTTTCTTTATCTAACTTGTGAGGGTTATGCATAGGGCAGAGTTTGTCGCTACAGCGTTCTGGGATCGTCTTTGTCCCTTCCATCATCAGTTCATCACATTTTGTTCCATCTGCTTTTACATATGGACAACGATTACCTGTTGGGCGAGTCTTCACAATATGTTTACAGTCAGGATAGTTAGAACAAGAGTAGAAAACTCCAAAGCGACCTTTACGTTCCTCCATGTATCCATCTTTACACTTGTTACAGTGCACTCCGGTTGAGTTTGCTTTACGCATCTCTTCATCTTGTTCGATATATTTACACTTTGGATAGTTATCACACGCGATGAACTTGCCATAACGACCTTCACGCTCCATGAGTTCACCTTTTTCACATTTTGGACATTTCTTGCCAAGTTTCTTTGGGCCTTCCATGACACTACCATCCATCTTGCGTGCACCAACACAGTCTGGGTAACGTACACAAGAATAGAACTTACCATTCTTTGCCAGTTTGATGACCATGTTCGCATCACAGAGAGGGCACTGCATTCCTTCCGGAGCATCTCCCATGCTTGTAGCTTTCTCAAGGTCATCTTTTGACTTTACATCTTTAATGAAAGGCCCATAAAAATCTTTGAGTGTTTTTAAGTATGTTGCCTTACCTTCTGAAATAAGGTCGAGCTTGTCTTCCATTTCTGCAGTAAAGGTATCACTAATATACTGTGCAAAATGATCTTCAAGGAATGAAATAACAACTTCACCTGTGTCGGTTGGATGAAGTGCTTTATTTATTTTTTCGACATAGCCACGAGCTTCAATAGTAGACAAAATAGACGCATAGGTTGATGGTCTTCCAATACCACGCTTTTCAAGTTCTTTGATGAGACCTGCTTCAGTGTAGCGATTTGGTGGTTCGGTTTCTTTTCGTATTGATTGAAGTGTAGAAAGGTTGAGTGTATCACCAGTCTTAAGATCAGGTAAAATCACATCATCTCCACGAGAATTCTGATCAACAGTGAGCCATCCAGGGGAGAGAAGAACGGACCCTGTTACTGAAAAGTTAGGAATAGAAGCACTGATAATATTTGCAATTACTTTACTTCGCTTAAGTTTTGCATCTTGCATCTGACTTGCTACCGTTCTTTCCCAGATGAGACGATAGAGTCGCTTCTCATCATCGGTTGTTCCTCCAAATTGTGCGCTTGCATGCGTTGGGCGTACAGCTTCGTGGGCTTCTTGAGCATTTTTTGATTTTGTTTTGTACTGACGTACACAAACAAGTTCCTTACCATAATTTTTTTCAATAACACTTGTTATCTCAGCAACTGCTTGTGTTGAAAGTGTTGTACTATCTGTACGCATGTAGGTGATGAGACCTTTTTCGTAAAGCTTCTGAGCGATACCCATCGTACGTGATGGTGCATATCCCAAGCGTGAAGATGCGGCTTGTTGAAGTGTGGAGGTGGTAAATGGAGCCTTTGGTGAACGAGATACTTCTGTACTTTCAACACTAAGTACATGCCAGTTTCCACGCTTACCTTCTTCTACAATTCTACGAGCCTCAGCTTCTTCTTTTGGTTGTACTTCACATTCAAGAAGAAGGGTATATGTTTTACTTTCTTTGATCTTACCTTCTGTTTGAAATTCTCCTGCGATTACAAAGTAGGTAACAGGGATAAATGCGCGTATCTCACGCTCACGTTCCATAATGATACGAAGAGCAGGGGATTGTACACGGCCAGCTGAGAGTCCATAGCGAACCTTTTTCCAGATCACTCCTGAGAGATCATATCCAACAAGACGATCAAGAACTCGACGTGCTTCTTGAGCTTCTTTCATCTTCATATCTATAGTACGAGGATGCTTGAGAGCTTCCTTGATTGCCGTCTCAGTAATTTCATGGAAGGTTACACGTTTTGCATGGTCAAGTTTACAAGCCTCTTGTATATGCCATGCGATAGCTTCTCCTTCACGGTCGGGGTCGGTTGCGAGGATTACCTCGTTTGCTTTCTTTGCAAGTGCTTGAATATCACTAATCACTTTTTCTTTGCCAGCACTCACTTCGTAATGAGGAATGAAACCTCCTTCGATATCAACTGCTTTTTTGTTACTCTTTGGCAGATCTCTAACATGTCCAACAGACGCACGCACTTCGTATGCGCCGTCTAGATATTTTGCAATTGTTTTTGCTTTTGATGGACTTTCTACAATGAGTAATTTCATGGAGGTAGGATTATTGGGTTAGAGACTATGGTTTAGGAAAAAATTCTTTATGCTCATCTATATCCAGTGAAAGCAGTATACATTATTTTCTCCTCTCTTTGATGTTGATTCTGAATACTAACTTCTAGTATCTAATAACTAATCCTTATCGATACTACACTATCCTCCTTACTTCGCCAAATGACTCCTCGATAAGCCCGTTGATTTCAAGCGAAGAAAAGGCAACAACAAAGGTCTCAAAAGGAAGCTTTGTTTTTTGGAAAAGAGTATCTTTGTCATATGGTTCACGAAGGATTTCGATTATTATTTTTTCTTGTTCTGTTAAGTGCATAGGTGTTTTTAATGGAGCATTCTTTTTTGTATTTGTAGAGAGATGAAGAAGTGAAAAAAGATCATCTTTAGATGAAATACTGTAGGCACCTTCATGAATAAGCATATTTGTTCCACATGCTGTTGGTGAAAAGATTTCACCAGGAATAGCGCCTATATCACGCCCAAGCTCAAGTGCAAGTCTTGCGGTTACAAGCGTCCCTGATTTTTCTCCTGCTTCTACAACCAGAAGCGCATCAGAGAGTGCAGCCATAATACGATTTCTTTGAGGAAATGACCATGGTGATGGTTTTGTCATTGGGTCAAGTTCTGACATAAGGGCACCATTATAGGCAACAATATCTTTCGCTAGTTCTGCATGAGAACGGGGATAGAGGACTTCAGTTGCTACACCGCTTCCAGGGATAGCAATGGTAACAAGATTCTTTTTAAGTGCTGTCGTGTGAGCTAGACTATCTATACCATATGCAAGTCCAGATAATATGATGACATCTTCTCCTTCTAATGTAGATATGAGCGCTTCAACTGCATGGCGGCCATAGGTTGTATTTTTTCTTGAACCAACTACCGTGAGAATACGAGGGGACGCTCTCCCATATTCATCAATAGTTACCTCTGGAAGTCTTCCTCGTATAAACATTTGCTTTGGAACAACATGGAGTTCAAGAAGTCTTGCAAGAAGGGGGTGAGAGGCAAAGTCTTTTTGTTCAATGATAGTGGTTAGCGATTCCATATAAAAAGAATACTAAAGTTTTATGACTAGTTACAAGGGATAGAAATAGTAAAAGAAAAATGGTTGTCACACGTAGTGTGACAACCATTCATCAATGAAAGACATCTTTAGAAACATATCAGCGCGTGCTCATTGGAGAGTGCTTTGATCTCAAAAGGTTTACTCCCATTAGTAAAGCTCCAGAGTTCGCTCCATTCCCTGGTGAATGTTCCCCATGACTCATCTACATCATAGTTTACTTTTAGTTTACTAAGTTCATCTTTTTTTCTAAACAGATAGCTTGGATGGATGACATGCTCTTGGATATATCTTGGTGAAGGAAGTGATGCGACACTTTTCACTACTGTGTACTGTACTGTGCTCTCAAAGCCAACCGCACAAATAGGAGGAGAATTCGAGGCGAGTACAATTTTTTCTCCTCTAGATACAAGATGACAACTACCCTTTCCTATTTCAGATGCTAGATTTTTTGTATAACCTTTGTACGTGAAATACAATCTACTTCCGGATTGTTCAAAAGTCAGAACTACTGATTCTCTTGTCGGAACAAAATATGAACGGTCAGGAAAAAAAGTACACTCGTTTCCAGGAATGTTGGTTGTAGATGTATTAGAAAGAGTGAGAGTATCTCGCACGCTTGGAATTCTGTAAATCAGCAGTATCGGACCACCAACAATGATTGCTATTATAACTATTTTTATTGTTGCAACTTGTTGTGTAACGCTGCTAAAATCAAAGAGCCACGAAAATAGTGGTTTGATTATCCAGCCAAGAATAGCTATAAAAAAACCAAGAACCATAAGCATTGCTGTGGCAAACGGCCCATGAGAAACATGTGACGCAGATGTGTCTTGTACTTCAGGTTTTTTTGGTTCATCAAAAAAGAACCCCATGGCATTCTCCTTAAAACAATGGTCTCTGGCTATACTAGCAGTCAAAGTGATCTTATTCAAGGTATGTATTTAAGAGTGTTTCATTAATGAATAATCTACTTGTTTTTTTATTATAATCATGCAAGAATCACGAGAAGTGTTCTATAACTAATTTTTAGGAAAGAAGGCATACCATGGCGCTGCGACATCGTCAGATAAGTGTATTTTTTCTTCCACGAGAGGGTGCGGCACTTCTTACTGCTGCAGGGACTTTACTTGTGTGGTTCCTGTCAAAAAATTTCTGGCTCCCTTTGTTTGGAATTCCTGGAGAGTTCCATAATTTTATAGCATATACAGGGTGTATGCTATATCTTGTTTCCTGTGCAGGAAGAGTTCCTGAAGGGAAGGAGAGGGCTCAACTCTTTTTTGGTGCTTACACAGGAGGTTCTTTCCGAGCAGGTATATACCTCCTTCCCAAGCTCCCGTTCCCCATTATCTCACTCATACTTAGAGGTCTACTTAGTGTAGATATTAGTTCCTATTTGGGATGGGTTCTTGAGGGGGATGTGTATGTTGAAAGTATTACTATAAAAATTCAGGCAGAAGGTATGACAAATGATGGAGTGCGTGTATCAACTTCAGGTACTCTCATTTTAGAAATTGAAAATGCTGCTGTGTATCTATCCCAAACCCAAACTAGTTCTGGGAGGGGTGGTCTCCATGAAGCAGTGTCTTCACAGTGCTCTGCTCGCATTAAGCAGCGAGTAATTGCAAAGCATAGCGCTAGAGAGCTTATGCAGGCGGATTATCAGGATGAGTATGGCGCTTTCAATCGGTGGGTGACCGAAGTATGTGATTTCATTAAAGAGTTCGGGCTCTCACTTGCTCAAAGCCCTATTGTTCACGTGACGATAGAAAGTGATCGGATTCGTGAAGCATTTGATGCGACGAATGCAAAACTAATTCTTCGTGATAACACAAATGAAGTTGCAGCAGCTTTTAAAGAGTTCACGGAAGGGTTGCCAAAAGGAACAAGCGAAGAAGTTGCTCTTTTGCTCTTCAATCACGCTCGAATCGATGAAGGACTTCCTCCTGTTAATATTGTAAAACTAAAATAAAGTTCAGGGGGGATCATTTTGGGAAAACGTAGTCAGTAATGACTACGTTTTTTTCTTTTAACGTACCAAGTATGAAATTAACAATGTCGAGACGATATCTCCTGCAAAGAGATACGGCATAACTTTTTTAAATGGTATTCCACCAAATGCAAGAGTAAGCAAGAGAATATCGTTTGGGATTGGAAAAAATCCACTATAAACAAAAACAAATATATTAAGCATCCAGTCTGGCATCCATGCAATTATTCTTTTCATAAAGCTCATAACTTTTTTCCAGTGCTTATCTACCACAGGTGTTCCTCTGCTTATAATATAAAAGAAAGCAGAGTCACTTAAGCACACACCTAAGCCACCGGATAATCCTAAAAATAATGGATTAGCTCCACCTTTAGCGAGTGCGCCTATGGTGACATAAAAGGTTGTGCTTGTTATTGATGAGAAACCACAAATTGCAGAAATGATAAATGCAACCAAGTATGAATTTTGTATACCAATTTTTGCAATGATGCCATCCGGCGAAACAAAATAAAAGAAAATTCCCCATCCAATTGTGATGAGTAGTATGAGTATAAAAGGACCGTAAAATTTAAACCAAGATGTTGTTGTTTCTCCTTGCATGTATATATAGTGACGTATGGAGGAGGGAGAGGATTACAAAAATCTGTTGGTATATTTATCGAAATAAGGGAAAAGAAAAAGCCCCGCACGTTGCAGGGCCTTCGTAGAACATCGATAGGTTTACTTGATCGTTCTGATCATTTCTGCAACATTTTCAGAAGAACTTACGTTCGTGAAGCCTCCGTTGATGTTGGAAACGATCCCGACGAAGTTGCCAGATTTGTCGAAAACTGGACCACCAGAAAATCCAGGAGCAGTGCTGCCAGACACGACGATCCACTTGAACTGTGTCGGAGTGATCTTGTCATAATGCTCACCACCGAGACGGTTTGCATTCGTGACTGCAGCAACTTTGCCTTCCCAGTCGAGAGTCACTTGAACGCTCATAGGAGGAAAGAACCGGTCACTTGTCTGTGCGGTAACAGGGAATGCGTCATAGTATGCAGACGCAACAAGAACATCTCCCTTCTTGGGGCTCTTGATGGTAGGAGCCTTCAAGCCTTTGAGGTCGTCGACCTGAAAGATTGCAGTATCTGCTTCAGGGGAGAATGTCACCAGCTTGGCATTCATTCCGCCCACAGAGAAGACACCGGGTTTCTCGATTGTTGACCGTTGATTTGGTACACAATGCCAAGCTGTAGCGACAAGTTTTCGCTTCTCATCAACCACCACACCACCGCAGATGGTTCTGGTGATAGGTTCTGCGTCAAGTGCGTCTGTACGCATCATAATCGATACGTAGGAAGGGTGCACGCCAGACCCTTGTGCGATAGCGGTTCCAAAGCACAAAGAAAGGGCTACGAGGGAAATTTTTGCTAGCATTGTCAGCACTCCTTGAGTTGAGCAAGTTTATAAAAGGGCAGTATATTTTTATTATATAACATTTTATAATTATGTCAAATAATTATTTATTCCAAGGCAGGAATCGACCCCAGAACTACTTCCTCACGTTGCTCGTCTGAGATAGTTTTATTCTCTCGAGAAAATTTTTAAATAAAAAACGCCCCAATCTATGTCGGGGGCGTTCTTTGGCTGTCGTTGTCAATTTAATTCAAGTTCTTTTGCTTGAGAACTGTGCAGAGCATGATGCTTTGTGTGTAAAGCAATTGACCGTTCTTCACCCACTGTTCTTCTGGAAGGGTAGACGTTCGAAGCCTGTAAGGCAAACAATGCTTCACAAACAGTCGGTTGATCTGCATCGCACGACTCCAAGTGCCTTGCAAAAATTCTCCAGCATTGCCTTGGCCGTTATTGGCAAACAAAAGACCCATTGCCATACGTGTTGCTGGAGGAAACGGTATTGAAAAAATCCGCCGCCAATCTTTGTGACTGAGTTGCTTGAACTCCACCTTCACACGAACTACCTTCACTGTATGTTTTCCCACTGTACTCTCCAGTTTATTGCTACATAAGGATCCAAATAGAACACTAACATTATATTAAAAGATGTCAATTTCTGTACTTAAGGTGGGACTCGGTCACAAAATCAGCTCCTGCGTCGCAGATGATTTTCCGACCCGTATTCTCGTCCCGACGAAAGCCAAGCAGTTGGCTTTCTCCCTGGGCACAACTAAAAAGCGGACATCATAGATGTCTCGCTTTTTATGTTGTGCCCAGGGCGGGACTCGAACCCGCACGCTGTAACCAGCCGAGGATTTTAAGTCCTCTATGTCTACCATTCCATCACCCGGGCAAATCTTTTTACAGAGTCAAGCCAGTATAGCAAAAAGAGGATAAAGAGTGAATTTTGCAAATAGTTCTCCTTGTCTGTACACTGATATAAATTCACAATAAAGGAGACGGTCGTGGAAACGTTCTTTGTGTGTACATTGATTCGAAGGCTTATCTTTCTTGTTGTATTCTTCATGACAACACCTGCTATTGCAAAATGTTGGTATGAATCTGGCATGGGGGTCTTTCATTCAAAAGGACTCGAGAATAGAATTCCTACAGGAGAAGTTTCTGGGGAACATCGAGGATTAGAAGGAAGTGCGGACCTTCATACAGACACTCATGCGGTTTCTGGTTTTGCTTCAGCCTCATGCTTTCTGTATGACCCTTGGTATGTGCGAGGTGGTTATCTTTCTCAACTCGAAGCAAGTTTGTCTGGGTCTGCACACCTGCAGTATGAAAAAACTTCCCTAGAGGTCGACGGATTCGTGTCAGCATCAATTAGTGGTCCAACACTTAGTGTGGGGCGAGAGTTTGTGCACAAGAATGTTTTTTTTGGAGCTGAACTTGGAATACTAAAAGGGCAAGGGATTGTGCGTGTGTCGGGCAATGCTTCCGTTAGATCTGATTATTTTTCAGGGAAATATTCAACAAGTTTTCAAGGAGAAAAAAAAGGATACGTACCGATCCTTAGACTAACGCTTGGTTACAAGATGACTGACAGGTTAGGGGTCTCAGTTGTTTTTGATCAGTATGCACGGGACTACAGGGCAACATATCTTGTACTTCGTGTGACAAAATAAATCATGATGTTTCAAAGAACTTCTGCCTCAGGCAAGAAGTTCTTTTGTTTTATGTCTTCCAGTTGGGAGTTTGGTCACAAATCTACCTAGCGTCTCACGACGTTATTTACTAATCAGCCTCGTTCAAAGCTGATTCGCGACCCTGTGTTCGATTCCTCATAAAAGCCAAGCAGTTGGTTTTTTGTTGTTAGTAGAATGAAAAAATATACAGGAAGGACCTGTATATTTTTTCATTCTGTGCCCCGTAGGGATCGGTCACGAAACTTCTCCTTGTAAACTCGTCGATAAAGTTTCCCGACCCGTATTCGATCCCTTACGTAAGACAAGCAGTTGTCTTACTCTGCTGTCACTGATAGTAAAAATACCTCGCATGATTACATGAAAGGTATTTTTACTATTGTGCCCCCAGTAGGGATCGAACCTACGACCTGCGGATTAAGAGTCCGATGCTCTACCAGCTGAGCTATAGGGGCGTATAACGTAAATTACGTGACTAATACTATACCACATGAAACAAAAATATTCTAGTGTAGTAAATGTTTTTATGCTAGAATAGAAAAACTTTCAAAACTTTTTTTGAAATAAGACGCGGTGGCGAAGTGGCTTAACGCTGCGGTTTGCAAAACCGTCATTCGCGGGTTCGAATCCCGCCCGCGTCTCCAATAAATAAGAAAGACATTTCTTTGTATACCATAAGTATCTATACCTATATGCATCTAAGTGACAGAGGAACTCATACAACTGTTATTGAAGCAGCTACACCAATTCTTACATTTTTGAATAAGACAAAAAATCTTAGTGTAAGAATTTCACCTGGCAAAATAGAAGGAGGAGTCGGAGCAAAATCAAAATCAATAAAATTAAAGCATATTAATAACGAGCTTTACGAAATGGTTATTACTCACAATGGGGCACGGCAAGAATTCAAAGTCTTCACCATTGTAGAATCAAAAGTCCTCATAACATCTCTTAAAGGTGCAAAAAAGTTACAAGACTGGAATGTTAACTATACAGATATGCGTGGTATTCATGGTGGAATGAATAAAAAATAACCAAAGCTCTTCACATACATGCTACACTTTATATATGAAACTTTTTTCAAAATATTTTCCACATCTACTTACTAAGTAGAAATAATTAGAGTATGCATGACCTATTATTTTATTTATTATATATAATATTTATTGTTCCATATTTATTTATAAATGGACCTTCTTTACTTTTATTAGTTTTAAGGGCGGAGCGTCCAATAGTTCGGCTGGAAGAAATTATTTTACTATTCGTCACTTGTCTTGTTTGGGTTGGTGCCTTTGTTAGTATTTATTTTTTAGTTAAGTTTCTTTGTAAAAAATATGCAGTTACTTTATTTAAACCAAAAATAATAACATTACTAAGTTTAGGGCTTCTTTTTTTTATTTGGTTGGTTCTTCTTGCCTTAGACTATTCACCAAGATCACCTTTTGACCTTCAAGGCGGCGGGAGTCATATCCCTATTCCTGGCTATCCTATTCCAGAAATAAAAGCCTCTCCTACACAAGATTTTTAACATATCAATGTAGTACAAGTTTCATATACTCCATGCTACACTTTATATATGAAACTTTTTTCAAAATATTTTCCTCATGCACTACTTTGTATTTATATAATTGAATGTATCGCTCTTGGTATAGTGCCATACTCTCGTGATGTATGGTATGCCGAAAACCTTCCAATCATGGGGTATGTACTCTTCTTTGTAGTTGCATATGCTCGCGGAGTGAAACTTTCAAATACTGCTTATTTTTTGGCGATGATACTTCCGCTTTGGCATACAGTCGGTGGACACTATACATTTGAACGTGTTCCGTTCCAGTGGTTTAGTGATCTTTTTGGTTTTGAAAGAAATATGTTTGATAGAATTGGACACTTTGCGGCAGGATTTTCTGCATATGCACTTGCTGAATATGTTCTCACCTATAAAAAAGTAAATACAGTTTTCTGGGCAAGTTTTCTAGGAATTTGTTTTATTGGAACACTTGCAATGACCTATGAACTCATTGAGTGGGTATACGCAGTAAAAGAAGGAGGGGATGCGGGTATAGCATTTCTTGGTTCTCAAGGTGATATATGGGATGCACAAAAGGATATGCTTATGGACACCCTTGGAGCAATCTTTGTTATCAGTATCTTTTCTTTACGAAAAGTTTTTGGAAGTAAATAAAACTACTTGTTTCCCAAAAATTCCTTTGGTGTTTCGCTCTCAAATGTGCACTCTTCGTTATAGAGAGTAAAAGACAGTTTTTGTGCATGAAGCATAATTCTTTTTGATTCTATAGTGCTTCCATATGCCTTATCTCCAACAATAGGATGTCCAACATGGGCCATGTGTGCACGGAGCTGATGAGTACGACCTGTCTTTGGAGTTAGTTCTACAAGTGTAGTGGCTTGATTTCGTGTAAGCATATGTACATCAGTGATCGCTTCACGCAGTTCTCCACGAGGATTCGTCGGGTTCACACTTTGCTTGTATTCCTTTTTGTTTCTTCCAAGAGGTCCATCAATTGTAAATGAATCTTCTTGTACTATTCCTTCCACAAGTGCGAGATATTTTTTTTCTATTGTATGCTGTACGAACTGCTTCTTGAGTTCATCAAACGTCTTCTCATTTTTTGCAATGACAAGTACACCAGACGTATCTCTGTCTAATTTGTGAACAAGACCGCCAAGAGCTACCGCGCGACCATCCATGAGAACTCTTTCATTCTTGATTGAAAAAGTTTCTGGTGCATGCGTATGCAAAAAATCAAGAAGTGTCTCTTCTTTCGAATGGTCAAATGGATGCACCACAAGACCAGACGGTTTGTTGATGACAAGAAAGTCTTTGTTTTCAGAAATAACAGACAGAGTGTGCATGAACCTACTCTAGCATATTTAAAGGGGAGTATTGAAGCAAAGAATAGTAAACTTGTAACCCTTAGTCAGAAGAAGTAGCTAGATAGCAATAACAAGAATTGTACTCTACTGTATTAGATATTGTATAGAGAGCATTTCTAGTGATAAAACAACGTAATAACAATAGAAAGAACAGAAAAGAGCAAGTAAAATCAAGCGAAAATTGCTTGACAAAATGTACATATTATGACATATTATATTTGTGTAATTTTGGTCTTTCAAACTATTACCTACGGAGGTACTCAATGTTTTTGGAACTCGCACTTCTTAGCCTGCTTATCCCATCAAGCGGAAAACCTGACAGGGAGTATGCTCTGCTTCTTGAAGAAGCAGAAAAAAAGGGATGGAGGGTTGTTCGTTGCTCAATTCGCAACTTCAAGTCACTATTTCTTCCGAAAAGTGTCTACCGGGTCACCTTTTCAGAAGGAGACCTTGAGAAGGACTTTGTTGTCTCCATCCAGGATGGCAACCAATATCTTTTCGGACTGCTTCAGGCTGGACACATCGAAACAGCCAAAGCGCTTCTGAATGAAGCCAAGATCAAGTAGACGAACCACGCCCCACCCAAAAGCTCCACTTCGGTGGGGCTTTTTGTTTTTATACTTTCATCTGACAAAACAGGTAATTATCAGATAAAACTCTGAGTTATCTTCTTCAAAATAAAGAGCCTTGGACTTGGTCACAAAATCAGCTCCTGCGTCGCAGATGATTTTCCGACCCGTATTCAAGTCCTTACGCAAACAAAGCAGTTTGTTTGCTTCATACAGACATGAACACAAAAATACACAGGAAGAACCTGTGTATTTTTGTGTTAGTGCCCGGGAAAGGACTTGAACCTTCATGAGTTACCTCGCTTGCTCCTAAGGCAAGTGCGTCTACCAATTTCGCCACCCGGGCATATATTTACTTTTAAAAAAACAATACTATATTGTCACAGGTTTGCAAAATTGGTAGACGCACATAGTGTGCAAGTAATTCTTTTGCCAATTTCGCCACCCGAGCATATTTATTTTCTTCAAACTTGAAAACTGTTAAGAGATTATAGCTTAAAAAAAAGTTTTTTGCGAATTAGACACTAAAAAATGAGACACAGGTACTGTGTCTCATTTTTATAGTTGAAGCATGTTCTATCTGAGAGGATTCTCACCCTTAATAATTCTTAGCAAGAAAAATACTACCGCAAGCACAAGAAGAATATGGATAAATGAACCTAGGATATGGAATCCGAGGAATCCTACAAGCCAGAGAATGATAAGCACTGTTGCAATTGTTGTAAGCATAGTGAATGTTGTGTAGAACTTCTCTTACAGTACGTGACTAGTTAGAATACATGAAAGAATGAGAAACAGCACATAGTGCGAGATGGGTTCTTGTTAGATTAATAAAACTAAAAGTTCCTCACATGTTCAGTGTACGCTTTTTACAGGAAATAGTAAGCAAAACTTTTATATACTATAGAAGAAAAATAAAAAGGCGGGGCGACCTTCGGCCGCCCCGCACCATACACCATACACCATACAAAAGAAAAAACCCCACATACTGTCATCACGACATGAGTGGGGTCTTGTGTGTTACCTGCACTGCACAGATAGTGTTGGTTGGCTCTAAGCAGCCTTCTTCACCAGGTGAGGCATGGGCTTGCGCAGCTTGAAGCCGCGTTCGTTCATGGCTTCGTTGATGAAGACGATGAGTGCGTCACGCGCCTTCTTGTCCTCGGCGGACATGTGTTTGGCTTCGAAGCTGTCCACATGGCCGCGCATCAGCTGACCGACGTAGATCGAGTGACCTTCATCGACACCGGCGATGCGCAGCATGTGGTTCTTGGCCAGGTGTGCGACCATGATGGTCTTGTCTGCGCCGACTTGGCCGAAGCAGACGATCAGATCGCCCGCAGAGTCAGAAAGATCGACATGACCCATCTTGCCCTCCATGACGGCGTCACGGATGGGGACTGCGCCCTTGCGCATGCTGGCAAGGGCAGTCGCTTCAGTCGCTCGCTGGTTTGCGGTCGCCAAGGCTTCTTGCTTCCGGCGAACGATCTTGCTCAGTTCCTTCTTTCCCATCGGGCGACCGCTCGCATTGAGCTGCACCTTCTCCTGCTTCACCGGCTTGGTGAGCAGGTCAGGGAATTCGGTTCGCAGGAACATGAACAGAGCGAACTGGTGACCGTAAGTCACCTCATCGGTGACTTGGTCCAGCGTCTCACGTCGCAGGAGGTAAGCCGGCAGGAAGGCGGTGCTCGGCTCGATGCCAAGCACAGTACTTGCGACAACTCTCAAGTTTCCCCGCTCTCCCGAGCAGTTGATGGTCACTGTCCCACGTTCCGTTTCTACGGCGTAGAGGTCAGGCCGCCCATCGAGCATCATCTGCATGCTCTCGGGACCGGTCTTGGCGTGGATCAAGACATCATCTTGCAGGTCGAGGCTGTCGTCCATGCCGACGTAATTGGTCGGCTGGACTTCGGTCAGATTGTCCGCCAGGTACCAGCAGATCAGTTCCTGTGTGGAAGCGACCAGACGATCCTTCGACCGTGACCGGAATTCCAGGCCGAACTTTTCGACGTAGAACGCCGGCAGGTAGGTGTCCTGATTGAACACCGTGCCTTCAAGTTCGTGTCCGCGTTGCACGGTCTCGAAGCGGATGACAGCCAAGGAGCCTTGGTTGCCAACTTCCTTCCGCACATTGAAGTGCAGGGATGGGTTGTTACCACCAGGGAAGGCATAGTCGCCGATTTCACCACGGCAAGCCGCAGCGATATCGGAGAACCGGTCTTCGTTGAGGCGGATGTAGTACGTACCGGCGGCGATTTCCGCTTGACGTTGTTGTTCCAGGCGCATTTCTTCACCTCGGCTAGTCTTGCGATCAGCGGCGCTGTTCTTGGCGCAATCGGGACCCTTGATTGCCCCACCTGCACCGTTCTGCTTGCCGTGACCTTTGCCACCTTGCTTCTTGTCTTGCTTGGCCATGTGATTCTCCTTGTACGCTATATAGCGTGTAAAAGCCATTGAAAAGATCTACTGTCGTAGCTGTGCAGATAATCTGCAACCTATTTCTACGATGTCAATAGTATACACCTTTTAAAACTTTTGTCAATAGCATACTTGACAAAGTAATATAAAAGTGTATAATATGAAATAGGTTATGCGACTGACATTATACGTATCGTAAACCTTGCATGTCCTTTACATCAATTGACCGTCTACTCCGAAGGAGATTTCGATGTCCAAGTATACCCCCAAGCATGCCCGTCCTGCTGCTCTGACCCAGAAGCCGATTGTTGTGTACGCCACGACGTTCGCGAAGGCCATGGCGAACCCGAACACCCCGTTCCAGATCCTGTTCGAAGGCGACGACAGTCGTCTCGTGGTGATGCGCACGACGGTGCGCCGGGGCGACGACCCGATCGATGCCATCCAAGTGATGGAGGTCGAAGGGCTCGAAGTCTCGCAAGGCTTCTACGTCAGCGTGGATTCGCTGGCGCAGCTCGCCGAAGGCCAGCAGCAGTACCGGCCGCGTGCAGGGGGTGACCCCTGGGCGGAGAACAACCGGGCCGAACTCTTTGGCTACCTGCTCGAACTGATCAAGAACGAGGGTGGTCACCAGGCCTTCAGGCACATGGTGATGGCGGAGAAGATCCGTGTGTCGATCAAGCAGGGCAACCTGTCGACCGACATCACGAAGCTTTTCACCCCCAACCGGACACTGCGAGTCGGTATCGATACCGGCGAGCACATCCTCGTGATCGAATCCGGTTACCAGCTGATCGGTGGCTTCGGCAAACACGACGCAACCGACCGCTTCGTGTTCCGGCTGGTGGATGCACCACTCGGCGTTCCTCAGAACCTGTTCAAGGTCGGCACCTATGTGCTTGCTGCGGACCTGCTCAAGGAACAAGGCAAGCGGCCGCAAACGGTCATGGACTTCGCGAAGATGATCATCGACGCCGTTCCGGAAGAGAAGCGTGAGCTTCTCCAGGAACTTGTCGACAAGATCGGTGACAGTGAGGCCTCTGTGATCTCCGGCAACAAGTCGGCACCGAAGCAGGTTGCGCAAGCGACCATGATCGCCGAGACCGATCTGGTCATCGAGCCGGCTCCCGAAACGGAGTCTGCCGGCAAAGAGCTGGCAACCGTCAACTGACGGCATAAGTACCTGTCGTAAGGCAGGTGCTACAAGAGGCGTTTCGCGCAAGCGGAACGCCTTTTCTTTTTTATAGGTTGTATAAAAGAAAAGAGCGACCACGAAGTGGTCGCTCTTTCTATGTGTCTATCATTGAAGCGGTCGTAATGTCTGCTGGTTGTATTTTTCTAGTTATCTTCCAGCTCGCTTTCTTTTTGTTCTGCAAGGCCAACGTATGCTTGATGTGCAGCCTTATCTTTTCGTAGTAGCTCGTCAACATGAAGACGATTCTTCTCTCCATAATCAATCTCTACTTCAAAAAATGGAATCACTTTTACAGGAAGCCTCTTCATAACGAAATGACGAAGCTCACTTCTCATACGCTTAGCAAAGTTAATTGCAGCATCCTCTTTGTTCTCTGGGAGTACAGTAATAAAAATAGTGCCATGCTTCATATCACGAGAAATATCTGTGCGAGTAACGGTGATCATAGAAGCGCCTGATGATTCACGCTGAAAAAAGTCCTGAGTAATACCGAGCACTTGCTGCTCTACCTGTAACTGGCGTTGTGATTTTGGTACATTTGCATCCATATATTATTGGTTAGTGATAGGGTTAAGTGTGTTTTGTCTGCGTAGTCTGCTTTTAGTCTGCGAGGTCTGCGTCTTGTTAGATGCGAAGCTTCTCTACAGTAATTGCTTCAACCATATCAGAAGGAATCATTTCTACTTTACTTTCAATCATGAGACCACACTCGTTACCTTCCATAACTGATGATGTTTTGATCTTTTGTGACTGAAGTTCAACAATTCTTCCTTTGCCAAGCTCAACACCACGGCGAACAATACGAACAAGTGCTCCATTTTCGATACGGCCAGTTTCAACACGACCTCCGATAACATGCTTATCTTTTTGTGAACTGAAGTTTCGAAGAACCTTGAGTGTTCCAAGAATAGTTTCTTTTTCTTCAAAAGGAAGACGTTCTTCTACAAGCGTATCAAACCATTCTGAGAGTTTATAAATAATATCAAAAAGTTGTGGAGTGATGTTGAATCTATCAGCTTGGTCACGAGCTTTTGCTTCCATCTTAACTGCAAATCCGAGAATCACTGTCTTTTCATCAGATGATGCAAGCATGATATCTCCTTCTGAGATATTTCCTACGCCTTCTGCGATGATTTTGATCTTTGTATCATCAGTCTCACGCTTTTTGAGTTCTGATTTTACGGCATCAAGAGTTCCAAGTGAATCAGCTTTTATAACAACAGGGATAACTACTTTTGCATTACGATAGATACGAGGATCTAGAACTGTCTTTACTGCGTTTTGTCTAGTCTCCTCTTGAAGTTTTTCCATAACCTTTTTATCGGATGAAGAAACGAAGATAGCACCAGAGGCAGGTATCTCATCAAAGCCAGTTACTTTGATTGGTTGACCTGCATGAGCGTTTTTGATAGTACGCCCCGCGAAGTCTTCGATGATACGAATAGGGGAGAGTGCTGTGCCAGCAACAATTGCTCCACTAGCTGCAAGTGTCCCGTCTTTAAGAACAAGTGTTGCTGAGATACCACGCTTTGGGTCAACAAAACTTTCAAGGACGTAGCCAGTTGCTTCTGTTGCTAGATTTGCTTTAAGTTCATGCATATCTACAAGGAGAAGAAGTGTTTCAAGAAGAAAATCAACTCCCGTGCCTACCTTTGCAGAAATTTCAACACAAGGAATATCACCTCCGTATCCTTCGATGTAGATACCATTCTCAACAAGAGAGTTCTTTGTCTTCTGTATATCTGCGCCTGGCTTGTCTATTTTGTTGATTGCAACAACATATGGAAGCTTATGAGCATCAATTGTTTTCCATGCTTCAAGAGTTTGTGCTTTTACACCGTCTTCTGCAGAAACAATGAGAATAGCAATATCCGCAATCTCTACACCTCGTTCACGCATACTTTGAAAAGCAGCGTGTCCAGGAGTATCTAAGAAGGTGATAGGCTTTGTACTGCCATCTGGTTGCTTCTGGTTAACTTCGTAGGCTGAAATACGCTGTGTGATACCACCAGCTTCACCGTCTACGACGTTTGATTTTCGAATATAATCAAGAAGTGAGGATTTACCATGATCAACATGCCCGAGGACCGCGATGACAGGCTGACGAGAAACAGCTTCTTGTGAAGTGAGCTTTTTTGACATAATTGGAAGTAAGGGCAATTATACCACATTTTTATAATATTTTCTAGTCTTTCTCTTGGAAGAGCTTGTTAATTTCTCGTGTTAGAGTTTCTTTTTTTCGTTTTTCTCTTTTGCTTCGTTTAAGACGTACTGTTCTTCTTCGGTAAGTTCAAATTCTGATTCAAATGCATTGATAGGTTTTGCGTAGAATGAAGTCCTATCGCGGTGGTGAAGTGAAGAAAGAACAACGCCGTTACCTGTTTCGTCGATGAGTGCTACAGAAAAAGATTGATTACTTGCGCTTGATTCGAGTGCTTTGTAGCGAAGAGAGTGTGCATTTCGTACAGAGGTTTTGAGGCGATCATCAAGTGAGAGAAGATATTTAGAAATAAATTCATTTTTTTCTTCTACAGTTGCAACACTCGCGATGCAATTTGTAAGTGTGTCTTCAAGTGTTGCGCCATTTTTACCTCGAGTAAGAATAGTGATTCTGTGATCAAGATAGAATACATAGATAATGAGGACCCCAAGAGAAATAGAAAGAGGAAGGGCAGGATTTGCAAAGATGAGTGTGAGAATGTGTTGCATGGCAAGAATTATATTGAAACAAGTAACTACAATAAATCAAAAAAAAGAATAGTCCTGTGTATAGAGATTGTATCATGTGTATAAAGATGGGTGTGAATAGAGATATGTGGCTTAAGTCGCTTTAGGTACAATGCAAGCTTCACGTTCTTTCTGGGGTATTTTATAGCAACGAGAAACGACATCAGGAACTGACATGGAAAGGAGGTAGCCGTTTGAAAAGTGCAAAGTTGTACGAATATAAAATTGATATTGCTGCGCTATAAAAGTTGACAAAAATAAATTATAAGTTGACAAAAGTTCTGTTGTTCATGTACACTGAACCGCGAGTTACTCAAAGAAACTGCGTTTCTTTACATGAAGTAGAGAAGAACAGAAAGGAGAAAACTTCAGTTCTTTGTGTTCTCGTGGATAAAACTCCCAACGAAATAGAAAGAGATCTGATATGCCACCAATGAAACACATCTCGATGATGGCTGCTGCAGTTGCCATGCTGGCGGGTGCTGCCATCCCGGTCTCGGCCAAGTCGACACCGGACACCCTGAGTGCCCCGGATCTGCCGGCACCCATGCCTCAGCCGGTGATGGTTGCGCCACCGTCTTTCCAGGACTCCGCACCACCACCTCCGAGCGGCCCACCCAAGGCTGCCGATGCGGTCGAGGTGATCATGCCGCCTCCGGCTTTCGTCACAACTGATACCAGCCAGGATGATCAAGTGACCCTCTGAGGCAACTTGGTCCCCAGTTGGTCCCCAGCCCCACCATCACGGTGGGGCTTTTTATGTTATATAATGCCGTCTGATTTTATTGTTATCAGATAAAAAACTTGACAAATACTTTATATATGATAGGGTGTTTTTTGTCGCTCAAGAACTGAGCGATACGGGCGGAACCATCTTTGGTTCCGCATAGTTGTCAATGTAGCGACCGTTGGTCTCGCAACCACGTTAGCCACAACACAAGGAGAGAACGATGATCAAGAAGATGATGATGTATCTCGCAGCCATGGTTGCTGCCTTCACCTTCGCCGTGCCCGCGGCGTTCGCAGCTCCCTCCAACTCCAACGAGAGCTTCTCGTTCCGTGAGACGGTGCAGCTGCCTTCGGTCTGCTCGTGCAAGTGGAAGGGGTGCACCTTCGGCTGCAAGCCGAAGGCACTCGCTGACGACCTCAAGGCGCTGATGGCGCAGGAGGTTGCGGTTGCTTCCGAGCAACAACCGGATGGCCGAAGGAAGCCCACGCGCTGCTCGGGCCCGACGTGCATCCTGAAGGGCTCAGCTGCCGACCCCATGGTCACTTCCTTTGTCGACAGCTTCATGCCGGCCGATTCCCTGGATCCGGACGGCCGAAGGAAGCTCACGCGGTGCATCAGCAATCCGAAGTGCACCCGTGCCAGTTTGGAAGGCTCCGCGACGAGCTGATCCACGTGCACTGGATGATCAAGAAATCTTTTACGGATAACTTGATCTCCAACCCCACCCATCAGGGTGGGGTTTTTCTTTTTTATAGATACGTGTTTGAGTAGAAATTGAATTATTTTTATAGTTTTTAATATTGTATACAGTTATCAGCTAATGTTTGTCTTGAAAATTCATAAAAAGTGTATATATAATAAAGTTTTTTAGTTGACTACTATCATTCGTCAATGTAAGGTGCTTGACAAATATTTTGTATATGCTATACTGTATCTTGTCGCTGGATAGTCGGTAGCGTAAGCCCGTAAGGGAATCGCCTCCGACATCCTTTGCCTGCTGGTCATTCAAGGCCTGCCGGCGTCGCCGCGACGTTGAGCGGCGGGGTCACCTGACCTTGCCGCGACAGTACCTTCCACAACGGCAACCGTCGGTCTCGCGACCACGCTAGCCACAACCCAAGGAGAACGATATGAACCGTCTGACCCATGCCCCGCCGACCAGTACCCATCTGAGTCATACCTCCGGCACCAAGATCCAGGGCCTGTCCGCCTGCACCCCCGCCTCCGCGGTGGCCATCGGCGCCCGAATGCCGACCTCCAGCACCAGCTGACCGGTCGCGCTGGGCAAGAACATCGTCGCTGGCAGTTCATTGAAAGCGTTGTGAACTCTGTTCACTCCACTTGTCTTTGGCCGCCTGCGCGATGAACTCGCCGCACTGCGCGCGCTGCTTGCGTGCCATGGCCTCCAGGTGGTTAGTCTGCCTCGAGACATCTGTAGGTGGTCCGCGGCGAGTGTCTCCATCCCCCGAGCCCATCTCGGCGGGACAACCTCGGAGCTAGTTAACTTAGGACTAGCGTCATTCCGAAAGACCCGAAAGACTAAGTCTCCCCGAACCGCAAGGTTCGGGGGGTTTATTTTTATGGTAGAGTTTATATATATGTTTTCATTTTTTATACAACAAGGTTTACGTCTGCGAGGTCTGAATACGTCTGCGCGGTCTGTATCTAGTCGGGTGTATTTGGATAATGCTGGGGCGACAAAAGTAGGAGAGAGCGCGAAGCGCGCTCTCCTAGAATCACTCGACGTATACGGCAACCCCTCAGGTATTCACAAAGAGGGGACAGAGGCAAGCGTGTTACTTGATAAAGCACGCGCACTCTGTGCAACAGTGATCAACGCACATGCATATGAGGTGTATTTCACTTCATCTGGTACAGAGTCATGTAATCTTGCAATCCTCGGAACCTATGATGCATTTGCTACAAACTACAAACTACAAACTACAGGCTTAGCCGCACTCCCTCACATCATTGTTTCTTCTATTGAGCACCCTGCAGTTCTCGAACCTGTTCGAAGATTGGAGAAAGCGGGGAAGATTCGAGTGACCTATCTTCCAGTATATGAAGATGGAATAGTAAAGGTGAATGATCTTATAGAAGCACTTACTGACGAAACTATCTTGGTAAGTGTTATGTATGCTAATAATGAAATTGGGACACTGCAACCTATTAAAGAAATTGGTCGAGCGATAGAAAACTGGAAACGTGAGAAAAACCTTCCACACACTGCATATCCATATTTTCATACTGATGCATGTCAGGCAGCAAATTACTGCAATCTAGATGTGCTCCGACTTAAGACTCATATGATGACTGTTAATAGTAGTAAGGTATATGGTCCGAAAGGGTCTGCATTTCTGTACAAACGTGAAGGAGTAAAACTTTCCCCGCTATCACATGGTGGTGGGCAAGAGCGTACACTTCGTAGTGGGACAGAAAATGTTGCGAGTGCGTATGCATTTGGAGTTGCTCTTACTGAGGCACAAAATATGAGAGAAGAAGAAAGCGCGCGCTTGCGCGCGCTTCGTGACGAGACAGTTGCGTCACTAAAAAGTTCAATCCCCTCAATTATTTTCTACGGAGCATTTGATGAGTATTTTGAATTGCTACCAGCTACTAGTCAAAAGCTAAAGGCTGTCCAACGTCTCCCAAATAACATCAACTGTCGAGTACCGGGTATCTCAAGTGAGGAGATGATTCTTCGTCTTGATGCACAAGGGTTCGCTGTCTCACATAAGTCAGCTTGTGCGTCTATGGAAACTGATGGCAGTTATGTGGTTACAGCACTTGGTGCAACAGAAGATGAAGCCCGTGAAAATATTCGTATTAGTATGGGAAGGAGTACAACAAAAAAAGATATGGAAAAATTTGTGAAAGCAGTACAAGACATAGCTAGGAAATACAAAAAATAAACTGCATGTCACAGTTCTTGACATGTTTCTAAACATAAGTAGTATTAAGATATTCTTGTTTGTTAGTAGTTTCTTGAACTGGAGGCCAGTATGGTCCTTGAAGACTATGAAGGATATTCGGTATCTCAATTTGCAAGAGTGCTTTGGCGCGCCCTCTTTGAATATTACGAAGCTTTAGAAACAAGAAGTCAGAAGTTCTTTTACCTAGAAGGTGTCGATCCACTTGATGGTAAGACCCCAGGGGAGTCGATACGAGTATTGTATCTTGGGCTTAAGACAGATGAAGCTCGCGATAACTTTGTTTACGCTATCAAGGAGCTCCTTGAGACAAGACTGCATATGTCAGTGAGTGAGCTTTTCCAAGATATTCTTTGTGTTACTTTTGATCTGCGGCGCCATGAGTTACTTGTGCCACTTGCCAAGTGTTTCTGTAGGCGTCAAAGTGACACCGATACACAGAAACTTGTGATTCTAACAAAAATACTTTTGATTATCGGAGCTATGCGTGAGCATCCCTCTGCACAAAAAGCAGTAAGGATTCTAAAAAAAGCATCAAAGACTTTTGCTAAGCAGACATAATACATGTACTAGGCTAAAGAGCAGTACAAAGTAAGAACCCTAACCTTTTGGTTGGGGTTCTCTTTTTTATAAGTCTACTAAAAGTAGATATGATATACTTTTTGTATTATTGATAACTAAACTACTATAGTATGTATATTGCAAAAGATTTTTCACATTTGCTTGGTCTTACTGGATTAAGTGATGCGCTCCTCAATAATCACTTCACTCTGTATCAAGGGTATGTGACAAACACCAATAAGTTGATTGAGCTTCTAAAAGATAAAGAAGCAGGGACACCAGAATATGCAGAACTTCATCGTCGTTTTGGGTGGGAATGGAATGGCATGAGACTTCATGAGCTTTACTTTGAAAATATTTCTAAGAACCATGTTCCATTAAGTGAGCGTACGCTTAAGCAGAAGATAGAAGGCACATGGGGATCGGTAGAAAACTGGGAAAAAGAATTCCGAGGAATGGCTGCTATGCGTGGTATTGGTTGGGTGGTACTTGCTCATGATAAGAAAGATGGAAAGCTCTTCAACATCTGGGTAGGGGAACATGATGAAGGTTACCTTGCAGGACTTGCGCCATTACTTGTTATGGATGTGTTTGAACATGCGTTTATGCTTGATTATGGTATTAAGCGTGCAGACTACATCAATACATTCATGTCATCAATTGATTGGCATGTGGTGGAGGAGCGAGTGTAACAGAACGCAGACTTTGCAGACTGCTGCAGACGTAATACATAAGTTAAAAGCGGCGCCGTAGGTGCCGCTTTTATTTGTCATTTTATATTGATTTGTCAAGTTGACTATCATGCCATAATTTGAGAATGTAAAGATACCTACTCAGTAAAAGTAGGTATGGTTCTTATCCTGAAATGACTGCTTATCCACCACGACTGCTAGACGTTATTCTGCTACACTGTATATGTATTTGAAAGATATAGTTCGTCCGTTTTGTAGTAATTATGTATTAGTAGTTTGTGTTTACTTTATTGGATTTTTTGAATCAGCTAATGCCTAAAGGCTACAACCTAATAGCTATCTATGCCTCCATCATTTAATAATTTCACCACCAAAGCAAAAGAGGTAATTCGTCGTGCACATGAGCTTGCAATTGAGCGTGGGCAAAATCAAGTGAACCCACTTCATTTGATGGGCGCACTCCTAACACAAGAAGAATCTCTTGTGCACGCAATCCTCGAAAAACTAGAAATCGATATCATTCACCTTACTGATAGTATTGTGGATGCAATTGAAGTTCCTGGATCATCTGCAACCATGAGTCAGTCATACCAGATGTATCTCACACCGGAACTTGCAACCACGCTTGAAACATCTCTTAAAGTTGCGCAGTCATTTAACGATGAGTTTGTTTCAACTGAACATCTTTTCCTTGCACTCCTTGAATCAACAGGACAAGTTCGTGAGATACTCGCACGTTTTCGCATTGATAGAGATGCTGCGTACCATGTTCTTGAAGAACTCCGTACTCAAAATATTTCTGAAGCACAAGGCCCAAAGAAAAATAAAGCACTTCAGAAGTACACTCGTAACTTCACTGACCTCGCTAGACAGGACAAGCTCGATCCTGTGATTGGTCGCGATACAGAGATCATGCGTCTTATGCAGATTCTTTCTCGACGTACTAAGAACAATCCAATTCTCATCGGAGAAGCAGGAACAGGTAAAACTGCTGTTGTAGAAGGTCTAGCTATCCGTATGGCAAAAGGGGATGTGCCAGAGAGTTTGAAAGGAAAAGAACTTGTATCACTTGACCTTGGGACACTTATCGCAGGGACGAAGTTCCGTGGAGAGTTTGAAGAGCGTTTGAAAGCAATCATGAAAGAAATTGAACGATCAGAAGGGCAGTTTATTCTTTTTATTGATGAGATTCATACTATTGTAGGAGCGGGGGCAACAGAAGGGTCAGCGGATGCTGCCAACCTTCTCAAGCCAGCGCTTTCTCGTGGAGAACTTCGTGCAATCGGGGCAACGACTCTCAAAGAATACCAGAAGCATATTGAAAAAGATCCTGCTCTTGCTCGTCGTTTCCAACCTGTGTTTGTAGAAGAGCCTTCTGAAGTGGATGCTCTTGCAATCCTTCGTGGACTGAAGGAAAAGTATGAACTTTTCCATGGGGTACGTATTACTGATGATGCGCTTGTCTCAGCGGTAAATCTTTCTACTCGGTATATCACATCTCGTTTTCTTCCAGATAAGGCAATAGATCTTATCGACGAAGCAGCGTCATCACTTCGTATTGCTCTTGAAAATAAACCTCCTGTGCTTGAGGATGCTCATCGCAGAATTATGCGTCTTGAAATTGAAAAAGAAGCCCTTAGTAAGGAGCTTATTGCAGATGAAGATAAGGAAGATGTGGTAACAACCAAGAAGCGCATCGCAACAATTGATGAAGAAATTGCAAACGTCAAAGAAAGAACTCGCGAACTCGAACTCAAGTGGAAGAATGAAAAAAAGACGGTTTCAGAAATTGGTGAGATTAAGAAATCTCTCGAGTCTCTTCGTCTTGAAGCAGAGAGTGCAGAACTCCGTGCAGATCTTACTCGTGTTGCTGAAATTAGATATGGTCAGATTCCTGAACTCACTCGCGAGCTTCATGATCGCCTCGAACGTCTCAAGAAACTTCAGAAGACTCGTAGAATTCTTAAAGAAGAAGTTACTGAAGAAGAGATTGCATCTGTGGTTGCGCGTTGGACAGGCATTCCTGTAGTGAAGATGCTTGAAGAAGAGGAAGAAAAACTTTCTCGTATGGAAGAAGAGTTGGGTAAGCGTGTGATTAGCCAGCGTGATGCAATTACAAAAATAAGTGGTGCTGTACGAAGAAGTCGTGCAGGTATCAATGATCCAGGGCGGCCAATCGGATCATTCATGTTCCTTGGTCCTACTGGAGTAGGAAAGACAGAGCTCACCAAGGCACTTGCTTCATTTATGTTTAACGATGAGAAAGCATTGATCAAAGTAGATATGAGTGAATACATGGAGAAGCACTCAACTTCAAAACTTATCGGTTCACCTCCAGGGTACGTTGGGTATGACGAATCAGGGCAGCTTACAGAAGCGGTCCGTCATAGACCATACGCTGTGATTCTCTTTGACGAAGTAGAGAAGGCTCACCCAGAGGTGTTTAATCTGCTTTTGCAGGTACTTGATGAAGGACGTCTTACTGATAGTAAGGGTCGTGTTGTTAATTTTAAGAATACGATTATCATCATGACTTCGAATATTGGAAGTCAGTATATTCAGAAGATGGAACAAATTGGATTTTCTCAAATGACAGAAGGAGGTGAATACACTCAGGTCAAAGATCGTGTTATGGAGGCTGTGAAGGAATTCTTTAAACCAGAATTTTTGAACCGTCTTGATGAGACAATTATCTTCGATGTTCTTTCTAAGGATGAGATTAAACAAATTGTTGGACTACAAGTTGATGCGTTAGCAAAACGTCTTCTTGAAAAAGAAATCATCCTTGAAGTGACACCGGATGCAATTGCATATATCGGTGAGAAGTCTTACGACCCACACTATGGTGCGCGACCTATCAAGCGATTTATGCAGACCCATATCTTAAACAGAATTGCATCTCTTATGCTTTCCAAAAAATTTATGAAAGGGAGTATTGCAGAAGTATCACTTGATAAGAAAGGGGAGATTGCTGTAGAGGCAAAGAAGCCTCGCAAGATTCCAAGTCCAATGAGTAGTGAGCTTCATCAAGCAAGTTCTGGAAAGGAAGCAAAGAAATAATTAAGAAATAATAGTTTGTTAAAGCAAAAAGAGTGACGCCGCAGGCGTCACTCTTTTTGCTTTACTGTAACTTTATTCACAATATAACAGAGTAATAGTCTGTTATACTTTATTTAAGTATGAATACTAAAGAACGAGGGGATGTTGCTGTTGGGCAAGCTATAAGTTTTTTTATGGGTAGCGGAAATGAAGTTTTTCTCCCAGTTGGAGATAAACGAGATTTTGATTTAATTATAGAGAAAGATGGGGTGCTTAAAAAAGTTCAAGTTAAATATGCTGGACTTTATACCGCAAGCGGTGTTTGTAAGGTTGGACTTAGAATTACAGGAGGTAATCAGTCTTTTGGCTATTCTAAAAAATATAACAAGGATGCTTTTGATTTACTTTTTATTTATACAGCTAAAGGCGAAAAGTATCTTTTGCCATGGGAAGCAATAACTTTTCGTAACGAGTTGTCAATTGAGTCAAAAAAGTATAGAATGTACAGGTGCTAAAAATATGCGTCGGTACTCAAGTGGTCAACGAGGTCTGACTGTAAATCAGATGGCTTTAGCCTTCGTTGGTTCAAATCCAACCCGGCGCACATAAAAATAAAAAGATAACGAAAAGCTTTTCGTTATCTTTTTATTTTTACAGTCCGGAGGATTTGAACCGCGGGCCGCAACCCGCGACGAGCGGGTGTAGGTCTCGAGCTTAGCAAAGCGAGAGGCAAATCCAACCCGGCGCAACTATGATCAATCCTTATTATCTCGAAAACGGTTTTGAAAAGTTTTTTACTGTCTCACTGATTCGGAGGAGCTCATTGTACTTTGCAAGCCTCTCAGTGCGTGAAAGAGACCCTGTCTTAATTTGTCCAGCACCAGAAGCAACCGCTATATGTGCAATAGTCACATCTTCAGTCTCTCCTGATCTGTGAGAAATAATAGTGTTCATTCCGTGACTATGAGCAAGCTCAATTGCGTCAATAGTTTCTGAAAGTGTTCCTATTTGATTAACTTTGATCAGTACTGCATTTGCAGAGCGTTCTTCTATGCCACGTTTAATATAAATTGTATTAGTAACAAAAAGGTCATCTCCTACGAGCTGTACTACATCACCAAGATTTTCATTGAGTTTTTTCCAAGAATCCCAATCGTTCTCATCTAACCCATCTTCAATAGAAACTATAGGGAAGTCACGCATGAGTTCGGTGAGATAGGTTATTATTTCTTTACTAGAGAGTTTTTTATTTTCACATGCAAGCGTGTAGATTCCGTTGTCATATAATTCACTTGCTGCAATATCGAGCGCGAATGCTATATCTTTTCCAATAATAAGACCTGCCGCCTCTACAGCTTTTGTTAAAATGGTTAGTGCTTCACGATTACTTGTTGCATTGATAAGAGGGAAACCTCCTTCATCACCTACACCACTTCCTCCACGAGTATTCATCATCTCACGAAGTTTATAAAAAACTCGAGTTGAGTATTCAAGAGCTTCCTCAAATGTTTCGCCACGAAGTGGTACAATCATCCATTCTTGAAAATCGGTCGAGTGAGGAGCATGTTTGCCACCATTTAAGACATTGATAAGCGGAGTTGGGATAGAGGGTTCCTTTTGAAAGATGAATTCCTCACGGAGATGCTTATGAAGGGGGATGTTTTTATGAATTGCATGAGCTTTTGCAAAGGCAAGTGAGAGTGCAAGAATTGCATTTGCTCCATAATTTGATTTATTTGGGGTTCCATCAAGTGAGATAAGGTGCGCATCAAATTCTCGTTGAGAAGAAAATTCTTTTTCAAGAATAGTTGGGGTTATTTTGGTACGTATACCAGTAAGTGCTTTTTGAACACCTTTTCCGTCGTAGGCAACATTCCCATCACGAAGCTCAAGTGCTTCTCGAGAGCCAGTTGATGCACCAGATGGGACACTGGCTCTTCCTGTGCTACCATCTGCAAGCATTAGTTCTGCTTCAACAGTTGGATATCCACGAGAATCAAGAATGGTACGAGCAAGTATTTGCGTTATTTTCATATGCATAAGTATACATCATCTGTGGATGCTGGCAGATGTACATGATAAACTATAGAGAATGACAAAAATATACATATACGATACACAAGCACCAGAAAAAGTTTTTTTTGATACAGCGCTTGCCTCGCTTAATCCTGTGTATGTAGAAAGTCCTATCTCTCAAGAAACTATTTCTCCTGACGCAGAGATTATCTCAGTCTTTGTTTCAAGTAAAGTAACAAGAGAGTTCATGGACATGATGCCTAATCTCAAGCTCATTGCTACACGGTCAACAGGATTTGATCATATTGATGTTGCTGCGGCAGAAGAAAAAGGGATCACTGTTGTTTTTGTGCCAAGTTACGGAGAACATACTGTGGCAGAATATGCTTTTGGCTTACTACTTGGTCTATCTCGAAGAATTCCAGAAGCAGTTATGCTTACAAAAGAAACCTCGTTTGTTGATCATAAACTAGTTAGAGGATTTGATCTTTTTGGGAAAACGCTTGGTGTCGTTGGTGCAGGGAGAATCGGTAAAAAAATGATAACTATTGCAAAAGGTTTTGGAATGAATGTTGTTGTATATGACCCTTTCCAGGATCCTGTGACTGCTCAGCAGTTAGGATTTACATATGTATCGATTGAAGAACTGTGTATCGCAGCAGATGCAATTACGCTCCATGTGCCAGCGACAGCAGATAATTATCATCTTTTTAATCGTGAAGCATTTAGTAAGATGAAACAAGGCGTGTATATTATTAATACTTCCCGTGGAGAGTTGATTGATACACAAGCACTCATTGAAGCACTCAAAGAAGGAAGAGTAGGAGGGGCTGGGCTTGATGTATGTGAAGGTGAAGAGCTACTCAAGAAGAGTTCTTCAGTTGATATTTTTACACAAGAGAATAATGCTGACACGCTAAAGTATTCTGTTGAAATTTCTATGTTAAAAGAAATGCATAATGTGCTTCTTACTCCACATATTGCTTATAATACAGTAGAAGCACTTCTTAGAATTTGTGCAACTACTAGCGAGAGTATCTCTGGGTTTTTAGGAGGGAATGTTATAAACCAAGTAGGAAAAGTGAAAAAAGTTTTTGGTAAATTGATTCTTGTTCGTCATACAGAGTCAGAATGGAATGCAAAAGGAATTTGGACAGGGAGTCGAGATGCACATCTAACTGATAAAGGATTCGAAGATGCAAGACTTCTCGGGGAATTGATTATAGATGTTCATATTGATCATGCATACGCTTCGCTTCAAGTAAGAACTATGGAGACACTTTCTTCTATGCTTGGGACTATGCGACAGCCAACAGTTTCAATTACTCGTGATCAGGTTTTAAACGAACGAGATTATGGAGAATATACAGGAAAGAATAAACATGACATGAAAGAGCTTCTAGGTGAAGAGATGTTTGAAAAAGTGAGACGTGGATGGGATGTACCTATTCCTTCTGGTGAGACCTTAAAAATGGTTAATGAACGTGTCGTACCATATTATCTTTCAAATATTCTTCCGCATATTAAGAATGGTGAGAATGTGCTTGTTGTGTCTCATGGGAATGCGTTGCGTGCTCTTATTAAGTACATTGAATCTCTTTCTGATGAAGCGATTGAAAATACAGAGATGATGTTTGGGGGTGTTGTTATATATACAATAAATGAAGAAGGAAAATCTCTCGCTAAAGAAGAGAAAAAAACTGCTTCTGTATCATACGACCATGTTTAGTCTACATAACACAAAACCAAGAATTGTTGCAACACTTGGCCCAAGTAGCGAAGCACTAGAAGTGTTGACTGACATGGTGGTACACGGAATGAGCATCACACGGTTTAACTTTAGTCATGGAGATCACGAGGCACAGGCAAAAAGATTTGAGACACTTAAGCAAGTGACGAGTGCTACAGGGGCCACGGTACATACATTTGCAGACCTTTCCGGCCCTAAGGTCCGTATTGGGCAGCTTGAAGCAAGTTCTTATGAACTTCTTGAAGGAGATACTTTTGTTTTGACTACACGTACTTTAGTAGGAACACAAGGTATCGCATCGGTTCAGTTTGAAGAATTTATTGTGGGAATGGTGCCCCAGATGCAAATACTTATTGATGATGGAAGAATTGAACTTGAGGTTACGGAAGTCCATGAGACTGATGTGGTTACTCGAATAGTGCGAGGTGGAACTCTTTTTCCTGAAAAAGGAGTAAATATTCCTCATGGACTTACTGCGCTTGGGAGTCTTACAGATAAAGACAGAGCAGATATGGTTTTTGCTATTAAGACAGGATATGATGCAGTCGCTCTATCATTTGTTCGCAAAAAAGAAGATATAGAAGAAGCAAGGTCACACATGATGGAGCATGGAGGAAAAATTGTACCCATTATTGCAAAGCTTGAAACAAGACAGGCGATGGCCAACCTAGAGAGTATTATAGAGGCTGCAGATGTTGTTATGGTTGCACGTGGTGACTTAGGGGTGGAAGTTGGCATTGCACATGTTCCAATGTATCAAAAAGAAATATGTGAAATCGCAAAGAAGTATAACAAGCCTGTAATTGTAGCAACACAAATGCTTGAATCAATGGTAGAGTCTCCTGTCCCAACACGAGCAGAGGTGAGTGATGTGGTTAATGCTGTTTTAGATGGGGCATCATATGTCATGCTCTCTGACGAAACAACAATAGGCAAACACCCGGTGGAGTGCGTGCAGACACTTGCTTCAATTCTCAAAGAGTATAAAGTTGATTCAATCTAGAATTAGCATTGTAAGGAATATTTTTAGACAAGAAGTTTTGTAGTTTTTTTAAGTGGTATACTTTACTGTAATTATATGAAAAAAAGTTTACTCGTTGCAGGTGGATGTTTCTGGTGTGTTGAACATGATTTACGTGAAGCATCAGGGGTAACAAAAGTTATTTCAGGATATTCTGGTGGTGATAGCACTAATCCAACATACGAAGATCATATAGGTCATCGAGAGGTGGTTCTTGTTGAATATGATGATACAAAAACGACATATAAAAAATTACTGCAGTTTTTTATTGATCATATTGATCCAACTGATACAGGTGGTCAGTTTGGTGATCGTGGAGAAAGTTATAAGACCGCAATGTACTATGAAAATGATGAAGAACAAATGATTGCAAGAGGAGTGCTTAAAGAATTACAGGAAAGTGGTGTCTATGCTAAACCTGTTACCGTTGATATTGTGCCAAGAAAAAAGTTTTATCAAGCAGAAGAGTATCATCAAAACTATGCAGATAAAAATCCATTAAGGTACAGTCTTTATAGACAAGGTTCAGGAAGAGAAGATTTTGTAAATACAACATGTGCAATTCGAGATGAAAAGAAGGTTATATGGAAGGAGTAGCGCGTGTTTATTTTTGATATTTTATTACATGTAGTGCAGTGTTTTCTTTTTATAAAAATGCTTGACAAGCAAAAATCAAACGTATACTATTAGAACATACTATAGTGAAGACAAAGACTCGTATACCCGCCATTTGGACGCTAGGGATACGAAGAGTCAGTAGCGTAACCGGTCACTTGAGATAGTCATAATTGTTTGTTATGAGTGTCTCTCTCACATGATCTAAACGCCCTTCACGAGGGCGTTTCTTGTCTTACAACTATAGGGTTTACAGGTTCTTTTTAAAAAAGTAGTTCTTTTATGGAATAAGGCAATATTTCCTAGGAAAAATTTTGTCCCATACAGATGTCCTTTATCATAAGACCAAACCAGAAATGGTTGTGGTGTGTAAGTAGTATCTTTATTATTAATCCTTTTAATCTAATTCTAAAGATATGAAAGCAAACCCCTTTTTGATTACGCAAAATCAACAATCCCCCCATGTAAATTTGTATAGGACAAAAAGAAATAGAATATTGTCTTTTATACAAATATGTGTACTCTTCGTGGCTCCTCTCTTTACAGGAGGTGTGCAGTCTGTTTTTGCAGAAGGAGAGGCAACACCTGTTATTAGTTTTTCTCAAGTTTCTGATATAGCTATTCCAGCAACAGATACTTCTGGTGCAATTGTTAGTTATACTGCTCCAACTGCATCTGAATATGATGAAACTTCAGGAAATACAAACAATCTTCCTGTTGCTTGTATTCCAGATACTGGAACATTGTTTTCGATGGGCTCTACTTCTGTTACTTGTACAGCAACAAGTCAAATAGATAATGGAATCACCTCATCAGTGTCTTTTACTGTTGCTGTTGCGGATATGAACGCTCCAGTAATTACCATCACAGGATCTTCATCAGAAACGCTTACTATTGGTGACATATTTGTTGACCAAGGAGCAACAGCACTTGATGATGTTGACGGAGACGTTACTAGCTCTATTACAAGTTCAAGTACTGTGGATACAGCAATGATTGGATCATATGCTGTTACATATGCTGTCTCTGATATAGCGGGTAATATGTCATCTCTTGTTCGAAGTGTTGAAGTTGTAGCTTCTTCTTCAGATAACCAAGCAACATCCACAGTTGATATTTTCTCTTCAGTTAATGGCATGGGAGATATTACTCCCAACGGAACAACAACTCTAAATCTTGGAGATTCACAAACATACACAATAACACCTCAAGATGGTTATAAAATAGACAAGCTTGTTATTGATGGACAGGATACTGATGCTACAACAAGTTATACATTTGCCTCGACTACAGAAAGTCACACTATAACAGCTTTCTTTTCACCGATAAGTCAAGGAGGTGGAGGAGGTTCCCAAGATGTTCCACCAGTAGGCCCAACTACTGCATCAAGCTCAACTCATGTAATAAATGCTACAAGTAGTGTTCATGATATTAGTGTTGAATGGGACATGGCGACAGGAACACTTCCAGTTAGTGGTTACTCGTATATTTTTGACAGCAGTGCATCTAGTTCACCTGATGCAGTTATTGATACTGACGGTCTATTTGCTACAAGTACTCTCGCAGATGGGGAGTGGTACTTCCATGTTCAAGCAATTGATAGTAATGGAAATATAGGAATTGTTCTTAGTGTTGGTCCATATATCATTCAAACTGACTCAACTTCGACTGACACCACTTCTCCAACTACACCTGTACCAACAGTTGTACAAACAGGATCAAGTACAGCCACACTCTCGTGGACTACATCTACTGATGATGTTGCTGTTGTCTCATACCTCTATGGATTCTCTACATCATCTGACACACTTCCTACCACACTTGTCTCTGGTACAACAACATCAGTTGATGTGACTCTAGAAGACGGTATCTGGTATGCATCCGTACAAGCAGTTGATGCTGCAGGGAATGCTTCTCTTGTTGGAACAACAACAAGTTTGGTTGTGGATACGGGAGCTCCAACTGCAGTAACAAACATCAGTGGATCAGTTCCTTTGTCTTTACCGACAGATACTCATGATATTACTGTTACATGGAGTCCTTCGTTTGATAGTATTTCGGGAATACAAGGGTACTCATTTGTTTTTGATACAAATAGTAGTACCACTCCTGACGGTATTATTGATGTGGCCACAACAAGTGCGGCAGTAACGCTACCGTATGGGACATATTACTTCCATGTAAGATCAGTTGATGTTTTGGGGAATGTTTCAGCAGTAGAGCATTATGGGCCATTTGTTTTATCAGAAACAAATATTACCATTACTGATTCGACATATAACGGTACATATTATTCATTCTATTCACCTACTAGACAAGAAGGAATAGATCTTGGAATTACGGGAGATACACGTATTAGTAATTCTGTTATCAGTAGTTCTACTGTTGCTAGTTCAGAGATAGCTTCAAGTACTGTTACTGATAGTGAAGTAGTAGGCTCTGTCATTTCGGGAGCATCTATTGTAAGCAGCATTCTTCGGTTTCTTAATGGAGTTAACGCAGTAATACAGAATAATCTTGTTACATCCGGTACCTTTATTTTGCCAACAGGGAATGCTTACACTGTAACAACCCCAGTTGCAGTTGATGAGATTGCTAATGATAAACCGCAAGCTGGGTTTAGTGTATCTGGGTATGATTATAGCTTGCACTTCAAAGATACTAGTTATGATAGAGATGAAAACGAAGGAGTCTTTAACGATAGATGGACCATCTTTATAGATTTTGGAGATGGTACAACATTCTCAACGACTACGAGTACTTTGGGACTGACAATCGATCACACATATGCACGATCTATTCAGTACAATGTACTCTACCGAGTTACAGATATACAAGGAGAGTCCTCGTCTGTAACACAGGCTATTACGTTAGCATTTCCATCACCTCCATCGGTGTATACAATAGGAGGTGGAGGAGGATGGTTTTCTTCAGATGTTTGGTTTAAACCTGAGAACGCCACAACGTCTCCTTTGGTTCTTGAAGAAAAAAATCTACCAGCCACTTCTACGCTACAGATCGTAACAAAAAGTAAGATGGGGAATGTGCGAAATAAAGTAACTTCTCTGCGAACAAAAGTTATGGCAGTATCTAATCCAACAAAACACTCTTCTGAATTGTATGCATATGCATCAACTCCAAAAGAGAAAGGTACAGATACAGTAAGTGCTGTGGCTTCCGGAGTGACTACAAAAACATCTTCAAACTTTTTCCTAAAAGTTTTAGGAAAAGTAAAGAGTTTCTTGGGATTCTAAAGAGCGTATAAAAAAACAAAAAACACTTGAAATACCAAGTGTTTTTTGTTTTTTTATACACATTTATTTTTTATAGTAATGTAAGTGTTTAAATATTTTGAGAATAAGGATCGTAGAGAAAATTCCAATTAAACCTCCCGCCATAATATCTATAGAATAATGTGCATGTAAATATATTCGTGAATAACTTACTAGCACAAACCATCCTGTTGCGAGTGTATGAAGTGTTCTCTTCAGTATTTTATTTTTTATATGAAGGTGAACATAATGAATACTAAGTGACATGACCACTGCGGCCATAGTTGCATGTCCTGAAGGGAAGCGATAATCATGTTCAGTAACAAGCATATTTAATGGGCGAGGAACTTGTAGAAGGTATTTAAGTGTATAGGTAATACACATGGCAAGTACTGTTGTAAAAAATACTTTATAAAATTCTTTACTATCATGAAAAATGTAAAGTGCTATAGCGACACTGCACAACGCAATACACATAGGTATTGGCCCTGATATTTGTGAAATAAAAATTTGAAAAGTAAACATGTTTATAAGCTGTAGAGTAGAAGCGCTTTTGTGTATGCGATTAGTATATACAATTATATTCTTTATTTACTAATTGGTGATATACTTGTGTACATGAAGAAGAAAGTAATGCTCACTGTTATTGTGCTCGTTATTCTCGTTGGAGGGGTTATCGTTATTCGTCAGCACCCACTTGAAGAAAAACTTAAAGTCTTCCAAATTATCAAAAAACCAACAACATCTACAGCTGTGTTTACTTGCACAGATAAAAAAACCATCAAAACTGTTTTTTATAAAGATAGTGTCGATCTCACTCTAAGTGATGCGCGGCACATGGTTTTGCCACAGGCTACTTCTGCCTCAGGAGCAAGATATGCCAACAAGGACGAATCATTTGTTTTTTGGAATAAAGGAAATACCGCTTTTATTGAAGAGGATTCCTTAACTACATTTAAAGAGTGTGTAACATCCGGTTTTCAAGCAGAAATGCCATCACCTAGTATACAGGTTAGTGATGCAGCATCACTTAATTGTGTCAAAGTAGGAGGTCATGTTTCTTTTATGGAAAAAGAAGACGGTACTCAGTATTCATTGTGTTACTTTGAAGAGAATCGAGCATGTGAAGTTGGTGCACTTATGCGGGATGAATGTCCTGTTGGGGGTAGAAAAACAATAGGTTTTGATACGATTGACCAGAAATATTGCGCATGGCTTGGTGGGGAGACATTGGCAACGGAAAACTCTGTATGTACATTTATAGGTGGCTCTACTTGCACAACAAAGGAATTGTATAATGGTACATGTGTGCCTAAAAAATAGATTTTGCTTATTTTTGTAATAAATGGAGCGCAATGTATGTATTAGAAGTAATACCTTTAAGATTTGCTGTGTACTCTGTGCTGTATCAAATATAAGAAATAGATAAACAGTAGAGACAGTCCATGAAAATGATTTTATAAAAAATATTTACAAATTATGAAAAAACGTATTTCTGATAGTGTTCAAAAAGTAGTTCCGCTTATTGCAAATCTGTACACAAAGGCATTAGATCATAAAAAAATTTCTACGGGAGTTATCCTCCTTCTTATCGGAGGTGCATATTACTTTTCTTTGAGCGCAACAGAAGCATCTGTTACATATCAGTATGCAACTGTAAAACGTGGCTCAATGAGCACAACTGTTTCAGCTACTGGTCAAGTTGCTCCAACAAGTCAAGTTGACCTAAAGCCAAAAGTAAACGCAAGCGTAACAGGTGTATATGTTAAGGCAGGAGATAGAGTAAAAACAGGGCAACTACTTTTTAGACTTGATGCAACTGATGCATATAGGCAAGTTCGTGACGCTAAGACATCACTTCAGTCAGCAGAAATTACTCTTGAAAAACTTCGTAACCCAAAATCAATTGATATTATGTCTATTGAAGATTTGATTAAACAAGAAGAAGATTCTCAAATAACCAATAATCAAAAAGTAGAAACTGCACGTTATACACTCTTAAGTACAGGTCTTCAAGCGCTTCCAGAAGTTGCATATACAACAGAAACAGCCCCAACTCTTACAGGGAACTATACTCTTGATATCGAAGGCAACATCAAAATTGTTGTATATCAAGGAGGGAACTCAGGATATAGTTTTAGTTATTCTGGTGTTGCAAACGGTGTTGGGGAAGTAAATGCAACCGTGGCACAACCTCTTGGAACAACTGGTTTATATATTAAATGGAATAGCAGTACCCCTCAAACTAATTGGATTATTAGTATTCCAAACAAGCAATCAACAAGTTATCTTTCAAATTACAATGCTTGGCAAAATGCTGTTGCGAATAGAGATATTGCTAATGCTGCGTCTAGTAGAAACATTACAAGTCTTAAACAAAAACTTGCAGATCTCACACCGGACGATAATGATCTTGATGTAAGAACTGCACTTCTTACAGTTACACAAAGACAAAATGCGCTAGCAGATGCACAGCAGTCACTTTCTGATTATACAATTACAGCACCGTTTGATGGAGTTATGGCAACTGTTTCTGGAGACATTGGCGTCTCCGCAGTGATGGCGTCATCAAATAGTAGTACTGCACTTGGTACTATTGTTACTGATAAAAAAATAGCTCAAATTACTTTAAATGAAGCAGATGTTGTAAAAGTGCGCCTGGGTCAAAAAGCAAATGTTGTATTTGATGCAATCGACGGACTTACTGTTGAAGGTGCAGTAGTTGAAATTAATACATTGGGGACAGTAACCCAAGGGGTTGTAACTTATAAAGTAAAAGTTGCATTTAGTAGTGATGATGTAAGAATATTGCCAAATATGAGTGTTTCTGTAGATATCATAACTGATAGCAAGGATGATGTTCTCTATCTTCCAAATCAAGCAATTAAGCATGATGCAGCCGGATATTATGTAGAAGAAGATACTACAACTCCTGTGCTTACTCCGTTACAAAAATTTAGGAATGCTTCGTCAACAGTTGATAAAGAGTTTGCTTCATCTTCAAAACACCTCCTCCCTACTTCAGTGTCATCTTCAAGTTTTGTAAGAAATGGTATGAGTTCTTCAGCTCGTAAAAGAGTACAAGGAAATGATATATCGTCATTACAGTCTCAAGTAATTATTCCATCGGGAACAGTGCTCACAAGAATACCGGTAACCATAGGAATGCAAAGTGATATAGTTACAGAAGTGGTTTCTGGATTACAAGAAGGTGAAAGAGTGCTTGGCAAGAAAACAATTACACAGACAACGGGAGGCGCAGCAGCTCCGTCGATTACATCACTCTTTAGGCCGCAAGGACTGGGAACAGGAAGAGCCTTTCGTGCTCAATAAGTTACTATGATTGATTGTAAACATATTGTTAAAGATTATTCAGACGGAGAGACTGTTACACATGTCCTTAAAGGTGTTAGTTTCCATGTAAAAAAAGGAGAGTTTGTTGCGATCATGGGGCCATCGGGTTCAGGTAAGTCGACACTCATGAATATTATTGGACTTCTGGATACTCCCACTAAAGGTACATATATACTTGATAATAAAGATGTTTCACAATTGTCTGACGACGAGCAGGCAGCGATACGTGCTGAGAAAATTGGTTTTGTGTTTCAGTCATTTAATCTGCTTCCTCGTACAACAGTGCTTCGCAATGTTATGCTCCCACTCCTATATGCTCATCTACCAGTAGAAGAACGTGAGATTCGTGCAAAGAAAGCACTCACTTCTGCAGGGTTTCCTGAGGATAGGTGGTACAACTTATCTAATCAGCTCTCAGGAGGGCAGATACAGCGAGTCGCCATTGCGCGAGCACTTGTGAACGATCCAAGTATTATTCTTGCAGACGAACCAACTGGAAATTTAGATACCAAAACTGGCGAGATTGTACTTGCAACTTTTAAAAAATTAAACAAAGAAGAGGGACGTACAATTATTCTTATTACTCACGAAGGAGATGTTGCAAAGCATGCGGACAGAACTATTCATGTGCGCGATGGTGATATTGTTGAGAGTCATCATGCGCAGCACGTGCGTAATTAATGTATAACACTATGACACTTAACGACCTTTTTGAAGAGACATTTACATCAATTAAAGCAAATCAAGCTCGTACAGCACTTACTGTGCTTGGTATTGTGATTGGTATTGCATCTGTAATTGTTATGCTTGCAATTGGTAACGGTGCACAAAGTTCAATTGCTGCCAGTATCAATTCCTTAGGGTCAAATATTCTTACTATTACTGGCGGTGGAAGTAATCGACAAGGAGGAGTTAATGCTGGGCGTTCAAATCAGCAAACTCTTACATACGATGATGCAGAAGCGATTCGAGAAAAGATTTTTCTAGCCAAAGAAGTTTCTCCAGAACTTAACTCTCGTTCACAGGTTGTTGCAGAAGGCAATAATACTAATACAACGGTTCTGGGAGCTGTTCCTTCATATGGAACTGCGCATGCTGTTGTAATGACTGAAGGAGATTTTATTACTGATGCACAGTATAGAAGTGCTGCTCGAGTTGCAATCCTTGGCCCAACGACACGAGACGATCTATTTGGTGTCGGGGGAGATGCTGTTGGTAAAGAAATTCGTATCGCTGGTGCACGTTTTACTGTGATAGGAATCACCAAGTCAAAAGGAGGAAGTGGTTTTGGTAATCAAGATGATCGTGTATTTATACCACTCACTACGGCACAGCGCTATATTTCAGGAGGAGAATTTGTAAGCACTATTGCAGTGACTACTGAAAATCAAGAAGATTTAACTGCTCTTCAAACAGAAATTACAGAGCTACTTCTCGAACGACATAATAAGACATCTTTATCTGAAGCTGATTTTAGTATTTTTAATCAAGCGGATCTTGCAAGTACAGCACAATCAATCACAAGTATATTCACTATTTTACTTTCATCAGTCGCTTCTATTTCACTTCTCGTTGGGGGAATTGGAATTATGAATATGATGCTTACTAACGTTCGTGAAAGAACTAGAGAAATAGGTCTTCGAAAAGCAATTGGAGCAAAGAAGAAAGATATCAGTAATCAATTTCTTATGGAATCAATTGCAGTTACGTTGCTTGGAGGGGTTATTGGAGTTATATTTGGTGTTGCGGTTGCATACGGAATTTCTTCTCTCGGAGTGCTACAAACCCAAGTATCTCTTAATCCTATTTTACTTGCATTCGGTGTGTCTGCTGCAATCGGTATTATTTTTGGTTATTACCCAGCAAAGAAAGCTTCCGAACTTAATCCAATTGAAGCACTTAGATATGAATAATTTGTTATTCCTTGTGTTTTAGGCTCTCTGAGCGTATCGTTTATAGAGGGTGTTGCTCCCGCAACATTTTGGAGCGAAATCATGGTAGATCCTGTTCTGTACTTGACCGTGCTCTTCCAACCGATGCTTCGCATCATGGGTGCCTTCTACTTGCCATTTCTGTACCTGCCAGACATGCGCAGGATAAGCACTCACAAAGAGAAGGGGTGAAAATGTTTCTTTTGTTTACTACGCAGTGCCGACATTTACGAAAGGAGTGTCGGCCTTGTTTTTTTGTAAGGTATATGAGGAGTACCTTTAAGGCGCACATGGTAAACTTAGTATATTTATGTATACAATCGGCATTGATGAAGTTGGTCGTGGCCCAATTGCTGGACCCCTTGTTGTTTGTGCGTGCGCTATACAAGTTGGGATTAATATTCTTAAACTTTTTCCTCATGAAGAACTTCGTGATAGCAAAAAACTAACTGAAAAGAAACGTCTGACAATCATGGAGCAGTTACCTGTATATGTAGAAGAAGGAACAGTAGTTTTTGGTATTGGGGAGGTGTCATCTGAGAGATTAGACCAAGTTGGTTTATCATTTGCAATTAAAGAAGCTCTTGCAGAAGCTCTTGCAAAAGTTCATGCACAAGAAGTGCCACAAGATTCTTTTATTTTTCTTGATGGATCACTTAAAGCTGATGGAAAGTATCAACAAGAGACAATTATTAAGGGTGATGAAAAAATTCCAGAGATTGCACTTGCTTCAATTATCGCAAAAACGCATAGAGATACGTATATGAAAAAAATAAGCGAGGTGTACCCTTTCTACGGTTTTGAAAAGCATGTTGGGTATGGTACCAAAGCACATTATCAAGCTATTGAAGAAAATGGACTTACACCACTCCATCGTAAAACTTTTTTAAAAGGTCTGGTTATATAAATATATAGCTCTTTTTACTATCGGGAGTATACTGGGGTATATATGAGTAGTATTTTTTCAAAAATTATAGCAAATGAGATTCCAGGGTATAAAATTTATGAGGATGAATATGTGTGCGCTATTTTAGATATTAATCCGATTCAAAAAGGACATGTTCTTGTTATTCCAAAACAAGAAGTTGATCAACTTTTTGAACTTGATGAAAAAATGTATGACAGGGTCATGCATCGAGTCCGGTACTTAGCTCAAGTTATTAAAGGAAAAACTGACTGTGCTCGTGTTTGTGTATTTGTGGAAGGGTATGGTGTACCGCATGCACATGTTCACCTTGTTCCCACTCGTACTGCTGAAGATTTTGATAAGAAATTTGTTTACAAAGCAACCACAGAGGAGTTAGAAGAAATGCAAGCACTTTTACGGTCATAGTTTTTTATGAAATATCTTGCTATACGCACAGTTGCAGTTCTCCTTGCTAGTTATATTACACGAGTAGGTGTTCCTATTGCTATTACGTCATTTCCGTTTGTTGTAAGCACACTCTGGCTTGGTCTTGTGACAGCAGTTGTTCTCGGGTTTATCAACCATACGATTAAGCCGCTATTTATGTTAGTTTCCATTCCAATTAATCTAGTGACACTTGGACTGTTCTCTTTTGTTATTAACGGAGCAATGATTCTTTTGGCAGATACAATTGTGCCAGGGTTTAGTGTTCCATCACTTATTATGGCTATCTACTTTTCAATTGTGCTTGCTATCGTTAATGCTGTACTTCATGTGTTTGAATAACATTACAGTAGAGCACTCACAATATCCTTCGGTTCCAAAGATACACAAATTATTTATTTTTCGGTAGTGTACTTGTGCTTTCTTCAGAGTGTTCTTCTTGAATCTCTTCCACATCTTCCTGAATCTCATCAACATCTTTTTGAATCTCTTCCACATCCTCCTGAATCTCATCAACATCTTTTTGAATTTCTTCGATATCTTCCTGAATCTCTTCATGAGCTTCTTGAATTCCTTCTACATCTTCTGCGATCTCGCCAACATCTTCTGCGATCTCCTCTACATCTTCCGCAATCTCGTCAATTTCTTTTTCAACACTTGCGATAGCACGTGCTTGGTAATTGACACTAAGTTGAATGAAGATTGAGAGATAAATTGCCTCAAGCGAGAGTACTGTTGTGAGTACAAGAAGCACCCTGTCGAAGTCAAAACCAAACAAAACAAGCGCGAAAGCACTAATAAATAAAATGGTATGGATGATGACGGAAGGTACTGAACCAACACCTCGAGTTACCGAAAGAGCCAGTGTTTCCAAGCGATTAAGAGGAATTGTAGACATAGTTTCCACTATATCATGAAAATGCTAGAATTAAATAATGATAGTAACAATTGTAACGTTAATTGCTCTTTTGTTTGTTATGGTTATTGTCTTTGGAATCCGTTCACTTTATTTACTTAGCTCTTCTCATAAACATTCTATGCAAGCAGATATGAAAACAAAAGCTCTCGATGTGTTTCTTTATTTAGGTATAGCTATTTCGCTTATTGTTTCAGTTACTAATTTTTTACAAGTTATTTTTGCTGCAGTTGATAGAAAGTTTGTTGATATTTTGCAAGCAACGGTATATGTAGACAGTACTGCTTCTGATGTGCGTTTTGCGATTGCATCACTTGTTGTTATGTTTCCAATTTATATGTTGCTTTCTTGGTATGTGTCACGTGATATTGTTAAATTTTTGTATAAGCAAGATATTTTTATTCGCAAGGTAATGATTTATTGTACTTTGTTTATAACAGTGCTTACTTTAATTGGAACACTTGTTTCAGTTATCTATAACTACTTAGGAGGAGATCTTTCTGTTAGTTTTGGATTAAAAGCAGTAAGTGTATTTGTGGTGGCACTTGCACTCTTTGCGTACTACTACTATTCACTTCGTCGTGACTATTCAAAAACAACTTTAGTACCTATTGTTATTGCAGTATTTGTATCATTATTGATTACTGCACTAGTAACATGGAGTGTTTCAATTATTGGAGGACCAAGCACAATGCGTGCTATGAAAATAGATAATGTACGTCTGTCAGATATTTCCGGTATTCAGAGCCAGATTGTTAATCGAGTACAAATGACTGATAAGTTACCAGTATCATTAAGTGAACTTACAAATATGATTCAAGAGTATCAGGCTCCAGTTGACCCAATTACTAAAGAATTGTATGTGTATAGAGTCATTCAACAGCCAGTTATCAAAGCTAATTACGGTACTAATAAGAAAGAAATGACAACAGAAGCTATCTTTGAATTGTGTGCAACATTTGACACAGTGCGAAATGTCGATGCTCGAGGGCAGAGTATTCCTATGATTGATAAAGGAGGAGTATTATCAGAAAGCTTCTATTCTGCAAATAATTATTATAACAGTGGAGATATATCTCCATTTTGGAACCATGGAGTAGGCGAGACATGTTTCAAGAGAATTATTTCTCCTGATATGTATTATGGAAGATAACTTCCTTAAATGAGATGTTACATGAAAAAATAGATCTCAAAAAGATTGCTCTTTTCTATACTGGAGAGTGGCACTGCTTCGATCCATTTTCAGCATATAATGTGGAATATAATGGGAGGGTATGGATGACTGTTGAGCATGCATATCAAGCGGCAAGATTTGTTGATACATCTATTGTTGAGAAAATCTACAACGCATCTTCACCGTATATGGCAAAAGAAATCGCTCGGAAAGAAAAAATCAATAAACAAGTAATTGTTTCTGATTGGGAAACTCAAAAGCTTGAGGTGATGAGAGAGCTTATTCGTTTAAAAATAGAACAGCACCCAGATGTACGCAAGAAGCTTTTGGAAAGTGGTGATCTTCTTATTGTTGAAGATTCTCCAACGGACTCATATTGGGGGAGAGGTGAAGATTGGAATGGACAGAATAATCTTGGGAAACTTTGGATGGAGAAACGAGAAGAACTACGTAAAGAGATACTTCTAAAATAAGAATAGTTCTTGTCAAAAACCAAATTACCAAAAGTTATTTGGTTTTTGTTTTGAGAGGGTTTGATAATTTGGTAGTATAGAGATATGAAGTTATACGACCATAAAACTAATGATGCAAAATGGCAAAAGAAATGGGAGGAAGCAAAACTCTATGAGACCCCAAAGCTTCCTACTCACAAAAAAGCGTACATTCTCGATATGTTCCCATACCCGTCTGGTGAAGGGCTCCATGTTGGTCATCCTAAAGGTTACATTGCAACAGATATCTATTCACGTTTTAAGCGTATGAATGGCTACGATGTACTTCACCCGATGGGGTGGGATGCATTTGGTCTTCCTGCGGAACAATTTGCGATTAAGAACAAGATTCACCCTCGCATAGCGGTAGAGAAGAATGTTACCAACTTCAAGCAGCAGCTTTCACATCTTGGTCTTGATTATGATTGGTCACGAGAAATTAACACAACCGATCCTGAGTTCTATAAATGGACACAATGGATTTTTACGAAGCTTTATGAGAAAGGTTTAGCATATGAAAGTCATGAGCCTATCAACTGGTGTCCATCGTGTAAGACAGGTCTTGCTAATGAAGACTTGGACGGGGACAAATGTGAACGTTGCGACAGCATTGTAGAAAAGAAACCACTTCGTCAGTGGGTGCTTAAGATTACAGACTATGCAGACAGAATGCTTGCCGATCTCGACACATTGCAGTGGCCAGAAGGTGTGAAGACTGCACAGAAGAACTGGATTGGAAGAAGTGAGGGGGCAGAATTTGATTTTGAACTTGCTGATATGAATGGAAAGACTGTACGAGTTTTTACAACACGGCCAGACACACTCTTTGGTGCCACCTTTGTTGCAATTTCAGCTGAGCTTGCTTCAACATGGTTTGATGAAGGAAAGATAGTTGGGTCTGACATCAAGGACTTCATTATAAAGACACTTGAAGATAAGAAAAAAGAAAATGACTACTCAGTTGTTCCTGAGAAAGAGGGTGTCTTCACGGGAGTGTACGCTGTCAACCCAGCTACTCAAGAAAAGATTCCAGTATGGATTGCTAACTATGTTTTAGGTACTGTAGGGACCGGGGCAATTATGGCAGTACCTGCACACGATGACCGCGATTATGATTTTGCAAAGAAGTACGGGATTGAAATTAAGTATGTTATTGCTCAAGAAACAGGCACTCCACAAGAAAACCCTGAGCTTAGAAAAAGTATAGTAGCCGTTCTGTATAATCCAAAAGAAAAAAAATACCTCTCACTAAATTGGGGTTCTTTAGGAGGAAATTTATTTATTGGAGGAGGTATAGATGACGGTGAAGATAGTATGTCTGCTGCAATCCGTGAAATTAAAGAAGAAACAGGTTACGTTAATATAAAGTGTATTTCTCAAACAGAGGCTATTTTCCATAATTATTTTGCTCATTCAAAAAATGTGGCAAGAAGAATAGAGGCAACTGGATTTTTATTTGAACTTGCTGATGAAGAACAAGTTACTAAGTCGCTGGAAGAAAATGAGAAAGATAAGTTTACAGTGGAGTGGTTTTCAGAAAATGAGTGTCTTTCAAAAATCAAAGACGAACTCCATTCTCTTGTTTTTATAAAGACACTTTCAAAGAAAGAACTGTATGTAGGAACAGGTACTCTTGTAAATTCACAAGATTATAATGGTATAAATTCAGAAGAAGCGAAGAAAAAAATCACCGAAGACTTTGGTGGTAAAAAAGTTGTAACCTACAAGATACAGGACTGGGTCTTTGCACGCCAGCGCTATTGGGGTGAGCCGTTTCCAGTTGTCCGTGATAAGGACGGAAAGGTCTACATGGTGGATGAAAGCGAACTCCCTGTACTTCTTCCGGAAGTTGAGAGTTATGAGCCAACAGGAACAGGGGAGTCACCACTTGCTGCTATTACTGAATGGGTGAATGTAAGAGGGGAGATCACTGACAAAGGAACATTCAGACAATCAGACAGTGGAACCATGTTCACAAGAGAAACAAATACTATGCCACAGTGGGCTGGTTCATCATGGTACTATCTCAGATTCCTTGATCCACATAATAGCCAAGCACTTGTTGATCCAGCAATTGAAAAAGCATGGGCGCCAGTTGATGTATATGTAGGTGGAGATCATGCAACAAGACACCTCATTTACGCACGATTCTGGCATAAGTTTCTCTATGATATTGGAGCGGTGAGTACTATTGAGCCATTTTCTAGACTCGAGTTCCTTGGATTTATCCTTGCAGAAGATGGTCGTAAGATGAGTAAGCGTTGGGGGAATATTATCAATCCAGATGATGTAGTTGCTGAATATGGTGCAGATACGCTCCGAGTCTACGAGATGTTCATGGCACCGTTTGAACAAACAGCTGCATGGAGTACTTCAAGTATCAAGGGTGCAGACAAGTTTCTTGACCGTGTCTACGCTTTGAGAGCTAAATATACAGAGACAAGTACAGTAGAAAATATTCTTCATAAAACTATCAAAAAAGTTACAGAAGATATAGAGAACTTTAAGTTCAATACCGCAGTTTCAGCAATGATGATACTTGTGAATGAGATGGAAGCGGGGTCTTTTACTAAAGATGATTACGAAAAACTACTCCAGATTCTTGCACCATTTGCTCCCCATCTCACAGAAGAATGTTTCTCTGAACTCGGAAGTATTTCATCAGTTCACTCATCTTCTTGGCCAGAATTTGATGAAAGTAAGCTTGTAGAAACAACAGTTACAATAGCTATTCAGATAGCAGGAAAGATGCGCGGAACTATAGAAATCCCAAAAAATGCAGAAGATCCTGTCGTTTTAGATATGGTCAAAAAACATGAGAGTTATCAAAAATACGTTGTAAATACAGAGCCTAAAAAGATAATCATTGTCAAAAATAAGATAATCAATATCGTAATTTGACGTTTTTGGCAAGTTCTGGTAGAATATAAAGAAAATTAACAACAACAACATGTCAGGTATCACATTTAAACCAAAAGCAGTTTCAAAAAAGCTTCTCACAGCTTTGAACCCAAGAACCCGAGAAATCGTGGTTAATCGTTACGGTCTTGAAAAAGAGACTCGTATGACCCTTGAAGCAATCGGTAAGACGTACGATATCACTCGTGAACGTGTTCGTCAGATAGAAAATTTTGCCCTTGCTTCTATTAAGAAGTCAAAAGAATATAAAGAGCACATTTTTGTATTTGAAGAGCTAAAGAAAATTGTTGCTGAACTCGGTTCTGTTGTTTCCGAGGATCACCTCATGCGTCATATCTCTAAAGATCCAGTGATTCAAAATCATATTAACCTATACCTTGCTTTAGGAGAAGATTTTAAAAAGCATAAGGAAGATGATCATTTCCATGCACACTTCACAACTGATGATAAGACAGCAAATCATGTTCGTGATGCCCTCCATAAGTTGTATGCTTCTATCAACGAAGAAGACCTTGTAAGCGAAGAAGAAATTTTCAACCGTTTTATGGGTCATCTTACAGAGCTTATCGGTGAATACAAAGAAAATAAAGATATTATCTACCGTTACCTTGCACTTTCAAAAGTTATTGGTAAGAATCAGCTTAGTGAATGGGGAAGAACTTCATCTCCACACGTAAAGGCTCGTGGTATTAAGGATTATGCATACCTTATTATGCGTCGCGCTAATCGTCCAATGCACTTCAAAGAAGTGGCTATGGAAATCAATAAGACATTTGGCAAGAAAGCTCATGTAGCAACATGTCATAATGAACTTATTAAGGATTCTCGTTTCGTTCTTGTTGGTCGTGGTATGTATGGTCTTAAGGACTGGGGTCACACAGGAGGGGTTGTGCGTGATGTAATTTCTGAGGTTCTCAAGGAAGCAAGTCAGCCACTCTCAAAAGAAGAAATAATCAAGCGTGTACTTGCAAAGAGAATCGTTAAACCAAACACAGTTCTCGTTAACCTTCAAAATACAAAACATTTTCGTAAGGTTGCCGGAGAATATACGCTTGCGTAAAAAGACTTTTAAGAATATAGGACAGAAGAAAAGATACCTCAAGAGGTATCTTTTCTTCTTCTTGTACATCTTTAAGTCTTCTTAGAAGTATCTCTTGTGGTATACTTTTCTCATGCAATTTCTTATCGACATAGGACTTTCCATTGTCTACTTCTGTGTATTTTTACTCTTTTGTGCATGGACATATCGTTTTTGGATGATGTATGTTAATCAAAAAGCATTAAATTCTATAGATTGGATCATGCTTGAAATTAAGCTTCCTCGAGAAATTAACAAATCTCCACTTGCAACAGAGGTTGCTTTAGCTTCTTTTATTCTTAACTCTGGAGTGAGCACTAAATACGACAGAGTATTTAAAGGTAATCTCCCCGTTTTTTCTTCACTGGAAATTGCATCCATTGAAGGGGTAATACATTTTTATATTCGTATCCAGAAACGTTTTAAAGATCTTATAGAGAGTAATTTTTATGCACAATATCCTGAAATAGAAATAGTGGAAGCTGATGACTATACTAAGCTTATTAGGTATCATCATTTATCTAAAGATGTTTCTATGTGGGGAAATCTTTTTAGAACATCAAAGTCATGGAATCCGACCAATCCTAAAACAGGTACCGCATTTCCAAAAGAAGGGAAAGCAAATGTTCCTCTAAATGAAGGAATGGAAGCATATTCTATGAAAGCAGATTTTTACCCTATAAAAACGTATGTTGATTTTGGGCTAGATAAGGATCCTAAGGAAGAGTTTAAGATTGATCCACTTAATCAACTTATTGAGACACTTGGAAGTATAGGCAGGGGTGAACATATGTGGTATCAGATTATTATTCAAGATGAAAGTGTTTATAGTGGTAAAAAAATGGATAAGTTCTACATAAATGAAAGAACACATGATCATCTGTCACTTAAAGATATGGCGGATGCTCGTAAGAAACAAATAAGAACTTCTGGATGGAACATCAAAGGAGATATTGCTCTTGCTGATGAATTCGGTGTCCCTAAAGTAATTGATGAGTATAAGAAAAATGATGACGGTTCCTATGAACAACTTTTTGATAAAGAAGAAGGTAAAGATGGCAAGATAATAAGAATTCCTAAAAAAACTTTTGCGAAATATTTAGAAACAAAATCTATTTCTAAAAAAGAAATGGATCTTACTCCAGAAGAAAAAGATGAAATTGAAATTATTAACAAAAAACTTTCTAAAGCACTTATGGTATGTGTTGTGCGTCTTATCTATATTGCTAAAAAGGAAAATTTTAAAGGTGGACAAATTGCAAATACGTTAGCATTTCCGAGAACTTTTAAAGGGGTTAACTCATTTGGAATGAATACTTCAGATCCGTACGATTATCCTTGGGAAAAATTTGGAGGTAAGCGCGTAGCGTGGCGCACAGAAGAAATGTTTGAAGAATATGTAGAACGAGAAGGTTTTTACCCTCATATTAAACAAAGGGATGGTCTTGATAAATGGGAAGATAGAATATTTTGGTCATCAAGCATGAAGCAGCGTAAGTTGTTCCGAATGATATTTGAGGCAATATTTTATCCTTTTGACCATCCTCATGCTGATAATGCATTTACCCTTAATTTAGAAGAACTTGCAACTCTTTGGCATCTTCCTGGAGCAACTGCGGCAACTCCTACACTTCCACGTATTGATAGTAATAAAGGTATGCCACCAACTAATCTTCCTATTTAACCTCAAGTAATTATATGCATGAAAGAAGAAATTACAGCCTAGCCTCAGTACTTACAGTATGTACACTTCTTGGGTGTTTGTACCTTTCATCCCAAATGTTTTCTACTTCAAAGATATTCCCAGTTAACAAAAATTTTACAATTAATGAAAGTGAATCTCTAAAAAGTGTTAGTGAAAGACTTCAGACCGAAGGGTATATTACATCTGCTCTTCTTTTTAGAGTAGGGGTTTCTTTTTTAGGTAAAGATAGAGCATTACAGACTGGTGGATATGTATCCGATAAACCACTTACGTTATTTGGTGTTATTGATTTGTTTGTAAGTGGTCACCCAACTTCACCGCTTCTTTCTGTGACAATTCCTGAAGGTTCTACTTCTTTTGAAGTTGCATCAATACTAGCAAAGGCTATTCCAACTATTTCTATCGAAGGATTTATTAAGCGAACTACAACAAACAAATTAGAGGGTAAACTTTTCCCATCCACCTACTTCTTGCTACCTTCTTATAAGGAAGACGACATTATTAAACTCATGCTAACAGCTTTTGCAAAAAAAGTTGCTCCACAAATTACAGAAGATACAATAGATTTACCTCTTAAAAATGAAAATGATGTTCTTGTCCTTGCTTCAATTCTTGAAGGAGAAGCAAAAACTCAAGAGGATATGAAAATTATTGCAGGAATTTTACTTGCCCGTTTACAAAAAGGGATGCCATTACAAGTAGATGTTGCAAAAGAGACTTACAAACAAAAAGGGTTACCGCTTGTGCCAATCAACAATCCAGGGATTATAGCTATTGATGCAGTTCTCCACCCAGTGACCACAGAATATTTTTTTTATATAACAGGTAACGATGGCAAAATGTATTACGCAAAGACATTTGAGGAACATAAGAGGAACATACAGAAATACTTGAGATAAAAAAGTTAGAGTTTAGATGATAGAAATTAGAAAAAAATTAAATCAAATGTTAAAATCTAAAGTCTAGACCTACTGTTGTTACGTTATCTTTGCTGTCTACCCTCTATTACTTAATTTCTATTTCTGCCCCTATGAAACTTCACAACCTCGCATTTATCGACACTGAGACCACAGGAACAGATCCTAATACGCATGAGATTATTGAACTTGCGGTGATTATTGCACGCCAAGTTCCTCGTGAAGGCAAGGGGCCAAAACTTGAGATTATTGAAGAATGCGAATGGAAAATAAAACCACAGCACATAGAGCGTGCAGAAGAACAGGCGCTCCGTGTTAACGGATATAACGAAGTTGATTGGATGTTTGCTGTTGATCGAAAGAAAGCAATGGAAGAATTTGCAAAGAAAACACAGAGCTGCTCTTTTGTGTCACATAACCTTGTGTTTGATTACGGGTTTGTTATGAAAGCATTTGAAGAGACTGGAATTGATAATCGTATGCACTATGCAAAGATAGATACTATCTCACTCGCCTTCGGTAGACTTTACGATGCTCCTCAAGCTGACAAGTTTTCACTCAGATTTTTATGTGAACTTCTTAAAGTAGAAAATACAAAAGCCCATACTGCTCTTGCGGATACTCGCGCACTTGTTCAGGTATATAAGAAATTGATGAATGCGTAAGGATTAGCAGTTGATGCTTGATTTGCTGGATTTGGAAAATTCAAGTTAAATTATGGTGTGCAAACACAAAAAGAAAACCACCTCAACAAGGGTGCTTGAAATGGCTTCTTGTGGAGGTGGTACATGTTTAAGGTATTATTGTTTTGTGTTTACTGCTATTTTTTGGTGCTGCTCCGCTTGAATTCCACTAGAACAATCAAGCAGACTAGAGCTAGCTCTACGAAGAACCAAAACCAATCTTTACACCAAAGACCTAATGCAGTAATGGATATAAGGATTGGTGTCACAATAACAATGAATCCTATGCGGTAAAGATTTCGAGTAGGTGTTTTATGCACAGGGTGCCCCTTAAAAGAGAACGAGTATTATTTTACACTACATTTTTTGAATTAAGTTGTCAATTATGGTATAATGCCTTAATTAACAACAGTCCTATATTCTTTTTTGAATTACGACTACTAGTAGCTATAACTTTATGAAAAAACCTGAGCATATCGAGAAAATCATTGTGAAAGGCGCACGCACACACAATCTCAAAAACATCACCGTCGAGATGCCTCGTCATAAAATGATCGTGTTCACAGGACTCTCTGGTTCAGGTAAATCTTCGCTTGCATTTGATACTATCTTCGCCGAAGGACAGCGTCGTTATGTTGAGTCACTCTCTGCGTATGCTCGTCAGTTTTTGACACAGCTACAGAAACCTGATGTAGATGAGATTGTTGGCCTTTCTCCTGCTATCTCTATTGACCAGAAGTCTGCTGGCCGTAACCCTCGTTCAACGGTTGCAACAATTACCGAGATCTATGACTACCTCCGTGTGCTGTATGCGCGTGTAGGTAAACCATACTGTGTAGAGTGTGGTGCTAAGATTCAGAAGCTCACCAATGAAGAAATCATGCATTTTATCTTGGATAAGGTGCAAGGGGTAGACTATAAGAAAATAAAAACCGAGATGATGGGTGTTGAATTTTCTCATGCTGAAGTACATATTCTTTCACCACTTGTTCGTGGAAGAAAAGGAGAGTATTACCAGATGCTCTATGACATGCTTGGGAAAGGGTATACAGAAGCCGTGATTGATGGTGAGCGTAAAAGTCTTCGTGAGCAAATAGTGCTTTCTAAGAACAAGAAGCATGAAATTTCAGTTGTAGTTGACTCAATTGCGCTTGATGAGCTTCGTCTCAAAGCATCACAAAAAGACGCAATGACACGCCTTTCTGAGGCTATTGAACGGGCGCTTCATGAGTCAAACGGTCTTTTAGAGGTTGAAATTCTTGGTGAAAAAACAATCATGAGTAACAAGTTCTCTTGTGCATCGTGTGGATTTTCATTCCCAGAAATTGAACCTCGTTTATTCTCATTTAACTCTCCATACGGAGCATGTCCTACTTGTAACGGTCTTGGCACAAAGTATTTTGGAGGATTAGATGAATGTGATGACTGTCATGGCAAGCGTTTACGACCTGAGGCGCTCCACGTATACCTTGATGATGTTCATAAAATAAATATTGTAGATATTGTTGCGCTTTCTATTACGGAAGCTGAAAAATATTTTACAGATATCCCGCTTTCCAAAAAAGAACAAGAAATTGCTTCTGTGGTAATCAAAGAGATTCAGTCTCGTCTTTCATTTATGTTAAATGTGGGGCTTAATTATCTTGCACTGAATCGTAAAGCAGATACACTCTCAGGAGGTGAAGCGCAGCGTATTAGACTCGCTAGTCAACTGGGAAGTCAGCTTGTGGGTGCGCTCTATGTACTAGATGAACCGACAATTGGTCTTCATCAAAAAGATAATGATAGACTTATCAAGACACTTACACATCTTCGAGATATTGGAAATACAATTATCATCGTAGAACATGATGAGGATACTATTTTTGCTTCTGATTATATTGTTGATATTGGACCAAAGGCTGGTATTCATGGAGGGGAAGTGGTTGTATCTGGGTATCTCGACGAACTGCTTACTGCTCCAAAGAATAAATCAGGGAGTGTGACACTAGCGTACCTTCGTGGGGAAAAAGAAATCCCAGTACCTGTACGTCGCCAGACTGACAAAGGCACACTTCGAGTAACCGGTGGAAATATTTTCAATATTCAGAATTTAAGTGCAAACGTTCCACTTGGAAGATTAAATGTGATCACGGGAGTTTCAGGATCTGGTAAGAGTTCATTTATGTATGAGATTCTCTACAAGAACCTTCTTGCTCGTCTTGAACGGCGTCACAGAACAGTAAAGGTTTTTAACTGTGAGACGTTTTCTGGAACAGAATATGTATCTCGTGTGGTGATGATTGATCAGTCAGCTATTGGTCGTACCCCACGATCAAACCCAGCAACATACACAGGAGCTTGGACACATATACGTGATCTTTTTGCGGAGAGCGAAGAAGCTCGTATTAGAGGATGGAAGGCATCACGTTTTTCATTTAACGTAAAAGGTGGACGTTGTGAAGCATGCCAAGGTAATGGTGAGATAGCAGTTGAAATGCACTTCCTTCCAACGGTGTATGTTGAGTGTGATGTGTGTCTTGGTAAGAGGTTTATGAAAGAAACGCTTGAAGTAAAATGGAAAGGAAAAAACATTTACGACATACTTCGCATGACAGTTGAGGAGGCGCTCACGTTCTTTTATGAAATTCCTGCTATCTATGATCGTGTGAAGACTTTGAATGACGTAGGACTTTCATACCTTGAACTTGGACAGTCAGCAACAACCCTTTCAGGGGGAGAAGCACAGCGTGTAAAGATTTCTTCAGAGCTTTATCGCCCGCATGTCGAGAAGACTATTTATCTTCTTGATGAACCATCTATTGGGCTTCATTATGAAGATATTGCTAAATTGATTGAGATATTAAATAAGCTCGTTGATAAAGGTAACACTGTTGTACTTATCGAGCACAACTTAGACATCGTGAAGTGTGCTGATCATATTATTGATATCGGACCAGAAGGGGGTATCGGTGGAGGCAAGGTTGTTGCGACAGGGACACCAGAGCAAGTTGCAGGGAATACAAATAGTTACACTGGTCAGTATCTTAAGAAGATTTTAAAGAGAAGTAAAGATAGAAATAAAGAATAAGTATTGATGGTTATTAAATACATAAGCGCGGCCGTAGGCCGCGCTTATGTATTTTTAAAACCTTATATATTAAAAATAAAAAAAGAAAAAGCGGCCCCTGTGGGGTCGCTCTTTGCACTACCAAGTAATTTCCTTGGCTTTACCTTTTTGCTTTTGGGTAGATTGGACGGTCTGTCCCGCCACCGTTAGTATGTCGCCCATCACCAGAAAGCGCCATCTGCGTCACCTTGATGACATGTGCGCGAGTATGACAAGCGTACACATGGTTCTGAAGCAGTTTGGGTTCAGAGATGGAACATGTCCCAAGTTTGCTACAGCCGATACAGCTGGTGTCGTTTACTTTTTCGGTCATGAGCCACCTCCTTCTTGAGGAGGGGTGTCTTGGATATTGCGAAGATGGTCCAGAATCTCTTCTGGGAAATAGCAGTCAGCACCACCAACACCATAGTATTCAGCTTCACGATTTGCGCGGTTTTGGCTGTCGGTCACAGGGTTTCCTGCACTACTTCCAGGCTTTCCGAATCTTTTTTCTTGTGCCATAGGAATTCTCCATTCTTTTATATTTAATGAACTTCTGATTCTCGTGTGTCTATCTTTATACCAAGTTAATGGTTCATAGACTTTACGAGAGGCGTAGATGCCTTTTCTTACGATATCTTCCGTTTGAATAAGGCAAGAATATATAGTACAATACATCCAATGAAAAAGCAAGACCTGACAGAACTTAAGCTTCCGGATGCTCCGGGAGTGTATTTTTTCCGTGATGAAGAGGGGAATATTTTGTACATAGGGAAGGCAACTTTTTTGAAGGATAGAGTGCGAAGTTACTTCAATCCAGATCTTATGAAGAGTAGAGGGTTGCGACTTGTAACCATGGTTACCCTTGCCAAGACCGTAACCTATCAAGAAACAGGAAGTGTGCTTGAAGCGCTTCTTCTTGAAAGTAAGCTCATCAAGGAGCATGATCCTGTCTATAATGTCAAAGAAAAAGATGACAAAAGTTTCACTTGTGTTGTTATTACCAAGGAACAATTTCCTCGAGTTCTTGCTATGCGTATTCGTGACTACGAGAAGAAATTTACCAAGAAAGATGTGTCTGTTGTGTACGGCCCATTTGCTTCACTCTCACAGTTACGCGAAGCCATGAAGATTATTAGAAAGCTTTTTCCATACAGAGATACCTGTGAGTTAGGAAGCACTAAGCCATGCTTCAATGCTCAGATCAAGCTGTGTCCTTCAGTTTGTATAGGACAAATATCTGAAATTGATTACAAGAAAAATATAGCAAATATCAAGAAACTATTTGAAGGTAAAAAGACAGAAATTGTAGCTTCGCTTCAAAAGGACATGAATGATTATGCTAAAAGACAGTTATTTGAGAAGGCTGCTTCAGTGCGCAACACACTGTATGCTTTAGATCACATAAAAGATATAAGTCTTATCAAGGAAGACGAAGTTTTGTCTTTTAAGAATAATAGCTTCCGTATTGAGGCGTATGACGCAGCTCACATATCAGGGACATCTCGAGTAGGGGTGATGGTTGTCCTTGAAGGACATCAGGCTGAAAAAAATGAATATCGAAAGTTCAAACTAGAAGAAAAAATAAATGACGACTATGAAGGACTTCGTCAAATTCTCACTCGTCGTTTCGGACACAAGGAGTGGCGCTTCCCGGACCTTGTGGTTATTGACGGAGGGCTTGCGCACAAGCAAGTTGCAGAAAAAGTTCTGGCATCTCTTGGGCTTCTCATTCCGTGTGTGTCAGTTGTAAAAGATGAGCGCCATAAACCAAAAGACATTCTTGGGGATAAAGTACATGTGGATTACCATAAAAAGGATATACTTTTAGCTAATGCCGAAGCACATCGATTTGCAATAGGGTATCACAAAACCTTACGAAATAAGCTTCTCTTTTAGCACTGACAAATGAGTGTCAATGCTTACTATTGACATGGAAGTGAAAGACAAAAATAATGGCTTTTACACTCTAGCGTGTACACTTTAGATATTAGTAAATGATGTAAAAATAAAATATTTTTAAGCGTGGTATGGCTATTTTGCAAATAATTAAGAAAAGAAATGGAGAGATGGTTCCTTTTGATGGAGAGAAGATTGAGAAGGCAATCAAAAAAGCTTTCATCAGCATTACTCGCGAAGAGAAGGCAGAAGTTGCTAAACATATTTCTGAGCTCGTAGCTAAAGAGCTTGAGCTCGAAGCGATGACTCGCGACGGGTATGTTCCAACTGTTGAGCATACACAGGATCTTGTAGAAAAGCACATCATGGGGGCTGGTTTTTTTGACGTCGCAAAAGCTTACATCATTTATCGCTACGAACGTACAAAAGAACGTGAAGAAGAAAAACTTGAGACACTTGAAAAAGTAGAAGAAGGAGGGCTCTACATTACGAAGAAGAACGGCAAGAAAGAAAAGTTTAATCTTGAGAAAGTTAGAAAGTCAGTTTCGTATGTGATTACAGGGTATGAAAAAGAAGTTAATCTTGACCAGATTGTTAATCAGGTAAAGCTTGAGGTATACGAAGGGATGAGTACTTCCGAAATTCGTAAGGCGGTCATCATGACTGTACGTTCAATGATTGAGCAGGATCCTATCTACTCATATGTTGCGTCTCGTATGATTCTTGCACAGATTAATGAGGATCTTCTCGGAGAAAAAATAGACTATAGTACTATTGATGCTCAGTACCAAGCTACATTCATTGATAGTATTACAAAAGGAGTTGAAAGAGGGCTTCTTGATGCTCGTATGAAAGACTTCGATTTAACTCGTCTCTCAAAGGCTATCGTTAAGTCTCGCGATGAGTTATTTATGTATCTCGGCTCTCAGACACTCTATGAGCGTTACCTTGTGCGTGATGTCGAAGGCGATGGAAAGATAATCGAAAATATCCAAGGCTTCTGGATGCGTATCGCTATGGGTATCGCACTTGGGGAAAAAGAACTCGATCGCACTACACGCGCAATCGAATTTTATGAAGCGATGTCCACACTCCGTTTCGTTCCATCATCACCAACACTCTTCCATGCAGGAACAAAGCACCCACAGCTCTCATCATGTTACCTCAACACTGTAGGTGACTCTCTTGAGTCTATCTTCAAGGTATACGCAGATAACGCGCAACTCTCTAAGTGGGCAGGAGGTATCGGAACTAACTGGACCTCTGTTCGTGCATCAGGTGCACTTGTGAAGAAGTCAGGTATCAAGTCAAATGGGCTTGTTCCTTTTCTTAAGATTGCAAACGATGTAACTGTTGCTATTAACCGTTCAGGGCGCCGCCGAGGTGCAACATGTGTATATATAGAGAACTGGCACTACGATGTTGATGAATTCTTGGAACTTCGCAAGAACACAGGAGATGATCGTCGCCGTACTCATGATATGGATACAGCGCTCTGGATTTCTGATCTCTTTATGAAGCGCGCTCAGAATGATGAGGATTGGACACTTTTCTCACCAGATGAAGTTCCAGAACTTTCTGAAACATACGGAGATGTATTTGAAAAGCACTATGAGAACTACGAAAAGCTCGCCAAGGAAGGTAAGGTAAAAGTATTCAAGCAGATCAAGGCTCGTGAACTTTGGCGTAAGATGATCACTATGCTTTACGAAACAGGTCACCCTTGGATTACATTTAAGGATCCTTCAAACATTCGCTCACCACAGGATCATGCTGGAGTTGTTCATAACTCAAACCTCTGTACTGAAATTACACTCAACAACTCACTCGATGAGACTGCTGTATGTAACCTAGGATCACTTAACTATCAGCGTCTTATGCGTAATGGCAAGTTCGATGTAGATCTCGTAGCTGCTACTACTCGTACAGCTATCCGTATGCTCGATAACGTGATCGATGTTAACTACTACCCAACTATCGAAGCAAAGAACAGTAACATGAAGCATCGTCCAATTGGACTCGGCCTCATGGGCTTCCATGATGCTCTCTATATGATGAACATCAACTTTGATTCTGATGAAGCTGTACAGTTCGCTGATGAATCTATGGAGCTCATCTCATACCATGCTATTCTTTCATCATCTGAGCTTGCTCGTGAGCGTGGGGCATACTCAAGTTATAAGGGAAGTAAATGGGATAGAAATATTTTCCCAGTAGATACTATCGCTCTCCTTGAGAAGAGTCGTGGAGTTGAGATCCCTGTTAGTAAAACAGGTAAGCTCGACTGGACACCAGTACGTGCATCAGTGAAGCAGTTCGGTATGCGTAACTCAAACACTATGGCGATGGCACCAACTGCAACTATCTCTAACATCGCAGGGTCTGTCCCATGTATCGAACCTATCTATAAGAACATCTACGTGAAGTCAAACATGAATGGTGAGTTCATTATCGTGAACCCATACCTCGTAGATGATCTCAAGGCACTTAACCTTTGGGACTTTGAGATGATCGGACTTCTTAAGTACAATGACGGCTCAGTAAAAGATATCCCATCTATTCCGGCACACCTCAAGGATAAGTACAAGGAAGTGTTCCAGATCGATCCATCATGGCTTATCAAGTCTGCAGCATCTCGTGGCAAGTGGGTTGACCAGTCACAGTCACTTAACATCTACTTCGCAGGCACATCAGGGCGCGAGCTTGCTAACATCTATGAGTACGCATGGTCACTTGGTCTTAAGACAACATACTACCTACGATCACTCGGTGCGTCTCAGGTAGAGAAGAGTACTGTTAACGCATCAGAGTTCGGTTCTACACACAAGCGTGATGCTGGAGCTGATTCAACAACAGCAAGTGCAATGGGGACTCAGATTAGTTCTCCTGTTGCAAGTGCGCTTTCTTCCGCAGTTGCGCAGACTGCAGTAGTAGCTACTCCAGAAGTAGTGGTACCTATCGCTTCAGTCGTATCTCCTATCCCGTCAATGGTTAAAAATATAACTCCTACAGAACAGCCGGTAATGGCAGAACAAGCCCCGAAAATGAAGTACAAAATCACTGTTATGCCAGAGGCAACATGTGATGGATGTCAGTAGGAAGCAGGGAAGATCGTCACCAAAAAAGAGTTACCAGTACAGTGAATCATCTACCTTGCACAGAGGATTGCCTCAAGGTACAATAAATTTACTTTACGTTTTAGAAAGAATGTAGTATCGCTCAACAATTATTAGTAATTACATCATCTGTATGACACAACCAGAAATAACACCAACCACACAGAAACCAATTATCGATCGCACAGCGGGGCGTGTTGATATCAACAAACGCAAGATCATCAACGGTGCTGACGCTGATGTGGTACAGCTCTGGCCTATCAAGCACAAGTTTGCATGGGATGCATATAATGTTGGTAACGCTAACCACTGGTTACCTACGGAGATCAGTATGCAGTCAGATATCGAACAGTGGAGGGCGCAGAATGTTCTCACAGATGATGAGCGTCACGCGTTCCGTATGGTGCTTGGTTTCTTCACAACAGCGGATTCAATCGCTGCTAATAACCTCGTGCTTGCTTTCTACAAACACATCACTTCTCCTGAAGCGAGACTCTATCTCCTTCGTCAGGCGTACGAAGAAGCTATCCATACACAGGCGTATCAGTACATTGTAGAATCTCTTGGACTCGATGGAACAGAGATCTTCAACATGTACCGCGAAGTGGATGCTATCTACAACAAAGAAGAATTCATTCTTTCTTTTAACACAGGTATCTTTGATCCTAACTTTAAGACAGGTACGCTTGAGAATGATCAGAAGTTCCTTGAGAACATGTGTGTCTTTTCACTTATTCTTGAAGGAGTATTCTTTTACTCATCGTTTGCGGTGATGTTTGGTTTCCAGCGTCAGAACAAGCTCGTAGGATCTGCAGAACAGATTCAATACATCATGCGTGATGAGAGTACTCATATGAACTTCGGTATCGATATGATCAACACTATCAAGCAGGAACAACCAGAACTCTGGACACCAGCATTCGTAGAGCGTATCACTAACCTTATGCGTAAGGCAGTACAGCTCGAGTATGAGTATGCGGTAGGAGTATTCCCTAAAGGTATCTTCGGGCTCAATGCAGATGGATTCAAGCAGTACATCGAGCACATCGCAGATCGTAGACTTGCACGTGTAGGTATCGAAGCGATCTACGGATCAACAAACCCATTCCCATGGATGTCAGAGGCGGTTGATCTTAATAAGGAGAAGAATTTCTTCGAGACACGAGTAACTGAATATAAGACTGGAGGTACTCTTTCTTGGTAACCGTCGCAGACTATCGCGGACTGGACGCAGACTGATGCGGAAAATACAAACTAGTTTAGTAACTAAATGTTTATTAGTGCACTTCTTGTATATCTTCTCGCCTACTTCACTGTGCCGCGCATCTAAAATATTTTTTGAACAAGAAAATACACTTTTTATTAAACTATATTATTTATATATGGATGCATTAAAATGTTTGTTTATTTTAGGAAATGGTTTTGATCAAAATCTTGGTTTAAAAACCTCATACAAAGACTTTCTCAAAAGTGCTAATTTCTTATCTCTAGTTGATCCAAAGAGGGTTTCATCAAACCCTCTTGCTCAACATCTGCAAGAGAAATCAGAAATTGACAAGTGGGTTGATGTAGAGCTTGAGCTTGAAAATTTTTTTAGAATGCGCGCACCTAAACTCGAGCATATGCATCATTATTATAATGAGGTAAAGAACGCATTAATTGAATATTTAAAGGGGATTGATATTAATAGTATAGATACAGCATCCTACGCCTATAATCTTTTTATAGAAGTTCTTTCTAAGAATAAAGATAAGAATCGCGAAGTTTGTGTAATGAATTTTAACTACACAAGGACAGCCGAAGCTATCTATAATGATTGGTACAAAAGTATTAAAAATCAAACCTTACAAAACAATACTGAAGATGAGTTTATTTATATTCATGGTAATTTAGAAGATAATAATATTATTTTTGGATTACACCAAGCTGCCAATATTGGTGAAGCAGCATTCTTAATTAAATCATCTAGTGAAAATTTTTTAAGCAAAGATATTAATAAATATATTTCATCATTTGATGAAATAATAATTTTTGGTCATTCATTAGGAAGTACAGACCATGATTACTTTAAAAGTTTTTTTACCGAATGTACAAGTGGTCTTTTTCAAGGTAAGCATATTAATATTTACAACAAAGGTACTTTTGGAATAAATAGTATAAACCATCAGTTACGTAATATGAATATAAATATAATGGGTTTAAAAACAAGAGGAAACACTTTCAAGATTATTGATGTGGAAAGATAAGAATTCATTTTAATATAAAAAGAAAAACCGAGGTTAGGTGAGCGCGTTGGCTTCCATTCCCTCGATTCAATTTTCGGGTACCTATTGCCAATACTCGCGACCACGAACGCTAAGGAAACTAAGGTTACCCTGAGCAAGGCCAGCCATTCGACTCCTTTCATTTAACCCGTCGTATCCTGCGGGACAGAGGCGAGGCTCCTATAGAGGATGGAGAAAGGGATTTAGATAGTTAACAAAGACTCCATCGTATAAGATTTGGGCGTTGCGTGGTTAGGAGGTTGAAGGCTCCTAAATCCAGTGTAGCATTTTTGTATACCAAGGTAAGATTGACAGAGTGTGAGGTATGTATCTTGTTATTCTTTGCTAACAGCTAAGGACTACTAGCTAATCACTACGTTTGCTATACTATTTGTATGTTAAAAGTCTCACATAGTCTCCCAGATATTGCTGTACTTCGTGGTGGCAATAAAGACTTCAAGCAGTCACTTATCGAAGGAGGTGAAGTGCTTGCTTCTCTTGTGAAGATTGGCTATGAGCCGGTCGATGTACTTATCGATCGTGACCTCACATGGACGTCGAAAGGTCTCCCAACTGACGCGCACGCCATCTATTCAAGAGCGCATACAATAGTCGACACTACAGGAATGAGAGGAGAAGCGTATCAAGCGCTCGCCAAGAAGATGCAGTTACCTCTTATTTTTTCACATGGAGATGATGTGTCACTTAATCGTGAGGATCTCTACAGGGTGTTGCGACAGCAAAATATTAAAGTGCCAGACACAGTTGTAGTGCGAGCAAGTGCTCCACTTAATGATCAGATATTTCGTAACCTCTGGACCAAGTTCCATACACCACTTCTTGTGCGACCTATTCATGCAGAACATGAAGCTCCTTCTAAGCTTGTAAAGATGTATCACGATCTCGAGAAGACTATTCGTGAATACCATGAGAAGGGGATAGACACCCATGTGCTCACCTATAGAAAGTATCACACTACTTCAATTGCAGTATTGCCACATTTTAGAAATGAAGAAGTATACACCCCTCTATGGGTAGATACATTTCCATACGAAGGACAACTTCCGAACCGTGAGTCACGTATGAGTCCTCATCTTCAGTCTCCTGATTTCAGAAAAGAAAACATGAAAGCGGTTGCTACAAGAGTATACAAAGCGCTTGGTCTAGACAAGCCAGTATGTATAGATTTTATTAATCACAACAATGAGTATGTAGTGGTCAATGTGGACCTCACACCATCACTCAGAAAGGATAGTCGCTTCATGCAGTCTCTTGCAACAACTGGAGTGGACGCTGGTCATTATGTTCACGAATGTATTTTGCATGACATCGAAAGATAGACAAATCCTCGGGCTTATACTTGGTCTTCCAGTTGTTTTTGTTGTCCTGTATTTTTTATTAAAATAAAGTGTTTTTACAAAATATTGACTTATATTGATTTTTATGGTATAAAGAAAAATGGTAGTAAACAGTATGTTTGCTGTTCATTGTAAGTGGGTAGCCATACCCATAAGCCTCTAGGAGGTGCATAAAATGGTACGAGTTCATCATGGCCGCAAGGTTGCCTATTTGAAGGCTGTCGAATCCTATCCGTGGGTTCGTATCGCGGTTTGTCGTGAAGATGGAACCATCTTCCGTTATGCTGATTCATTTGAGTACTTCGACCAAGCAATTGCTTGGCTAGCCAATGATCACTGGAGGATTAGGGTTGCTTATCAATATGACGGGGACGTGGATGATGAGCCTGAGCTTAATCCGGTCTACGCCGATGAACAAGTCATTGTCAACCGATCTGTAGCGGAGGGTGAGCTTTCTGTCGCAGACGAAGTTGACTGGGTTCTCCTCAATCGTGGAGATATCGTCTACAATGTGCTCGATGAGCAATTGTGGGTGGTTGACTTTGGGTACGATCGTGAACTAGAGTCCAGTGCCTATGCTCCTCGTCCGAAGATGATCCCGTCTTATCGTCGAGCATATGCTTATCAGTGGGAAGTGCCGAAAGAGCCTGATACTTTTTATAACAAGTTCGTAACTTCAGTAAAGCGTAAGTACCCTGACAGAGAAATCGCTTCAAGGGTTGCCCCACCTTATGGTTTGGTTAGTTACCTGACATTCCCTGCACGCAGAACTTTTGTTTCTGTCGAGATCAAAAAAGATGAAGATCTCGGAAGGAACAGAATTACAAAGATTGTCGGGAAGAAGGAAATCCTGTGCCATACAGGTCTTGAGGGTCAACTTGATCTCGGAAGGAAAAACTCGGAGACCGTTAAGGGAGCTTTCGAGTCTACTCTACACGATTCTTGGGAAGCTCTTTTCCAGAAGGGGTGGGACGTAGTCGCTATCTCTCGACGTGAGTTCTATGAGCACACGTTTGCGGGACATTGCTATCAAACTGGTAGCTACTTTGGTGCAGTCAGTGTTCCGAAAGGATACGCTATTGCATGGGAGAATCGAAACGACGATATGCTTCTCATTCGGCTTGGATCCAACGACACAATTCGTTGCCCGCCTGAGTTTAAGGGCAAAGTCATCGGCACAAGAGGTGGCAACATCAAGGGTATTGCTAAGAAGTTTGGTCGTGAGCACTGGCAAGTGAAGCTTGTGTAAATCACCAACTGTCTGTTTCGAAAGGAGGCTCCGGCCTCCTTTTTCTTTTTAACAGTTTATTATTTTAGTTCAGATAGTGAGTTAGATACAAGCTAAGAAAATTTTTATGGTCAAGAAAATTTTTGAATGGTAGAGCGGGTCAAGATACATAATAGAATTTTTTTTATTTAGAATATTGCATCAGATAGAATATAGATGAGAATAAATTTTTAGTTCAGATAGTGAGTTAGATACAAGTTAAGAAAATTTTTTATGACCAAGACGTACAACTAGTACGGCACGGGAATAAAAAATTTTCTTAGCGAAGTAGATGGCTCACCTATATTGGCTAAAAGAGAAAACCGCCCCTCTGGTAAGTATGGCGGTTTCCTCTTTGTTCTTACTATGAAAATAAGAGACGTCTTTGTTTGATGCGTACGGTTGCTTCTAAGCTTCTGGCTGAACAACTTTTTTGGTAGCTGTCTTCGCTTTCACCTTAGACGCTCCCGTCTTGTTAGCAACTTTTTTACTAGGTTGCTTCCCAGTTGTTTTTGAAGCCGCATCTGCTTTTTTATCGGCATCGACAATCATGGCTTTAGTTACCCACTCAGCTAGTTTCTTTGCTGCGCCCATAGCTCCTGCTTTTTTGGCGTATCCTTCTGATCCGCACACAGGTTCTCCGTTCTTAGCAAGAAGTCTGAATCGGTACTGACCTTTCTTATCTTGATAGACTTCAAGGATTGTCGTCTTTGACATTCTTTTTTCTATTAATAGCTGATAATGAAACAACTGCCTACATATAAGTGTAACAACACTCCGTGTTATACTCAAGGGGTAAAGTGAAAGTTATTCACACATTTCTATTTTGTTTTATTTTGAGAGAAACAATTTCTGAACGAATCATATGAAAGAATCATACGAGGACAGGCATACAAAAGAAGATCTCCATTTTATTAAAGAGGTACTTGCATACTATAAGAAGCATGGAAGACACGATCTAATTTGGAGAAAAAATATCACAGCGTATAAGATACTAGTGAGTGAAATTATGCTTCAACAGACTCAAGTCTCTCGTGTGATTCCAAAGTTTGTAACATGGACGAAGCAGTATCCAACGCTTAGAAAGTTACGAGAAGCAAGTCTTAAGGATGTGCTCGTTCTCTGGCAAGGACTTGGATATCAGAGGCGCGCCAAGGCACTACTTACTATTGCACAAGAAGTAGATGCAGTCCCAAAATCATTTGAACAGCTTCTTAACCTTCCTGGAGTTGGTACATATACAGCTTCAGCTATTTGTGCATTTGGATATAATCAATTTTCACACCCAATGCTTGAGACAAATATTCGTACAGTACTCATTGAATATTTTCATCAAGGTGAAGAAGGGATTCATGATGGAATGCTATATGATGATCTTAATCGTTTAGAGAAATATAATCTTGTGCAAAAAATAGGAGCAAGAGAATGGTACTATGCAGTGATGGATTTTGGGGCACATCTGAAGGAACAAAAAATTTCTCACAATACTAAGAGTGCTCACTACGCTAAGCAGTCGTCATATAAAGGATCACTACGAGAGTTACGAGCAAAGACACTCTTTGCGATCACTCACCAAGAGAAACTTCCAAATGATGAAAGACTAAACACAGTACTTATGCAGCTCGAGCAAGAAAAATTTATTACACAAAAAGGAAACACTTACAGTCTTCAAAAAAAGTAATTATGCAATTCCACATTCAGTAAGCAAAGTTTCAACTTGTTTAGTTGTTAGTTTATGCGCAGTTTTTTGTTTAAGACCATGAAGTACAAAAGACATGATACGTACTCGCTTGAGTGAAACAACGGTGAGGTTAAGTGCATTTAACATACGACGAATCTCATGCTTCTTACCTTCAGTAAGAATAATACGAAGAGAGTATCCTTCATTATAAATAGAAACAGCTTTCACAGGAGAGTATTGAGCTTCCTGAGTTCTAATTCCTTTTTTAAGAAGTGTAACAACACGAGGGGTGGCTTTTTCTCTAATAACAACCTCATATTCTTTCTCTCGTGCGAATTTTGGATTAAGGAGAGCATCAACAACACGGTAGTCATTACTGTACAGAAGCAACCCTTCACTCTCTTTGTCGAGTCTTCCAAGTGGTTCGCAATGAGGTAGTGCAGCAATCCTTCCCGTGACTTCGCCTCGAGGTTTATGATAGAGGGCGTAGACCATATCTTTTGCAATAGTTTTTACGGATACTTTATCATTCTTTAGAACTTTACTTCCAAGTGTTGCTATCTTGCCATTGATAGACACATGTCCTGCTGAGATACTTTCATCTATCGAGCGACGTGATCCAATACCTTCATCACGAAGAAAAACATTGAGTCTTTTTGGTTCTTGATTTGTTGCTTTAATTTCTTTCATAGTATATATAGTGTGTGAATAGTTATCTAGTATCTTTCATTGGTAAGACATAGGAGATACTCCAGAGTATAGCGCATCCTAAGATAATAAACATAAGCTGAGGACGATCACCAATAAATGGTGCAATAATAATTCCAATTGTACCCACAAGAAGTGTCGCTAGTCCACGCATATTAATGAATAGTGCGGTCAGAGAAGGGTCTTCTTTGTCTACTTTTTTAAAGTAGTAACTAAATGCCATTGTTTCTACAAATGAAGCTCCGATTCGAGAAATAAGAAAAAGTATTGTCCAAACTCTAATATCACTTGTTGTAATGACAACACAAAGAAATACAGTCACTGTAAGAGTGAGGAGACCAATAACCAGCATTTCTTTTTCACCAAATTTTGTATCAGCAAGAAGCCCAAGTTCGTACGGCAAAATAACAAGAGGGAGGAGCGCAACAGGAAGAATAATGGTCAAGTAACTTGTAAGAGAAACCCCGAGTGTTGTGAGGTAGATTGGAGAATAAATAATCATGACTGCATAAAATGCTTCAAGGACAAGTTCCGCAATAATAACAGCACGTAAGTTTTTATTTTTAAATGCTTTAACTCCCGCAGTAATGACATCTACCTCGTGGTAGGCAGGCTCTTTCACGTGATGCAAGTATTTATAAAGAAAGAAAAGATATGGAACGAGGATGAGTGCAGAGATTGTATAAAGTGCGGAGAAGGACCCATGAGAAAGCGCAAGAATCTTGCCACCAATAAGCGGTGAGACAATAATGCCTAAATTAAGAATTGCTAGAAAAAATCCTCGTATACTTCCTGTATTTGCGTGAGCACTAAAGCTTTCAATAAAAACGTTCAGACAAATAAAGAGTAATGTCTGTAACATAAAATGAATTATAAAAAAAATAGGAAGGAGGTAGGGGTTGTTTGTGTTACCAAAAAGAATAACGACAATTATTTCTGCAAGTGCAATCCCAAAAGTGAAATTATACGTATGGAATTGTTTAATTGAACGAGCTACACGCAAAGAAGCAAGGAGCCCAAGTACACTACCTATAACATAAATAGCGCTTACGATTGAAGAATTAAAATATTTATGCAGGTATGAAGAGGTGGCATACAAAGGAATTGCATAATGAAGAGCATACAAAAAAGTCATCGCATATGTTGCGAGAAGGAGTTTATTACGAAGAATTGTATGCATAACTATTATGTAGTATAGCAGCTGTGTAGTTGTTTATGTAGAGCTTCCTGTTAATAGGTGTATCTAAAAAGACCCTGTACTACAGGGTCTTTTTGTTAAGCTTCGTACCACTTAGACACTAATAATTACCGGGATAATTACTGGACGTTTTGCTGTTTTTTGAAGCAAGAATTTGGTTGTTGCTTCTGCAATATCTTGTTTCATTTGATCAAGGTTAGTATACCCTCCACGAGCAAGTGAATCATCAATTACTTTCTTTGTAAGAAGACGTGTCTGGTAGAGAAGTTCTTGGGATTCTTTGAGATATACGAATCCACGAGAGATGAGATCAGGGGATTTTTTGAGTGTATGTGTATGACTATCAATAACACCAATTACTACAAACATTCCATCTTCTGCAAGTGTTTGACGATCACGCATCACAACATCTTGAATTTTTCCAACGGAAGTTCCATCTACTACGATCATTTCGCTTGGAGCTTTTTCCTTGAGAGCAATAATAGCTTTTCCTTCATTGCGAATCTCAATAATCATTCCATTATCTGGAATAAGAATGTTATCTTCAGATGTTCCTAGTTTTCGTTCAAGGTCAGCATGAACACGAAGCATGTAGTGGTATCCGTGTACAGGAATGAAAAATGTCGGATGAATCTTTCGGTGTATCCAAATAAGTTCCTCAGCGTTGGCGTGGCCTGAAGAGTGAACATCAGATGTTTTGTAGTGGATAAGATGAGCGCCTTGGCGAGAAAGTTTGTCTTTTAAGTTTTGAACAGCGCGTTCATTTCCAGGAACTACCGAAGAAGACATAAGAATCGTATCGCGCGGTGTAAGGCGAATAAATTTGTGAGTCTTGTTTGCAATTCTACCAAGCGCTGCAAACTCTTCGCCTTGTTGACCAGTTGCTAAGATAATAAGTTTATTCTCTGGGTAGCGAACCATTTCCTCAAGAGGGATGAGTGTCTCTGGTTTAATTTTGAGCATGTTGGCAAGCTTTGCGATTTCAACGTTTGTCTTCATACTTCTTCCTTCTACAACAACTTTTTTACCATAACGCTCAGCAGTTTCAAGCATAAAAAGCATTCGTTCTACCTGAGATGCAAATGTACTAATAATAAGTCTTCCTGCTGTTTCGCGAATAATAGTCTCAATGTTGCGGTATACAACACTATCAGAAATAGAAAATCCTGGATTCTCACAGTTTGTAGAGTCTGCCATAAGAAGAAGAGTTTTCCTGTCTTCAAAAACTTTATAGCGATCTATCTCATCGTCAGTTGGAATACCATCATTGTGTTCAAGGCGAAGATCTCCAGTGTGAACGATGTCCCCATACGGAGTTTCAATCATGATTCCCATAGAGTCTGGAATGGCATGAGTTACACCAAAGAAACGGACCTTGAGGTCACCAAGAGTTACTGCATCTCCTTTTTCAACAATATTAATGGTAAGTGGAGCAAGGTGAGGAAATTCTTCTTGTCGTTTCTTAATCATGAGAGATGTAAAGAGGCGGGCGTAGATCTGAGGATTATCAATACGTGGCATGATATAAGGGATAGAACCAATATGGTCAAGATGCCCATGGGTAACGAGCACGCCCTTTATCTTATGCTTATGCTCTTCAAGATAGCGTGTGTTAGGGAGGATAAAATCAATCCCAGGAGTATTTGTTTCTGTAAATTGAACGCCACAGTCAATGATTACAATAGTGTCCTTATATTCAACCATACTCATATTTCTCCCTATCTCTTCAACACCGCCAAGATGAATAACACGAATATCACCGTCCTTGAGAGGAGGAATGTGATCAGTTTCTCGTTTGCCTGTTACTGTTGTGTCAAATTTTGGACCAACCATTGAACGAGGAGGTCTATTGTTTCTTCCGCGGTTACCGGTTCGGTTATTTTGCGGTTTGTATGTTTGAGGTACAGGTGAAGAAACTTCTCCTTGTGTAGGAGTTTCTGCGAGTAGTTCATTTGTTGATGTTGTAGGGTTCATATTTTTTAATTAATTTTTATTTAGTGGATAATATTTTGGACAGTCTCTAATATCGGCTTATAGTATGCTTTTGGCCAAATAGTATTTGTATACCTATACCAGCTTTCTATTAATGCAAAACGAGAAGCATTGTCATAACTATAATCTGGAAGAGGGGAAATATTTTTATCATTAGTTATGTAAATAAGTGATGGAGCAAAAAGAAATATACCCGGAGTTTCTTCGGTGAATTCTTCTTTAACAGCATTGTATGCAGTAGCACGTTCACTTTCATCTCGTGCGGAGCGCAGTATCTCAAGATTACTGTCTAGTTCTTTGCTTACATAGTTTGAAATATTAAGTCCAGGGTATGTTCTTTGGGATGAATGCCAAAATGCATAAAGATCAGAAGGGGATTCAGTAATTGCTCCAAAAAGAAGTGCTTGAAAATCTCTATCTTTAATAATGCTCTGGTTAAGATCAGAGACTTCATAAATAGAAACATTAGTACGAACGCCAATTGCATCCCAATCATTTTTTATCATTTCAGCAACTTTTTTCATCTCGTCGGTATTTGCTGTTGCAAGAGTTATTTCCAGTGTTGTTGAAGCCTTGATTAGCTTACTCTTAGAAAGTAGCTCTTTTGCTTTCTCTGGGTTAAATTCTGAAGCTTCGGCTGTATTATCAAAAGGGTAAGGAGCATTAATAACTTTACCATATTGATAGAGAACTTGATCAACAATTTCTTGCTTATTAATAGCAAGCTGAAGTGCTTGCCGTACATTCTTATCTGAAAGTGGGGAAAGTTTGTTTGGGTTAAAAAATACAGCAAATGTTCTTGGGAGAAGTGATGTTTTTATTGTTGATGTTGCAACACCAAGAGAAACTACTTTATCTGGAGAAATCCCGTGTATCCTATTAATATTTTTGTTTTCAAAAGCTTTGAGAAGATATTTTTCATTCTGATAGGTGAGAATTGTGAGAGTTTCTACGTACGGCCTACCAAGAGTATAGTGCTTATGTGCTTTTAAGGTAAAAATAGTAGGAATTCCTGACTCTGTTTGTATGTCTTGTATTATATAAGGACCACTACCAACCGCATGAATATTAAAATCACTAAGACTTATCTGATCTTCGTTAAGATTTTTCCAGATATGCTTTGGCAAAATTCCAAGTGATAGCGTATTCATGAAAAGAGGAAAAGGTTTTTTAAGTGTAAAAGTAATTTGTGTATCACTATTTTTTTCGATAGTTACCCCTTCCCATTCAATACGATGAGGACTCTTGATAAGTGGATTTTGAACTATGTTTATTGTATAAATAATATCATCTGCTGTAACAGCTTCACCGTCATGGAACTGTGCTTTTTCTTTAAGGGTAGCAACATACTGAAGTCCGTCTTCAGACTCAGTAATATTTTCTGCTATATCAAGAATAATTGCACCAGTTTCATCTCGTTTTGTAAGTCCAGCAAATACAAGAGATGTTAAGTCTTTGTCTTGTTCGCTAGATGCAAGTACTGGGTTAATAAACCGCGGAGTACCTACTATTCCTTCTCTAATTTCTCCTCCGTATGTTGGTACAGTGATAAGAAATCGTTTGTTAAAAAAAACAAATGCAGCAAAGAATAAAATGATAGAAGTAATTATCAGCAAAAAAAGTACCAAAACTTTTTCTGGAGAAAGTGATGTATATACACGGTTTAATTCTTTTCTAAACGTATTAATTTTAGTTGTGTAATGTGATGTGTCCATAAGTGAGATTCACAAAGGACTATCTACGTAGTTAACGAATAACGATAGGGTAAAGAAGAGAAAGTACAAACAATACCGCAATAGTAATTGTTAGGCGGTGAAGTGACTTTTCTGCACCTCGTTTTTCGAGTGCGGCACCTGATCCTCCGTCAGCACCAAAAGCACCTGATGCGTCAGTATTAGCTCTTTGTATAAGAACAAGAGCTACAAGAAGAATCGCTAATAGTACGTGCACAATAGATAGCAATTGAAACATGTGTATATTCTAGCATAAAAAACTTCTTCTGCAAAATGTATAAAGCAAACAGTTATAGGGTTATGTAGGGTTAGATTATTTGTATAAAATTCAAATTTTATGACTTGCACAAGAAATATTGATAAAAAGTGACTTATATACAAGTTCCTCTAGGTCACTAGCTTTTAGTTCTTTTAGTTTTCTAAAAGTTTTATTTCATCAATAATGATTGTTTTTTCACCATTTCTTGTTGAAACTTTACCTCGTACAACAAGTGGGGTGTCTAAAGTACACAAATTTTTATAGCGTTTATATGATTCAGGGAATACAGCAACCTCAATAAAACCAACATAATCACGAAGAGTAAGGAGTGCCATCTTATCTCCTTTTTTTGTAGTTGTAATACGTATTTTTTCAATAATTACTGCAATAGAAACTTCCTTCCCATCAAGAATTACTGTGTGTACTTTTTCGATGTCCATATTTCTCGACTGAATTTTCTCTTTCCATGGATCAAGCGGGAATCCAGAGACGAATAAACCTAGAAGATCCTTCTCCCAAGATAGTCTTTGTTTTTGGGTTGCTTTATCAACTTTTTTCATAACAAAAGATGAATCTCGCGGTATATCAAAAAGACTTGTTTGAAGAAGGTTGTCTTTAACCACATGTTTATGAAATTCTAGAATACTCTCTACATTTGCTAGAATTTCATTTCTTTCAGCAAATGCATCCAATGCTCCACACATAGTGAGTGCCTCAAGTGATTTTTTGTTTAAATTTTTATGGGTAATACGTCTTATAAAGTTTTCAAAAGACACAAAAGGACCGTGGTTCTTTCTTTCAGTAATAATTGCATCTGAAATATCAACACCAAGATTCTTTACTGTGTAGAGACCAAATCTAATTTCTTCTTTTCCGTTTTCGTCTAAAACAATACTAAAACCTCCTTCACTTTTATTGATATCAGGAGGAAGGACAACAATACCCATACGCTTACATTCAGAAACAATTTCTGAAATTTTTTCCACATCACCACTTTCATTTGAAAGAATAGCCGTCATATAAGTAACAGGGAAGTTTGCTTTCATATAAGCAGTTTGGTAAGCAACTCTTCCATAACTTGCAGCATGAGCCTTGTTGAATCCGTAGGCAGCAAAAGGTTCAATAAGAGACCATAACTCCTGACCTTTTTTAACCGACAAACCATGCTCCAAAAACCCAGCCAAAAGCTTTTCTTTTTGTGCTTGCATTTCTGCTGGAATTTTTTTCCCCATTGCTTTACGAAGTTTGTCTGCTTCGAGCCAAGAATAGCCAGCAAGATGGATAGCAATAAGCATCACGTCGTCCTGATATACAATCACTCCAAAGGACTGATCAAGAATTGGCTCAAGACGTGGGTCAAGATATGAAACAAGAGACGGTTTATGCTTTCTTTGGATATATTCTGGAATCATTTCAAGTGGGCCTGGACGATATAGCGCAACCATGGCATTGATATCAAAAATAGTTGTTGGCTTAAGTTCTTTTAAAAATCTAGTCATTCCAGAACCGTTCAATTGAAAGAGTCCCATGGTTTCTCCACGAGCAAGCATCGCAAAAGTTTTTTCATCTTCAAGTGAAATGTCTTCAATATCAACAGTAACCCCGTATCGTTCTTGTGTGAGAGCAATAGCATCTCCTAAAATTGTTAAGTTTCTAATTCCCAAGAAATCAAACTTTAAAAGTCCAGCATCTTCAATGGTATACATATCATACTGAGTGATTACTTTGCCGCCCTTAGGGTCCTTTTGTATAGGAGTAAACTCCCATAAAGGTAAAGGAGAGATCACAGTCCCCGCAGCATGTACAGAGATATGACGGGCACATCCTTCAACTTTTTGAGCCATATCAAGAATTTCTTGAGTCTCCCTGTCGGTATCGTACATCTCCTTAAGTTCAGGAATTTCTTCTAAAGCCGACGCTATTGTTACAGGGAATCCTTGTCGTGGAGGAGGGATCATTTTACTAATTCTGTCACCAACAATATAAGGATACTTCATTGCACGAGCAACGTCTCGCACTGCACCACGCGCCATCATCGTTCCAAAAGTACCTATTTGAGCAACATTGTCTATTCCATATTTTTTTCTAGCATAGTCGATGACTTCATCTCTACGAGTATCGGCATAATCCATATCGATATCAGGGGCAGAAGGGCGCTCAGGATTAAGGAAGCGTTCAAAAGGGAGTTTGTAATGCAGTGGATCGCATTTAGTAACTTGAAGAAGGTATGTTACTAAAGATCCGGCGACAGATCCTCGGATGTTTGTAAGAATATTGTTCTCTCGAGCATACCTAAGCAAATCATATACTACAAGAAAATATGGAGAATATCCTTTGTCTGCAATGATTTTTAACTCATACTCTAAGCGTTCAATGACAGAAGTTGTTGCTTCAAGTTTTCGCACAACAAGCCCCGCGTATGCAAGCTCTTTAAGGTCTTCATTGTAACTTTTCTTGCATTCAATATTTGGGAATACCCACTTACCTAGAGGTATTTCTACAGTACAAAGATCCGCAACTTTTAAAGTATTTTCAATTGCCTCAGGAACATCACTAAATGGGTTATGTTCATTTAAATTTACATGGAAAGCAAAGGTGTCTTTCTGAAAAAAGTTAGCATACTCTTCGTTGGAATTTTCTTCTCCATGGACGAGATAAAGGATTTTTTGAGCAGGTTTATCTTGAGGAGCTAAGTAGTGTGTATTCCATGTAGCAAGAAGTGGAGTGTTTGTTTCTCTTGCAAATGATATTGTTTCAGAACGGATAGCCTGAGCATTATCTAGACTAAGCTGAGGGTTGATCTCTAAGTAATAAAATTCACCAAAGTTATTTTTATAAAATTCAATTCTTTTCTGTGCAAGTTTTTTATCAATAATTAGCAAGTTATTAACATCACCTGAAAACCCTCCAGAAATAACAAGAATACCCTCTTTGTAAGCAGTAAGAATCTCATCTGTAAGTATTGGCTCTAAAGGATTTTCTGTGTTTACGATAGAAGTAATACGCATAAGGTTTTTATAACCCACATTATTTCTTGCCAAGAGAACTAACTGAAACTTTCTTTCATTGCAAATAATGGTGAATTCGGCCCCTATGATTGGCTTTAGACCTTCCTTAATACAGCTACTATAAAACTCTATTGTTCCGTACATATTACTATAGTCAGTAATAGCAAGAGCTTTAGCCTTTATTTTTTTAGCTTCATTAATCAAGTCAGAAACTTTAGGAAGAGCTCTAAGTAGGGAGTAGTGGGTATGGTTCCTTAAGTGTACAAACATGAATATAGTTTATCAAAATTTGTTAATAATTAAATCTAATAACCATTACATTAGATTTTTACAACATAAACTAAACTACAAGTACTTATACTATCAATAAAGATTAATTATTATATAAAGTATTATAATTATAAAATATTGTTATTATTATGTAGTAATTAAACTATTAGATAATTAAGATTGTTCAATTATAAATGAATATTTTCATAATTAAAACAAAGATAACTTTAAAAAAGGGGAATTTAAATCATGCTTATATATTGTAATAAAATTGCTTGTATGAATAAGGGTTTAAGCATGTTAATGTAATATATTTCATAACAATCACTAGTTTTTTAAAAATATAAGTAAAAGCAACTTAAGTAATGAATATCAAATTAGCTTATATTTAATAACACTTTTAATCTATTAGGTATTTTGGTATTGTTTAATATATATAAATATTTATTAATAAATAAATTAATTTTAAACAAATTCTTATAGCATTTTTTATTTAAAATATTATATTTTTACGCAATTATTTACTTGTATTTTTTAAGTAAATAAATAAATATTTATTATTTAAAAATTTGATATTTATAAATATCAAATTTATTGTAAATTTACTTTTTAAAATAAGGATTTTTTAAATGTACTTTATCCACATTTTATATTCAATTTAGTATGTACTTAACCAGATTTTTTACTATACTAATTAGTATAAAACTTCATGCAAGATCTTCGTTATCGAATCGGTCGTACATTCTCAATTTTTGTAACTGTATTTCTAATACAGTCTCTTGCTTTTTCAACAGCTTACGCAGCTGTTATTAACAGTAAGTTGTCCACAAGAAATGAGACAAATATAACAAAAAAAATTGTTGAATTTTTTCAAAATGATTTTAAAAATATTTTCTTTTCAGTTCCTGATTCTCAAAATATTTCTATAGGTCTTTCTTCAAACTTTGTTAAGCCAACTTTTTCTTCTCAGGTTATTTTTCCAAATGTTTCATTGAGGAATAATTTTGGTATGAAAGTAGTAAATGCGAATTTTAACTTCCCATTTACACAAGAAAGAAAATTTGATGTTGTTGGTGGTGGTGTTGTTCCTCCTTTTTTTCTAAATACTTTTGTTAAGTTAAACGAAAATTTTTCTCTTGTAAGTTTTTCTAGTAAATCTTATGTTACAAAAGTAAATACATCATATGATTTTGTCACACCAACAATATCTAAATCTCAATCAGAGGTTTTAAAAACCTTTCCTCTTATTATTTCTGCTGCTAGCCACGCAAACGCTTCAACTCAAAGAAGTTCAAAAAATCTTATATTGTTTGATAAAATTTCATTGGATTTTTATTGTAAAACAACTTCTATTTTTTCTTCTCTTAATGAAGAAAAGTGCGACTATAATAAACTAGCATCTGGATTTGATATTAATAAATCTCCAGAAATTATAATCCCACATAATGGTTCCTCTACATTAGAGTTTTCTACAGCAACATCTAGTATTGTCTATGTTTCAACAACTACTGTAATGTACATAACAAAGTATGTTACGGTTGAAGGTCAACCTGGAAAGGATGGTAAAGATGGGGCTGATGGTAAGGATGGACAAAATGGAGTTGGGGGGACTTACTTTTCATACTCACCACCGTCAAGTGGCGGAGGTTTTACTGGTCCATTTGATAATCTGACTATATCTAATTCTAACTTCACCGGCTCAAATGTTTTCAATGGAGATGTTTTGTTTAACAACAATATTACAGTTTTGGGTCTTACAACCCTGGCAACTTCTACTATAAGTGATCTTCGTCTTACTGGGGGACTGTATGATGCAAGTAGTTCAACAGGAAGTTTCGGTCAAGGACTAATTTCTACAGGAACATCAACACAGTGGATGAATATTACCGGAACTATTATTGGAGGTTCTGCTACGGGGTCAACACTTTACTGGAATGGCGCCACTTGGATTGAGAATCCTGGTATTTTGACAGATACATTGGGTAACAGTACTTCATCTGGAAGTGTCTCAATTGGAGGAACTTTAACTGCAGGCACAACAACTGTTACAGAATTAATTGTTAATAATTCAACCACAACAAATGCTGTAGTTACTAATTTGAATGTTAGTAATTCAAGTACAACTAACGCAGTAATAACTAATCTTACTGTTACTAATGCTACAGCAACAAATTTTTTCACTGATACTTTTTCAACAACAAATGGTAGTTTTACGGATCTTAATTCAGTTAACAGTACAACAACAAATTCTTTCATCTCATCACTTGTTGCCACACTCCTACAAGCAGTAACTGCTATCTTTACAGACCTTACAGCTACTAACGCTACACTTACTAATGCTACTTCTACTAACTTCTTTGCTACTACTGGAGTTATCTCTACATTCTTCTCTACTCTCGCTAATATCACAGACCTCATCGTAGGTAACTCAACAACTACAAATGC